>JAABUQ010006675.1_pt1 | contig 17283 bp, 14 predicted proteins | sample 5560001 | NCBI WGS metagenome assembly JAABUQ01 (sample SAMN10711888, study PRJNA513371) | rock metagenome | isolation source: Antarctica rocks | place: Antarctica: Victoria Land, Finger Mt nord | collected 2015-12-18
GTTGCCTCTTGCAGTAAACGTCGCGGTAAATCCTCGACGCGTTCAACATACCGGACGTCTGCGCCGCTGGCTCGCAGCGGTTCGCCGATGCATCGCTCGCTGACGCCATGCAGTGCCGGTTCCGCGGCCGCGTAAATGGGCGTAAGGTACACCGTATCAGCTTTTTCCAGCGATTGCGCGAAGTCGTTAGCTAGATATTGCGTGCGGGTATAGCGATGTGGTTGAAAGGCAACGATTAAGGGACCGTCGTGGAAGGAGCGTGCCGCTAATATGGTCTCTCGGATTGCCGTCGGGTGGTGCGCATAATCGTCAACCACGATCATTCGCTCACCTTTCGCCAGCACCTCAAAACGGCGCCGCACTCCCGAGAAGGCTGTTAGCGCCGCAGTAATGGTTGCGAACGGAATCTGCAATTGAGTTGTCACTGCCATTGCCGCCAGCGCATTGGCAACGTTGATCTTTCCGGGAACGCGCAGACGAACCGTTCCTAAAAGACGGCCCTTGGCAACGAGCTCAAATTCCGAACCGGGTTCCGGAAAGCGAACGTTCACCGGATGCCAATCCGCAGCCGGATTCAAACCGAAGGTGCACAGGGTCCCCCGGTGCCTCACCTCAAGCAAACTGGCGCTGCCCGTGCTGTCCAATCCAACAACGCCCAAACCATCTTCGGGTACGCGCGCGATGAAGGCGGAAAACGCGCTCACCATTGCAGGCATCTGCGCATCGCTCACAATGTGATCGTTCTCAATGTTCGTTACGACGGCGATGTGTGGCCAGAGATGCATGAAGGAACCGTCGGACTCGTCAGCTTCGGTCAGAAACCACGCGTCCGCACCATCGCGAGCGTTGGTTCCCGTATCGATCGCCTCCCCGCCGAGAACGACGCTCGCATCAACTCCCGCGCATTGCAAAATGCATGCGATCATAGCAGTGGTGGTCGTTTTGCCGTGCGTTCCTGAAATAGCGATGCCGCGGCGTCCTTGCATGATTCTTGCAAGCATTTCGCCACGCCGCAGAATTGGAACGCCCGCCGCGGCGGCGGCTTGCCATTCGACGTTTCCTTGTCCAATCGCCGAACTGACCACCACCAGCCGCGCATCAGACACATTCGAGGCGCGATGGCCGATTGCGATGCGCGCACCGGCAGATCGCAATGCGTCAATCAGCCCGGAATGCCGCATGTCGGAACCAGAAATGGATTCGCCGCGTGCCAGCAAGATGCGCGCGATCGCACTCATTCCAATGCCCCCGATTCCAACGAAATGAATCGCTCCCGCTGCCTGCCCGGACGCCCTCTCATTCATCAAAACCGGTTTTCGAATGACGACGACTGCTTACCCGCGCTGCGCAAGCGCGCGAATGCGCAGCAAAATTTCACGCATTGGATTGCCGCCGGCAAGCGAGCGCGCTCGTGCGCCCATTGTAGCGAGCTTACCCGGCTCCATACATCCGCGTAGAAGGCGCCATAAGTTATCACTGTTTAGGGCGCTGTCCAGGAGGATGCATGCGGCGCCCGCTTGAGCAAATTCTCGCGCGTTTGCCATCTGATGGTTTTCCGCTGCAAAAGGATACGGCACGAGAATCGACGGTTTAGCGGTAGCGGCCAGTTCGGCCAGCGTCGAAGCGCCTGCTCTGCAAACGACGATGTCGCAAGCCGCGTAAGCGGCGGACATATCATGGGCGTACGCGAGCAGCTTCGTTACAGGATGTTCTGGCATGGCGCGCTGGTGCGCTCTGACCCGGTCGTAGTCGCGCTCACCGCTCACGTGCACGATTTGCCAGTCCGGCGGGAGTCGCCGGCGTGAGAGGAGTTCGAGGACTGCTTGGTTGATGGAGCGCGCGCCCTGGCTTCCGCCCATCACCAAAATCGTCGTCTTGCCGGGATCTATTCCCAAGAGGGCCGCTGCTTCGGTGCGATCGCGAGCAGTGAGCTCGTCTCTGAGGGGAACACCCGTGCGGTGATACTTGTCGCCAAAGTATGAAGCGGCGGACGCAAATGAACCCCACACTTCGTGCACGAGCGGCGCGACCAAGCGGTTTGTGAGACCAGGATAGGCGTTGATCTCGAGTAAAACGATGCGCGCGCACGATATGCGCAATGCGCGCAGGAGCCGGCCGGCTATCACCACGGGAAAGCTCACGTAACCGCCCGTCGCAATGATGAAATCCGGCTGCTTCCGGTGCAGTGCGGCTAACGAGAGCAGCACACCATAGGCGTTTGAGAACACCGTGCTCAGCGTTTGTAGGGAGATTTTGCGGGCCAGCGGACCTCCCGCAATAAATGAAAGCGGGTACCCAGCCTGTGGAACGAGCGTTGCTTCGAGCCGGCTGGCGTTGCCTAAAAAGGAGATCTGCATGGGCACGCGAGCGCCGGCGGCAAAGTTTTTCAGCGCTGCGGCAACTGCTAGCGCGGGATAAAGATGTCCGCCCGTTCCCCCTGCAGCGAAGACAACGTTCACGCGGCGGAGATGCGCCGATGCCGACCGATGTTGATCAGCAGTGCCACAGCAACTAGGTTCACGACCAAAGAACTGCCTCCAAACGATACGAAAGGCAGCGGGACTCCGGTAACGGGCCACGATGACGTCACCACGCCGATGTTGATGAAAGCTTGGATTACGATAAGCGCGACGCATCCGGCGGCGAGAAAAAAGCCGAACCGATCCGGCGCCCCGAGCGCAATGCGAATCCCACGGTGCGCTAAGATAACGAACAGCGCCACAACGCACGCTGCACCGATAAGCCCTAGCTCCTCACCCAGTATGGCGAAGATGAAATCCGTGTACTGCTCGGGCAGATAGAAAAACTTTGCTCGGGAGGCACCCAAGCCAACGCCGAACAGTCCTCCGCTTCCTAGCGCCAATAACGATTGCACGATGTGGAAGCCGGTGTTTTGGGGGTCCTTCCACGGATCCACAAATGCCAAAATGCGCGCTCGTTTGTACGAACTGGAGAAGACGCTCAGAACCACAAATGGAACGGTGGCCAAGATCACGGCAAACAGATGCGGGATGCGCGCGCCGGCTATAAAGAACATCGTAAACGCGGTAAGCGCAAGTAATGTCGCCGTTCCCATATCCGGCTCTCTCAAAACGAGCACCACCATCACAAAGAGCGGGACGCAGAGTGCGAATATTCCACGCGTCAGCGAGGTAATGCGGCCGGTGTGCGATGACAGCGCCGCGGCCAGATACACGATAAGACCTAGTTTTGCTACTTCGGACGGCTGAAAGGAGAGCGGCCCGATGGCGATCCAACGTCGTGCCCCGCCCGCAATGACGCCGACATGAGGTACCAGGACCGCCAAGAGGGCCAGCAGGCTCAAAAAGAGTCCCAGCGGCGCGAGCTTTTTTAAGCTGCGATAGTTGCAGCGATACGCACAAAAAGCGCAGGGCAGTGCCACGAGCAGCCAGACAAGCTGACGCTTAAGATAGTAGGCGCTGTCGTGATGGGTCGCGTACGCCGTTGCGCTCGATGCACTAAAGATCATCAGCAAGCCGAGGCTGATGAGAATTCCCACAACGGAAAAAAGCACCGCATCAGGCGCCGACGCGATGAACGAGCGCGGGTGCGGAGCCGCGTCATGAGGCGAGATCGCCTTTGCGCTACGCATGCGCCGCCTCCATTCGGGCGCGCACTGCGACGGCAAACCGCTCGCCACGATCCTCTGCCGATGAGAACATGTCAAATGAGGCGCACCCGGGGGAGAGAAGCACGACATCGCCCCGCCCTGCCAGCTCCGCCGCTTTGCCCACCGCCTCTTCGATGGTGTCGGCCTTTTCCACGCGCGCACCGCGTACGGCGGTCGCGATTTCATTGGCCGCCTCGCCGATAACTACAACGGCTTTTGCGGTCTCAGAGATCACGCTGGCCATCTCCGTAAAATCGGTTCTCTTTGTTCTTCCGCCGGCGATAAGGACGATGGGTCGCGTAAAGGCACGCATGGCTGCGATCACCGATCCCGGATTGGTCGCTTTTGAATCATCCACGAAGGTCACGCCGTCCAGTTCTGCAATCGTTTGCAATCGATGGGCCATCGGGGAGAACCCCATTACGGCGGCTCTTAGGGTCGGCGCGTCGATTCCCACATCCAGGCCGCACAGCAAAGCCGCCATAACGTTTTGCATGTTGTGGTCACCGGCAAGCGGAATTTCGCTGCGGTGCATCACGCGATGCGCTCGCCCATCGCCTGTAGGTGGAACATACGTGATCCAGTCGTTCTGTTCGTACATCGAAGCTTCTTGAGTGTTCCTCAAGGAAAACCCAAGGGCGCGGGCGCGTATGCGGTCGCCGCCTTCCCGCCATCCCACTTCAAAGAGACGCCGGTCGTCAAGATTAGCGATGAAGGTATCGTTGGAATCCTGATTTGCGAAAACCCGAAACTTGGCTTGCGCATATTCTTCGATAGAGTGATAGCGATCCAAATGGTCGGCCGAAATGTTGAGGATAACGGCGACGCGTGGTTTGAACGAATGAATCGCCTCTAGTTGAAACGATGAGACTTCCGCTATCACCCAGTCGAGCGGTGAGGCGGCAACGGCCTCTGTGATCAGCGCGTTGCCGATGTTTCCTCCGACAAAGACCCGCTTGCCCGCCGCTCGGAAGAGCGCCCCCAAAAGGGCGGTCGTGGTGGATTTCCCCTTCGTTCCGGTAACGGCAACGATGGGGGCTTTGCACAGGCGATACGCCACTTCAATCTCGCTGTAAATGGGAACGCCGGCCTCCTGCACACAGCGGACCAATTCACCACCCAGAGGTACGCCCGGCGAGACGACCGCCGCATCGAGCATGGGCAGAATAGCCTGCAGTTTGCTCACGCAAACAAAATGCGCGCTCCGCTCGCGTACCGCCTCAAGCGCCGGTTGGATCTGAGCTTCCGGCTGTTCGTCCGTGACATAACACATTGCGCCTCGCTCCCGCAAGACCGCAACGGTTGCCAGGCCGCTGCGTCCCAGACCTATGACTAAAATGGTATGCCCGGCATCGAAGGTCATCGGACGATTGCCAAGCCCAAGGCGCTCAGAAAGGCCGAAGAAAGCCAAAAGCGTCGCGTCACCACTGTTTCCGGCCAACCGACTAATTCAAAATGGTGGTGGAGTGGACTCATGCGAAAAATGCGTCTCTTGGTTGTTTTAAATGAGGCCACCTGAAGGATCACCGAGAGCGTTTCCGCCGCGAATACTCCGCCAATCAAGAGCAGCAACAGATGCTCTCCCGTCAAGATCGCGCTTCCTGCGAGCAATCCGCCCAGCGCAAGGGAACCGGTATCGCCCATAAAGAGCCGAGCGGGATGCCGGTTGTAAAAAAGAAACCCGATGCACGCTCCCGCCATGCCCGCAATAACGACCGCTACCGGAGTCAGGTGATATTGCAGCGCAATCACTGCGAGCACAAAGAACGGCGGCAATATCGCACTTGCGACCAAGCCGTCGAGACCGTCGGTTAGATTAACGGCATGCGTTGTTGCCACAATGACGGCCAAACTCAGGAAGAGCCAGGCCCAGTGCGCGACCACAACCGAAGCGGAGGGCAGCCCGACGACGACGTCCCGGGGATACAGCTCGAATCCCTCGCTCAGTGCGCGCAAGAATACAATACCGAGCAGTGCGGTCGCCAGGAACTTCGTGCGCGCGCGCAATCCTATGTTCTTGCCGCGCACGATCGCCACATAGTCGTCTAAGAGACCGAGCAGCGCGCATCCCAAAGTAAACAAGATCAGCTTACGTGCGAGCGGATCATGCAGGAAGACGAACAGTAGTAGTCCCGCCGCGATAAAGAGAACGCCTCCCATCGTCGGAGTTCCGCTCTTGACCTGATGCGAGCGCGGCGCATCTTCGTAGGCGTGTTGCTCGAGCCGACGCGCTTGCAACACCCGAATCATGGGCGCGCCCAACGCCAAGCTCAAAGCGCAACAAGCCACCAGCATCACGGCGGCAGTCCTCATGCCGCTCGTTCCAGCAGTGGGTGCTCACCGGCTGCTCGCCACTTCAAGACGACGACGGGCGTTTGTTCGTCGGAATTTCCGTGCGGATTGCTCAAGAGAGCGCGTTCGAGGTTGGCGCGGTTGACACCGCGTGAGGCGCCCAGGACCTTGGCCCGTTCCAAATCGTTCGCATCGACGATAGCACACGACACGCCGGTGCGATCGGCCAATTCCTGGGCGAATCGGTCGGGTGCGAGCGGCGCAAAAACGATCGCGCGCTCAAACGGTGGCAACGTTCCGGTATAGCCGTCGATTGCGGTAATTGCTTCGCCCATAATCCCGTAGAACAAACCGCGCCGCCCCGCTAAGCGTCCGGCGACCTGCATTATGCAAGCAAAGACTACTTTCCAAAGTCCCACGCGATCGATGACGATCTGCAGTGATTCCGGTTGATTTACCGTCGCAAGGGCGCCGGCGTGGCGCGCCAGATAGTAGGCCACACGCGATGGGCGCACCAGTTCCGCTGCTACCGCCTGTCCCTGAGCGATCGCAACGGCCGTTTCCGAAATGGCAAGAACGTCACCCGGGCGCGCAATCCCGCTCACCGCATTGGCAACGATTTGCGCCAGGTCGTCTCCCGCGCGGACCAAGCACGTTCGCACCGGGAGTGCGACGAGGCCCGCCGGAAGGTCGCTGCGTGCGATCTTTACCTCACGCATCGCTACGCAACCCTTCGACGATTTGCTCCAACTTGTAAATCCTGGAACCCTTTATTAAGATAACGTCGCCCGCAACGGTATTCGCACGAAGCCAAAGCACTGCTTGCGCGTTTGAGGTGAACGGGATAATTTTTTCGGGCGGAAGACCAGCCTCGCGTGCGCCGCGCGCAAGCTCGCCGGCGAACTCACCGCCCACGAGAGCGGTATCAACGCCGCTCGCGCGCAGATGCCCTCCCACGAGCGCATGCATCTGCGCGGCTTGCGGACCCAGTTCCGCCATACTCGATAGCACGGCAATGCGTCTTCCCGATTCGTTTGCAAAAGCGTCAAGTGTTGCGATCGTTCCAGACATGGAGGCGTTATAACCATCGTATACGATGCGGCGACCTCCGTCGATCCACATCCTCTCGTATCGCCCCGGCGGTAATTGCAAGGACGGTATCACCTGCGCAATTTCGCGCAGCGGCATGCCCAGTGCGAAAGCGCCTGCCGCTGCGGCCGCCATGTTGCACAGATTGTGGATTCCCGGCAGCTTCACCTCGACCGGCCATTCTTCAGCGACGCCATCACTGCAAGTGCTTACCATAGTGCGGGTAAGCACCGTAAGCCGTCGGGGCTGCTCCCGCGGCGTGCCATGTGCGGTACCGATAAACCAGTGCGGCTCTGCGGGCAGCGACGCGCACCGCTCGCGCGAAACGCCATCGCTCCAGTTGAGCACCGCCTGCGCGCCCGTCTTAAATATCTCCCATTTCGTCTCTGCCAAGTTTTCGAAAGAACCCATGATCTCCAAATGCGCCTCGCCGACATTTGTGAGAATTGCAAGATCGGGACAAGCCATCTCGGTCAACGGCGCCAGATCGTGATGGTGCCTGGCTCCCATCTCGACGATCAGAACGGCCGCATCGGGCTTAGTGGAAAGCAGCAACTTGCTGACGCCGATCTCGTTGTTCTCGTTGGCGGGCGTTGCGGCGATACGTTCGCCGAACCGCGCGCGCAGCATCTGTTCGAGAAACGCTTTGGTCGTCGTTTTACCCGTACTGCCGGTTATCGCTATCACGCGCGCGCTCAAACGCGCGCGAGCCGCACGACCCAGGGCCATGTATGCAGCTTTTGTGTCGGCAACGACAATGCACGGAACGCCCTCGCAACCTTCCGGCACGTGCTCCACGATGGCTGCTGTCGCGCCCTTCGCGTACGCCCGCTTTACGAATGCGTGACCGTCGAAGCGCGTACCGCGCAGCGCAAGATAGACATCGCCGGCATGTAGCGTCCTGCTGTCCGTGGCGATGCGAAAATGCAAAGAGAATCGCTCGGGGTGCACGGCCACGCCCGCAGTTGCGCCAAGCGTTTCCTGCACGGTAAAGTTCAACCGCTGTGCTTGCGCCGCAGCGCATCCCGCGCTTCGCTCATATCATCAAAGTGATCTACATGGCTTCCCGCAATTTGGTACTTTTCGTGACCCTTACCAGCAATTAAAACGGTGTCGCCGGCTTGCGCTGCGTCGATTGCCGTGTGGATGGCCGCACGTCGATCGAGGGTCGCGACAGTTGCCGCTTGCGCCGGCATTCCTGCGACGATTTCACTCACGATTTTTTGGGCATCTTCGGTGCGTGGATTGTCGGAAGTCACAAAAACGCGGTCGGCACCTTGCGCGGCGATACGCCCCATCTCGGGTCTCTTTCCCGGGTCTCGGTCGCCACCGCACCCGAACACCACGAAAAGTCGCCCCTTCGTCGTCGGGCGCAAGGTATGCAGTACGTTCGCCAGTGCATCAGGGGTGTGTGCGTAGTCGACAACGACTCGCACACCGTCGCCCTGCATTCTTTCCATGCGGCCAGGTACGGTTTGAGTGGAGCGCAACGCCCGGGCGCTGACCGCGTCTGGCACACCCAGAGCACGGGCGGCGGCAACTGCGGCGGCCGCATTCTCAACGTTGAAGCGTCCGGGCAAATGGATGGAAAAGCGTTGCCCGTCTATGGTAAATTCGCTGTGCCACCCGGCCACTTGGAGATCGGTTACGCGCACTTGCGCATTGGGATGCAGCCCGTAGGTTAAAACGGTTTTGCCCGCAGCAGCTTCTCGCGCCCACTGCATTCCCGTTGCATCGTCCGCATTTAAAACAAGCGTGGAAGCGAGGTCGAGAAGGCGGCGTTTGCTCTGCCTGTACCGTTCGAGCGTTCCGTGAAAATCTAAGTGGTCGCGAGTGACGTTCGTCAACACTGCTATTTGAAAGTCCACGTCTTCCACGCGTTGCAATGCAAGGGCATGCGAACTGACCTCCATCGCAACGGCGCGAGCACCGGCTTGCTCGATGGCCGCAAGTATGCATTGCAATTCGTGAGCGAGCGGTGTGGTATTTTCAAGGTGCCAATAGGAATCTGCGAACGCCGCCCCGAGCGTACCAAGAATTCCGGTCGGGATGCCGCCCTCGTTCAAAATGGCCGCGATCAGATGCGCGGTCGTCGTCTTGCCGTTCGTCCCCGTAATTCCGATTGTCGTCAGGCGTTGGGAGGGTCGCCCGTAGAAGCACGCGGCCAGCGCAGAGAGAGCGCGCGCGCTGTCCGGTACGACGATCCCGGTAACGCTATTCGGAACGGGCCGTTCTCGTTCCATGACCACCGCGCGGGCCCCAGCCGCAACGGCGTTATCTATGAATGAATGACCGTCCAGATGTTGCCCGCGCAAAGCGACGAACAGCGAACCGTCGTGCACTTTGCGCGAATCAATCTCAAGGGAGGTTATGGCGATGTCCAGTTGCCCGCGTATGGTGCGAGCAGCGATGTCGCCGATCAGTTCGCTCAAAGGTTTGGATAGGCTGCCGGTCACCGGCATTCACTTCGTGGTAGACGAAGCGTTGACCAAGCGCGCAGGCGTGGCGGTTGGGCCAGGCGCTACAGCCGGCAAGACGCCGGCGTGCAGCATCGCCGCCCGTGCAATACGGGCGAAGGCCGGCGCAGCCACGACGCTCCCGTAGATCGCCGCTTGCGGTCTTTCCACTTTTACCAAAATCACAAAGCGCGGGTGTTCGTAGGGAACGAAGCCGACAAAAGAAGCGATGTACTCGCCCGACGCGTAGTGACCGTTTTCCACCACTTGCGCCGTCCCGGTTTTGCCGGCGGTCGTGTAGCCGGAAACTTGGGCCGTTGGCTTGCCGGTCCCCCGCAGCACGACGGCTCGCAAGAACTTACGCAGGGTAGCCGCAGTTTGTGGGGAGAGAACCCGATGCTCGACTTGCGTTCCATACCGGTAAACGACGCGTCCATCGGGGTCGGAAATCGCGGCAAGAATTTGTGGACGCAAGAGAATGCCCCCGTTTGCAATGGCGCAGTATGCGCGCGCCAGCCCCACCGGCGTTACTGAAACGCCATGGCCAAAGGACATCGTCGCGAGCGACGTTCCACTCCATTCTTTAATCGGAAGAACGATGCCGGGGTTCTCGCCAGGCAAGCCCAGCGCCGTCTGGGTTCCGAATCCCATTGAGCGCATCATGGCATACAACCGGGGGCCGCCGGTTGCAATGCCAATTTCTGCAGCCCCTACATTGTGAGACAAGGCGACGATATCTTCCATCGACTCGCTGCCGCCGGTTCCCGCCATGAACCCGTCCTCGGCATTGTGAATCGTATGACCGCCGACCGTGAGCGTGTCCCGGGCTGGAAAACGTGAGTTCGCTCGCAGCTTGCCGCTCTGCAGTGCGGCTGCGGCGGTGATGAGTTTGAACGTCGATCCGGGCTCGTATGCATCCATCACAGCACGGTTGCGGCGTGCGTCGTCGGAAAAATGCACGTATGAGTTCGGTTCGTAATCCGGAACGTTGGCGAGCGCTAAGATTTCGCCGGTGTATGGATTCATAACCACGGCACTGCCGCTTGCGGCGGAAAATTTGTGCACTTGTTCCGCCAACGCGCGTTCGGTTTCATATTGCAAGTACGAATCGATCGTAAGCAGTACGTTATAGCCCGCTCGCGCAGGCTTTACGACCGTTGCCTCACCGAACGGAATGGTGCGGCCAAACTGATCGGCTTCTAAAATCGTCCGCCCCGACGTCCCCTTCAGTAACGAATCAAAAGCATACTCAACCCCGTCCAGTCCGTTCTCGTCGATCCCGACGAAGCCGAGCAGGGTCGAAGCCAGGTGACCAACCGTGTCGTAGCGGAGTCCGGTATCTTCCTCTTTAATGCCGATCCCGGCTAGACCCAGCGCCGTGATCCGCTGTGCGGTTTCGTGCGGAACCTTCCGTTCGACCCAAAAGAATTGCGACGAGCGGCGCTCCAGCGCCGCACTCAAATGCGGATCCGGATGCGGCAGGATGGTCTTGAGAACGGCTGCGGTGGTCTGCGGGTCGCCGACTTCCCGGGGTACGGCGTACACGCTTTCCGATGGAAGTGAGCGAACCAGCACGTTCCCATCGCGGTCCAAAATACTTCCCCGGCGGGCAAATATCTCAACGGTGTCCGAGCGTTGCTCGAAGGCTTGCTTTGCAAGCACGGGACCGCGCAAAACTTGCACGTCGTACAGCTTTGCAACCAGGAAACTCGAAAGCAGAATCAGCACGTAAAAAAATGTCTTCGCCCGCCGCGGAGCGATGCGCGAAAAATCGCGCTCATGCATTGGGATTCACCGAATTAAGGGCTGGTTTTCAGCCAGCCGGCAACTGTAGAAAGAAACGCCAGTCGAGGCGGTACGGTTTGGCGGATGGGGGGATCCGGTAAGCGCACGATGGCATAGAACGCCGGATCGCGCATTCCCAAACGTGCGGCGATTTGCGCGAGACGTTCGTGCGAACGCAATTGCGAGAGCCGGTCATCCAAGCGCAAGGTTTGGTCTTGCAGAACCGCGCGTTCCGCAGCGGCTCGCGCAACGGCATAATTAATGCCGGTGAGATTCGCCATGAGACCGAGATAGCTCATCAAGGTCAGCAGCACGATCACTAACACGCACGTAAAGCGCGTCAAGTGTGCATATCGTAACCGCCTTGTCGTCTTGCGCCGCCGCTCGGAAGCATTCTTGTTGGTTCGCACTTGGCTAATGCGCGGTTTGGTTTCATGCAACTGCCGCTGCGCAAGCATTACCCCACCTTACGCTCTGCGGCGCGTAATTTTGCGCTCCGTGCGCGAGGATTACGCTCGATTTCGCCCTCCGCGGGTAACACCGGTTTCTTGGTTACGACGTTCAAACGCTCATCGTCGCGAAACGTAGTCTTAACGATGCGGTCTTCCAGCGAGTGAAAGCTGATGGCGACGATCCGGCCAGCCGAGCGCAACCGTCCAACCGCCGCCGTCAGGCTTTCGCGCAACGCATCAAGCTCGTCATTGACGGCGATCCGAAGCGCTTGGAACGTGCGCGTAGCAGGATGAATCCGCTCGCGCTTGCCAGGACGCTGCAACAGCCCGCTGATCAAACCGGCAAACTCCACGGTTGTGGTCGGCAAGCGACCCGCCTCCCGTCGCCTGACGATCGCGCGCGCGATACGTCTGGCGGCGCGCTCCTGACCGTAATAAAAGAAGATGTCGGCCAATTCCGACTCACTGGCGGTGGCCAATATGTCGTAGGCACTCGCGCCGGAAGTTGGGTCCATGCGCATGTCCAGTTGAGACTCCCTGGAAAAGGAGAAACCGCGCGGTCCCTCACTGAGCTGCATTGAAGACACTCCCAAATCGTACAAGATGCCGTCGATTTTCTGGACGCCCAACTCGTCCAAAACCGCGTCCAGCCGGCGATAATTCGCATGCACGAACGTGAAAGACGAGTTCGAGATCAAGTCTGCCTGCACCGATGGATCCGTATCCATAGCAATAAGACGTCCGGCCGACAGACGCTCCAGAATCCCTCGAGCGTGGCCTCCGGCGCCGTACGTTGCATCCACGTATATTCCGTCCGAACGCAACACCAGCAAGTCGAGCGCCTCGGTGTACAACACGGAAATATGCGTCACGCAAAACCATCAAAACAGCCCAAGCTCGGCCGCGAAGTCCGCCGCACTGCCTTTTGGGGCCGCGTTTTCGGCAAGACGCTCTTTAGCCCAAATTTCAATCCTGGACAACGAACCGATGGAAACGACCTCGCGCTCGATTCCCGCATACGTTCGCAGTGCCATAGGAATCAGCAACCGACCCTGCGCGTCACACGTGACTTCCTCACTGTGTGCGAACAAAAAACGCACGAAGCGACGGAACGACTCATCTTTGCGCGGGGCCTCTTCCAAGCGCGCGCAGACTCCGGCCCACGTCGCGGCCGGATAGAGAGCCAGGCATGGATCGGGCTGTCCTACCGTCAAGACAAAAACCGGCCCGAGCCGTTCCCGATAGCGCGCTGGAACGATGAGGCGGCCTTTCTCGTCGAGCGCATGCTCCACCGAGCCCATAAAGCGCGGCAGTTCCGCGTGCATCTAACCTCCCCAACACACCATTGTTAGCCACTTTGCACCACTATACGCCCTACGAGACAGAAGCGCAAGCGTTAACGTTTCCACCAAACCAGGCCGAAGGAAGTAACAGGCGCAGGCGCGTTAGAGCACGCGCAGAAATCGGAGATCAATGCGGAAGCTCATTTTGTGGGCGGCTTTTTTAACGCTGGCTGGATGCAGTGCAGGGGGATATCTTCCCTATGCTTCGCAAGCGCTAGGACCCGCCGAGTTGAACGCAATCGTCGCGGACGCTTCGGCGGCCCACAGCGTGCCGCCGGCACTCACCAACGCCGTGCTTATGGCTGAGTCGGGCGGCAATCCCGCCGCCGTGAGCTCGGCTGGCGCCCAGGGACTCATGCAGCTTATGCCGGCCACCGCCGCAACCTGCGGAATTGCCAACCCTTTTGATCCCCGCAGCAACGTCGATTGCGGCGCCCGTTATCTTCACGACTTGCTCGTGCGCTATAATAATAATGTAGAGCTCGCGGCAGCAGCCTACAATGCAGGGCCGGGCTCGGTCGATTCGTATCACGGCGTACCGCCGTACGCTGAGACGCGCGAGTACGTCGCCCGCGTTGTAACCGCATATCGCAATTATTAATCTGTAGGAGCTCTTAGATGGCGTCGATCTCGGGAGCGCGAGTAGCTCTGATCGTGCGGCCGATGCGCAGCAGAATCCCGATCCTGGACCTCTACATCCTCAAAGAGTTTGCCGGCCCATTCGGTTTCGCGCTGCTGGCTTATCTGCTGTTCTGGTTCATCAATATTTTTTTCCTGGCCGCAGATTACATCATCAACGCGCACGCGCCGTTTTTTGTGGTTCTGCGCTTCCTCATTTTCCGGATACCGCAAAGCACCCCGCAAGCGTTTCCCTTTGCGGCGCTTTTTGGCACCATGCTGGCGATGGGACGGCTTGCGGGGGACAACGAACTTAATGCACTGAGAACATCCGGAATATCTTTGTTGCGCATCTGCCGGACACCAGTTTTACTCGGAGTCGGTATCTTTTTCGTTTCATACTTCATCAACGAATACGTCACGCCGGCTTCGGTGGACCTTTCAACCCGCACGTTCTATCAGATCGTCTATCACACTTCGACACTACCGATTGAACCCCAGATTTTTCGCAAAGATCCCGATACTCAAACCGTTTTCTACGTGACCCAAGTCGCTCCCGACACTAAGACGATGCAAGGTATCATGATTTTCCGCCCTAATCGCACAAACTATTTTCAGGAAGTGGTGACCGCACAGAAAGCCCATGTCGAGGGCGGGACCCTGGTATTGGAAAACGGCGTTAGGGCAAAATTCAATGCAAAGGGTGTCTCCGACGAGCAAGATACCTTTAAAACATTTTCTGTGGGGCTGCCCCTGGCGGAAACGGCCGCGCAATTCGTCAGTTCGGTCAACAGCGATCCATATGCTACGAATTCCAAGGGCCTTGCGGCGCAAGTGAAATCGTTGCGAGCGCAGGGAGTAGGCGGACCGGCGCTAGGTGCGATGCAAATCAATCTTGCAAACAAGCTTGCCTATCCGGCAGCCGCGCTCATCGGCGTTTTAATCGCACTTCCGCTCGCTATTCGTTTTGGAAAAAAGGGCCGCACCTTGGGAACTACCCTCTCAATCATTACGTTCTTCGTCTATTACATTATGACAGCGATTGCTTCGGCATTCGGCCGCAACGGCGCAATCAATCCATATCTCGCCGCCTGGCTGCCCAATGTTCTGACCGGAAGTACCGGGTTGTTTTTGCTCTGGCGTGAAGAGCGTTAAGGCGTGAAGCAGCTTGCACTTGTGCTCGCACTAACGCTGGTGAGTGGGGGCGTCGCGCCCGTGACTGGAACGGGCGTGTCGGAAGACGACCAAGTGGCCTCACTCATCACGCACGGATGTTCGAGCCCGCAGAGCGTAGCCCAGGCACCGGCGCAGTCTCCTGTTGCGCCAACGAGCGCTCCCTCGACGCCAGCCACTCCGGGGATCCCGCCAGTCAATTCAGGAGCGCAGGAACTCTACGCGACGCCCCGACCATCGGGTTCGCCGGTGACTCCTCTCCCCGTGCCAACCGCCACACCGCTGGATAATGGCTCGCCTTCTCCGATTTTTCTCGTCCGGCCCTCTGCCTCACCCAATGCGAGCGCGCCCGCCTCGGTCGCTCCGCCGAGTGCCCAGCCGTCAGCGGCGGCCCCCACGGCCGCGCCGACCTTAGCGCCAGGCTACGTTGCGGTTCTCGCAGATAAAGTCGATGGGTCAACCATGATCGGCCAGCCCGGTGATGCGACGGGCGACGTGCACATTTTTTACACCGATGCGGTTCTGATCGGCGACCGCGCGCACTATGACGGGATGCACACCATAACGGTCACGGGTGATCCCTACATTGTGAACCGCCAAGAAAACACCACGGTGCACGCCGACACGGTACGGTTCGATACCCAAACGCAAGTCGCGACCCTTAGCCGCAGCCGCGGTGAGACCACCCAAGGGGTTGAGACCGGCAAGCTCTACTTTAACGCACGAAACCTCACATCCACGCGGGGCGGTGTCGCGCACGGCGATAACGCCGTGGTAACCACCTGCGTCAATTCACGTGGCGGCTATCATTTAACCGGGCGGACCATCGACGTAGTACCCGGTGATAAACTCACGATAACAAAGGCCGTACTGTTTCTCGGAGCGGCGGCGGTCTTCTATCTTCCGCGCGTCGTAATTCCTCTACGGAACAGGGACGATCTGCGGCGCAACCCGTCGTTTTTCCCTGAGTTCGGATACAACTCATACGATGGTTTTTATACGAAAATCCGCTACGGCTTCGGCAAGGACGAATACTACTCGGGATATTACCGGCTGGACTATTACAGCAAGGCGGGGGTCGGAATCGGCTACGTGGGTTTTTTCAAACGGCGCGATGGCAAGCGCGAAACCAGCGTCAACTACTACGGCCTGCGTGACCGGCGTTCTGCCACCCAGCAGCAAAACATCGCCGTGCAAGATACGGAGAACTTTTCTAAAACGCTGCGCGGCAATTTTGCGTTCAACTACAACGGAAACTACGGACCGTTTCAAAATATTCCGGCAACAAGCGACCTAAACGGCTCACTTATTCACAGCGGTGCGAGAGCCACCCAGACGTTTCAATTTTCTCGTTATTCTTTTGGCTCGACCTCAAGTACCACGAGTTTCGGCTTTCTCGATCAGCGCCAGCTCACCGCAACGTTGTCCCAGGGGTTGGATCTGAGTTTTACCAAAAGCCACAACAACTTCGGGGGAGTGTTGTCGGACTCTTCAACCAGCCATGTCAACACGTTGACCCACTTGGTTACGCCGGGTGCGGACTATCAGCTTAGTTTCGAGAAGGCCAACTCTGCCTCGCCGTTCGGTATCAACAAGCTTCCCGAGCTGCTGGTCCGGCCCACGGGCTTGTTCAGCCACTTTTTTATACCGATTTCGGCGCAGTTAGCACTCGGCGATTACAATGAACCCCAAACAAACCTCACCACCTCGCGCCTTGACGTTAGTGCCTTGCTGGGTCCGGCGCTCTACCGTTTTTTGGGAAGCGATTTTTCGGCATCATTGAATCTCAAGCAGGATGCGTACGGAACGGGTGACCTCAAAGCGTCCATCACCCAACAGATGGGTCTTACCACTGCCATCGGCAAGCACTTTGTCAACACCATAACTTACAATGAAAACAACAATAATGGACCCGCTTTTGAACCGTTCCAAACCCTCGACACGCTGAGCACCTTGAACTCAAAAAGCGCCCAAGATGTTTTTCATGTCTTCAACCAAGACTATTACAATCTGAGCCTCTCAACGGGGACGGCGTTCATCGGCCAAGCGCAACCGGTGTACTATCAGCTCTCGACGCGCCCGTCACACCGCTCGATTGCCATTCTCGGCGGAGCGTTTATTCCGGGCTCCGGTCAAGGTTTCTACTCCACCAATTTTCAATTTGCAACGCCGTTCGGCCGCGATGCGGAATTGCAGATGATTGCGGACATCGATTGGAAGAACAAGGGCAGGATCATCAACAAAACGATTTATTACCGGCGGATCATCGGCCAGTGTTACGACGTCCGCGTCGAATATCAACAGAATCTGCGGCAGGTCAACGTAACCCTCAACCTACTAGCTTTCCCCTCGCGCTCGGCCAGCTTTGGCATCAATCGTCAGGGTCCGATCATCCCTACGAGCTTCAATTTTTAGAATATTGCGCTAGCCCGCTGCATCCACGA
>JAABUQ010006676.1_pt1 | contig 17276 bp, 1 predicted proteins | sample 5560001 | NCBI WGS metagenome assembly JAABUQ01 (sample SAMN10711888, study PRJNA513371) | rock metagenome | isolation source: Antarctica rocks | place: Antarctica: Victoria Land, Finger Mt nord | collected 2015-12-18
TTTTTAATAATTTATATTTCCTTTCTTTATTTATATATATTTTTATTTAATATTATTTTATTAACTTTCTATTATTATAATTTATATTAAAAGCTTTATTATATATTTATAATAAATTAATATTATTATAATCCTTTCGGCTTTTTAATAATTATTAATTATCTTTATAATAATATTTAAATTTATTATAAATATTATTATATAATTAAGTCTTTTTTCGATTACATTATTATAAAAAATAATTTATAATTTAATTATATAATATTTAAATATAATAATAAAAATTAAATATATTCAAAATATCCTCTTTTATATTATAATTTAAATAGAAATATATATTATAATATTAATTAAAATATAAAATATTTTAATTATAAATAAAACTTAATATAAAAAATATAATTCTTTTATAATTATTATTAATAATTTCGATATATTATAATTAAAATAATTATAAAAGATATTTTCTAATAATATAAATAGGAAATAAAGAATAATTAATATTATTCAAATTTAATAATATAAAAATATCTTTAATTAATATTTAAATTTATTAAATAAATATTATTTATAATAAATATTTAATATTATAATAAAATATTCTTATTATAAGGCGAAAGAGCTTATTATTAGGATTATATTATAAAAACTATAAGAATAGCAAATTAATTATAAGTTAAATTATAAAATAAATATAAAGAATTAGGAATATATTAAATTATTATTTAAAAGTAATATAATAATATTAATAAATATAAAGAAAGTCTACCTTAATAAGTTATATTCGTTTAATATAATTGCTAAGATTTTAATTCTTTTATATTAATATTTGGAGTAATATTTCAATTCGGAAGCAAAATTAATTAGCTATTAATATTATAAATTTATATTAAAGAAATATTATAAAGTTGTATTATTTATATTAATAAATAAAGATCCGAATAATAAGGAAAAAGACAAAATTAAAACAAATTAAATTAATTTAAATAATTCGATATTAAATAAAAAATCGGATAAAGAATATATTTTAAGAATATAAATAAGAAAATATATTAAGAAAAACTAAATAAATATTATTATATTATTATAAATATATTTATTTTATTAATATTAAAGAATTAAAATTAATTTATCGACTATTTTAGAAAATTTAATTATTAATATACTTATTGGAATATCGATTTTAGGATATTAACTCGTTTATTTCGAAAGTCTTAGAATACAGCTAATTTAGCAATTAATATTAATCGGATTATAATATTATAAGAATTAATATATATAAATTTAAAAGGTAAAAGCAATTTTAATTAAATTTATTATTAATATTTATATAATCTTAAAAGTTATTATAATCTCCAAATTAAAATATATATAATTAAAATATTAAGGTCTTATTTATATATATTTTATAATAATAGGAATACGTTAAACGATTTAAGAACTTCTTTTAATATATATATATAATTTCGAATAGCAAATTAATTAATAATATTTGCTAATATCGAAAATATTTATATAAAAATACTTTTAAATACGGAATCAGGAATTATTATAAGCGAAACTTAAATACAAATTATTATTATTAATATTATATAAGAGAAAAATATATAAAACGAATAAATAAAAAATAATAATATTATACTTTTAAATTTATTTATTTAGTTATAGGAAAATATAACTTTTGAAAAGGAATTCAAATCAAGAATTAGAAATCTAATTAATAATAAATTTAATATATATTAATATTATTAACAGAATATTAACGGTAAACTAAATAAAAGGTAATTATATATAATAATATACTCCTTAATATAATAAATAATTTAGTAAAATATTTTATATTTTATATTATATATTATACTTTGACTTAATTATAATCTTAAATTAATTATATATTTATATTATATAAAATATATATAATTTGGTAATAATATAACCTTTTAATATATTAATTTAAATATATTAGAATATCTTAAGTTTAAGAAAAAAGGCAATATAATATAAAGTTCTATATTTTTAAATAAAGAAATAATTAAAAGAAAATTTATAAAATTTCTATTTAACTTTTATTAATATTTTAAAGAATAATAAATTAATATAATTATAAATTCGGAAAATAGAGCAATTAAGGGAATAATAAAACGAATTTACAAAATCAATTCTCTTTAAAATATAACTATTGCTATTAAATATAGCTAATTTATATTAATATTATATATATAGAAAATAATATAAATTACTTACTTAGAATTTTTTTATAATTTACTAATTATATAAAATAAACTTAGTATTTATATATAATATTAAACTATATTATTATAATTCGTAGGATTTCAAGAGAATAGAATAACTTTTAATATTATTAAATTGGATATATAAACAGAATTTATAATAATATATTTAATTTAATTAACTTTTAAGAGTTTTTTATTAAAATATTTAAATATATATAATAAAATATTATATTGATTTCCTATTGCTATTTAGCTTTTTTTTAATATATTAAATATTATAGGATAATTTAAATATAATAACGTAAGCAAAGGTTCTCCTAAATATAAATAAAAGAGCGGTATAAATAAAGGTAATTCGATATAAAATTAAAGCTTTAAAAGAGTTTAAACAGGTATATATATATATAATAATAATAAAAATATAATATTATAAAATAAAGAATTTCTTTTTTTAGAAGAAGGAGTAAAGATCTTAAGAAGAAAAAAGTTAAAAAGGATAATAATTAAGGTTTTAAATAATATTAATATATTAAGAGGTAGCGAATCTACCAAAATAGCTTTATTATTTCCTTATTAAATAAAATATTTATAATAGTTTTGTAATTCTATTATTATTTTATATTTAATATTTATATATTAATTATTTAATTAATTAAAATTATTAGTTCAAATTTCTATTTTATATTTTTAACTTATAATCCTTTTATTAATATATTTTATAATTAATTATAAAGATTCTAATTATTAATATTTTTAGACTATAGATTTTAATTTAAAATATTATTAATATATATTATAATATTAATATTATTATTTATAATCTCTTTGCCTTTAAATATAATACTTTCGAATCTACTTTTATACGGATATTATAATAATATTAATAACTTAATACTAAATATTTAAGAATTAAAATAAAAATATAAATAAAATAATAATAAGGTAAAGGAATAAAGAGCAATTATTAACTTATTAATACGCCGAAGGCTTCGCTTATTTGAATTAGAAAGATTATATATAATTATTATTTAATTTTAAAGATAAAAATAAAATATAAATACTTTTTTAACTTTTTTAATTTAATATTACTTTAATTATTAAATTTACAAACTTTAATATAATTTCTTAAACTTTGTTTATATTAATAATATAAAAAACTTAAAAATAGTAAATATTATTAAAGAGTTTATAAGATATACCTTTATACGCGAGTAAAGCTAGGCTTAAGCTAAATTTATCTTATAAAAAGAGTTAAATATTCTTTTAAATATTCTGAATTTTAGGTAGTATATTTTATTAATTTATAATTTAGAAAATATATCTTTGAAAACTTTATTATTTTTTAAAATAATATTATAATAATATATTTCTTAATAATTACGATTATTTAATAATTATTATCAAAAATCTAATAATATTAATTAGAATAGATATTTTATTCTAATATTCTCTATTCTTTATAATTATATTAAGCCGATTTACTTAATAAACTTTATTAAAATATTAAGCTTATATTTATATTAAAGTAAAGCTTGATATTAAATTATTAATATTCTTAATTAAATAGGCTTAAATTAGTCTTATTAGATTATATAACAAAGAATAATATTATTAAATAAGTTAACTATTTATAAAGTATATTAATTAAAATAATGTTTTTATATAATTATTATATATAATAATTTCAAGTTTATAAAGGGATATTATAATAAATATATTAAAGACTTAAAGGAGTTCTATTCGATTATTATTATATTAATATTTAATAAGCAAAATATTTTATAAGCAAGCTTATATTAAGATAATTAATAATTTTATTATTATTTATTATATTTAATAGAAATAATATAAAAACTTATTATTTTCGATATTATTATTTAAATATATATTGAATTTTAATATTTTATATATTTTATTAACTTTTATTTATATCCTTTAAATTTAAATATTCTATATTGAAAATATAATTAAAAGTTTTTATAATTTTTACCCCGAATTAAATATACTCTTTTAGGCTATTCAAATATCGAATTATAAGCGCTTTTAATAAATAAAAACGATATATTTCCTTATATAATTAATAATAAAAAACGAAAGTATAATATTAAATAATATATATATCCTTAGGGACTTATATAATAACTAATTCGATCTCGGCCTTAATATTATAATATATAATACTTAATTATAATTAATATATAAGGATTTAAAGATAATAAAGTAAATATTAATAATTAAAGTTATCCAAAGTAATATAATAGAAAACTCCTTTAATAAGTATATTTAATTAATTTTAAGCTTTAATTTATAATATTTACGATTTAATTTATTAAAGTTAATTTATATTATATATTAGAATAATAATAATTTAAAAGATTCTATTATATTATAATATATAGCCGATTATTAAAATAAATTATAAATAGTCGAGCTAAACAATTTTAAAGTATTAAAAGACTTAATTATTTATAATTATAAAGCGTAAATAATTATAATATAAATATAATATAAAAAGGATATTAATTTTAATAATAATTAATAAAAGAATATTATATTATAATTATAAATATAAGATTAAATATTATAATTATTAATAATAATAGTTATTTATAAGCAAATATATTCTATACTAAATTCGATTAAATAAAATATAAATAATATTAATATATATAAATTTAATAAATAATAATAGAATTATTAATACTTTTATATATATATCGAAATATATTTATTACTTTAATATATAATTAAATATATAAATATTAAATTCTTTTATTATATTCTTCAGGAGTATATTATTATATTCCAAGTTAAATATAATAATATATTTAATTATACAAAAAAGCTCTTATATTTGAGTTATTTAATAAATAATTCGGTATTTAAAGCCGAATTATAATAAGCTATACTTATTAATAACCTTATAAATATATATAGCAAAATTTAATTTAATTATAAAATTAATTAATTATTAAAATTATTTAATAATACTTTAAAGACCTTTTAATTAAAGAGATTTTATTTTTCTAAAAATAACGATTAGCTTTTCGAATATTAAATATTGAATAAATTATATTTATTAAAATTAAAAGATTAAATAAAATATATTTTTAATAAAATTATATTTAATATATATTTTTCAAAATTGATTATAGAAAATATATTTAATATAACCCTTTAATTATTAAAAAAATTAGTAGTTTAAGAGTCTAATTTATATTTTTTAATTTATTAAATAATATTTTTATATTAAATTAGTTTTAAAAAGTTTAATATAAATATATTTTATGATAATAAGAATATTTATATAAAAAATATCGAAATATTTAATCTTATTAATATTTAAAATAATAATATAATATTAAATAATTTAACTCTAAATATTTAAAATATTATAAAATTAAAATAAAAAGGATTTAATTAAAGTCAAATCCGCTTAGGTTGTTTTAATCTTAATTAAAAGATTATAAGCGGAATTATTTATAATTATTATTTAATATTAATAATATAATCCTTTTGCCTTAAATATTAAATAATATTTTGAAAAATAAATATTATATAATAAGGCTTTTTAATATTAAGAATAAATAATATTATTTATATACTTTTAAGAATATTATTAATTATATATTTAATAATAAACTCTTAATTTATAATATTTATAATTTTATAATCGAGATCTTAATTATAATATTTATATTTTAATTTAATATTATAAGACTAAATATTATAAAGTTTCTAATAATTTAATAAGCAAGGCTCCTAATATTATTAATAATAAATATTGTAAATAATTATTTACTTTTCCTTATAATTAAATACCCTTTTTAATAAGCTATTAATTTTTAATAATTTTATAATTATTAACGGCCTTTTTTTAAGCCTCGGTTATTTTATATATATATAATTAATATTGCTAATTATTATATTTATATTAAAAGAGGAATATTTTAATATTATTATTTATTAATATATTTCGGCTTTTATAAAGGATATTAATAATTTTAATTAAATAATTAATTATATTAAATTATATATTAATTAAATATAATATATTTTCTTTAATATCAATTTATAATTCTTATATAATAATTTAATTAAATATAAGATTTAATATAATTATAAATAGAATAAAGCTGAATTTGCAAGTTTAATATAACTTTAAAATAATATATTTCTATTAAATTAAAAGTTCTTTTTTAAATTATAATTATTATAATAAATCTTTTAAAATAATTATTTTTAAATTTAAATATATTTAAATAAAAAATATAAATAATAATTTATAATTTAAATAATAATATATAAGCTTTTCTAGGCTCCTGATTATATAAATAATATTTTTAAAAAAATAAAAAATAAATTTTCGGATATATAAAGAAGTTCTTAAGTTTATAAATTTATAAAAAGTAAATAGTAAATTTTATTATTAATTAAAAACTGGTTTTTATTTAATATTTTTTAATATAATTAGTAATTAATTATAATTATTAAAAGTTTTAAGCCTAATAATATTTAATAGTATTATAAATATAAATCATTATAGGGTTCTAAAATATACCTTTTCCGCTTATAATAAATAAATAAAAGCTTTGGATCGGGGCTTTATATACTATTTAAAATAAAAAAATAATTATTATTTTTACTTCTTAATAAAATAAATAATATAATTTATTTATTAATATAATTTCGAGACCAAAAATAAAATTAATTATTAACCTTTAATTTATATAAATTAATTATAATTAATATATAAAAACTATTATATTCCAAAGATAGTTAACTAAATTATATAAAGATTTAATATTTATTATTATTTATTATATTTATAAATATAATAATAACAATTTTCTTTAAAAATATATAATAATTTAACTATTTAATTTATTATTTAAATAAATTATATATTTTGCAAATTTAAGTAATAAAGTCTATATATATAATCGTTTTCGGGATATTATATTATTTCTAATTTATTATAATAAAATATATTAAAGGTTAAATATATTCTTTTTATTCTTTTATATATATTTAACTTATATATAAATATTTAAATAATTAATTAATATATAAATAAGCCGGATAAAAGAGTTAAAACTATAATATTCTTTTATTATTATTAATAATATTAAATTTAATATTATTAATACTCTAAATATTGATATATTAATCAGAAAATGATTATAAAATATTTTTAATTCTAAATAAATTAAACAAAAGCTTTATTATTTAAATATTAAATAAACTTTATTAATTATTATTAAATATATATAACTTTAGAATAATAAATAACGTAATATATCTTTATTAAATTTCTTCGAAAATATAATTTTAGAATTAATAAAAATTAATAAATTAATAAATAACTCTTATTCTTTTAAATATAAGCTTTATTATATATATAATCCTTAATATAAATATTTTTTAAGGTTTTTAATATATTAATATTATTATTTAAAATTATTAATTAAATTTTAGAAATATATTTAGGTTTTCGAATTTATTTCTTTTTTAATATAAATAATAATATAAAGATTGAAATTAATTTAATTTATTTTCTAATAAATAAAATTATTTAAAAAATAATATTCTTTTTAAATTTAATTTTTATAATTAGAATAAGATTTTTAAATTTATATTAAATATAATAAATTATAATTATTTACTTATTTTTTAAATATATTTGGAAAAGTTCTTTTATTTAACTTTTAATCTTAATAATTTCGAAATTAATATTATTATTATTATTTTATATTATTATATTCTTTTATTTTGATATATTAATTATAATTTAATAAAAAAAAGCGAAATATTTACTTTAATATTATTATTAATAATTAATATATTATTATTTATATATAAATATAATTATTTAATATATTTCAAATATTATAATATAATTAAATAATTATTAAAATATATAATAAGGTTTTTTAGTTTATTTATTATTATTATAAAATAATTAATTTTAAAAACTTATTAAAAGAGGATTTCTTTTAATATTTATAATATCGAATATAATAGGAATTATATTATTTAAAATATATTAAATAAAAATATATATTTAATTATATAATTATAATAATTATAAAATTAGAAATAAATATTATTATTATTATTAATATTATAAAATATATATTTTAAAGATAAAAGAATTAAATAAAATTTTTTATAAATATATTATTAAAATTTAATTTAATTTAATAAGATTATATATTCTTGAGTTCAGATATATTATAATATATATATATAATAAGTATACGCTATCCCCAAAGGGTTATAGCACGATACGTCTGAGTAACTGAGGCAACCGTTGAATAATCAATTTAGTCAGTTGATTGATGGTTCAGCAGCATTGGTACGTCAACTGCTACAGATGGAATATGTGCCGAAGACGTGGATGACTTTGTACGGAGGCTGTCGCAGTTGAACCACCAATTTTGTTGAATGGCCAATCAACTGGAGTTGGATTGCCAATTCAACGTATTAATGCAGGCAATTGGCTGTTCAACGCACTACTGCAGTTGATTGGCTATTCACCTATTTGATAGCCTAGGTAGTAGTTAGCTGAACGGCCATTCAACTGACTGCCGCTTTTATAGCCCCCCTAAACGGCTCCCCCTAGACGGCTCCCCCAAACAGCTCCCCCCAAACGGCTCCCCCTAAACGGCTCCCCCCCAAACGGCTCCCCCCAAACGGCTCCCTCCTTTAACAATCGCAAAGCAATCGCAAAAACAAAAAACTTCTCCGTCGCAAAATTTGGTAAGCCGTTTGGTAGAGCCGTTTGGCGGGAGCCGTTTGGGGGAGCCGTTTGGAGGAGCCGCTTAAGGGAGTCGTTTAAGGAGCCGTTTAGGGGAGCCGTTTGGGGAGAGTTATAAAACAGCGATATACTATCGCTTATATAATTAGTTATTGCCTTGTCAACTAATTCATTGCTTGTTAAGGATAGTTGTATGCTTAGCCGTTGAATAAACAATTTAATTAATTGATTGGCTATTCAACAAAATTGGTACATCAACTACGACAGTACGCCTTTCAAAAGTCTTTTCTGACGCTAAGGCAATTTTCCCGCAGTACTTACGTTAAAAATGCCTTAGTATCAGAAAGACTTTTTGTTAGCTATAGGAGATTTCAATTACTTTATATATTTAGGAATATAAACTTATTTATATATATAACTGATCAATTTACGTTTTATAAATAATAAAATATTTAATAAAGTTAATATATTTTGAATATAACCTTTATTATCTAATATATAACTTAATTAATAATAATTTAAAATTATAATATATTAAATTTAATTAAATTTAATATTATTAAAAAGATTATTTTAATTATTTTTTAATACCCTTTTTTAAGTTTTATAATAATTTTTAAAATATTATTAACAAATAATTTATTAAGTTTTATACTTTTTCTTTTATTTTTTTAAATTAATTTAAATTATTTTAATATATATTTTAAACTTATTATTATTATTATTTTTTTAATAAAATTTTAATTTATAATTCAATTTTTATTTTATATTAATTCTTTTATTTTATAATATCGAAGTTATATATATATATTTTTATATTCGATTTATTACCTTATACAAGCTTATACAAAGTACTATTTATTTGCTAGTTTTGGCCTATAATATATCTCCTTTATAAAAAAAACTTATATATTTAGAAATGATATTATTATTTATTATTAATTTATTATTTACTTTTTTTATATTCCTTATACGCTCCGTAATTACTACTCCATAATATTATTCTATTATCTGCTTCTGCTATACCTTTTCTTCTTCCGTTGATTATTCGGTTATTATATTTAATATACCCCTTCTTAATACTTATTTGTTTCTGCTACCGGGTTGCGTATAAAGCGCAGGCGCCTTATATATATATATACTCCTCTTTTTCCTCTTCTATAATGTATACTTTATATTCGGGCTATTAAGGGAGCTCGTTCGCGTATTATTTAATAAATTTTTTTTTTTTATATTTATATACCCGTCCGTCTTTTAAGATAAATATTACTTAAGCCCGGGGCAAAGCGGAAGTATTACCTCCTATTAAACTTCTGCTGCTAGATTATATACAATTATCAAAGGTAAATAAAGCTCCCTTACGTATTATTTCCGGTATTTAATAAATAATAGTTAATTACTTCCTAGATTGAATCCTTTTATAATAAAAATTTTTTAATATTTATTTTATTTAATAATAGCGTATTATAAGCGCTTTATACCCGGGTAAATATATAATTTATCTCTTTTTTCCTTGATATTTCTATAATATTAATATTAATATTTTCCTCTTAAGGTATAATAGAGCTTTATTCCCTCCAGACCCTAATTCCTTATTGTTGGGGGGATTTGGGGTAAATAAAATCCTAATCCCAATTTACTTAACTTAATATTAATATTATATAAATTTAGGATTTTAACGGATTCTGTATTTATTATCAATTTAATTATTATTATTATAAATTTAATTAATTGTTTTTGTTTTATTTTCTTTCTAATAAATAGTAATAATAAGAAGTTTAACAATTATCAAACTAGTCTTGCCCTAAGGCAAATACTAGTTTATATTAATATCTAAATAGATTTTTAATTTATATAATATTAATATTTTCAATATAATTAGTTTATTAAGAAGTTATTTAAAATTTAAGATCCTCTTTCTTTATCGAATATATAAAGTTTTTATAATAATTTAATAATTAACTCCTAAGCTCGAAAAGTTATTATTTAAACTATTTACGTTAATATTTGCTTTCGAATTTCGGGGTTTTAAAGATAAAAAACTAAAGATTTATTATATTTATTTTATAATTTACTTTAAGCTTATAATCGACTTTATTATTAAAAATTACGAACCTTTAAAGGAAGTCCTTAAAAGGATTAAATTATATATTCGAAAAGATTATTCTTAAAGCCTTTTAATAATAGTTAATATATTGAATTTTAAACTAATACTTAAAGTATTAATAATATATCTTTTATTATAAAATAATAGAAGAAGAACTTTAAATTTAATTAAAATAATAATAATTAAATTCAAAAAAAAGATTTTAAATTTTCTATTTTTAAATTAATATATTAATTAAATAAAAATATAAAAAAATTTATTAATAATTTTAATATTAAAATCAATTAATATAAGATTAAAAAAGGAAAAAACAAGATCTAAAATAATAATTTTATAATCTAATCTTATCGATTTAATAACTTTATTAAGGAAAATTTAAAATTTAAAATTTATATATTTTTCTTCTTCGAAAAGGAAATTTAAAAAATTATTAATAATATTCTTATTTTTATTATTATCCTTTTAAGATTTAGATTTAATATTAATTTATATAATAGAATAAATAAGATTAAAATTATTTAATTAAATAAAATTATTATAAATATAATAAATTCTAAAAAATAAACTTTAAAAAATAAATAATAATTAAATTTAATAATAATAATTAAAATTTCTTAAATTAAGTTTATAATTTAATATTTTAAATTAAATTATAAAAATTATAAAAGAAATTTTTAATTATATTATAAGTTAATTTTTATAATATTTTCCTTAAGGGCCTTTAGGACTTACCGAATTATTAAATTTTATAAGTTTTATTAAGGAAAATAAAACTTTAATAAAAGGAAGATTCGAAAAGTTTAATACCTCTAAATTAAATTTCTTTTATCCGGATCTTAAAGAATCCTATAAAATAAAAAATATTATATTAAAAAATAAAGAAATTATTTATTATAAGATTTATACTTTTTATTAAAAAGTATAAAACTTCGGATAAATAAAAAGGAAAACCTTAATAAAGAATAACTTTTTAATATATTTTAAAATATTCGCTTTAATATAATAATTGAATATTTTATCTTAAAATAAGAAAAATACTTTAATATAATTAGAAAATAAATTAAATAATAAAGCTTTTATAATAATAAATATAAATATTCGATAAGATTTAATTTTTTATATTTAAAATATTATAAAATATATAAATTAAATAAATATAAATAATAAATATATTTAATATATATAAGTTTAGAATTATTTAAATATAAAATTATAAAAAATAATAATTCTATTTATAATTTAAATTATATTAAAAAACTTTATTAAAAAATTAAATATATAAAAAGAAATATAAAACCGAATAATATTAAATTAAAAAAATAATATAAAGGAAGTTCGAAGAAATTATAATCGAAATCGTAATTATAAATAATAATAAGATAAAATTATTAAAAAAAATAAAATAAAATATTTTTTTAAAGTAAAATAAATATTAATTTTATTAATAATAAAAACCTTTTAAGTAATTCTTATTTATAAGACTTCGAATTTTCGAAATTCGTTTCTATAAGTTTAAATTTATTAATTTAAATTATATAATAATTTTTTATTCTTTTTACCCTTTATTATTAAATTTAAATATTTATATAAATTCGGATTAATAATTTTAAATTTAATTTTATTTAAACCCTTTTCTTATAAATCTGACTTTACTTAAACTATTTTAGTTAAATAATATTTTATAAAGGCAAAAAAAAGAAATAAAAGCTTTAAAATAACTTTTATTAATTACTGTTATAAATGTATAACTAAATTAGCGCTTATATAACTATTATAAAAACTAAATATATAATAATTAAAAATTTATTAATAAGAAATACCCAAATAATAATAAATATTAATCGAATATTAAATATAATTAAGATAATAATAAATTTCGAAAATATAATAAATATCAAAGATCCAGGTTAAATAGGAATTTTTAATTAAAGAATTAAATATTTTAATAAGTTTATTATAACAAAATATAATTTAATAATTATTTTTAAGAAACTTATTATAATAAAATAATATATTTCGGTATTTAAAATTACTTATCTAGGAATATTTTTTAAAAATTTAATAATTCTTATAAAAAAAATAATAAGAATTTCCAAAATATCCCGGAAAATAAAAATTAAATTATAAAAAAAAAAAAAATTAATATTAATTTTTTTATTATATTTTATTATATTTTATTTAATAAGATTCTGAATAAAGAAGTTATATATTAAAAATATAATAAGAATTTTATATTTAATAATTATTTATATATTTATTTAAAAATATATTATAAAAGATAAATATAAAATAAAAAGATTCAGGATCTGGATCCAAAATTAGATTTAATAATTCCAAAATTATTAAAGGAATTAGGAAATAAACTCGAATAGGATTTGCTTTATTTAATTATTTTTATAATTTTATTTATATTATAAAATAAAATATCTTTTTATATATAATATTATTTAATTATATAATATATTTTTAATTTCGAAAGATTAAGAAAACCTATTTATATAAATTATAATTATAATATAAGTTTTAAAAATCGATTTTTTTTAAAATAATATTATTTAAATTTTAAAATTTAAATTTATAAAAACTAGATTATATTTAAAAATATAAATAATAATTAATATATTATTTTAAATTTCGTTTTTATACCCTTCTTTATTAAAGGAAAGACTTTATAAAAAAGAAATATAATTATTAAATTTATAAGGATTTTTTATATTATTAATAATTTAAAAGCTAATATTCTTATTAATATAAATATTTGAAAACTTAAATAATATATAATTAATATCTTTAATATTAAAATTGTTCTTAATTTTTATAAGAATATCGAAATCTTTATTTAAGTAATAATTAAAAATAATATTAAAATATAATAAGCAGTTCGGGTAAATAAGAAATAAATAATATTTTTATTTATTATTATATAAATTAATATTATTTTAAAAAATAAAAAAAGATTATTAAAACAAAATTTTATATTTAAACTGTAAATTGAAAAAGCTTATATATATTTTATAAATATAAAAATTAATTTTATTATAATATAAAATATAAAAAATAATATTATAATTATTAAAAAGAACTAATAAATCGGAATTATATTCGAATATAATATTAAAAAAAACTATTTTATTAATATCAAAAATTATTTATTTATAGCGAAATCTTAATCTATTTAATATTCTCTTAATATTTATTTTTATTTTCGAAAGAATAAATTTTTCTTTATTAAATTAATTATTAATCCTGCTTTTGAGATAAAATACAAAAATAAAATAATAATTTATAATAATTAAAAATAAATAACTTTGATAAAAACGGTTATTAATAAATTTCCAAAGATCTAGGAAAATATAAGGAATATAATTAATTTATTAAAACCCGAATAATTAATAATTCTATTTATTATAAATTAGCAATTTTTGAAAGTTAAATTAAAGAATAAGATTTACCTTTTAAAAGCAAATATAAAAATTTTAATAAATAAAAAGTTTAATAAAATATATAATTAAAAAAAGATATTCTAATTTAAGAAAATAACCTTATTTACTTTTTTAATATTTATAATATAAAAAACGGTTTATATTAAACTAAAAAAGATTTTTTAAAAAAAAAGTAAAATTATTATTAATATTTATAGTTTTAATAAAATAATAATTATAAATAATTATTTATTATCTTTTTAAAAGAATATTATTTTAACTTTTCAAGGATATTTTTATTTTATAATAATAAATTATAATAATTAATTTTACCTTTTTTTTATTAAAAAAGAGGATTATTATAAATTTATTATAATTTTATATCGAAGGGTAAAAAATTATAATATAATTTTAATAGGGTATAAAGGATCAGTCCCTTATATATAAAGGAAAATAAATTAATTTTTTAAAATATATTATTAATTCGCTTGCTATTATATTAATAATATTATAATTTTTTTTAAATTTTTTTTAATCTTTTTTCTAACTTTAAAATTACTTTAGAATCTAAGAAATTCTATTTGAAATATTTATTTATAACCCTTTTAAATTAGAAAATAAATATATTCGACTTTATTGTTATAAAAGAAAGAATAGAAATTATTAAATAATTTAAATTCTTTAATTTTACAAAATCTTTAATATTATATATATAAAAAATAAATTAATTAAGAAATAATATTAAATATTTTATATAAATTATAGAATTATTTTAAAAAAATAAAATAAAATTTATAAAAAAGTTCTTAGCTAAAAGTAAATATATACAAAAAGCTTTTAAAAAAAGGGCTATTTATAATTTAATAGAAATAAAGTTAGAATTATTCAATTTATTTTAAAATATATTAATTTTAAAAACTTATTTTGTATATTATAACTTGGATTAGTAATTATATATTAAGGGAGATCCTAAAGATTATTAATATTCTTATATTAATATTAAATTAATTATATTTTTTTCTAAACTCCTTAATATAATTAAAATAAAATATTAGCTAACAGAATTAGAAATAATAGGATTAATTTAAATTTTAAAGAAAATTCATTATATATTATTCTAAATATTTAAAATTGTTATTTATATAAATTATTTATTTATAATTAATATAATTAATTAAATAATATTATTTTTAATTTTTATTAATAAATTAAATTTGAAATTAATTTAAATCTTTTAATATATTTTATAATTTAATTTAAAATTTTACTAAAAAAAAAGGGAAAAAAAATATAATATTAAATATTTTATTAAAGTTTATATAAAAATATAAACTATATTAAAACAAAGAAATAGAAAGAGTTTTTAATAATATATTAATTTATTATTTATTTTTAATCGAAATTAATTTTAAATTCAAATATTTTTTTAAAGAAAGTTATAAATATAATAAGAAATAAGCAAAGATTCTAACTTTATTAAATTAAAATATAAATATTTTAAAGAATTAGGATCCTAATATTCTAAATCCAAAACTTCGGATTTATAATCTTTATAAAGATTTAAATAATTTAATAAAGAATTTTATTAAAATTAAAGAAATAGGGAAATTTATTATAAAAGAAGATTTAATTTATTTTATAAATATAATAAATTAATAGGAAAGACTTTATATCCTTAAATTTTAAATATAAAATATTTTCCGTTTAATATATAATAAATATAATTATATAGGCTTCTATAAGGTATACGAAAAAATAATATTTAATTATTATATATATAGTTTTTTAAAATATTTCAAATATTATATTTAATATTGCTATTAAAGTATATAGTAAATAGCAATATAGAGTATAATAACTAGATATAACTACTATAATAATAGAGCGTAAGTTGAATATAATAGATAAATAATTATTATTAACTTTATCCTCTAAGAGGATAAAAGAACTAACGGTTATTATTAAAAAAATAAGAAACTTTTGTAATAATAAAATAAAGCTTTTAAACAAGATAAATATAGGATTATTTTAATAAATTTAATATTAACGTAGTTTCTAATTATATACCGGAGTACGTACAGAATATATACGTAATATTAAGATTTATATATAACCTTATAATTATCCTCCTTTTAAGGTATTAGTCTCTAATACTTTAAATAGTAAAATAATATCTTTATAAGCTTATTAAAAACCTCTTATTATAAATATTAAAGGGGGAAAAGAATCCTAATATATTTTATATAATTTCTATATATATAATATTTTTATTATATATATATTTATAAATATAATATCTTAAAAACTTCTCAAACTTATAAGAGATATAGAAGAAAAAAATATATAATATTACAATATCTTAAGCGTTATTCGGTAAATATAATAGTTATAATATAAATATTAATTAGTTTATTATTTATTATTATATATAATCCCTTTTTCTAGTATTATATCGGTATTATTATATTAATAATATAATTTAATATATAGAAAATTATAATATTAAAAAATTCTCTTATATTTATTTTTCTTTTATAATTACTTTTATATCTACCTTTTATAAGTATAATATAAGGCTATATATATTCTAGCGGTATTGTAATAAATATTAATTATATATAATATTATTATTATTATAATTATTATTATAAATAAATACTTATATATATCTTAATAAGTAAATATTATTAATAAGATATAATAATAACAATAATTACTTATTTTATTATTATATAAGTTATTAAAGCTATTTT
>JAABUQ010006677.1_pt1 | contig 17274 bp, 20 predicted proteins | sample 5560001 | NCBI WGS metagenome assembly JAABUQ01 (sample SAMN10711888, study PRJNA513371) | rock metagenome | isolation source: Antarctica rocks | place: Antarctica: Victoria Land, Finger Mt nord | collected 2015-12-18
GCGCTGATGCTCCGGGCTACGTGTTCAATCCCACCCATCCAACTACCCGACCTATCCGAAAACGGGCCTTCATCACACCAGAGGTCGGGCCGTCAACCCTATGAGGGTGAAACTGATAGGTGGTGAGACGCCGAAGCCAAAGCGGACCGAACAATGCTAAGGAGTCTCAGCAGTTTCTCATGCTTGCAGTGTTTGCATTAACTGGCATTGCGCTTGTCCTTGTATTTACTTATGGGACATTGACCGCAGACGTAGTTCGCTATCTCGTGTTCTTTACTGGATTTTCAGCCATATTTTCGATGTTACAGGGCTATCGTACGGGCAGGTTTCAAGGTCAGGCCTCGGCGGGAAAGACGGCTGTGCTGCTTCTAGTTTGTATTCTATGTTACGCTTCGGCAGATACAGTCAGGTCTAATATCGCTGCTACTGTTGAAGAGGCAGCACGTCAAGGATGGCGCTTCCACAACATTTGGGACGTATTCAACTACTTCCATAAAGAGGGAACGCTTGTTATTATTTCACAGGCGATCGCACTTGTTTTCACCCTTGCAGTCTCGGTGCTATCAGTTCTTGCTCAGGTTAGCATGAGAATGGAAGCATATGCTGTTCAGCACGCCGATAAACAAAATTGGAGAACACGGCTGTTTTCCGTTCTCAGTAAGCAATCTTCTTGGGTCACTTTAATGTTCATGCTGGTGGTCAGCACTCTCTCGCTTGCTTATGCTGCGGGGTGGATCACTAACCTATTCACATAATGGCGAGTGGCCGATTATATTGCCACCTCAACCGGTTTTGGCGCGCCCTGAGGGATTCGAACCCCCGACATGCGGATTAGAAGGCCGCCGCTCTATCCAACTGAGCTAAGGGCGCGTTGTCCCCTGCATACAGCTAATGCGTCCAGTTTTCAGCCCGGCCGTAGCGGAAATTATCGGCATAGGCCTTCGGCTTGATCGGCCGGGTCGCGGGCGGCACCTCCAGGTCGTAGGCGACACCCTTCTGCTCGGCGAATGCGACGGCGGCCTCCGCCGTGTCGAAGCGCAGGCGCACCTGGCCCAGCGTGTCGCTGCTGCCCCACCAGCCCATCAGCGGGTCGTTCTTCTCGCGCTCGTTCGGCTGGTATTCCAGCACCCAATTGCCGGCGCCGGCCTGGCCGGACTGGGTGGCGGTCTTCGGGCGCTGGAAGATGCGGGCACGCATGGTTCATTCCTCAAATTGGCTGGTCGGGGCGCCCGGACTCGAACCGGGGGCCTCTTGTACCCAAAACAAGCGCGCTACCAGGCTGCGCCACGCCCCGGACCCGGCGGCAACGTAGGTTCCAGCCCCGCGCAACGCAAGGCCGGCCATCAGCATCATCCTGCGGAGCGTGCGCAGCAGGCAAGATGATACGTCTTTTCAGGAGGCGTTGCCGAAGATGCGCTGCTGCACCTTGTCGCCCACCCGGATGTCCAGCCGCTTCGCCGTGCCGGCCGCAAGCTCCAGCGTCGCGCGGACCGGGCCGCGGCTCTCGATGGTGGCGAGGCTGCCGGGCACGGTGTCCTCCGCCACCCGGCGGACCGTGCCGTCGGCGTTGATGAACAGCATGTCGAGCGGGCTGATGGTGTTGCGCATCCACATGCCGCTGTCGCGCGGCGCGCCCCAATCGAACAGCATGCCGCCCTCCGCGGGCACGCTGGGGCGGAACATCAGGCCCACCCTCTGCTGCTCCGGGGTCAGCGCCATCTCGACCTGGAAATCATGGCGCTTGCCGTCGCGCGTCGTGACCGAGAGCGGCTCCTTGGCCAGCTCCGGTTGGGCCGTATCCTGGGCCGTGGTCTGGGCGTCGGCGTCCGGGGCTATGGCCATCAGGGGCATCACCATCAAAAGGGCGAACAGGAAGCGGCGGTTCATGCGGGGTGCTCCGAAAGCGTCTGCTCGGCGAGCAGCTTGATGGCGTCGCGCACCGGGCCGTTTCGCGGCGCGTCGCGGATCGTGGTGAACCAGTGGCCCGGCGGGTCGCGCCCGGCGGCGCGGTTGTAGGTCAGCCCGCGCAGCACGGCCTCGGCCTCCGGCGTCGTGCGGTCCGGGATGGGGATGCCGTTCAGCGTCGCCCACACCCCGGCCCAGCAGCGCCCGACCGTGTACGGGTTGTAGCCGCCGCCGCCGGTGACGATCAGCCGCGGCGCCAGGTCGCGGACTGCCGCCACCACGGACCAATGCGCGTTGTTGGACAGCGACAGCCGGGCCAGCGGGTCCTCCTCCAGCGCGTCGGCGCCGCATTGCAGGAACACCGCCTGCGGCCGGTGCGCGGCGACCAGCGGCAGGATCGCATGGTGCAGCAGCCAGGCCATCTCGCTGTCGTTGAACCCCTGGGGCACCGGCAGGTTGCGCGCAGCCCCCCCGGCGCGGTCGGCGGCCAGCCCGGTAAACGGCCACCGCCCGGCCTCGTGCACGCTGACCGTCAGCACGCGGGAGTCGTCGTGGAATGCGTCCTGCACCCCGTCCCCGTGGTGCGCGTCGATGTCGAGGTAGACGATCCGCTCCAGCCCCTGGTCGAGCCAGGTGAGGATGCCCAGCACCGGGTCGTTCAGGTAGCAGAAGCCGCTGGCGCGGTCGGGGCGCCCGTGATGCGTGCCGCCGCCGGGGCAATGCACGACGCCGCCCGCCGTGGTGAGCGCCGCGGACAGCATGACGCCGCCGGCCGAGGTCATGGGACGGCGGTAGATCTCCGCATAAACCGGGTTGCCCTCCGCGCCGATCCGGTAGCGGGCGCGGTCGTCGTCCGACACCCCCTGCGCCGCCTCCGCCCGCGCCAGGGCGGCGACGTAATCGGGCGCATGGAACCGGGTCACGGCGGCAAGGTCGGCCATCGGCGCCGTGACGAACACGTCGTCCGGCAGCCACCTCATCGCCCGGCACAAATCGGTGCAGGTCGTCACCCGCGGGATCGCCAGAGGGTGAGTCGGGCCGTAGGTGGAGCGGCGGTAGATCTCGCTTCCGACGTAGGCCGGCCGTTGCAATGGGGACGGGAAGCGCCGCAGCGGGTCGTGCAGCACGCTCAGTCCCGTTGCGGCATGCCGTGCGGCACGACGGTGCTGACGATGCTCTGGTCCAGCGCCTCGTAGCCGGCGTAGTCGATGGCGGCGTACAGCTCAGCCCGGGTCTGCATGGCGTCGAGCATGTTGTGCGTGCCGCCGTCGCGCCGGATCGCGGCATACAGGGTTTCCGACGCCTTGGCAGACACGCGCATGGAGCTGACAGGCCAGATCACCATGCGGTAGCCCATGGCCTCGAACTCGGCGGCGGTGAAGAACGGGGTGCGGCCGAACTCGGTCATGTTGGCGAGCAGGGGCACGCCCGGCATCCGTTGCGCGAACTCGCGGAACATCTCGGCGGAGTGCAGCGCCTCCGGGAAGATCGCGTCGGCGCCGGCCTCCACGTACAGCTTGGCGCGGGCCACGGCGCCGTCCATGCCCTCGCTCGCGGCGGCGTCGGTGCGGGCCAGGATGTAGAGATGCCGCCGCGCCTTGGCCGCCGCCGCCACCTTGGCCGCCATGTCCTGCGGGTCCGCCAGCCGCTTGTCGTTCAGGTGCCCGCACTTCTTCGGCAGCAACTGGTCCTCGATATGCACCGCCGCGGCACCTGCGTCCTCGAAGGAGCGGACCATGCTCATGACGTTCAGCGCCTCGCCGTATCCGGTGTCGCCGTCGACCAGCACCGGTAGCGCGCTGGCCCGGGCGACCTGGCGGACAAAGAAGCATACCTCGTCCACCGTGATCATGCCGAGGTCCGGCAGCCCCATGCTGGCGGTCATGGCGGCGCCGGACAGGTACGCCGCCTCGAACCCGGCCGCACGCGCCTGCAACGCTGCCATGCCGTTGTGCGCGCCCGGGATCTGCAGGATGCCGCCGCGTTCCAGAAGCGCGCGGAAACGGACGCCCGCAGGCTCGGCGGGAATATCGGCGGCGACCAGGTAGGACATGGGACGGCTCCGGGCTTGGGGTGGAAATCCGTCTATCAGGTCTGGCGAGGAACGTCAGGTGGGGTCGGTTGCACGGCTGGCCCCCTGCCAGTAACCTCCGGCGCACTGAATGAGGGTGACGACATGGACATGACAGGCGAGCGGCGTATTCCCGCGCCCCGGCAAAAGGTGTGGGACGCGCTGAACGACCCTGAAATACTCAAGGTGTGCATTCCGGGCTGCGAGAGCCTGGAGAAGACCTCGGACACCGACCTCAAGGCGACGGCCGCGGTCAAGATCGGCCCGATCAGTGCGCGCTTCACCGGCAAGGTGCAGCTCACCGACCTCAACCCGCCCGACAGCTACCGCATCAGCGGCGAGGGCCAGGGCGGCGTCGCCGGGTTCGCCAAGGGCGGCGCCAACGTGCGGCTGTCCGACGACGGCGCGGACACGCTGCTGCAGTACGACGTGAAGGCGCAGGTCGGCGGCAAGATCGCGCAACTCGGCGCGCGGCTGATCGACGCGACCAGCAAGCAGATGGCCGACATGTTCTTCGACCGCTTCACGGCAACGGTGGCCAGCCCCGCGCCGGACGCCCCCGCCGCGTCGGCCGAGCCGGTGCCCGCCAACGTGCTGCCCCCCGCAGGGCCGGACGCGCTGGCCGCCGTCGAGGCGCCGCAGCCGGCCGTGGACCGCGCGCGGGCGAGGGACGCGGCGGCCTCCGCGGCGGCAGCGGCCCCGCAAACCGTCTTGTCCAAAAGCGTCGCGACGCCCACCGCCGCAGGCGAGGCGCCGGAGCTGCAGCCGCCGCTGCACCTGCCGAAGAGTGCGCCCGCCGCGATCAGCATCTTCGCGATGATCCCCAAGGAGCCGTTCGGCTTCCCGCGCATCGCCTTCGTCGGCGGGGCGCTTTACCTCGTCATCTTCGTAATGATCTTCAAAAGCTACGTCTTTGGCTGACGCCCCTCTGGCCGGGGCGATGCCCGGCACCGTCGCGGAGACCGCCGCCCTGTTGGCCGCCGGCGGCTACATCGCCGACCGTGACCTGGCGACCACGGTGCACCTGGCGCTGGCCATGCGCCGCCCGCTGTTCCTGGAGGGCGAACCCGGCACCGGCAAGACGGAGATCGCCAAGGTGCTGGCCTCCGGGCTGGGCCGGCGGCTGGTGCGGCTGCAATGCTACGACGGCATGGACCTGTCGGCGGCGGCATACGAATGGGACCACGCGCGGCAGTTGATGGCGATCCGCCTGGCCGAGGCCGGGGGCGACCGCGACCAGGACCGCCTGGCGCAAAGCATCTTCTCCCGCCCCTTCCTGCAAGCCCGCCCGCTGCTGTCCGCCATCGACCCGGACCAGCCGCCCGCCGTGCTGCTGATCGACGAGCTGGACCGCGCCGACGAGCCGTTCGAAGCGTTCCTGCTGGAACTGCTGGCCGATTTCCAGATCACCGTGCCGGAATACGGCACCGTCCGCGCCGCCGTGCCGCCCGTCGTCGTGCTGACCAGCAACCGGACGCGCGAGGTGCACGACGCGATCCGCCGCCGCTGCCTGTATCAATGGGTGGACTACCCCTCCGCCTCCCGCGAGCGCGCCATCCTGGCCGCCAAGGCGCCCGGCCTGCCGGAGCGGCTGTCGCGGGAAGTCGTGGCCTTCGTGCAGCGGCTGCGCGAAGCCGACCTGTTCAAGCTGCCCGGCGTCGCCGAGACCATCGACTGGGCAGGCGCGCTGCAATACCTGGACCAAAAAGAACTGGGCGCCGAGGTGGTGGACGAGACGCTGGGCGTCCTGCTGAAGTACCAGGACGACATCGCCAAGGTCCGCGGCGCCGAGGCTGGCCGCCTGATCGCGGAGGCGAAGACGGGGATCCTGCCGCTTCCATGACCGCCGCCGCCGGCCTGCTGGGCGCGAACGTCATGCACTTCGCCCGCCTGTTGCGCCGGGCCGGGTTGCCGGTCGGCCCGGCGGAGGTGATTGCCGCCGGGCAGGCGCTGGAGCTGATCGAGATCGGCGACCGCTCCCAGGTCCGCTCGGCGCTGCGCGGCCTCATGGTGCACCGGCACGAGCATATCGAGCTGTTCGACCACGCCTTCGACCTGTTCTGGCGCGACCCCAGCGCGGGGCAATACGCCGCCGCCCTCGCTTTGCTGGAGGGCAGCCCGCCCCCCGAGCAGAAGCCGCAGCCCGGCGCCCGCCGAATCGCCGAGGCGATGGCCCCGCCCCGCGCCCAGCCGCCCAAGGCGGAGGAAACCCCTCCCGAACTCGACGCCATCATGACGGTGAGCGAGCGGGAGCAGCTCCGCAGCATGGACTTCGAGCAGATGAGCGCCGAGCAGGTCAGCCGGGCCAAGGCGGAGATCCGCCGGCTGTCCCTGCCCCTCGACCTGCGCCGCACCCGGCGGCTGCGCTCCGACACGCACGGACCGCGCATCGACCTCGCCGCCACGCTGCGCCGCAGCCTGCGCCGGGGCGGGGAGTTGACGGAACTGTCCCGCAGCGCCCGCGTGGTTCGCCCGCCGCCGCTCGTGGTGCTGTGCGACATTTCCGGCAGCATGGCGCGATACGCCCAGGTGCTGCTGCACTTCCTCCACGCGGTGGCGAACGACCGGGACCGGGTGCATGTGTTCCTGTTCGGCACCCGTCTGTCCAACATCACCCGGCAACTGCGCTTCCGCGATCCCGAGGTCGCTTTCCAAATGGTGACCCACGCGGTGCCCGACTGGTCCGGCGGCACCCGCATCGGCGAGGCGCTGCAGGAGTTCAACCAACGCTGGGCACGGCGCGTCCTGGGCCAGGGCGCGGTGGTGCTGCTGGTGACGGACGGGCTGGACCGCGACGGCGCCGCGGGCCTGGCGGAGAACATGGACCGCCTGCACCGTTCCTGCCGCCGGCTGATCTGGCTCAATCCCCTGTTGCGGTGGGACGGGTTCCAGCCCAAATCCGGAGGCATCCGGGCGATGCTGCCGCATGTGGACGAGTTTCGGACGGTCCACAGCCTCGACAGCCTGCGCGACCTGGTAAGTCTCCTGTCCCGCCCGGCCCCGCCGCGCGGGCGCGAACATCAATGGAGGGTTGCATGACCGAAGCCGAAGACGTGCTGGGCACCGCGAGCGCGTGGTCGCAGGCGGGCGAGCAAGTGGCGATCGCGACGGTGACGGAAACCTGGGGCAGCTCGCCCCGCCCGCCCGGCAGCCAGATGGCGGTGACGGCGAGCGGGCGCATGGCCGGCTCGGTCAGCGGCGGCTGCATCGAGGGCGCGGTGGCCGACGCGGCCAAGCGCACCATGGAGACCGGCGCCCCGCAACTGCTGGATTTCGGCGTGACCAACGAGCGCGCCTGGGAGGTCGGCCTCGCCTGCGGCGGCAAGCTCAAAGTGTTCGTCGAGCGCCTGGGATGACGCCCGACCTGCTGGCCCGGCTGGAGCAGGCGCGGGCGGCGCAGCGTCCCGTGGTGCTGGCGACGCGCCTGCCCTCCGGCGAGCAGGTCCTGCTGCCCGGCGACGACGCGCCGCCCGGGCTGGCGGCGGCCGCCGAGGCCGCGTTGCGGGCGGACCGCAGCCAGGTGGTCGAGGCGGACGGCGCACAGTGGTTCCTCCACGCCTACAACCCGCCGCTGCGCCTCGTTGTCGTGGGCGCGGTGCACATCGCCCAGGCGCTGGTGCCGATGGCGGCCGGGCTGGGCTACGGGGTGACGGTGGCCGACCCGCGCCGGGCCTTTGCCAGCGACGAACGGTTCCCTGGCGTGACCGTCAGCACGGATTGGCCGGACGAGGCGCTGGGCGCGCTGCGGCCCGACAGTCGGACCGCCATCGTCACCCTGACGCACGACCCGAAGCTCGACGACCCGGCGCTGGACCGGGCCTTGCGGTCCGAAGCGTTCTACGTGGGCGCGCTCGGCTCGCGGAAGACGCACGCTGCGCGGCTCGGGCGGCTGCGGGAGATGGGCCACGAGGACACGGCGCTGGCGCGCATACGCGGGCCGGTCGGATTGGACATCGGGGCGGTGACGGCGCCGGAGATCGCCCTGTCGATCCTGGCGCAGATCGTGGCGGTCCGGCGCGGGGCGGCGCCCGTCGAGTGATCTTCGGCCGGATTGCGCTGACAGACGCCGAGGGCGCGGTGCTCGCCCACACGCAGCGCCTGCCGGGCGCCGTGCTGCGGAAGGGCGCGGTGCTGGACGCGGCGGCCATCGAGGCACTGCGCGGCGCGGATATCGACAGCGTGATCGCGGCCCAACTCGAACCCGGCGACATCGCGGAGGACGCCGCCGCGGCCCGGCTGGCGCAGGCATTGGAAACCTCGGGGGTCAAGGCGTCGCGCGCCAGCACAGGGCGGGTCAACCTAGTGGCCATGGTGCCGGGCCTGCTGCAGGTGGACCGGGACCGGCTCAACGCGGTCAATGCGGTGCACGAGGCGCTGACCGTCGGCACCCTGCCCGACGCCGCCAGTGTCGCGGCGCGCGAGATGCTCGCCACCATCAAGGTCATCCCCTTCGCCGTCGCCGAAAACGTGCTGGCCGAGGCGGAGCGCGTGGCCCGGCAGCGCCCGGTGCTGCGCCTCCACCCGTTCCGCCCTCTCCGCGTCGGCCTGGTGATGACCAGCCTGCCCGGCATGAAGCACAGCATTCTGGCCGGCACTGCGGAGGCGACGGCGGCCCGCGTCGCCGGCCTGACCGGCACCCTGCTGCCGCCCTTGGAGTGCGCCCACGCGGAAGCGCCTATCGCCGAGGTGCTGCGCACGCTGATGGCGCAGGAGGCGGACATCCTCTTGGTGGCCGGCGCCAGCGCCGTGGTGGACCGGCGCGACGTCGGCCCGGCGGGGATCGTGGCGGCCGGGGGCGAGATCCTGCATTTCGGCATGCCGGTCGATCCCGGCAACCTGATCTGCCTCGGCCGGATCGGCGAGCGCCCGGCGCTGGTGCTGCCGGGCTGCGCGCGCAGCCCCAAGCTGAACGGCATCGACTGGGTGCTGTCGCGCTTGTTCGCCGGGCTGCCGACGGACGGGGCGGTGATCGCCGGCATGGGCGTGGGCGGCCTGCTGAAGGACACCGGCGCCCGCCCGCTGCATCGGGCCAAGGCCGTCGCCTCCGCCGCTGCGGCAGCGTCGCCAAGGGTGGCGGGCATCGTGCTGGCGGCCGGGCGGTCCAGCCGCATGGCGCCGCATAACAAGTTGCTGGTGCCGGACCGCGCCGGGCGGCCCATGGTGGCGCGGGTGGTGGACAACCTGCTGTCGAGCGCCGCGCGCCCGGTGATCGTCGTGACCGGACACCGGGCGGAGGAGGTCCGCGCCGCCATCGCGGGCCGCCCGGTGCAGGTGGTGCACGCGGCGGACTACGCGGACGGGCTGTCGGCCAGCCTGCGCGCCGGGATCGCGGCGGTGTCGGAGACGGCGTCCGCGGCGCTGGTCTGCCTGGGCGACATGCCGTTGGTCACGGGACGGATGATCGAGCGGCTGATCGAGGCCTACGACCCTGACGAGGGCCGGTCCGTCGTGGTGCCGACCTGCCGGGGCAAGATCGGCAACCCGGTGCTGTGGGACCGGCGCTTCTTCCCGGACATCGCCGGCCTCGTGGGCGACGTGGGGGCACGGCCCTTGCTGGAGCGGCATAGCGAATACGTGGCGCAGGTCGAGCTGGACAGCGACGCCGTGCTGCGCGACTTCGACACCGTCGAGTCGCTGGCGACGCTGCCAGCGCACCTGCGCCCGGAGGATTAAGCCAAGGCGTTGGCGACCCAGGCCGCCCAGGCCAGCGCCTCCCGGTCCCGCCCGCGCGGCGCGACGATTTGCACCCCCAGCGGCATCCCGTTCGGGCCGACGCCCGCGGGCACGGTGACGCAGGGCACGTGCAGGCTGGTCCAGATGAAGTTGAACGCCGCGTCGCCGGTCCAGCCCAGCCCGACCGGCGCCTCCCCGGGGGCGGCCGGCGTGAGCAGGATATCGAGGTTGTTCATGGTGCTTCCGAAACCGTTTTGCAGAAAGCGGAACAGCGCCTTGCTTTCGAAAAGCGCAGCCTCTGGCTGCGCCATGCCCCAATCCATGCGCTCAAGCAGCGTCGGGCTGATCTGGTCGCGGGCGGTGTTCAGCTCCCACCCCAGCGCGCGGGCGCTTTCAGCGTTCATGATGACGGCGTGCGCAGCCTCTAGCCCGTCGTAAAAGTCCGGCAGATTGAAGTCATGCAGGGCCGCGCCGGCGCGGCCGAGATCGGCGGCGACGCGCTCAAACAGCGCAACCGTTTCCGGCTCCGCCCGGTCCCACATTGGGGAGCGGCATAGGCCGATGCGCGGGGCGGAGGGCGGCCGGGCAGCCGGATCGCCGAGGTTGTGGCCGGTGATCGCCCCCACGAACAGCGCGCAGTCGGCGACGCTTCGGGCCATGACGCCCACCGTGTCCAGCCGGTCCGACATCAGCTTCATGCCCATGCGGTTGATCAGGCCGAAGCTCGGCTTGTAGCCGACCACGCCGCAATACGCGGCCGGGCGGATCACGCTGCCTGCGGTCTGGGTGCCGAAGGCCAGCGGGAAGAACCCGGCCGCGACGCCCGCCGCCGACCCGCTGCTGGACCCGCCGGGCGTGCGGCTGGAGTCGTGCGGGTTCGTCGTGGGGCCGGGCGTGCGGGTGGCGAACTCCGTGGTCACGGTCTTGCCGAGCACCACGGCGCCGGCGGCCTTGGCCCAGGCGACGCAGGCGGCGTCGGCCCGCGGCCGGTGCCCGCGCCAGATCGCCGAGTTGTACTCGCTCGGCATGTCGGCGGTGTCGATCACGTCCTTCACGCCGATGGGCAGCCCATGCAGCGGCCCTGGATGAGGCACGGCGGCCCTCGCCTGCGCGGGATCGAGAAAGGCCATGGCCTGCACCACGCCCTCCCGCGCGGCCAGGCGGTCAAGGCAGGCGTCCATCAACGCCGCAGGCGCCAGGGCGCCGGAACGGATGGCGCGGGCGGCGTCTGTCGCGGTCAGCGCGGCGGGGTCGGCCATGATTCCTCCGGTGTTCTGCGCGTACCAGGCTGGCGCACCTCGGCGCGCGGGTCCATCTCTATTGCCCCATGCAGCATACCCCCGCCCCCATCAAGGTCGGCCGCACCCGCGACGGCACGGTGGCCTACTTCGTCGATCTGCCGCCGGAGGCGCTGCCCCCGGTGCTCGGGCGCGACCTGGCGGCGGCCTGGGAAGCGGCGCGGGACGCGGCGGCGGACGCGGCTTGGGGCACCGCCCGGCTGTTCCGCTTCCGCCGCCCGGACGGCAGCGTGACGGACCTCGTCTTGTCGGACGAGGACGCGCGCTGCTGGGCAGGCGCGGTGGACGGAACGGTGGGGATGCAGACCAGCTACGGCCTGTCGCTGTGCCTACGGCTGCTGGCGCTGGTGGACCTGCTGGCGCGGGCGTCCTGGACGGCGGAACTGTTCCGCATCGGCCGCACCGGCACCGCACTCCACCCGGCTTTGCTCAGCGCCGCCGCGACGGCGCAGTTGACGTCCGATGCGCGCTTCGACGAAACCGGGTTCCGCGCCAGGTTGGCCGGCCTGTCCGGTCCCGCATCCACAGGAGTGCTCGCATGACGTTGATCCCCACCGGTTTCCCGAACGGACGGCTCGCTTTCGCCGCCGCCGTCGTCTTGGTGCCGATGCTGGCGGCCGGTTGCCAGTCCACGCCGCGGTCCCGGGCCAGCGCCGCATCGAACGCGGCATGCCGGGCCGAGGTGGACCGTGTCTACGCCGCGCAGAACCGCGCCGACCTGTCGCAGCGCGACCAGCGGGACACGCCGCTGTCCAGCAGCTACGCCTCGGGCATCACCTCCCGCGGCTTGGGCACGCTGTTCGGCTTCGACAACCAGGTCTCTTCATGCGTGAGCAACTCCAGCGGCCCGGGCACAGGCGCCGCGACGGCTGATCCCGGCAGGGGGCCGACCTTCGAACCCACCACGCGCTGATCCCCGCCGTTGCCGGACGGCGGCGCGGGCCGTAAGCCCGCCCATTTCCCATCAATTTTGGCCTGACGCAAAGGAGCCGCCGCATGAGCAAGATCATCCGCACCGAGCCGAACAAGGTGCTGGCCAAGGCCGTGGAGTACCATGGTTTCGTCTACTGCCAAGGCGTGACCGCGCCGGACCTGAGTCAGGACATCACCGGACAGACCGAGCAGGTGCTGGCCGGGATCGACGCCATCCTGGAAACCCACGGCACCGACAAGACTCGGCTGCTGCAGGCGCAGATCTGGCTGAAGGACATCCGCGACCGCGAGGCGATGAACGCCGTCTGGTCCGCTTGGCTCCCCGAAGGCGGCGCGCCGGCTCGCGCCTGCGTCCAGGCGCACATGGCCGACCCGCGGCACCTGGTCGAGATCATGGTTACGACATGTAAATAAAACGACCCTGCCAGACCAGAAACCCGGCAATCGCAGAATCGCCAGACTACATTGCCGCAAGACTCGGCGCGTGGCTGATTAGGCTCACTGTCGCCAATCGGCCACGTTTCGTTTATTCCGTTACGAATTGGCTGTGCTTCGCTGTTATTAGGATATCAGTCCTTTATACGGTGGTTGTCCACAGCCTGTTTTCGCCAAAATCCTGTGACCGTTGTAACCGTTCGCCATCACGGGTTGTCAGGTTTCGTCTGCTGCCGCTAACCAAAGTTCACATTTGAACAAGTTTTGGCTAGCGTGAGGATACAGCATATGGCGACACCGACCGGCGGACGATGGGCAGCCATGGGCATTGTTCTGGCGCTGTCCACCCCGGTGGGCACTCGTTCGGCAGAAGCGGCGCAGGATTGGTTCACCTACGCGAACGCGGTCAGCGCCCGATCCATGGGGACCGGCTCGGCGGCGCTTGCCGGCCGCGGCCCGCGCTATGTCCGGGGCGCCAGCACGCTGCAATGCGTGCCCTATGCGCGCGAGCATTCCGGGATCGCGCTGGTCGGCAACGCCCTGACTTGGTGGAGCAAGGCCGCCGGGGCCTACGAGCGCGGCTACCGCCCCGAGGTGGGCGCCGTGCTGAACTTCCGCGCCACCGGCCGGATGAATCTGGGCCACGTCGCCGTCGTGTCGCGGGTGGTCGACAGCCGCAACGTGCAGATCGACCACGCGAACTGGTCGAGCCGCGGCGCCATCAGCCGGAACATCAGCGTGGTCGACGTGTCGGCGAACAACGATTGGACCGCCGTGCGGGTCGCCCTGCCCCGGGGCGACGACTACGGCAGCGTGTATCCCACCTACGGCTTCATCTACGACCGGCCGGATCACGGCACCATGGTCGCCAACACCGGCGTCACGCCGGCCGCAAGCGCCGACTCCCGCCCGGCGGAGCACGTCGTCGCAAGCCTCGGCGCCGCCCCGGACATCGAGGTCGCCGAGGCCGCCGACGAGCCGCAGCCGAGCCTGCGCCGGACCTCCTTTTCCCGCGCGCCCCGCTCGACCCATCGTCCGCTGGTCCTGATGCAGGGTGCGCAAAGCAGCCGCCCCTACTTCTAAGCCGGTTCAGTCCGGGCCGAACAGGACACCCGCCGCGGCGCCGGCGGCGAGCAGCGCCAGCGGGTGCACCCGCGTGGCCAGCACCGCCGTCGTCACGGCCAGGGTGATGCCGGCGGTGAGGACGCCCTTGGCGGTAGACGTCACCAGCAGCCCGGCGCCCGCCATGACCAGCCCCACCGTGACCGGCACCAGCCCGGCCTGAATGCGCCGCCGCCATGGCCGCTCCCGGACGCGGTGCCACACGCCGGCGCTCAGCCCGGTGAGTAGGCTGCTCGGCCCGATCATGCCGAGCGTCGCCGCGAGCGCACCCGGCAGCCCCGCCACCCGCCAGCCCACCGCGGTCGCGACCAGCATGTTAGGGCCGGGCGCCATCTGGGCGAGCGCGAACAGGGCTGCGAACTCGGACCGTCCCATCCAGCCGTGCTGCACGACCAGCCGCTGCATCTCCGGCAGCACGGCGCTGACCCCGCCCACCGCCAGCAGCGACATCTGCGCGTAGCCGAGCGCCAGCCAGCCGAGTTCGCCGCCGGGTCCGCTCACGCGGCGCTGCGGTGCTGCAGAAGAAGCGCGATGGGCACGAGGGCCAGCATGGTCGGCAGCAACGGCAGGCGGGCGAACGCGACCGCCGCGAACGCCACGGCCGCGATGCCCAGGTCGAGGGGCCGGCTCCGCAGCGGCCAGGCGATCTTGCACGCCGTTGCCAGGATCAAGCCCGCCGCCGCCGCCGCCGCCAGCCCGGCGAAGGCGCGCTGCACGGTGGGCAGCGTGCCGTAGCGCGCATAGGCGCTGCCCAGCCCCATGACGATGGCCATCGGCGCCGCCAGCAGCCCGGCCAGCGCCGCCAAGGCTCCAGGCACGCCGCGGAACCGTGCGCCGACCGCAACCGTGAGGTTCACGGCGTTCGGTCCCGGCAGGAACTGGCACAGCGCCAGAAGTTCGGTGAACTCGGCTGCGGTCAGCCAGCGTTGCCGCTCCACGATGGTGCGGCGCAGCATGGGCAGGGCGCCTCCGAACGCGGTGACGCCCGCCATCAGGAAGGCGAGGAACAGGATGCGGCTGCCGGGTGGGGCGGCGTCGGGCGGGATCACGTCCATGCCGCACCGTAGCTGCGGCGGCGGCAGGCCAACAAGCCGAGGCGAGACGATGCCGGGCGGATCGGCTATCGTCGCGAAAAGGGAAACGTTCGGCATGTCAGACATCGTTCAGGATTCCGGCCAAGCCTTCCTCGCCGCCCGCGACCTGCTGCTCCTGCACCGCCGGGACATTGCGGCGGCGCGGGCGGCGTTCCGCTGGCCGGTGCTCGATCGGTTCAACTGGGCGCTGGACTACTTCGACCGTATGGCCGCGGGCCACGACGCGCCGGCTCTGCGCTTCGTGGCACCCGGAGCGCCGGAAACCAGCATCAGCTTTGCAGCGCTGTCGGCCCGGTCGAACCAGGTTGCCAACCACCTCCGCATCCTGGGCGTGCGGCGCGGAGACCGCATCCTGCTGCTGCTCGGCAACGTGCAGCCGTTGTGGGAGGCGATGCTGGCGGCAATGAAGCTCGGCGCCGTGGTGGTCCCTGCCACCACCATGCTGACGGAGGACGACCTGCGCGACCGCTTCGAGCGCGGCGGGGTGCGCCACGTGATCGCAGCCGGCGAGCTGGCCCTGAAGTTCGCGGCCATCGAGGGCGGCTATTCCCGCATTGCCGTGGGCGGTGCGCCGGGCTGGAAACCCTTCGAGGACGCCTATGCCGCCGACCCGGCCTTCACGCCGGACAGCGAGACCCGCGCCACCGATCCGCTGCTGCTCTACTTCACCTCCGGCACCACCTCGAAGCCGAAGCTCGTGCTGCACAGCCATCAGAGCTACCCGGTCGGGCATCTTTCGACCATGTTCTGGATCGGGCTGCGGCCCGGCGACGTGCACCTCAACATCTCCTCGCCGGGCTGGGCGAAGCACGCATGGTCCAGCTTCTTCGCGCCGTGGAACGCCGGCGCCACCATCCTGATCCTGAACCAGCCGCGATTCGACGCGGAGCACCTGCTGGCGGTGCTGGACCAGGCCCGGGTCACGACCTTCTGCGCCCCGCCCACGGTGTGGCGCATGCTGGTGCAGGCGGACCTGTCGGCGCACCCCGTGCACCTGACGGAGGCCGTGGCCGCTGGCGAGCCGCTGAACCCCGAGGTGATCGACCGGGTGCAGGCCGCCTGGGGCGTCACGATCCGCGACGGCTACGGCCAGACCGAGACCACCTTGCAGGTTGCCAACACGCCGGGCCAGGCGGTCATGCCGGGTTCGATGGGCCGCCCGCTGCCCGGCTACGACGTGCGCCTGGTCGATCCCGACGGGGCCGACGCCGAAGAAGGGGAGATCGCCCTCGGTCTCGACCCGGCGCCGCTCGGCCTGATGCAGGGCTACCTGCAGGAGGACCGCACGCTGCGCCCGCCGGAGGGCGGGCTGTACCGCACCGGCGACGTGGCGCTCCGCAACCCGGACGGCACGCTGACCTACGTGGGCCGCGCCGACGACGTGTTCAAATCCAGCGGCTACCGCATCAGCCCGTTCGAGCTGGAAAGCGTGTTGATCGAGCACGAGGCGGTGGCGGAAGCCGCCGTGGTCCCCTCCCCCGACCCGACGCGCACCGCGCTGCCCAAGGCGTTCGTGCTGCTGGCGGCGGGGTTCGAGCCGGATGCGGCGACGGCGCGGAGCATCTTTGCGCACCTGCGTGCCCGGCTGGCACCTTACAAGCGGGTGAAGCGGCTGGAGTTCGCGGACCTGCCCAAGACCATCTCGGGGAAAATCCGTCGGGTGGAATTGCGGCGTCTGGAGGCCGGGCGGCGCGGGCGGGACGAGCGCGGCGAGGCGGAGTTCACTGAAAGCGAAACAGAATAGTGTCTCAGACCCCGTTTTGAAAGATTGGCGAAGCTGACCTGACACGCTGGCTGAGGCCATAGCTTACGACGTTCCAGGAGGTTTCCTGCCTGGAGATCGCCATGTGGACGCCGGAAGATCGCGCGCTGGTCGGGGACTATGGGTCCGGTCAGGCTTTGAGCGATGACCAATACCGGCTGTTGGAGCCGCCGATCCCGTCCGCCAAGTCCGGAGGCCGCCCGCGTACGACTGATCTGCGACGCTTGCTGGACGGGCTGTTCCATCTCGTGCGCACCGGCTGCCAATGGCGGCACCTGCCGCCGCCTCCCGCGTTCCCGCCCTGGCCCACCGTGTAGGGCTACATGCGGACGTTCCTCGGCACGGGCACGTGGGAGAGCATGCGCCATCATCTCGTGGTCATGCTGCGCGAGGGCGCAGGGCGCGAGCCCAGCCCCACGGCCGCCATCATCGACACCCAGAGCGTGAAGACTACGGAAAGCGGGGGGACCGCGCGGCTACGACGCGGCCAAGAAGGTCAATGGGCGCAAGCGCCACATCGCGGTGGACACGCAAGGACTGTTGCTTGGCCTGCTCGTGCACGCCGCCTCCATCCAGGATGCCGACGGCGCAGGCGACCTGCTCGGGCGCATCAAGCCGCTCCACGGCTGGCTCCGGACCGTGTTCGCCGACAGCATCTACAACCGCGTGGCAGCCCTGCCCGCCTGCTTCCTGCTCGGCATCACGCTGATCGTTGTCGGCCGTATCCCAGGCATCAAGGGCTTCGTCGTGCTGCCTCGCAGGCGGGCCGTGGAAAGAACCTTCGGCTGGCTCGGCCGGTGGCGGCGCTTGTCCAAGGATTGCGAGCAACTGCCCGAGGCCTCCGAAGCCATGGTCACCCTCGCCATGATCCGCCTTATGCTTCATCGCGTCGCTCACCCAAACCGCAAACAGCTGCCCGCTTCATGACTTCTAAAACGGGGTCTTAGCTCGACTTTGGCCATTTCCGGCTGGCCTGACGGT
>JAABUQ010006678.1_pt1 | contig 17268 bp, 19 predicted proteins | sample 5560001 | NCBI WGS metagenome assembly JAABUQ01 (sample SAMN10711888, study PRJNA513371) | rock metagenome | isolation source: Antarctica rocks | place: Antarctica: Victoria Land, Finger Mt nord | collected 2015-12-18
CGGGAATTGAAAGGGGAGGGGGGGAGTGTACAGTATGCGTGGGCGGATGTAATGATTACCGGAGGGTTTCACGTGTGTAGGGTAGTAAAGCATTGTTTGGGGGGCATTAGTTTAGAGGGCAGAATGGATTGATTTGGCTAGTGCTGGCTATGGATCTGCAGTTGCTCAGGCCATATCTAAACGTTGACCTTTTCGCCTCCAAACTGGGGTTTTTGTGTCTTTTTTTTGCTTGCTCCGCGTTACTTTGATCGAGTCCTCAACTTTCATCAAATCGTTGTGGAAGACGCAAGGCCGTGGCAAGACTTTTTCCTGGATCTAGTAATATGATTGGTTTTCCGAGCAATGGCTAACGACGCCACTGATCCCAATCAGAGATCTTGACGTACGAATCATGAGTGCTGGTGTGAGGTAGAGCTGAGATCTGGACTGTGGGTTTTTGGTAGACGGTAATTGTGTAGGGTATCGTAGAAAAAGGGGTAGGGTTGGATCGGGGAAGGTTTGGGTCGATAGGTGCTTTTGGTGTAATGTGCGAAAAGTTGTCTTGAAGGGCGGAGTGGGATTGGATTAATAAGCAATTCATTGGTGAACAAGTCACCATCGGGGTTCGTAGCAAATGAAAGGACATGAAAAAGAGTCCATGAATCCAGGGTATCTGAATGCCAAATGGGTTGAGATTTATTACCATCCTTCCCTAGAGCTCCTTCGGTGCAATAGGTCTAGAGTCCTGGAACACCTGTTGTAACGCCGAGCTTCCAGAGAGAGGAGTTCCATCTAGCGAAAGAATCGAGGCCGTAGCATTCAGATGCGGGTATAAACAGAGGCTTTGTGTTGAATATGTACAATTCGAAGATGGTGTGTCGCTCCTAGGCAGCGTGAAGCCGTAGGTGGTGTCGAAAGGTTGAGGGGTCGTTGAGATGCAAAGTATTCCAGATATCCTCGAAAGCAAACAGTAACAATGAGCCTGCGCTTGCTGCAACTATTGCGGTGTAGAACCGTTGGGATTGGAGGGTGGGTATCCTCGAGGAGGGGCCCTCGGAGCTCCATTGGACTGGCCTTGGGAAGCACGCTGATTCTGCTGGTTCTGCTGATTACCTCCATTGTTCTGGTAAGGTCCACGGCCATTGGCCTGGTTGCGTCCTTGCCCAGAGTAGGAATTGTTGGAGGGGTTTTGTCCGCGGTAAGGTCTCTGAGAAGCGCCACCTTGCTGGCCGAGACTAGATGCTTGTCGTTGAGCTCCAGCGTTGTTTGCGTTGGAGACTGGGCGAGGAATGTTTTCTGGAGAATCGTAGGCATAAAGTCTCTTGTCGATGGATGCAGGGATGGCTTCAATTTCCGTGCCAAGCTCCTGCTCAATCCTATAGAGGTTGAAGCGATCATCCCAATTGATAAGGTTTATCGCCACACCAAGATGACCAAAGCGGCCGGAACGACCGATACGATGAAGATACGTCTCTGCATTCTTGGGGAAGTCAAAGTTGATCACAACATTGACAGCTTGAATATCGATACCCCGCGTCAAAAGATCTGAGCACACGAGGTTCCGGCAGACTCCATTACGGAAATCATGGAAAACGCGGTTGCGGGCTTGCTGAAGCATTTTGGCGTGGGAGTAGAAGCAGGAGTAGCCAAGTTCAGTAATTCTCTTTGCGAGGAGCTCAACTCGGTTCGTAGAGTTGCAAAAGATGATGGATTGGTTGATCTGCAGCTTCGAGAAGAGGGTGTTGAGGCAGTGGACCTTCTCTTTCTCATCAACGAAGCAATAGTACTGTGTGATACCGCGCAGTGTAAGCTCATCCATCAGATTGATTTCGTAAGGGTCTCTCATGTGTTTGTCCTATCAAGAAATCAGCCTTGGCTACCAATGGGACTGTTCTTGCACTTGCCTTGAAGGACTTGACAATGATAGGGAACGTCGCACTGAAAAGCATGAGTTGACGATCTTTGGCAAGGAAGCTGAGTAGCTCTTCAATAGTGGGTATGAATTCTGGAGACAGAAGCTTGTCGGCTTCGTCCATGACACAGGTCGCACATTCACCGAGATCAAGCACCCGCTTTCTCGCAAGGTCTGCTATACGTCCCGGAGTGCCAACCATGATGTGGACTGGATCGTTCAAACGGAGAATGTCGTCTTTGAGACCTGTACCCCCAGTAGTGACCATGACATTGAGGCCAAGATATTTCCCAAGTGTCTTGCAGACTTGGGATGTTTGTAGTGCCAGCTCTCTAGTCGGCACGAGGACCAAAGCTTGTGTCTTTGGACTTTTGGGGCCGATCTTTTCCAACGTAGGTATGAGAAATGCCGCGGTCTTGCCAGTGCCGTTTTTCGCTCTCGCAAGTATGTCTCGCCCAGTCAATGCCACTGGTATAGTTTCTTCTTGGATAGGTGAGGGCTTCTCAAATCCTGCTCCATGAATGCCTTTCATGAGATCGCGTGATATGACAAAATCTTCAAATTCGAGACCCTTGGTTTTGGTGACATCCTGTCATCCCGGTCAGCTTGACTTCAAAGTATGAATGCCGCAGTTAATACGTGCCTCAGTCTGCGGTCGAGTATCTTTGGACATACTCGCCGAATCTTTCCCAAGATCATCGGGGGCATTATCACTGCGGATCGGGTCAATATAAAGCGAGAGATCTTGTATTCCTAATATAGCCTTACTTGATCTTCATGTTACTTGTCCGATCCGCTAATGCTGAAGCCATTTGTAGAATTTGTAGACAATGAAATGCGGGGGGAGTTGTTGAAGAATAGATGTGACTGTGATGATTGTGGCCAATTCAATCAAGGTCTCGGATCACAACAAGAGCTATCTTTTAGAAAGCAGTCAGAGTGTCGGGCTGGGTTAGAGGCTGCAACAAAGGTTCTTGGGTTCTAGGCGGCAAAGCTTGTTGGGATGTTGGGTAATTGTCGTGTGAGTAGAGATGAGGTAGCGGTCAGACGAACGTATGAAGTGGGATTTTGAGGGAAGTGTGCAGGAAGATCAGTGGTGACTAGAGTCAAGTGCTGTTGGGGAAGTGACGTGGATGGAGGAGGTTGATGAAGCCGAGAACTTTGAGCCGGGTGTTGGAGTGTTATTCTGGAGATGGGCTTGGAAAGATGTATGACGTGTCTAGACAGTTGCGAGTGTTGAGAAGGAGTATTGGAGCATTCGTGAAGCTATTGTAACACTTGAAGTCGAGCAATGAATGCCAAGCAACAAGCGAATTATAGCCTCGCTGCCTTAGTACTAGCGCCATTGGGTTAGACTTTACCCTCGGACGCGCAGTTCGAAGGGTCCTCGTGTGTGGGGAAGAGATAAACCGTGGCTCTTACTGAAGCAAACAGACGTGGCTTGCGTGATACTTCAACGGGTGGAGTACTGCCATGCATGTAATTTGCTTGCCTGAAAGCTTGATGCAGCCCTGCATTGATAAAAGCATCAATCTACAACACGTTCAAGGTCTCGAGTATCAGGCTTTGTGAGCAATTCAATGCAAGCTCACGGCACAATGATTAGAAGACTTCAGGGTCCCAAATCATCATTGTCGAAATGAGCGTCCTGCAATTCCATCCAGCGCGCCATGTGGAATCTGCATTGTCTTCATGGCGACATCAATTTCGTACCCAAATCATACCCACAGTCGACGCCCAGGCTCTACTGCCAGAAGTCCTTTTTGCCTTTTCCAGCGTCCTCCACACCATGACTAACATCTCTGGCTCCATTCTCTACACCATCTCCAACTGCTGTCAGGGCGTCTCCAACCTGGATGACATTATCGAGTCAGCATGGATCCTGTGGGGTGGGTGGTTGTATGGCTTGTACACGTCGGCTTGCGAATGCACAGCTCTCGTATATATCTTAGGCACGAAAAATATCTGAACATGGAAGAGGTGATTTGGAAACAACATACTGGCTTCCCAGCACTGCCAGTCACCCCTGTGACGGTCTCCCCAACCCCACGACCTGCTGCCCCAACGACACCCCCGACAGTCTTGGTCACACCGCCCACGCCATTTCCTAATGTTGAGGTAACAAATGTGAGAGGGTTGTTTTTGTCGTCGCCAGGCATGTTTGTTTGTGATGGCGCCCGTCTGTTTCGTGTGTCGACCTGTGTCCGTTCTGCTAGTGCACTGTTTTGATATGTTTCAAGACGTATGGAAGACTTCTGCTGATGAAGGTAGTGCTCTGGATGGACTAGAATGCTTTGAGGTTCGATGAAAGTTAATCAGGGAAAGGTACCTTAGTGAACTAGGTGCCTGCCTCGACTGCCTAAAACAAACACGAACCCCGCTTTCGGCTATAAACGGCATTAGGCAATCAAGTCCAACCCCACGCTCCCACCTTTATCTACCGAAAGGAGTCGACAACGCCTTTGTGTACTTGTACCTGGCGTCGTGGACTACTGCTGCTGATTAATTGACCATTATGGACTTATGTATGAAGTCTGTCTCCTGCAGACAGGACTCCCTCTCTCCTCTACTGAAGTTTCTAACCTTTCCTGTGCATCTGTGCCGAATTCTTGATCAACGCTATGCTTGTCGCGAGCTTTGGATGATTCTCTGATCTCCTCTTTCTCTTCTGTATGGGAAATTCTTCACAGCTGGTGATGAAAGTGTTTGCAATGTCGGTTGTGGGTGACGAAAAGATTTCCTATACGTCTCAGCGCTCAAGTACTCCGTCGAGAGATTCGATTGCACGGACAGTCTCTCTGCACGACCATGAAAATCCAAAGAAGGACCTGCCGCTAGAAGTGCTGTAGGGTCCTATCAAAAGTAAGAGCCGCGGCGCTACCTCGGTAGGCACCACAGGTACCAATGATCCGAGTTTTGAAGTTGATTGGGACGACGTTGATGGATCTGACAAAATGAATCCTATCAATTGGCCAAATTGGTACGAGGGAATGACCCCGCATACAGGCTACAATAGTAGTCACGAACGGCCGTACCTATTCCTTTGTTCATCGCAAGCTTATATACGAGATAGAGATCAGATAGAAGAAATCAAGCATTCTGATTTACTTGATTCAACAATCTATGTTACATTGCTTAACCAATCGTCTTTACCAACATCCGCCAATGGTCCACAGGACTGACCGGTCTCTCCTTCATCGGGCAAGGCGTAGGCTGCTTCCTCGTCATCGGTCTGGAGCCCCTGGTCCGTCAGATGATAAACTCGCACAAACCGGATCCTGAAACCGGCAGAGCTCCGCCAGAGGCTATGGTCAGTATCGTGTGTATATCAGCTGTGCTGGCGCCGGTCGGGGAATTGTGGTTTGCGTGGACGTGCATACCGCCTGTACATTGGATATGGCCTATTCTGGCCGGTATCGCGTTCGGGGCTGGCAATACGGGCGTCTTTATCCACGCAAGCAATCATTTAGCAGGCAGCTATGGCATCTACGCCGCCTCCGCTATGGCAGGCAACTCCGTCATCGGCTCCCTCCTGGCCGGCACGCTGCCCCTTGCTGGCCCAGCTATGTATGAAACCCTCGATCCTGACTGGGCAGGCACACTGCTCGGACTACTACAAGTGGCTATCATTCCCATCCCGGTGGTGTTCTGTAAATATGGGCATCGGATTAGGATGAAGAGTACGCTTATTCAGAGTATGCGGCTAGATAGGGAAAGGTTGGAGAATAAGCGGGCGAGCGGGGTGACGGCGAATAGGAAGGATGAGGAGGAGGAGGTTGGGAATGTGGCGAGTGGTGGTGATCTTTAGATGCTGGATTGAAGTCGTTGGATACATGCCTATGTTGAGATATAGACGTGGCTCAGGGGCAGAATATTGGCTAGAGTTAGATGAATACGTATATACATGAAATATATGTCCCCCGAACGTGGGACGGAGCATTGCTGATTTCGCTCAGAAAGGAGGGCAGGGCAGGGTCTCTGTATCCACGCTGAGCCACCCAAACACATTACATTGTCCCAAAAGGTTTGGCATATATGCACAGAATGCCTCTCTCCGGGGGTCACGAAGACAACAGCCTCCCGTATAAATTCATCGAATGTTTAATTGATCCCATTATTATTTAGTTTAGACGGATTTCAGCATAATATCCCCGATGGTCTAGTGGTTATGATTTCCGCTTGTCAGTATTGCCAAGCGCGGGAGACCGGGGAACGATTCGTACGTTACACAATTCTTCTTTATAGAGACTTTCAACTAATTAATCCATCAGCCCGTCGAGGAGGTTAAAACTTTTGCTCTTTTGGCACGATTATGCTTGGTCCTTATATGCGTTGACTACGTGGGCTTTTCTTGATGATGATGATTTTGGAGATTTCTGTTTTTGGCCTTGCGAGCAGCTATGTCTCTTTGGGGTTAGGGTCTCTCCCTTGCTCTCTCACGACTCCCTTTGCCCCGTTACTACGTTTCGTTCTCGTTTCTCCTCTAACCATTCCGTGTTCACGTATGCTCTCTTGCTACAAGGTATGCCTGTTAGTATCACGAGTGCTACATGACCTGTTCAGTTGTCACCCCCAGAGAGTCAAAAACGAGGAGCTCTGCTTGGGTAGTAGATGGTCACCTTTCTCTATTACGTACAATGGAATCCCCAACTTACAGCCGAGTCTGGAAGCATTAACTGTCACAGGGGACGGCATGCGATAGCGGAAGTTAAGCGCATCGACAAGCAATCCCTTACGACCTAAGGTATGACAGTGCATGAGCTCCGAGAGCGGACCTTTTGCTTGGACCTTAGATGTCACGCGCCTTTCCTCTCAGAGATGCCCAAAGCCTACTTCTCTCTACCTACCTTCTAAGCCATGCTTCAAATGTCACGCATCCAGCAGCTAGTTAGCCCCGACTCAGCTCCAACGCTGAATCATTGTTGCAAAAGCCTGCTTTCCTCCCCCCTCGACTGTCACTCAGAGCACCTTTACCTCGGAGACGACCCATCGTCAACCTGGGCTGCTCTTCGATATAAGCCCAATAGCAATGTAGTCCCATATATATGTAGTGAAGTCCCGGCCAATTCGTCCCCGCATTCACAGTCATCAGCTCAAAGAATTCAGAGAAGAAAGAGGTAAACATGAAGCACGAAACTTTCATGATGGCGTACACGGGGGCACATCCAGCTGGCCGCCCGACTCCGGAACTCCGGTCTGTCCTAGTCAGCGGCGACAGCAACTTTACCTTCTGCTTCGCATTGTCCATTGCCCGGGACGTCAACCGCGACGGCAACTTCCAGCCGGTGTGGGACGCGGTCATCACCCCGGACCTCATCGCGCAGCTTCAGCAGGAGCTACCGAACCGCACCTTCGCCGCCAGCCTCCGCGGAGGCGACAACTTCCCGTGGCAGGCGCCGCTGGACGAGGCGGCCGGGCTCAAGAACGCCATCTCATTGCTCCAGTTTCCCTCTGCTACTTTCCTTGGCCTGCTCTCCCTTGGCAAGACGCTCGTCTGGGTTCTGGGGAGTGTCTGTAGCGACTGGCCCGGCATTCATGAGCTCCACAAATTGCCGCCAAGCAACATATTCTGGGTGGTCCCAGGCCAAGAGCACGGGCCTCAGGCCTGGAGAGTTTCAGCATCTTCTGTGTATTAGAAGCTTTTTGATGTCCATAATTTACTCACCAGCCATGCTTGTAGCACGATAGAGGGTGTTGATATTAATTCACTGATACGTTATCGTTGCTTGCATTACGGTTGGCGGTTCGCGAAATGGGCCTTCCCCTACCACCAATTCTACACCAAAATCCGAGGCTAGTACCGTAAACAGTATATTAATACGCATAAATCGATATTTTGTATATCGGACCTCCCTGGCCCTATATATATATAAATCTCGTATATAAGTTTATAGTGATTAATCCAATATATCTATTATCGTACTATATCTATTAACTCCTTTCGCTATTGTTAATATTAAGTTATACTTTTTAAACAACCTCTCAAATAACCTCCCAAACAACCTTTAAAGTAGCTTCTAGAGCAGGCCCCCTAGGGAAATAGCTAGTAAGCCCCTTATCAGAAAAATCTATTATTATTATAAGAAGGCTATCAAGTCCTTAGGAAGAGATAATCTAATATAATAGAAGAAATATAAAAAGAAGAGAATATATTACCTCTAATATAGCAACTTAATAAACGGCTTTATCTTTCAAATTTTAGACCCTCTAGTTATCAGGAAATAGCCTGTTTATTATTATATAATCAAAGCAGAATACCTATACCTTCTATATTATTATTTATTTTATTATTTAATATTCTAGGTCAATATTTAAGACTCTATCCTCTAAGCAAAACTCCAAGCCGAATATGTCTATATTTTACTACTCTTAAGAAGGATCTTAGCCCTATTACCAGGAATAATATAGAAAATATAAATATAAGTATATAAGCTATATTATTTATATCCCTTTTTAATAATATAATTAAGTATATAAAATTATTATTAAGAATATTATTAAGGGTTTAGCTAGCAAGAAACGTTCCTTAAACCCCTATATTAAGGTATCTTGCTAAAAAGGCTTTAATATATATAAGGGAAACGAGTAATAACAATTATATAAATAAGATATTATATAAGAGCTAAATAGATCTTTTAGAGATTTAAATTCTTAATTTATAATAATTAAATTATATAGCCTTCTCTAGAAGGATATTTTTATTATTCTTTAGAGTATTATTAGCTTTTTAATTAACTTCTTAACTAATTTTTCAATTTATATTAACTTTTTGGCTTCCGCTTTTAGCAAATCCTCCCCCCCCCCCTTATAATAATAGCAGTAGAGTAGATAAGGAAAAGCTAGAGCCGATATTATATAAAATTTATATCAAAATTGTTTAGGAGGATAATAAGGACCTTATTTATTAGGGTAAGGAGCCGAAAGAACTTTTTATTAAAAATAATAATTTTATTATAATTTTAATTACTTTTTATAATATATATAAATATAAAGCTATATAATAAGCCCGAGAATATAATTATAAATATTATTAAATAAGAGTTAATATTATTCTGTCTTATAATAAACAAGCTATTAAAGATAGAATAATATATAATATCTCTATATTAATAAGCTAATAAGTTATTAAAGACGAGCTTAAATTATAAGAGGAAGCTAAAAAGAAAGACCTAAAAATAAATATAATATATAAATTTAGACAATTAGGCTAAAAGTAAACGATTAAAGTTAATAGAATATAAAATAAAATAATTAAGGGGAATAGATCTTTTATAATAAATACTATATTAATTAAATACGATAAGGCTATACGAAATAACCCCTAAATACAATATCTAAAAGTATTTAGTATATATCTAATATATAGGAAAGTTAGCTATAATAATAATAATCGATATTATTATAATAATAAGGGCTATTATTTATTTATATAAATAAATAATATTAAATTATAAATAGCAATAATATTTTAATTAGATTCCGGTCTTATTAAGAATAAGCTTCCTTCAAATATCCTAAGGGGTATTAGGAAATATTATAAAAAGGCAAAATAATAAGAAGCTAATAATTAGAAAATAGTAAATAAAGCCCTCTTAATAAATAATATATTTAAAGCTATAATAATAATTTAAGCTCTTATATAAAATATCTTTATATAAAATATTATATTTAATATTCTAATAAAGCAGATAATTACTTTAATACTTAAAGCTATCCTTATATAACGTAAAAGAGAAAAAAGAATAAATATTATATACCCTATCTACCTTCCCTTATTTAAATTAAATAATAATATTTTTTTTAATAGCTCTATCCCTTCTGAACAAGATCTTCTAGAATATATTTAATAATTTATTATCGAAAGATTAAAATAGCAAAAAAATAAATATAAAATAATATTTAATAAATTAGATAAAAAATATTTTATATTATAATATATTTAAAAATATAAGAGCAAAGAAAATATTATATAATAGGAAAAAGACTATTAAATTAAATAAGGTATATAATATTAGATAATTGAAAACGTTAGCAAATAGGAAAGAATAAAAATTAGGTATATAAATCTTGTATATCGATTTTCCCTTATCTATTACCGCAACGCCCCCCCTAAGAGGGGGAGCGGCGGTAGCGGCGGCAATAATAGTAATAATAAGGGAGCCTCTACCCCTTCGCCTAGCTAGTAGTATTACCGCAACGCCCCCCCTAAGAGGGGGAGCGGCGGTAGCGGCGGCAATAATAGTAATAATAAGGGAGCCTCTACCCCTTCGCCTAGCTAGTAGGGTATATTTGCTATATAAGGTAGAATAAACGATAATAATATTAAGAATAAGGACGTATATCTGAATAATTTAAATAAATTCTGAATTATTTTGATATATTCAAATTTTTAAATAATTAGAAGTTAAATATATATAACCTAAATATATAAGAGAAATAGGCCTAATTAAATATATAAAGATATCAAAATAAACGTTTTCTTTATAACAAAATCCTATAAATATATTCTATTATTATATATTTTAATATTTAATATAAATATTCCAGAATAAAGCTTTAAGATCTCCTAAACCTTCCTAATATTCTATTATAAGCTTTAAGAAGCTTCTAAACCTCCCTTAAGGATTATTCTTAATATATTTAAGAACTCTTTCTTAATATCGTCTAATTTATACTTTTAATAATAAGAATAAAATCTTGATTAGGTTAAAATTAGGCGAATATAATAATAAATATTCTAAATATATTCCTTTATTATTATATATCTCTTTTAGCTCTATATAATAATAGATTCTAATATTATTTAAAATAATAATAAAGCAAGGCTCTAGGAAAGGATTATATAATAAAAGAAATTAATTTCGAATAAAAGTTAGGAAAATAATTATAATAAAAAAATTATAATAAATTTCGAAAGTAATATAGCCCTTAATAATATACGTAGATAGTATATTCTATTTCTTATATTTTTTTAATTATTATATTAATAATAATATAGCTTTAATTAATACCTAAGCCTATTTCCTATTAATTAATATCAGCGATATTAAATATTAGCCCCCTTAAATAAATTATATATTAAATAACGTATTAATATACTTATAATTTATATTTTTATTAAGAAATATTATTTGCTTAATAATTATTTAACGGAGCTTATATATTATTTAAAAATTTTGTAATTCCTTAGAGGCTTAAGCTACTTAATACTTAAGCTTCTTCTTAAACTAACTTATCCTTTATAAGGCCTTCTATATAATATTCTTATTAACTTTTAAATTATAATTATTATATAAGAATTAAGCTATTTTATCTAGATAAGCCTAAGAATAATCTTTGAGGTATATAAGTAATATATTATAATATAGCTTATTAAATTTGAAATCCCGTTTCCTTTTATTCTTCTTAATATATATTTTGCCGGTAAACTTTCAATAGGCCTTTATATACTTTATAATATAATAGCCGATATAATATTCTATTATAATACGTTTATTTAGCTAGCTTAATTAGAGTTCGTACTTAATATTCTTCTTAACTAAAGCCGTAATTAAGGGGGGTATAATAATAATAGAGGGAATAAAGAACTTGCTAAGAAATAAATATTTAATAATAGATATATTTTAATTGCTATATATACTATTTATATATATATAAGGCTAGGGAGGTCCGATATACAAAATATCGATTTATATATACTAATATATTATTCGCGGTACTAGCCTCGGATTTTGGTGTAGAATTGGTAGTAGGGGAAAGCCCATTTCGCGAACCGCCAACCGTAATGCAAGCAACGATAGTCTGACAGTATTGCTGACTACTATGCCAGTACTAATGGTGTTCGTTATAAATTTTTTTTTATCGCGAATATGTAAAGAGGTTATCCGACGGGCGGTATTCATTTTCAGATAGGCAGCCGCCAAGACCTCTGATCTTCGCTCTTGAGGTCCGAGTCGTCGATTCAAATTGATTTTGTTCATTAACACCACAGCGAAGACGGACGTCCTTGTAAGGTACGCCGCAGGGCGATAATAACTTCTCACAGCATGTAACTCTAAGCATGATACAGGGAGAAAGCTTGCTGGGTGCAAAGGTGTGTTCGTGAAGTTGTCGACTGGCATGCAAAGCAACGATGGAAAGCTACCTTGCAACACAACGGTCAAGCGAGGGTATCTTCAACGCCAGCATATCTCCAGTCACCCTAATGGAAGCAACCCGAAACCCTCATCGAATTACGCCATCTCCCATCCCACCATCATTCCCTTTCCCGACTCCCACAGCGCCATCATCCCCTTTCCCGACTCCCACAGCGCCATCATCCCCTTTCAACTGCAACTTACCCACGTCCTTCTCCCTAGCCTCCTTCTCCTCCTCCTCCGTCAGCCCTTCCCCATGCGCCCTTGCCTTTTCAGCCCCACTCATCTTTCTAAAGAACCTTCGAAGCTTCCCTTGATACCCCTGCATCTCGTTATGCCTCACTTTCGCCAGAAACTCAGCATTGGGATCCTCTCCCCGTGCGGTTGCCTCTTGGCGCTTGCGGTTCCAGTCCTCATAATATGAGGCATCGTGGAAACCGGAGTTGAGGGAGGCGTACATGTCTGCGCCCATGAGGGCCTGCGAATCGCCTTTGAAGGTGGAAGAGGCTGTGGGCACGTTTACTTGAGCATGGGGAAGGAGGCCGCCGGAGGAGAGTTTGCGGTCTTTGACACCGTTGTCAGATGCCATTTCTGCGGTGGCTGTGGTGACGATGCGTTTCAGGCTGGTGTAAAGAGGCTTCTCAAGGAGTGGCGACAGGGTTCAACAAAGGTTTGGGCTGTGATGAGATGAATTAAAGGATCCGGAAGGGTGAGGCAAGATGTTTGAGTAGGAATATGGAAGGAAGGATCTAGTGGATAAGCACGACTCTAACAATAGTTCAGCGATTCTGTGAAGCTCCTGCATCTGCTGACTTGCGCCCACCGATGCGGGGCCACACAGCCTCACCTCCTGTCGATCAGCCGCTCTTCGGGCGACAAATATCTCGAAAGGCTCTTATGCAATTGAAAATGTAGCATAATCTGCCGCAGCGGAATGTCTTTCGAAAGGCTGAGACCGTTCAAGCACCAAGATCACATGGGAATTGACCGAGAGATTGTTCTGAATACGTGTAGGACGAACGTCGAGGTTCCCAATTGAAGCTTTGCTTTTGCACTAACGGCTAATTCCGATGCCAAGGTGACAAAACTCTGCCCTAGCCTCACCCCCCTCCGAGCCTAAGGTGAGTGCTGCTTTACGCACCCGCGACGCAGGTGAGGGTTTAGGGTGATACTCCGTACCTGGGTAAATAAAAGTTTCCTACCCTGGCCCAATTACACCTATAACCTAGCAATTAAGCTTGATACAAGGTCACCTCGAAACTCCCGTGCATTGGTGGGGCAGCATTTGTTGCCATTGGGATTCCACTTCAAACACCAGCTTGATTTATTGTTTTACCACGGGAGATAAAACACGAACTTCATCCTACGCAGGCAGTGTAAGCTAAAACGATCAATCACCTTATCATATATTCTGGCAGGGTTTCATCTAAAAGGTTTCATATGAAGGTGACTAGGCAACTTTTGGACCAAGTCCCTGCTCAGCGGCTCAGTAACGGCTTCTGCCGCCGCTCCGTGAAGGTTGGAATCGACATACTTGGTATACGTGAAGTGCTCCGACTGTGCACGTCTATTATCATGATTCACACTTGATCTTTGTGGGCTTGTACGAGCAAAGAACGTCGGCGATGAACATGAAATACTTGACATCCTTCTCCTAGCGAAGGCCTTTGATTGTCGTATTTTCGCGAAATCTGCAATTATTTTGCGTGCGACAGTCGGGAACATTTCATCAGCAATAAGCCAAGTCACTTTATCATGCCCGTCTTTACAGTGTCGACATTCCATTTCAGCTCCGACAAGACCAGTAATGCTACAAAGAAGCTCGCTTTAAAGTGATGGGATCCGGTCCAACATGGCAGGTCTATCAGGGACGCTAATCATGTCGCCTTGACGCTGCACCCTTTTCAAGAATTTTACCCATGACTGTTGGTTTTAACGCCGGTTTAGAACGGTAAAGAAATCCTTCCCCACGTATAGCAGGGAGCATTTGAAGCGAAATTGCCAGCATCCATGAGGCCATGTAAAGTTTCATATCTTTCTACCTTGTTCTCGCTGGTTGAAAGCAGATTCGAAGGATGTTGAGGGTGAGGCGAAGCAATTTCCAAGACAATCCACAGCATGAAATCTGTTGGCGGTGTGATTTCAGCTACAGAAGCATGCAATCTCGACTCCGAGCATATAAGAGTATAGTTGCCAGAGGCACTTCCTTCTGAGTAGAGAAGATAGAGACCTTTTAATGCAATCGTTATAAATCAACTTCGGCATAAGTCATTCAACGATCACTACGCTTGCGCCCTTCAGCAAATCTTACACGCTCTTCATTAACTTTCTTCACCTCTTCCTATCTGTCTTCGATCTTCGACGAATAAAATCATGCAGAGCAAATTATCAATCATTATAGCGTTTGTTACGCTTCGGGTCCCAAGCGCCTGGAGTGTCCTCCTACCCCTTGAGGCACGCGACGGCAGTGGTGGTTTGGCAAGCGACACTCGTCCGAGCGAGTCCATCCTTTGGGATTCGGGTTCGGGGCCGATCTATAAAGACGTTGCTCAAGGCCAGACTGGGGACTGCTGGCTTGATGCCGCGTCCGCTAGTGTCGCATACGCCGATCAAGCACATCTGAAGAAAATCGTGGTTGATGGCTTCAACATGAAGGGTTCGGTTACCGTTACTCTTTACGACGGCAATACCCCATATCCACAAACCGTCATCAAACCGGATTCAATCACTTATTCGAACAAAGAGACTCTTGCGTACTCGCAGAAGCAGGGGGCTCCCTTCGTCTGGCCAGCAGTCATGGAGGAAGGCTTCAAATCCTTTGCAAAACAGCGCCCCGATACCAAGATCGCCCCTACGCTGAACGGTGGGACGATAGCCTCTTCGCTTGCCGCCATGTACGGCTCGACCATAACTTATTACTCGATAGCCGATACTTCAGATGACAAGCTATGGGCCCTGTGGCTGAAGGTCGCAACCAAGCCTACGACAAGCTCCAGCATGGATACAAAATCCACGATGATGGCTGACGGTTTGCCTGGGGCCCACGCATATTCTGCGATTCGTTGTGATCGTAACAAAGGGATGGTCACATTGAGGAACCCGTGGGGGAAGGTCAGCCAGAACTCTGCAGGTCTCTCTAATAACGGAGGCAAGGGTGTCACAGGCAGAGGAGATGGAGTCTTCGATACTACATTTGCCGACTGGAAGACATACTTTGTGGATATTGCTGCCGTTGCGTAGGCTTATAGATTATGAACTTTGCATATACGACGTGGTAGTCCTATATTCTATTTTACCTTTTCAGTAAAGCGGCTCCCTACTTAGGCATATGACGATATTGTCAGCGGAGCACTCACGATTTTTCAACAATCAAAGTCATAAGTCGGCAGGAATTGCGATGGTATCAAGGCATGTATAAGCGCCTTAGAATAACATCAAGTATACTATACAGGCTGGCTCGGATGCTTAAGAGCTTGCAACAGCGAGTGACAATATGTCTTCTTGCCAGGTACGACACACGAAAAGGCACTACCGGACACTGCCGAAGGGCGCTAGTCCTATCTGGACCGTTTCAATATTTCCACTTTTATCGTTTGTGTATTTCGTGCCGAGGGTACCAAGATCCGGGGTAATTATGACGTTTGACAGCATGGTGAGGAGGCCAATAGGACGAAATCTTCCAACCACATCTTCAATCCTTTCTTAAAAACTTCACACCTTTCGCTTGCAATTGCTTTGATTCCTTGTGCATCCTGATCAGTCAGTCCATGCCCAACGAGAATCTCACTTTCAAGACTCACCAAGACCACCTCTAGCGAGCCACGTCGTCCTCCTACCAAGATGCTATAATTCCTCTCTCACGTTTCCCCAGTCTTACTCTCAAAATGGCTGGTACCAGATCATCTGCTCGTCGGGCCGCAAAGACCAGCTCTAGTCCAGCTTCTTCTCAAAGCAAGCCTTCACCCACCGTAGGTAGCAAGCGCAAAGCGCCCCAGACAAGTCCGTCCAAGTCCAAGAAGGGCAAGAAGAGCAATGAGAAGGAGCAGACAACCATTGAGGATTCATTACCAGTTGGGGATAAAAGTGGCAGATCAAACGATGTGAAGATGAAGGATGAAGTGCAATCTGCTGAGCCAGCGGAAGAAGATGGTGAGAAGCCAACAGAGGCCAGTAAAGAAGAGAATGGCGAGACTGCTATGGATGACAAGGAGGAGTACGTGATGGTGGAGAAAGAGGATACGAAGGAAGAAAAGAATGGGCCTTCTACCGAGAAAGCTAAGCCTGGGGCCAAGACTGAGACCAACGAGGAGGCTAAATCCCAAGACAAAAAACCGAAAGAGAACGGCTTCGACAAGCTGATGGGCCAAGCCAACGACACCTCTGACCCCAAAGACACACCAGAAAATACCAGTAGCAAAGTCTCCGCCGCCGAGAACGCAGTCGAAGATTCCGATAAACGCACCGAAGAAACCCCATCCTCCATCCTCGAAAAAGGCCTCATCTACTTCTTCTTCCGTCCCCGTGTTAACGTAGATGACCCTAGCTCCGTCTCTGACATCGCCCGTTCCTACATCGTCCTGCGCCCGCTCCCTCACGGCGCGAAATTGACCGGTAAGTCTCCATATTCATGCCTTGGCCACCTCTAAAACCCCCAACCCTTAAAAAGGAATCACTGACCCAAACCCTCAAGATGGCCCCGTCGGTGACGCCGCCACCAACCGCCTGCTCGCCCTCCCCAAAAAAGTCCTCCCCGCCAGCCACAAAGACCGGTTCCTGACCTTCGTCGAAAAAGCTCCCACCAGCATGGACGACATCAAATCCACCCTCACCTCCTCAGACTACGCCACAAAAACAGCCGGCGCACGGCACACCCCCGCCGCCGCCCCCATCGGCGAAGGCGTCTACGCCATCACCCAAACAGGCCGCGACACCCACCTCGCCTACATCCTAACCATCCCGTCGGAGCTGAGCGAAGTCCAGAAGAACGTCGGGCTGCGGCAGAGGGGCAGCTACATCACCAGCGCCAAAAACCCGCAAGCATCCACACCAGCCAACGCGGGGTTGCCGCAGGGCGCGGAATACCCACAGGAAATATTGGAGGAGTTCCGCGGGCGGGGCTGGATGCCTTTGCAGCCGCGGCTGTTGGATTATGTGAACACGCAGTTTTTGCTTATTGGACATGGGGGGGATGGCCTTGGTAAGGCGACGCAGCCGCAAGGGGAGGGGGAGGAGGGGATGATT
>JAABUQ010006679.1_pt1 | contig 17268 bp, 16 predicted proteins | sample 5560001 | NCBI WGS metagenome assembly JAABUQ01 (sample SAMN10711888, study PRJNA513371) | rock metagenome | isolation source: Antarctica rocks | place: Antarctica: Victoria Land, Finger Mt nord | collected 2015-12-18
TCCGCACGCGCTGACCGCGCAGTGGGTGATGCGGGTGGGTGATGGTGACAAATCCCGAAGACGCCTGGGCAGATGGGGTAGTGTGCTGTCGATATCCCGACCGTCCTTGATCGGTGCCTCCAAGCACGGGTCAAGAACGCCCTCGAACCATCGTGGGAAGCCCGGTTCGAGGGCAGCAGTTACGGGTTCCGTCCCGGTCGGGGATGCCATGATGCCATCGGCCGCATCTACCGTCTTGCGTGCCCCCACCGGCGCAAGAAGTGGGTCGTGGACGCCGACATCAAGGGAGCTTTCGACAACATCGACCACACGCGGCTGCTAGAAACCATCGGCGATGCTCCCGGCCGGGAACTCATCAAGCAATGGCTGAAGGCAGGGTATGTGGACAAGGGTGTGTTCGCCGAGACCAAAACGGGCACCCCCCAAGGCGGGGTCATCAGTCCCCTGTTGGCGAACATTGCGCTGCACGGGATGGAAGAAGCCCTTGGCGTCACCTACGCCAAGAAGAAGGACCGCGAACCGGTCATCCGGGGAGCCCGCGCGGTGGTGCGCTACGCGGATGACTTCGTGGTGTTCTGCGAGAGCAGGGCAGATGCCGAAACGGTCATCGACATCCTGACAGTGTGGCTGAAAGAGCGAGGGCTAACGCTCTCACCCGAGAAAACCCGCATCGTTCACCTGAGCGAGGGGTTCGACTTCCTCGGCTACACTGTCCGGCACCACAAAGTCACGAACACCCGAACGGGGTGGAAGCTGCTGATCACACCAAGCAAGAAAGCGGTACAAGAGATCCGCGACAGGCTACGAGCGGAATGGCAGGCCCTTCGAGGGCACAACGTGGCCGAGGTGTGCACGCGGCTCAACCGCATCGTACGTGGTTGGGCCAACTATCACCGCGTCAACGTCGCCAGTCGGGTGTTCCACAGCTTGGACCAGTGGATGTTCAAGAAGATCCGCAGGTGGATCACGCGGACACACCCGCACAAATCCCGCGCATGGACGCGCCAACGATACTGGGGTTACCTCAATCCCCGGCAGCCGGCGCGTCTCGTGTTCGGTGACACGCGCACAGGGTTGTTCCTCCTGCGCTTCGATTGGTTCACCATCAAACGACATACCCTGGTCCAAGGGACCTACTCTCCCGACGACCCGCGCCTGCGGGCGTACTGGCTCAAGCGGAACGCGGCGAAAGCCAAGGACCAGACGGCCTGGAAAAGGAGTGTGGCCCACGCCCAGGAGTACGTCTGCCTGACGTGCGGGGAATCCCTCTACAACGGAGAGGAACTTCAGAAGCACCATGTGGCGCCACGGAGCGCAGGCGGGACGGATACCTACGGCAACATCCGCCTCGCACACCTCTATTGCCATCAAACGATCACAAGCGAACAGGCCGCGAGGAAGGCCGTGTTCACTTAAGAGCATCTACCCTGGTCTGACGTTTAGTGGTTGCTTGAGCCGTGTGCGCTGAGAGGTGCTCGCACGGTTCTGAGGGGGCCGGGCGACAGTGATGCCTCCCGGCTACCCGACTCCATGAGAACTGCTCTCCTCACCGTGTGGACTGGACACGGCTACCGGTAGCATGCCTCATGTGGCCCGTTCCTGTCATCCTCCCCCCGCTCCACACTTTCATGGGGTTGTACCTGCCCCACGTTGGTTTACATTACTACCAGATCTTGACCTTATGGTGTTATGACTACCAGATCTTGACCTTATGGTGTTATGCTGCTTATGTGGTGTTTCCGTCGCGATCGCTGGCGCGTCGTGGAGCGGTTGGCTGGGGCGGCGCCCGACCGCACGCGCCGGTGACGTGGGAGAGGCGAGCGCGGCGAGCGCGGTGGGGTATGGCCGTCCTATGGCCGCGAGATGGTAGTGAAGATGTGGGGGGCTGATGGTCAATCTGACGCTGGGCGAGGTCGTGCGCGACTATCGGGTGACGTTACAGGAGGCGCTGGACCAGTTGTCGCTGGAAGGTGTGCAGTCCATCGCGCGGGAGATCCTGGCGGCCCGCGACCGTGGCGGCCGCGTCTATGTGTTCGGCAACGGCGGCAGCGCCGCGACCGCCTCGCACATGGCCTGCGACCTGGTCAAGAACACCGCCGGCGCGGGCGCCTCTAGAGACGGGGGCGCGCCACGCCTGCGCGTGCAGGCCCTGACCGACAACATGGCGCTGCTCTCGGCGCTGGCCAACGACCTCGGCTACGAGGCCGTCTTCGCCGAGCAGTTGCTTCAGGCCCCGGTCACGGCGTCCGATCTGGCGATCGCCATCAGCGGGAGCGGCAACTCGCTCAACATCCTCAACGCCGTCGACGTGGCCGTCGCGGCGGGGGCGCGCACGGTCGGGATCACCGGCCTGGGCGGGGGCCGGCTCGCCCCCGCCGTCGACGTGGCGCTGGTGGTCCCGAGCGACTCGATGGAGATCGTGGAGGACGTCCACTTGATGGTCAACCACGCCGTCACCAGCGCCATCCGCGCCGTCCTGAGCGCGCGCGTGACCGCCGTCGCCTGAGCTTGCCTGACTTTTGCGATCAGCCCATCGCATAAGCCTGTTGCTCGCGCGGCCCGGAAGGGTATACTGTACAGCGATGAGGCCAGCAATTTTCCTCGATCGCGACGGGGTCATCAACGAGAACCGCGCCGACCATGTGACGGCGTGGGAGCACTTCGTCCCCGTCCCCGGCGCCCTGGCCGGCTTGCGCTCGCTCGCCGGCCTGGATCTGCCCATCTTCGTGGTGACGAACCAGGCCATCGTGGGCCGCGGGCAACTCTCGGCTGCCGCGCTCGACGCGCTGCACGCACGCATGTGCGACCTGGTGGCGCGCCACGGCGGGAAGATCGCGCAGGTCTACGCCTGCACGCACCGCGTCGAGGAGCGGTGCGGCTGCCGCAAGCCCGCCCCCGGCATGTTCCTCCAGGCCGCGCGCGAGCACGACGTCGACCTCGCGCGGAGCTACTACGTGGGCGACGCGCTGACCGATGTCGCGGCCGGGCAGGCCGCGGGCTGCACGACTGTGCTGGTGCGCTCGGGGCGCGGCCTGACGCAGTTGCTGCGCGAGCAGGCGCGGGCCTACAGCGGCTACTACGTGGCGCGGGACCTCCCGCACGCCGCCCGCTTCATCGCGCACGACCGGGCGCGCGGCGCCGGGCGCCCCTCGCTCATCTCGCGCCTGCGGTTGGCCGTCAACAATGTCCAGTCCGTTTAACGCGGCGCTGGTCATCGCCCGCGCGCCCCTGCGCATCAGCTTCGCGGGCGGCGGTACCGATCTGCCTGCCTACTACGAGCAGCACGGCGGGATCGTGTTGAGCACGACGATCAGCCGCTCCGTCTACGCCCTGCTCGCGCCCGGTGACTACGAGCAGGTCAATATCACCTCGTCGGACTACCGCACGACGCACGCGGGGAGTTCAACTCTCGGCGATTCGGAGGACCGCGGGGGGGCGAACGGTAACCTGTCCCTACCGCGCGCCGTGCTGCAGGCCATGGCGCTCGAGCGCGGCGTCACCATCTCACTCTCCTCCGAGGTCCCCCCCGGCACCGGCCTGGGCTCGTCGAGCACGGCGGCGATCGCGCTGATCACCGCGATTGCCGCCCACCAGGGGCGCTCCTACAGGCCGGCCGAGCTGGCCGAGTTGGCCGCGGACATCGAGATCGTGCGCCTGGGCCAGCCTATCGGCAAGCAGGATCAGTACGCCGCGGCTCACGGCGGGGTCAACGTCTTCTCTTTCGACAAAGACGGCGTGGCCGTCGAGCCCGTCGTCCTCTCCGACGAGGCGCGCGGGGGGCTGGAGCGTCACCTCGCCCTGTATTTCACGGGCGGGACACGGCAGGCCGGGCACATTTTGCGGGAGCAGCGCACACGCACCGCCACGGGTGAGGCGCGCACGATCGAGTCGTTGCACGCCATCAAGGAGGGGGTCGCTCCGATGCGGCGGGCGTTGGAGGCGGGCGACTACGCCCGCGTGGGCGCGCTGCTACACGCGTCCTGGGAGCTCAAGCGCCAGGTTAGCAGCGGCATCAGCACCGCCGCGATCGATGTCGCCTACGACACGGCGCTGTCCGCGGGCGCGCTCGGCGGCAAGATCACGGGCGCGGGCGGCGGCGGTTTCCTGCTCCTGCTCGTCCCGCCTGTCGCGCGGCGGAGCGTGCGCGCGGCGCTGGAGCCGCTCGGCCTGCGGCACATGCCCTTTAAGCTGGAGCAGCGCGGCGCCCATGTCATCGTAGCCGGGGAGCACGGGCCGGCGTCCGATTGGGCCGATGACGCCCCCGCGCCGGACACGGTCGCGGCGGCGGGGACAGGGGCCCTGTATGGCCATCCGTGAGCGCGAAACAGGGCCGGCGCGCGGGGACGAATTCGCCGCGGCGCGGGGGACGCGCGCGTTCGGGGGATGGGCCGCGCGGTCCGGTCCGCGCCGCGCGCTTCTAGCGCTTGGTTTTCGCCCGCTAGGCGACCTGGCGGCGGGGGGGCTGGCCTGCGTGCTGGCGTTCCTGCTGCGCTACCACCTGGCGCCGGTCGCCGCCTCGCGCCTGGCCCTCAGCGCGCCGCACCTGCGCCTGTATACCGCCGCGTTCTGGCTCTACCTGCCGCTGCTCGTCGTGTGCCTGGGTCTCGCCGGCGCCTACCGGCGCACCGTGGCCGCGATCGTGCCCGTCCACGGCCGCGCCGTTGTGCAGGGCGTCACCTACGCGGTGCTCGTGCTGTTGATGGCCACGTATCTGTTCGATCGCGCGGCCGTGCTCTCGCGCGGCTGGCTCCTCGCCACCTGGGTCCTGACGTGCGTGCTCATCGCGAGCTATCGGTGCGGCGCGCGCCGCGTCGCGGCGCGGCTGGCCGCGGCCGGGCTGATCGGCCGCCGCGTCCTGATCGTCGGCACGCACGAGGAGGCCCGCGGCATGGAATGGCTGTTGCGCCGCCAGCCCCACCTTGGCCTGCGGGTCGCGGGCTTCGTCGACGACACCGCGCCCGTCGGGCAGCCCGTGCAGGGGGGCAAGTCTGTCGTGGGGCGCACGAGCGAGTTGGCCGCGCGGGTCGTCCAGTACGGCGTCGACCTCGTGCTGATCTCGGCGCGGGCCAGCAGTCATGAGCAGATGCTCGCGGTGATCGAGGCCACGCTGGGCACGTCCGCGGAGGTCATTGTGTCGCCGGACGTGTTTACTGTGCTCAGCACCGGGTCGACGGTGGTACCGTTCCCCGGCATGCCGATGGTGACCGTCAGCAAGCTGCGCCTCGGGCCGGGCGAGCGCCTGGTGAAAGAAGTGTGCGATCGGCTTGCAGCGGCCGTGTTGCTCGCGGCGCTGAGCCCGCTGCTGCTCGTCCTCGCCGTGTTGGTCCGGCGGCAGTACGGAAGTGTGCTCGAGCGCCACCGCGTGCTTGGCCTCGGCGGGGCGCCGTTCGACGCGCTTAAGTTCCGCACCACGCCACGCCACGCCGACGCCTCGGGGGAGCCTCAGGCCGTGGCGCTGCGGCGGCGGAAAGGGCTTCCCGTGCGAGACCACCCGCATGTGACCTTGTTCGGCCGGTTCCTGCGCCGCGGCAGCCTAGACGAGTTGCCGCAGTTGTGGAACGTGCTGCGCGGCCAGATGAGCCTGGTTGGCCCGTACAAGATAGCGCCGGGAGATCGCCACCACTACGGTACGCGCTGGCTCAGTGTGCTGACCCTGAAACCGGGCATCACGGGGATGGCGCAGGTGCATGGGCGCGGCGAACTGACGATGGAGGAGCGCTCCATCCTCGACGCCGAGTACGTGCGCGACTACAGCCTGGGGCGCGACCTCGCCCTGCTCCTCGCTACTATCCCCGCCGCCCTGCGCGGCCGCGGAGCCTATTAGGGCGCGTTCTGATCGCGCTGGCGAGCGCCGAGCGCCTGGTCCTGAACTATGGGTAAAGAACAGTGAGGCGATTGATGGACGATAGTGGACGGGTGTCGCGGCCGGGAACCGCGACCGTGGCGGCGCGTGACGACGCGGTGGCCGGTGAGCGCCGCGCGCGCGCCGGCAAGCTGTTCGGGCTGATCTGGCTCCTGTTCCTGGTCTATCCTATCGCCGCTTTGCTCCAGGCGCGTCCGCTGTCCGCGCGCCCGCTCGTCGCCCTGGGCGCTATCGTGGTCTTCGCCGCCGCCGACGTATGGATCATCCTGCGGGGCCGTTCGGGGTGGCAAGCGTGCCCGCGGCGGCCTGGGCGCGCGGAATGGCTCGCCCTCTTTGTCCTCGCGGCCGTGCCGGTCGGGCTTATCCTGGCCTACAGCGGCGATAGCGCCAGTTGGCTCTATCTATTCATCTACACGAGCACGGCCTCGGCCGCGGTGTTGCCGGAGCGCGTGGCCGGCCGGGTTATCATCGGCCTGACGATCATCATGCTCGCGCTGGGCGTGGCGACCCGCGCGGACTGGTCCGCGTTGCTATATGTCACGCTGTTGGTCCCCGCGGTCGGCTACAGCGTCATCAGCAGCATACGCATGACGCACACGATCCGAGAGTTGCGCGCGGCGCGCGAGGAGATCGCCCGCCTGGCCGTGTCCGAGGAACGCCTGCGTTTCGCGCGCGATCTGCACGACCTGCTGGGGCACAGCCTCTCGCTGATCGTGCTCAAGAGCGAATTGGCCGGACGCCTGGCGGAGGCGGCGCCCGCGCGCGCGGCCGGCGAGATCCGCGACGTGGAGGGCGTGGCGCGCGCGGCGCTGCGCGAGGTGCGCGAGGCCGTGGCTGGCTACCGCCAGCCGACCCTGGCCGAGGAGTTGCGCGGCGCGCGCGAGATGCTGGCCGCGGCCGGCGTCGCCTACTGGTGCGAGGCCGCCCCCGCCGGCCTCCCCGCCGCCGCCGAGGCTGTGCTCGCCTGGGCCGTGCGCGAGGGTGTGACCAACGTGATCCGGCACAGTCGCGCCACGACGTGTACGGTCCGCGCGACGCGCGAGGAGGACAACGCTGGCGTCGAGGTGGTCGACGACGGGCAGGGCGGCGCGGCGGATACCGCGCCCGGCAGCGGCCTGCGCGGGCTGGTCGAGCGCGTGGCCGCGCAGGGCGGCGACTTCTCCGCCGGTCCCGCTCCGACGGGTGGGTATCGTCTCCGCGTGCGCGTGCCGCTTGGCCCGGCGAAGAGCGCCAACCCCATCCCCCGGGCGGATGCTCCACAAGTCGGCGTGGGGACGAGCGACTGATGCGGCGTGACTGGCAGCCGGCGCTCCCAGTAGACGCGATGAAGGCTGGCTGGCAGCCGGCGGCTTCAGTACTTTGTCGTCCCGTCGACGACTGGGCGCGGCGCCAATGATCCGGGTGTTGCTGGCCGAGGATCAGGCCATGGTGCGGGGCGCGCTGGCCGCCCTGCTGGCGCTGGAGGGCGACATCGAGATCGTGGCCGAGGCGGCGCGCGGCGATGAGGTCGTGCCGGCCGCGCTGGCGGCGCGGCCGGACGTGGCCCTGCTCGACATCGAGATGCCGGGCGGGGACGGCCTGGCGGCGGCGGCCGCGTTGCGCGAAAGCGTGCCGTCGTGCCGCGTGCTCATTCTGACCACTTTCGGGCGGCCCGGCTACCTGCGGCGCGCCATGGAGAGCGGCGTGGCCGGCTTCTTGCTCAAGGACGCCCCGGCCGCCCAATTGGCGGTGGCGATCCGCCGCGCCCTCGCGGGCGAGCGCGTCGTCGACCCAGCCCTGGCCACGGCCGCGCTCAGCGAGGGCGCCAACCCGCTCTCCGAGCGCGAACGTAGTGTCCTGGCGGCGGCCGCCTCGGGCGCCAGCGTCGCCGCCATCGCCGCCAGGTTCTACCTGTCCGAGGGCACGGTGCGCAACTACCTCTCCGTGGCCATCCAGAAGCTGGAGGCGCACAACCGCGTGGAAGCGGCTCGTATTGCTGAGGAAAAGGGGTGGCTATGAGCCGGAAGTACCCGGTTTGTGATGGCTGGCCGGCGCTTGAAAATGCGTTATGTTATCATGCGGCGACAGGGTATATCTACCCTAATTGAGAGGACGGGAGTGATGCTCGCAACCTACATCCGTGCGGCGATGCACAAGGCGACGTACGAGGTCCTGCCCGACGACGGCACGTTTTACGGGCACATCCCTGAGATCAAGGGGGTGTGGGCTAATGCGGCGACACTAGAAGCGTGCCGGGACGAGTTAGAGGAGGTGTTGGAGGAGTGGATCCTATTTCGCATTTCGGAGCACATGCCTGTTCCGAGCATCGACGGTATTAACGTATCCTTCTCAAAGGCGTCGTAGTGCCGGCCTTCGGTCCGATCAAGCGGAGCGATCGCATACGCTACATGCGCCAATATAGGCTTTGATGGCCCTTACTCCGGTGGCAAGCATCAGTTTATGAAGCGCGGCGATTTTGCTTTGCGTGTACCTACTCCACATGGCGCCGACATCGACGTGAGCCTGTTGGGTAGACTGTTACGCGAAGCGGGCATCGACCGTGACGAGTGGGAAAAGTTGTAAGTAGGTCTTGAGTTCCGAATGACACGAGATGAAGCCTTAGCCTTGTTGCACGAGTACGTGAAGAGCCCCGCCCTGATCAACCATTGCCTTGGCGTGGAGGCGGCGATGCGCGCCTACGCGCCGCGCTACGACGGCGACCCCGATTCGTGGGGTCTGGCCGGGCTGCTGCACGACTTCGACTGGGAAGTCCACCCCGACGCCGAGCGCCACCCGGCCGCTGGCGCGCCCATCCTGCGTGAAAAGGGCGTGCCCGAGGACGTTATCTACGCCATCCAGGGCCATGCCACCTACCTGGGCGTCCCGCGCTCACACCCCATGGACCAGGCCCTGTTCGCTTGCGACGAGTTGGTCGGTCTCGTCACCGCCGTCACCTACGTGCGCCCGTCGCGCAACGTCGCCGACGTGGACGTGACCGCTGTGCGCAAAAAGATGAAGGACAAAGCCTTCGCGCGCAATGTGAACCGTCAGGACATCATAGACGGCGCGTCCGAACTAGGTGTCGCCCTCGACGAGCATATCGCCTTCGTCATCGCGGCCATGCAGGGCCACGCGCGGGAGTTGGGCCTAGCGGGCTAGTACATGTTGGCCGACGTACCCTTGCAATCTTTTTCGCACCGCAGTGCCCGTCGCTGCCAGGCGACCATGCGGATTGGTCTCTCGGCTGCGGCCGACAGCCCAACCGGGCAGTCGCAGGCGTCCTCCGATCGCCAAGGTAGTTGCGCCAAGCTGTACTAGCCCGTGTACTTCTCCAGCAACTCGAGCAGTTGATCGAGCTCGAAGGGCTTGCTCAGGTAGTCGTCGCAGCCCAGAGCGAGGGCGCGCTCGCGGTCGCCGCGCATGGCGTGGGCGGTCAGTGCGATGACGGGGGTGCCCACGCCGTCGGCGCGCAGGCGCTGAATGACATCCCAGCCGCTCACCTTCGGCAGCGATAAGTCGAGCAGGACGACGTCGGGCGCCCAGTCGCGGACGGCGCGCAGGCCGGCCTCGCCGTCCTGGGCGACGGCGTAGGTTAGCCCTTCGTCCTCGAAAATGCTCGTCACCAACTCCACGATGTCGTCGGCGTCCTCGATCAAGAGCACCCGCGGGCCTGTCTGGCCTGTCGCGCTCACAGGGCCGTCTCCAGCACTTGGCGCACCTGGTTGAGCAGTTGGTCGAGCGGCACGCCGTTCTTGGTAACGACCATGGACGCTTCTTTGCTCAACACGTTTTCCTCCTCGCGCGTTAGCGTCTTGGCGGTGACGATGACGACGGGGATGTGCCGCGTGCGCTCATCGGCGCGCAGCCGCTGCAACACGCCGAAGCCGTCGAGTCCGGGCATCATTAGGTCGAGCAACACCAGGCGGGGCAGTTGCTGGCTTACGACGCGCAGCGCCTCCTCGCCGTTCGCGGCCAGCGTGACCGGGATGTGCTCTTCGGCCAGGATGCTGGCCAGCAAGGTGCGGATGTTCTCGTCGTCGTCGACGACCAGGACAGGGCCCGCGGTAACCGGCTTGAGGCGTCCCAGCGTGACCAGGAGTTGGTCGCGTTCCACCGGCTTGACGAGGTAGTCCGTCGCCCCCAGACTGAAGCCCAGGGCCTGATCGGCCACGATCGTGTGCATGACGACCGGTATGTGCGCGATCCGCGGGTCTCGCTTGAGGCGATGCAGGGCGCGCCAGCCGTCGGTCTCGGGCATCATGACGTCGAGCAAGATGGCGTCGGGCTCGACTTCATGGACCTTGCGCACCCCCTCGTCGGCGGAGAGAGCGCCGAACACGGTATAGCCGCTGCCTTCGAGCGCCCGCTCCAGCAACACGACCATCTCGGGATCGTCGTCGATGACCAGGATGCGGCCGCCGCCGCGCGCCAGGGACGGCGCTAGGGATGGCGTAGGGCCGGGGACGGCGTGGGCGCGCGGCGTCGCCGGCAAGATGACCGAGAAGGTGCTGCCCTCGTCCGGGACGCTGGACAGGACGAGTTGTCCCCCTAACAGGGCGGCGAGTCGTCGCGAGATCGTCAGGCCGAGCCCTGTGCCGCCGGCAGTGCGCGTGTTCGACTGGTCGGCCTGGTAGAACTCATCGAAGATGCGCTCCTGCTCCGCGCGTGGGATGCCGATACCGGTGTCCTGCACGGATACGACGATGGAGTCGCCGGCCCGCGCGGCGCGCATGGTGACCCCTCCACTGGGCGTGAACTTGATCGCGTTCCCGGCCAGGTTGAGGAGCACCTGGCGCAGCCTATCGCCGTCGGTGACGACGCGGTCCAGATCGGGATCGGCCTCGACGCGCAGGTAGATGCCCCTGGCCTGCGCCTGCGGCTCCAACTCGTCGCCCAGGGCCCCCAGCAGTTCGCGCAAATCGACCTCGCGTCGGAAGATGTCGAGTCGCCCGGCTTCGATGCGTGAGAGGTCGAGGATGTCGTTGATCAGCGTGACGAGATTGCGCGCCGAGGACAGGATACGCTCGGCGTTGTCGCGCTGCCGCTCGCTCAGGACCTCGCCCTTGCGGCCGCGCAACAGCAGGGAGCCGAAGCCGATGATGCTGGTGAGGGGGGTGCGCAACTCGTGGCTCATGGTGGAGAGGAACTGGCTCTTGAGCACGCTGGCGCGGAGCAGTTCGTCGTTGAGCCCCGCGAGTTGCTCTTTCTGACGCGCCAACTCGTCATTGCGCCGGGCCAGTTCGGCGCCCTGGTCGAGGATGCGTGCGTAGGCGGTCGCGTTGCGCAGGGCGATGGCGGCGGCGTCGGAGAGCGCGTCGAGCAGTTCCACGTCGTCCGGCGGGATCGGCCGCGGCTCCCGATAGTACACTTCGATCACGCCGAAGGGGCGTCCTTCGACGCGGATCGGCGCGGCGATCATCGCGCCGGGCCGGTCGCCGTCGAAGAGCGTCGGAACGAGCGTGTCAGCCTCCTCCGCCATGTCCTCGATCGCTACAACGCTTCGCGTCTCCAGAGCGCGGGTGGCGACGCTGCGCTCGATGGGCAGAAGGGCGCCGACGCCGATCTCGTGATCCAGGCCCTGCCCTGTCTCCACGCGCAATGTGCCCGCTTGCTCGTCGACCAACAGCAGGGCCGCGCCCCGCGCCGCGGCCAGATCGTGCGCCGCGCGCACGATCTCCTCGAAGAGCGCCGCGCGGTCGAGCGAAGCGGCGAGGCGCGCGGTGATACCGCGTAGGCGAGACAGGCGGCGCGCGCGCTCGGCGTTACGGGCCGCCGTGACGCGTAACTCCTCGTTCTCGCGCCGCAGAGTGTCGATGTCGGGCGTCGTCGTTTCCTCCACAGCCCTATTCCGTCGCGCTGCACATACGTTAACTAGCGGACGAAGCACGCAAGACGTATGCCAGTGGCGGATCGGGAGTCGGGAGTCGGGAGTCGGGAGTCGGGAGTCGGGAGTCGGGAGTCGGGAGTCGGGAGTCGGGAGTCGGGAGTCGGGAGTCGGGAGTCGGGAGTCGGGAAAGAACAATACCTGTCGGTTATATCAACAGGCGCTTAACCGTGAACGATGTATGAAAGGGGCGAGAGTGTATGCGCTCGCCCCTTTCTCACGACTCACGACTCCCGACTCTCGACTAGACGCTCGTCACCGGCTCCGGTAAGTCGGGGTACGGCGTGGGCGGGCCGGTGGGGATGGGGATGGGGGCCATGCCGTCGGGCCGGTGGGCGTTGACGATGGCCGTAAGTTGGTTGCGGTCGAGCGACTCGTCGCGCATGAGCGCGTCGGCGATGGCGTCGAGCATGGGCCGGTTGTCGGTTAGTGTCTTGAGCGCGCGGTGGTGCGCCTCGTCGATCAGCCGCGCCACGGCGTCGTCGATGCGCTTGGCCGTTTCGTCGCTGTACTCTTTAGGCTCCCAGGGGTTGAAGCCGCGGCCGTTGAGGGCGTCGTCCCCCGAGCCGCCGAAGTACTCGGGACCCAATTCCGAGGACATGCCGAGTTGCGTGACCATGGCGCGGGCCATGCCCGTGACCTGCTGCAAGTCGTTCTGCGCCCCCGACGTGATGTCGTCGCAGGAGACCTCCTCGGCCGCGCGCCCACCCAGGCCCACGGCCATGCGGTCGAGCAGGTAGTCGCGGCGGTAGTTGCGGCGGTCGTCGATGGGTCGAAACTGCGTCACGCCCAGACTGCGCCCGCGTGGCGTGATGGTGACGCGATGCACGGGGTCGACGTTGGGCAGCATGAAGGCGACGAGAGTGTGGCCGCCCTCGTGGTAGGCCACGAGCCGTCGCTCGTCCTCATTCATCAGCGCGGCGCCCGGCGCGCCGAGCGTGATGCGGTCGAGCGCCTCCTCGAAGTCACGCGGACTGACCTGCGACTGGCCCTTACGGGCGGCGGTCAGCGCGGCCTCGTTGGCCAGGTTGGCCAAATCGGCGCCGCTCATGCCCGGGGTCGCCTGCGCGATGGCCTCCAGATCGATGGCGGCCGACATTGGGATATTGCGCGTGTGGATCTTGAGGATGGCCTCGCGCCCCTTGCGGTCCGGCGGGTCGACCTGCACCTGGCGGTCGAAGCGGCCTGGGCGCAAGAGCGCCTGGTCAAGCACATCGGGGCGGTTAGTGGCGGCGAGCACGATCACGGCCTGGTTGGGCTCAAAGCCGTCCATGGAGACGAGCAGTTGGTTGAGCGTCTGCTCACGCTCGTCGTTGGTGCCGCCGCCGAGAGGGCCGCCGCTGCCGCGCTGACGGCCGATGGCGTCGATCTCGTCGATGAACACGATGGCGGGCGCGGCGGCCTTGGCTTTGTCAAATAAATCGCGCACGCGGCTGGCGCCGACGCCGACGAAGACCTCGACGAACTCGGTGGCGCTGATGCTGAAGAACGGTACATGCGCCTCGCCGGCCACGGCGCGGGCGAGCAGGGTCTTGCCAGTGCCGGGGGGGCCTACCAGGAGGACACCCTTGGGGATGCGCGCGCCGAGCTTCTGATATTTGGTGGGGTCGCGCAGGAAGTCGACCTCCTCGGAGAGTTCGTTCTTGGCCGCCTCGACGCCGGCGACATCGCCGAAGGTCGTGCTGGGACGCTCCTCGGTGTAGAGCTTGGCCTTGCTCTGGCCGAAGCCAAAGATACCTTGCTGCTGGCGGCGCGCCGCCTGCGTGCCGAAGTAGAACAGGCCGATCAGGAAAATGAACGGCAGCACGTTGAGCAGGATGCCCAGGATATTCAACCAGGCCGGCGAGGTGTCTGTGACCCCCGTGACCTCGACGTTGTGCGTCCTCAGGAGGTCTTGCAACGCGTTGTCGGGGGCCGACGGCGACCCGGCCAACGTGGTAGTGTAGCTGTTGTAGGTCTTGCCGTCGGTATACTTGTAGGCGCTCTTGAAATCGCCGTTCGCGGTGGTCTGCGACAGGTGCGCGGACTTGACGGCGCCGGCGTTAACCTGTGTGATGAACGTACTGTAGGGGATGGTGACGACGGGTCCCTTATTGTTGTTGGGCAGGAGCGAGAGATAGTAGGGCAGATACAAAAGGACGACGACGACCGTCACGATGAGCCAGACGCGGCCGGAGATGCGCCGGCGCGGCGGCTGATTGCCCGGTCCATTGCTGTTTGGCCCGCCCCGTAACGGGTCACTGTTCCGCGGGTCGTTCACGACTTGCCTCCTAGTAGGAAAAAAGGCGCAGATGCCTCTACTCAATACTGTACCTGACGCGACGGTACGCTACTAACAGCCGGGCCTCACCCCCGACCCCCAACGCCTGTGACTGAAGTCGCATGGCAAACAACCGACACTGAAGTGTCACGGGTGCGGATACGTCCGCTCACCGTGTATCACCATACCCGCTCATGTCTACGCGCCATGCGACTTTAGGCGCCGCTGTTTGCCATGCGATTTCAATCGCAGGCTGTGCGGATCGCTAGCCGGACGGTGTCCTGCGACGTAGGAGGGAAGCATCCCCTGCTATGCTACATACTGACATGGATAATCACTTGGAGCGAAACCTGCGCCTCGTGTACGGCGCCTACGTATACCTGCGCGCACACGACCTTTCCGACCAATCCACCACGTCGCGCCTGTTGCGCGCGGGCGACCTCGCCTACCTCGCGGGGCGCGCGGCGGACGAGCTAGACGAGTTGCGCGGGGCCGTCGCGGGGACGCATAGCCACGGCGGGGAGCAGCACGACGATGTCGTGCTGGAGGCCTATCAAAGTCTCTATTGGCTCATCGCGCTCGCGGTGGCCGCCGGTGACCAGTACGACGACCTACGCCCGCACGAACCCCTGGCGCGCGCCGATGATAGTCACACGGCGGCGGCGTTTGTGCCCCCCGCGTTCGACGCACGCGATGCCGGGACCCGTCGGGACATGCTGGCGCGCGGTTTCGCCGCGATCGGGGCCGCGTGCCGGCAGGCCGGCGTCCCCGTCGGGGATGTGGCGCGACGCGACCTGCGCGAGTTGCGCGCCAAAGGCTACCTCGCCCCCTATTGGGACGCGACCGATGGCCCGGCCACGGCGGAACGTCATGGCGGCGCGTAGCGCGGGGTCCGGGGTCGGGGAAGAGCGTTGGCTTGGACTATACTGTATTTATAGTCACACACGGGCCTTAATGGATCATGGAGGCAGCCATGGCAGTGTTATCACGCGACGAGGAGGCGAACATGGGCAGCGTGCATACGACGCTGACCGTCACTAACACTATCGATCAGGCGCGCGCCGAGGCCGGAGAGATCGACGAGGGGGCCATCCGCTCCGTGACCCTAACCGATGTGCTCATGGACACCGGCGCGATATACCTGGGTTTGCCGCCCGACGTGGTGGACCTCCTGGGCCTGCGCGTGCGCGGCGCGCGGTCAATTCGTATCGCGAACGGCGTGATACAGGCGCGGCTTTTCCGAGACGCGGAGTTGACGGTGTTGGGCCGCTCGACGACGCTGGGTGTGCTTGAGCTCCCTGAGGGGACACCTGTACTCTTGGGCGTGACGCCCATGGAGATCCTGGGCCTCGAAGCTGATGTGCGCAACAGGACGCTTCGCCTGCTGCCCTTGGGACCGGACGATTCGTACATCACAGTTCTGTAGCGCATGAGTAACGAGCGTGTGGGGCCCGGGCGGCCGCGCCCCGATGTCGCGGCGATGTCCGCCTACGTGCCGGGGCGACCGGCCGGTGAGGTGCGCCGCCACTATGGCCTGGACCATGTGGTGAAGCTGGCCTCCAACGAAAACCCCTTCGGAGCCTCACCGCGCGCCGTGGCGGCGGCGACGACGGCGCTCCTTGAGAGCAACCGCTACCCCGATGGGGGGGCCACGGCCCTGCGCGAACGCCTGGCCGCGCTCTACGGTCTGGGGCGCGCGAACGTGATCGTGGGCAACGGCAGCGACGAGGTTATCCTGCTGCTCGCCCTGGCCTATCTACAACCGGGTGAGCAGGCCGTCATGGCCGCCCCGCCGTACGCGATCCATCGCAGCGCGGTCATGGTCGCCGGCGGCGCGCCGATCACCGTCGACTTGCGCGACCACGCTCACGACCTCGACGCCATAGCCGCCGCGGTGACGGACGATACCAAACTCGTCTTCGTCGCCAACCCGCACAACCCGACAGGGACGCACCTCAGCCGTGACGCCCTGCGCCATGTCGCCGCGCGCATCCCCGCCGAGACGCTGCTGGTCGTCGACGAGGCTTACCACGACTACGTAGACGACGCGATCCGCCACACCGCGCGCGACCTGCTCGACCTCTACCCTAACGTGGTGACTCTGCGCACCTTCTCCAAGGCGCACGGGCTGGCCGGGCTGCGCGCCGGCTACGCCCTCGCCCACGAGGACGTGGTGGGCACGCTCGACCGCATCCGGCCGCCCTTCGGCCTCAACAGCGCGGCGCAGGCCGCCGCGCTCGCCGCGCTCGACGACCAAGGCCATGTGGCCTTGGTCGCGCGCGAGAACCGCGTCGGGCGCGCCCGCATCGTAGATATCGCCCGGCGCCACGGCCTGGAAACGGTCCCCAGCCAGGCCAACTTCGTTCTCATAAAGGTCGGCGACTCGGCGACGCTCACGGAAAGCCTGATGCGACGCGGCGTCATCGTGCGCCCCGGCGAGAACCTCGGCGTGCCCGGCTGGATCCGCGTCAGCGTCGGCGCGCATGACGACCTGGACCGTTTCGAGGCGGTGATAGATGCGGTCCTTGGGGCCTGCTAGGAGGTATGGATGACCGACATAGAGAAAGCGCCGCTGGGCGGGACGCGGGTCGAGGTGGAGGGGCCGGGGCGGATCATGGTGCGCCGCGAGACGCGCGAGTCGTTGGTGGAGGCGCGCCTGGACGACGGGCCGCGCCGCGAGGGCACGGTCGACACGGGGCTCAACTTTTTCGACCACATGCTGGAAACAATCGCCTGGCAAGCCTGCCTCAATCTCGACGTCACATTCTCGCACAAGCGCTACCGCCTGACCCATGTGATTACCGAGGATGTCGGCCTGACCCTCGGCCGCGCCCTGGCGCGCCTGCTCGAGGAGCGCACGCCCGCCGGCGTCAACGGCATGGGCTCGGCCATGGGAGCCATCGACGAGGCCATCGCCCAGGCCCTGATCTCGTTCGAGGGCCGCTCCGGCGGCTACTACGATTTGTCTACCCCTGGCGGCCGGAAAGAGCGGGTCGAGGATATGCTCTCGGCCGATCTCGTGGCGTTCTTCGACGGCCTCGCCCAGGGCGCGCGCGCCACGGTCCACCTGCGCTCGCTGCAGGGCATCGATCCCCACCACGTCTGGGAGAGCCTTTTCCGCGGCTTCGGCGTGGCCCTGCGCAACGCCCTCGCGCGCAACGAGTGGCGCGCGGGCCTCACGGCGGGCATCAAGGGCACGCTTGACTAATCTATGTCAATTCTCACCGCACAAAATCTCGGTCTAGCGCACGGCGGCTTCGACGTATTTAGCGGGGTCTCGCT
>JAABUQ010006680.1_pt1 | contig 17268 bp, 14 predicted proteins | sample 5560001 | NCBI WGS metagenome assembly JAABUQ01 (sample SAMN10711888, study PRJNA513371) | rock metagenome | isolation source: Antarctica rocks | place: Antarctica: Victoria Land, Finger Mt nord | collected 2015-12-18
TGGCTGGTGGCACGTCAAGCTGTTCTGCGTGATCGCGCTTTCGGCCTTCCACGGCGCGTTGTCGCGCTGGCGCAAGGATTTCCTCGAGGACCGCAACACACGGCCGCAGCGCTTCTATCGGATCGCGAACGAGATACCGACTTTGCTGATGGTCGTCATCGTCATCATGGTCGTGGTACGGCCGTTCTGAACTGGTCTTGATCTTTCGGGGGCGTTATCCCATTTAAGCGATTGACGGATTGTGGTGCATAGCCGTAGTTATCGTCGACATCCGCCGGCGGCCGGTTCATACCGCCCTACTCCCCTCCTATGGGCCAGCAGTCCTAATCCGAGTTTGCCCGGCCCGTTTGCCCGGCACCTGCTGACGGTGATCCGTATCGCCAGGTCTCGGGCTGCACCTGCTGCCATCGCTCCCCGATTGATCGACCCCGAGGCGTCCATGCATCTCGCAGAACTAAAAGCAAAAACCCCAGCCGATCTGCTCAGCTTCGCCGAGTCGTTGCAGATCGAGAACGCATCGTCTCTGCGCAAGCAAGACATGATGTTCGCCATCCTCAAGAACCTCGCCGAGAACGATCAGGCGATCTCGGGAGAAGGCACGCTCGAGATCCTGCCCGACGGCTTCGGTTTCCTCCGCAGCCCGGAGGCGAACTACCTTCCCGGCCCCGACGACATCTACGTCTCGCCCTCGCAGGTGCGCCGCTTCGGCCTGCGTACCGGTGATTCTGTGGAGGGTCAGATCCGCGCGCCGAAGGACGGCGAGCGATACTTCGCGCTGCTCAAGGTCAATACGATCAACTTCGAGCCGCCCGAAGCGGTGCGTCATCGGATCAACTTCGACAATCTGACCCCGCTCTACCCCGAACGTCGGCTGAAGATGGAGGTGGAGAACTTCGAGTCGGTCGCGAAAGGGCCGTCGAAGGATTTCACGCCCCGCGTCATCGATCTGATCGCGCCGATCGGCATGGGCCAGCGCGCGTTGATCGTCGCCCCGCCGCGGACCGGCAAGACGGTGATGTTGCAGAACATCGCCGCCGCGATCTCGCACAATCACCCCGAGGTGTTTCTTATCGTGCTGCTCATCGACGAGCGGCCCGAGGAGGTCACCGACATGGCGCGCAGCGTGAAGGGCGAGGTGGTGTCCTCGACCTTCGACGAGCCCGCGACACGCCATGTGCAGGTGACGGAAATGGTGCTCGAAAAGGCCAAGCGCCTGGTTGAGCACAAGCGCGACGTGGTGATCCTGCTCGACAGCATCACGCGCCTCGCCCGCGCCTACAACACCGTCGTTCCCTCGTCCGGTAAGGTGCTGACCGGCGGCGTCGATGCCAACGCCCTGCAGCGGCCGAAGCGCTTCTTCGGTGCGGCCCGCAACATCGAGGAAGGCGGCTCCCTCACCATCATAGCCACCGCGCTGGTCGATACCGGCAGCCGCATGGATGAAGTGATTTTCGAGGAGTTCAAGGGCACCGGCAATTCCGAAGTGATCCTTGACCGCAAGCTGTCCGATAAGCGCACCTTCCCGGCCATCGACATCACCAAGAGCGGCACGCGCAAGGAGGAATTGCTCGTCGAGAAGAGCACGCTGTCGAAGATGTGGGTGTTGCGTCGCATCCTGAACCCGATGGGTACGGTCGATTCGATGGAGTTTCTTCTCGACAAACTGAAGTACAGCAAGACCAACCAGGACTTCTTCGACGCCATGAATACCTGAGCCCGGCCGCGCCGCGCGCTCAGCCTGTCGAGATCGTCCATATGGTTTGATGCCTTGGTCGCTGGGACAGGGTACAGTTGCGCGACCGGTCGAGCCCGATTGCTGCAAACTAGCCCCGCAGCGCCGGCTGTTGGAAGGAATGATGGCGGAGTGTGAGTTCGGCTGTCCGGTGCTCTGATACTATACGCCGCAGGCGTCTGCCCTGGAGTGGCGCGTCGACTTCCTCGAATTAGTGCCGGGCGAATCCGCCTGGCAAGAACCCTGTGCGGTTCGGGCACCCGGAATTCTGGCCGAAGCCCACGCGCTCGGCGGGTTCCGGCTTGAACTCCTTGGAGAGCACGACCCTGATCTCCTCGATGTAGGCGCGCGATGGGCCGCCCTCCTCTCGGCTGAACCGGCAGTTCACGATCATCGCGGCTGCCAGCGCCGGCTCCTTCGCCGCTACCGCTCCCAGAAGATCGTCGACGCGCACCTCCCGGCCCAGTAGGCCGCCGTCGCGCAGCACGGCGCCGATCTTGTCGTTTGCCCATTCGGCCAAATGGATGACCGTGGTGAAATAGGCATCGGCCTCCAGGCCGGAACAAGTGCCATGCCGACGCCATTCGTATCGATCAAGCCCATCGGTCATTCCCGGCATGTAGCGAACGAGCGATTGACGGACGGAGGGCGACAGGCGGCCGAGAGGTGGGCCTGCGCAGTATTGTGGCTGCAGGTTCACGCTTACCCGCTCGCGATTGGGCCACAAGCCGTGGACGGTGAGCGGCGTGTCGCGGAACGACGCGTCGGTTGTGCTCTGGCACTCCTGCTTCTCGGCATAGCGAGCGGACAACGCGCAGAACGACGGCGCAATCGTGAAGTTCATCAAGTAAAAGTCGAATACCCCGGGCTGTTCCGTGGTGCGATCCGCGGCGGGCTGCGCGTTCGAAGGGCCGCCCAGGCTGGCGAACGCCAGACACCACATGAGGCTCGCCGAGCAAAGACCAAGACGACAGCGCACTGACGGCAATCTCCGGTTGCGGAGCGGCAGAATGGCACACCCTCAACGCTGGTTGCCACTGTGAATGTAGCATCGTGGCGGTGACTCGCCCTGCCTGTCATGCTACGGCGGCGAACCCACGAGGAGAGCTTCATGCCCGACGTTTCCACGCCGCCGGACTACAAGGTGAGGGACATTGCTCTTGCCGAATGGGGGCGCAAGGAGATCGCGATGGCCGAGGACGAGATGCCCGGCCTCATGGCGACGCGAAACGAGTATAGTGCGTCCAGACCGTTGCAAGGCGCCCGCATCGTCGGCTGCCTGCACATGACCATCCAGACCGCGGTTCTGATCGAGACTTTGCTGGCCCTCGGTGCCAGTGTCCGCTGGTCGTCGTGCAACATTTTCTCGACCCAGGATCACGCCGCTGCCGCCGTCGCCGCGGCAGGCGTGCCGGTGTTCGCTTGGAAGGGGATGGACGAGGCGGAGTTCTGGTGGTGCATCGAGCAGACAGTGCGGGGCCCGGACGGCTGGACGCCGAACCTGATCCTCGACGATGGCGGCGACGTGACGAAGCTGCTGCATGAAAAGTACCCGGATATGCTGCGCTCGGTGCGCGGCGTCTCCGAGGAGACCACGACGGGCGTGCATCGGCTTCGCGACATGGCGCGGGATGGCAGCCTGCTGGTCCCCGCGATCAACGTGAATGACAGCGTCACCAAATCCAAGTTCGACAATCTGTATGGCTGTCGTGAGAGCCTGGTGGACGGCATACGTCGCGGCACCGACGTTATGATGGCCGGGAAAGTCGCCGTGGTTGCCGGCTTCGGCGACGTGGGCAAGGGCTCATCCGCCAGCCTGCGCAACGCCGGCTGCCGCGTGCTGGTGACCGAGGTCGACCCGATCTGCGCGCTGCAAGCCGCGATGGAGGGCTATGAAGTGGTGACGATGGAGCAGGCGGCGCCGCGCGGCGACATCTTCGTTACCGCGACCGGCAATGTCGACGTCATCACCCAGGATCACATGCGGGCAATGAAGCACCGGGCGATCGTGTGCAACATCGGCCATTTCGACAGCGAGATCCAGATAGAGGCGCTGCGCAACTACAAATGGGAGAACGTGAAGCCGCAGGTCGACGAAGTCGTGTTCCCCGACGGCAAGCGCCTGATCGTGCTGTCGGAAGGCAGGCTTGTTAACCTCGGCAACGGCACAGGTCACCCGAGCTTCGTCATGAGCGCCAGCTTTACCAATCAGGTACTCGCGCAGATCGAGCTCTTCACCGCGCCGGCCGGGAAATACGCCCGCCAAGTCTACACGCTGCCCAAGCACCTCGATGAGAAGGTCGCGGCGTTGCATCTCGCCAAGGTCGGCGCGACGTTGACGACGCTATCGCCGAAGCAGGCCGATTATCTCGGCATCAACGTCGCCGGCCCGTTCAAGCACGACCTCTATAGGTACTAGCTAGCTAGCTAGCCTAGACTCCGACCCCGACCTTCTGCGCATGGGCTAGCGCTTCAGACGGCAAGCTGACTGCGGCGGGTGAAATAAGCTCGCCGCTTGCCTTCGTCCTCCATGACGGTGGCTCTCACCTGCAGAAGGTCCTTCCGGGTGACAAGACCCACCAGTTCGCCCGTTTTTGGATCGGTCACGGGCAGACGGCCTTGGTCTGTTGCCAGCATGAGATCGATCGCGTGAATGACCACGTCGTCGGGGTGAACGACGGCCAGCGAAGCGTCTGACGCGCGGTCACCCAGTCGCTCGCCTTCGTGGCCGCCGTCGATCTTCCAACGCAAGGCGTCGGCGCGGGACACCAATCCGACCGGATGATTAGCGGCATCGACGACAGGGTAGATGCAATGACGCCCTGCCTGAAGCACGGCCACGGTTTCCCGAATGGTGAGATCGGCACGCAGCACATCCACTTCATGAACCATGACTTCGCGGACACGGCTCAGCTCGTAGGGGTCCACGCCATACTCGCGGGTGATGTGCTGCCCACGACGCGCGATTTTCTCGGTCAGGATCGAGCGCTTGAGCAGCAGCACGGTCACCGCGTAGGCGGTTACCGTTGCGACCAGCAGGGCGGGCAGCGCGTGCAGGTTGCCGGTCAGTTCCACGGCGAACAGCGTCCCCGTCAATGGTGCTCGCATGGTCCCGCCCAGCATCGCCGCCATGCCGAGCAGTGCCCAGAAACCCGGTGCGCCCGGCAGGGCAAGCCCGGCCAGCCAGCCCAGGGCGCCTCCGAAGATCAGCAACGGAGCCAGAACGCCGCCGGAAGTGCCTGACGATAGCGCGACAAGCCAAATCCCCGATTTGACCAGCAGGATGGCGAGGACCGCGTGGGCAAGAATGTGTCCGCCCAGGAGGTCGGCAATCACGTCGTAGCCGACGCCGAGCGCACGCGGTTCGATCAACCCGCCCAGGCCGACGACAATGCCGCCCAGCGCCGGCCACCACATCCAGTGCAAGGGAAGGCGTTCGAAAGCGTCCTCCAGAGCGTAGAGCAGAGTGGTCAAAATGCCGGATAGTAGGCCGACGGCGATGCCGATCGCGGCGCAGGCGATCATGCCCCACCAGGGGAGGGTCGGGTCGCCCGAGAACGGGAATAGCGGGCCAGCTCCAAACAGCATCGGGCGCCAGCCAATTGCCGCGACAGCAGCGGCAGCGACAGGAATGAAGCTCCGTGGGCGCCATTCAAACAGCAGGAGTTCCACCGCAAGCAGAACGGCGGCAACCGGGGTGCCGAAAATGCCCGTCATGCCAGAAGCGGCACCGGCAACAAGCAGCGTCTTCCGCTCGGCGGCACTCATGTGGAAGAACTGGGCGAACAGCGAGCCGATCGCGCCACCCGTCATGATGATCGGACCTTCGGCGCCGAACGGGCCACCGGTGCCGATGGAGATGGCGGAGGAAAGTGGCTTGAGCAAAGCCACCTTGGGCGACATCCGGCTGCCGCCCATCAAGATCGCCTCGATCGCCTCGGGTATGCCGTGTCCCCGGATTTTTTCCGAGCCGAACCGGGCCATGCAGCCGATTACCAGTCCACCCAGCACGGGGGCCGCTACCATCCACGGCCCCCGCGCCGCTTGCGCCATGGAGGCGGCATGGGTGTCGAACCTGCCGAACCAGACGAGGTTGGTGACAAGCGCGATCAGTTTGACAAGCACCCATGAGGCGGCAGCACCACCCGTGCCGACGACCAAAGCCATGCCAACCAGGATGAGAAGTCGAGGATCGACGCTAAAATCGGCCAGACGCCTCGAAGGACGCGCGCGCGTCGCTTCAGCATGTGCTGCCTCAGCCTGCGCTCCCGTGGTCTCGGTCACAAACCCCTCCTGCAAAGCGGAGTACGACATAACTCAATCGGATCGGCGGTGGGAGCATGCGGTCGGCATGGCAGCTGACGAACGCCGTCCGTCGACACGAGCTGTCGGCGTTAGGGTCATGCTAGCGGCGGCAAGCGGAGCGTCTTATTTTCTCCATCTTTCCGACGGAGAACCGCGAATAGCGTCCGGAGTTTTAGGCAACGCTCGCAACGACGGGTGTTGATATTCGAGCGCGGGTGGAAGGACTTGTCGATGGGAGTGGCCTCGGCCTACTGCGCTCTGCCGCGAACCGAAGCGTTGCGGCGGGTGTTGTCCCGTTTGCGCAACGACCAAGCCGTCGATGACCTGCTGTTTCTCGAGTCTTGGGAAGCGGACCCATTGCCGGGTGCCGGCGCGGCGCTACGCGTGGGCCAGCTCCGGCGCGCGAACCCTGGCTTGGCCGCCGAAATCCGCGCCGAGCTGCGGCGGGGCCGGCCGCTCACGTCGACCGAGCGCGAAGCGCTGGGGTCGGCCGCCGCATCGGGCTGACAAGCCTGCTTCGCATTGCGTCCCGGCGGTGCTGATGGCAGCCTCGCGGCGATGGAGGGCGCACGATGGCGGTGAACAAAGTCTATCCCGATCCGCAAGCCGCGCTTGGTGGCCTGCTGCGGGACGGGATGACGGTAATGTCGGGAGGCTTCGGTCTATGCGGAATACCGTCCGCGCTGATCGAGGCGATCCGCTCCTCCGGGGTCAAGGGCCTCACGATTATCTCCAACAACGCCGGAGTGGATGACGCGGGCCTCGGGATCCTGCTGCAAACCCGGCAAGTTAGCAAAATGATCAGTTCCTATGTCGGCGAGAACGCCACCTTCGCGCGGCAGTACCTCGCGGGCGAGCTGGAGATCGAGTTCAATCCGCAGGGCACGCTCGCCGAGCGCATCCGGGCCGGGGGCGCTGGGATCCCGGCGTTCTACACGCTGACCGGCGTCGGCACGCAGGTCGCCGAGGGCAAGGAGACCAAGGTGTTCGATGGGCGGACATACGTGATGGAGCGCGGGCTGCTCGCCGACCTTGCCATCGTCCACGCCTGGAAGGGCGACCCTGAGGGCAATCTCGTGTATCGAAAGACCGCGCGGAACTTCAACCCGATGATGGCGACGGCGGCGAAAACCACCGTGGCCGAGGTCGAGCACCTAGTGGGCCTCGGCGAGCTCGACCCCGACCACATCGTGACCCCGGGCATGTTCGTCAAACGCATCGTCAAGCTGGACCGTGTAGATAAGCGCATCGAGCAGCGCACCATCCGCAAGCGCGCGGCCTAGAGGAGATTTCCCATGCCTTGGACCCGTGACCAGATGGCCGCCCGTGCCGCCCGAGAGCTGGAGGACGGGTTCTACGTCAATCTCGGCATCGGCATCCCCACCCTGGTCGCGAACCACATCCCTGAAGGGATGACCATCCAGCTGCACTCGGAGAACGGCATGGTCGGCATGGGGCCGTTTCCGTTCGAGGGGGAGGAGGACGCCGACGTCATCAATGCCGGCAAGCAGACCGTCACCGAGCTTCCGAGCACCTCGTACTCCGACAGCGCCGCCTCGTTCGCGATGGTGCGAGGCGGCCATATCGACCTCTCGATTCTGGGCGCGCTGCAGGTGGCCGAAAACGGCGACCTCGCCAACTGGATGATCCCGGGCAAGATGGTGAAGGGCATGGGCGGGGCGATGGACCTCGTGGCCGGCGTGCCCCGCGTCGTCGTGCTGATGGAGCACGCCGCCAAGGACGGTTCGGCGAAAATCCTCAAGAGCTGCACGCTGCCGCTGACCGGCGCCGGCGTGGTTCGCCTCATCATCAGCGAGCTGGCGGTGTTCGATGTCACGGCGAACGGCCTCGTGCTGGTCGACAAGGCGCCGGATGTGAAGCTGGACGAGATTCGCGCCAAGACCGAAGCATCTTTCAGCGTGCACCCCGACCTCGAGAAGATCGCCGCCTGAGCCGCCCTTGATCGGGCGACGCGCGCGGCGCTATAAGCCGCCTCCCATTGGTCGGGGCCATAGCTCAGCTGGGAGAGCGCCTGAATGGCATTCAGGAGGTCAGCGGTTCGATCCCGCTTGGCTCCACCACCCGTGCAGTTGCCGACGTGACAACTTTTCTCGCCTCCATGACGGGTTTCGCGCGCACGAACGGGGCGCTTGGCGGCGTGTCCTGGGTTTGGGAGCTGCGCAGCGTCAACGGCCGGGGTCTCGACCTGCGCTTTCGCCTTCCACCCGGACACGACGGGCTTGAGCTTCAGCTGCGGGAGGCCGCGCAGCGACAGCTTCGCCGCGGTAGCGTGACGGCCACCCTGACGCTACGGCGAGAGGAGACCACGCGCCTTGCCGTCGATCCGGCAGCGCTCGATCAGGCGCTTGCCCTCGCGCTCTCTCTGCAGGCTCGCATCCCCGGCGCGGAGCCGCCCCGCGCCGAGGCGCTGCTCGCGCTTCCCGGCGTCATGCGCCAGGGCGGCGGCGCGGAGGAAGCAGACGAGCCCCGGATGGAGGCGGAAGCCGCTTGCCTCCAAGGCGGCTTCGCGGCGGTGCTGGACCAGCTTGTTGCCGCCCGGCAGGCTGAGGGTGCACGCCTCGCCGACGTGCTCGCGGCCCAGCTCGATCAGGTTGCCGCGCTGCACGCGAGCGCCGTCGAGGCGGCCGCCGGCCAGCCCGCCGCGCAACGGGCGCGGCTGCTGGAGAATCTTAGGGCGTTGTTGCGCGAGGCACCGTCCTTGCCCGAGGAACGGATCGCCCAGGAAATCGCCCTGCTCGCCGTCCGGTCCGACGTCCGCGAGGAACTGGACCGGCTGGCGAGCCATATCGACGCTGCCCGTGCGCTCCTGCTCGAAGGCGCCAATGTCGGCCGCCGGCTCGACTTCCTGATCCAGGAGTTCAATCGCGAGGCGAACACGCTTTGCAGCAAATCGGCCTCGTCATCGCTCACCACCATCGGGTTGCGGTTGAAGGCGGCGATCGAGCAGATGCGCGAGCAGGTCGCCAACATGGAATGAGCAGCGTCGCCCGGCGCGGCCTATGCTTGGTGATCGCCGCGCCGTCGGGGGCCGGCAAGAGTTCCATTACGCGCGCGTTGCTGGCCGAGGAACTTGGCCTGGCGCTTTCCGTCAGCGTCACCACGCGCGCGCCGCGACCCGGCGAGCGGGAGGGTGTCCACTATCACTTTCGCGATCAGGCGGTGTTCGACACGATGGCGGCGTCAGGCAGTTTGCTGGAATGGGCACGCGTGTTCGGCCGCAGCTACGGCACGCCCCGCGCGCCGGTCGAGGCGGCGCTCGCCCGAGGCCAAGACGTCATGTTCGATATTGACTGGCAGGGTCACCGCCAGCTCCGCGCCGCGCTTCCGGGCGACGTGGTCAGCGTGTTCATCCTCCCTCCCTCCCTCGCCGATCTCGAGAGCCGCCTGCGCGCTCGCGGCGCGGATGATGGCGCGGAAATCGCCCGCCGGATGACGGCCGCGCGCGCCGAAATTGCCCACTGGCCCGAGTTCGACCACGTTATCGTCAACGATCGCCTCGCAGCCGCGGTCGGTGCCGTGCAGTCGGTCCTCTGCGCCGCGCGCCTGGCCACCTTGCGGCAGACCGGTCTTCGGACCTTCGTCGCTTCACTGGGCGATTGAGCCGCAGCCGATCATTCCAGCTTCCGCTGTTCCCGCCGGGATTGCCGAACAGCCCGGCGTCGTTATAGTCGCCCGTATATAGGGTGAGGCACAAAAAATGAGCCGCCAGTTGACCGGTGCGGATTTGCTGCAAACTTTCTACAATGCGGAGGTACGCCTCGCCGACTTCGTCGGACGCCTCGGGTTCGACTTCTCGCCCGTGCTGGTAGCAGGGTCGGTGACGAATCCCGGCGTCTACGATCTGCCGTATCTCGCCCCTGTGTCGGACGCCTCGGTGACCTACGCGGCGGCCGGAACGTCGGTCAGCGACAGCTATACCGGGATCGGCCTGCGGGACCTTCTCAATGTCGCCGGCGGGGTCAACGTGACGGCGGCGAAGAACGACTTCCTCAGCAAGTACGTCGTCGCGACCGGTTCCGATGGCTACAAGGCGGTGTTCTCGCTCGGGGAAATCGATCCGAAGTTCGGCAATCAGCCGGTATTGGTCGCCTACTCCGATACCGCCGGGCAGCTCGGGCCGCACGGCAGCGAGGGACTCGCCCGAATGGTCGTCCCCGGCGATCATTCCGGCGGCCGGTACGTCTCCGACCTTGTGAGCCTCGATGTCGGCAGCCTGCCGGAGCCGCCGACGCCGGGAGCGGGCGGCGTACCCGATCAGGTCACCCTGTCCGGCCAGGTCGCCCAGCCCGAAAGCTTCACGCCGATCACGCTCGCCGCATTGGATGCGTCCACGATGGAGAGCGCGACCTACCTTTCAGGTGCGGGCAGCACGAGCGACAGCTACACCGGCGTGTCGCTTTGGACGCTGGTCCAGGATGCGGGCGTCCTCACCGATCCCTCGATCAAGAACGACATCCTCAGGTTCGGCGTCGTCGCGACCGGAAGCGATGGCTATCGCGCCTTGATCTCCCTGGGCGAGATCGACCCGGCGCTCGGTAATCAGCAGGACATCATCGCCTATGCCGACACGGCAGGCCAGCTCGGGCTGGGTGGGGCGGATGGCGCGACGCGTCTCGTGGTCCCCGGCGACCAAGCTGGCGGCCGCTACGTGTCCAATCTGGTCGACCTACACGTCGTCGACCTGACCAGACCGCTGGTGTAACGACACTACGCCTCGGTCGCGACGTATGGCGTGACCATCTTGGTCGGGTCGACGATGCGATCGAACTCCGCTTCCGTCACGAAGCCGAGGTCGAGGGCCGCGGCTTTCAGGGTCGTGTCGTGGTCGGCCGCGTGGTGCGCGATCTGGGAAGCCTTGTCGTAGCCGATAACGGGTGCCAGCGCCGTCACCAGCATGAGCGAGCGTTCGACGTATTCGCCGATCTTCTTGCGGTTCGGCTCCGTGCCCTCGATCAGGTATTTGCGGAAGTTTGCGCAACCATCGGTCATGATCGCGATCGAGTGCATGATGTTGAAGATGATGAGCGGCTTGTAGACGTTCATCTCGAGGTAGCCGCCGGCGCCCCCGAAACCCGCCGCCACGTCGTTGCCTATGACCTGCACGGCGATCATCGTCAGCGCCTCGGCCTGCGTCGGGTTAACCTTGCCCGGCATGATCGACGAGCCCGGCTCGTTTTCAGGGATCAGCAATTCGGCGAAACCGGCACGTGGGCCGCACGACATCAGCCTGATGTCGTTCGCAATCTTGTAGAGCGACACCGCCAAGGTCCGCAGCGTGCCCGACAGCTGCACCAGGGCGTCGTGTGACCCCTGCACGGTGAACTTGTTCGGCGCGGTGACGAACGGCGACCCGGTAAGCCGAGCAATCTCGGCCGCCGCCGCTTCGGCGAAGCCCGGGGCGGCGTTGATGCCGGTGCCGACCGCGGTGCCGCCAAGCGCCAGGTGATAGACGCTCTTAAGCGCATCGTCGATCCGCTCGAGGTCATCGGCCAGCATCCCGGCATAGCCCGACCATTCCTGCCCGAGGGTGATCGGCGTCGCGTCCTGCATGTGGGTGCGACCGATCTTGACGATGTCTTTCCACTCGTCCGATTTGGCGGCGATCGCATCGCGCAGCGCGCGCACGGAGGGCACCAGGCGCTGCGTCACGCCGAGCGCCGCCGCGACGTACATGGCAGCAGGAAACGTGTCGTTGGATGACTGCGACATGTTGACGTGGTCGTTCGGATGCACCGGCGCCTTGCTGCCGAGTGCCGTGCCGGCGAGTTGGCACGCGCGGTTGGAAATGACCTCGTTGACGTTCATGTTGAACTGCGTGCCGCTGCCGGTCATCCACACATGCAGCGGGAACATGTCGTGGTGCTGGCCGTCCAGGATCTCGTCGGAGACTTGCACGATGAGCTGATGGATCCTGCCGTCTAGGCGCCCGCCGGCATGATTGGCGTTGGCCGCCGCCTTCTTGAGTACGGCATAGGCGGTGATCATCTCGCGCGGGATCAGGTCCTTTCCAATGCTGAAATACTCGAGCGATCGCTGAGTCTGCGCGCCCCAGAGTTTGTCGGCGGGAACTTCGACCACGCCGAGACTGTCGGTCTCCTTGCGGAACTCGGTCATGCTGCAGCATCCATGATGAGGCCGCCTACAATAGAGCAGGTCCGCCCGAAGCGCTCGCGAGTTGGGGAACCCTTTGCAGAAGGGCCGCGGTCAGCTCTCCGCGGCGTTCCCACAACGAACGATACCATGCGAGGCGCGGGCCGACTTGATAGGCCAGCATGCGTTCGCGCGCGACATGCTCGCGGGCGCCGTCGGCGATGTCGCGGGCAAGGCCCGGCACGGTCAGCAATTGCATGAGGCGAACGTGCAACGCTTCGGGCGTGTCGAACAGCACGCCGGTGGCGCCGTCCTCCAAGGCTTCGCCGTAAACCACCCGGCTGGCCAAGGGCACCACGCGACAAGCCCCGGCCTCGACGAATTTCAGGTCTGACTTGGCCCGGTTGAACGGCGTGTCGAGCAGCGGCATGAACGAGATCTCGGCGGCCCCGAGAAGGTCGAGATAGGTGTCGTGGTCGCAGGTCGGCGTGAACGTCTTGTGCGGCGTGCGCAGTGCGTCGAACAGCGCCTGGTCGTGCACGATCGAGAAGCGGAGCCGGTCGGCCATTGCCTGGGCGATGTCGTTCAGCACCGCGAGGTGGGGCAGCCAGTCGCGTTCTCGGTTCAACGCGCCGAAGAACAAGGTGAACCGGCCCGGCTCGGTGAAATTGCGCACGTCCGGCAAGCTGCGGGCCGTATTCGGGAACACCGCCACCTCGTGACTGCGCGGGCGCAGGATGCCGGCGAGCGTCTCCGTCGTCGTCTGCACGGCGTGGACGCCGGAGAAGGCGTATTGATCGTCGCCGCGCATTGCCGCGAAGAAGTCCGGATGGTCGTCGAACTCCGTGACGATGACGAAATCCTGTGCGAGCAGGTCGCGGATCGTCTCGATCCCTTGCGCCCCGGTCAGCATGGGGCGGTGCAGCACGAAGATGCGCGGCCCGTCGGAGACCGGAACCCGGGACGGCTCGGCGGTGGTGATGCAAGCCGAGACCGTCGGGTCGGTCGCCATCGCCCGCAGCGGGTAGACCACCCGCACATCGCTGACGCCGCCGACCGGCTTCAGCATGGTGGCCGCGACCGTCATTATGGTTCGTGGCTGGGTGCGCACGCGCCAGACATATTGTAGCGGCGCGGCGCGCGGCGCGTATTCCGCCGGGTCGATGCCCATGGCCCGAAGCCCAGGCTCCAGAGCGCGGACGAACGCTTGCACTTTCTCCGGCTCGAACACCCTCGGTACAACGTCGCAGGGCGTCAGCCCGAGTGCCGTCAGTCCCTTGCGCATCATCTCGAGGGTGAACCAGCGCAGATGCGTCCTGTCGAACAACCCGGACGGCTCGTAGTCCCAACCGCCCCGCAGCAGCCGCGCGGCGAAACTCCAGTGCTCTACGTTGGGCACGCAGATCAGCATCACGCCGTCGGGCGCGAGTGCCGCGGCGTGCCGCCGGACCAACTCCCACGGCTCGCCCAGATGCTCGAGCACGTCGCCGTACACGATGCAGTCGAGACCGTCTGGCAGATCGAAGGGGAGCGGCTCCTCCTCGACGTCGCCTGCGACCATATCGTCATAATAGGATGCGGCCTGCTCGGCGGCCTCGATGCTCTTGTCGATCCCGAGCAGTCGCACCCGTGGGTTGATGCGGCGATAGGCGGCGGCGAGGGCGCCGCGACCGCAGCCGACATCGAGCACCGTGCGCGCCGTCCAGGGGATTCGGGTCAGCAGGTCCGGGTTAGGCAGGTCGGTCATCGGTTGCCGGCATGGTGAGCGGTTGTGGTTCTAGGCCCACTGATTGCTTGGCGACAAGCGTCGTATACTTTCGCGGGTGAAGGCGCCTTCCAGGGCGCGCGCCGGCTGTTGCGGGCGAGCGCAGGGCGGCCGAGAGGAAGCCGAGCGAATACGCAAGCCGCCACCGCACGGCGATCAGGCGCGTGCTGCCCGATGGCACCAGCGCAGCCCAAGACAGGAGGGCCGCGACTGCCAAGCGCCGCGCCAGGGCTCGTGCGACGAAGCGGCCGTCGCCGAGCAGGCGTCGCGTGGCGAACGTCGAGGCGCCCTGCCAATACAGCCGCCGCAGCAGCCAGCGCGGGTGCATCCGGCTTGCCTGGATGCTGTGGCGCACCACGATGCTGCCGTCGTAGCGCACCGATTCGCCCCGGTCCTGCAGGGTCCAGGCCAGCTGCACGTCCTCGTCGGACAGCAGCGCCTCGCCGAGACGGCCCGTAGCCTCGTTGAAGCCGCCGACGGCGAGCATCGCATCGCGGCGCACGACCATGTTCGCGCCGTACGGCTCGAGCGTCGGGGGGACCGCCGGCGAGCGAAACTCGCCCTCGCCGGCGAACTCGATGATCGAAAGCACCCCCAGCAACCGGGACGGCCACCAGCCCGGCAGCGGCTGTTCCCAGGTTGGCAGGATGCGGCCGGCGATCACGGCCGGCGAGGGCGTGCTGCGCGCGATCGCATCGGCGATGCGGGCGATCCAGTCGGGCGCGGCCACCGCGTCATCATCTATGTAGGCAATGTAGGCCCCTCGTGCCGCGCGGGCTCCGGCGTTGCGTGCCAAGCTCAGCCCAGGACGGTCGACCCGAACGAGCCGAGCGTTCGGCATCGTATCGGTGAGCGCCGCCACGCGGGCCGCGGCTTCAGGGTTGCCGAAGCTGTCCACCACCACGATTTCGAAACGGTCGCTGCCGACTGTCTGCCGCGCCAGGCCGTCCAGGCAAGCGTGCAGGTAATCCGGCCGATCGTGCGTACAAATGCAGACCGTGATCTCAGGCACTCACCGCCTCCCGCGCCGCGGGGGCTCGCAATTTCGGCAACGGCGTCATCAGGCCGAGCCCGCAAAGTTGCTCGCTGCTCTCGAAGCGAATGGACCCCTTGTGCCAAAGCGTCAGTGTCGGCGCGTCCGCCATGACCGCGGCATAACGCTTGTATTCCCGCGCGCCATCGAAATACTCGCCGCGCTTCGCCTCGCGCGCCGCCTTCGCGCCGAAATTGTCCAGGAACTTGAAATGCAGCAGGCAGCCGCTGCCGGCCGAGAGCCGGACCGGCGTGATCCGATGCGTGACGGCGAGGTAACGCAGGCCGCATCGCCAGCGCACGAGCGGCACCTTCGCCAAATTGGGCGGTCGCTTCGCTCGCCAGGACTGGATCGTGCGATTGCCCCGAACCGCCGCAAGCCGATTGGCGACGTCGTAGCAGCGTTCGCTTACCCGCAATCCGATACCGCGCGCCTGCCATTGCGGGTAAAACACTCGCTGGCGCACCCCGCCATAGATCTCCTGCGGCGGGCAGGCGGCACCGGGTTTCGTGCGCCAGTATGGGCCAGGATCGAACCAGGGACAGGCCACGAGAAACGGTTCGCCGGGCATGTATTCGGACGCCCCGAGCGGGGCCGCGCCGTACATGTCGAGCATCAAGCAGGACAGCGCTTCCGCTCCCTCCCGATCCAGCATCCGGCATAGAGCAGGAAGATCGAGCGTCTCGCTATCGGGGAAACAGAGCAGTTCGTCGGCGTCGACGGTCAGGCACCAATGCCCTACGCCGAAGCGGTCGAGCAGTTCGTCAAGCCAAGCCTGCCCCCCGCCGGCTGCGGCGAACGATCCCTCGGCGGCAAACAAGTGGACATCGGGCTGCTCTCCCAGCAGCGCCGCGGTTCCGTCGGTGGACTCGTGGTCGATGATTAGAAACCGCGATATCCCGAGCCGACGATAATGCGCCAGGAAGTCCGGCAGGCGGGCCGCTTCGTCGCGCACCTTCACGAACGCGCGGACCTCGACGAGCCCGGCGCTCTCGGGCGGCAGCGTCGTTAACGGGCGGAGTCGCGTCAGAGCTTCCACCATGAACAAGGGTTCCGGCCGATCCATCAACTATCAATACGAGAAATATCCTGGGTGAAACAACCGGGAATAGCCGACATGGGAGTCCGGAGTTGCCGGGCTTGGGGTGTGCCGCCAATCCGCCTAGCCTGCACCGATGTCCGCACCAGCCTCTCGTCTCGGCGCGCCCGAACCGACCATAGCTGAGCTGATTGCCGCCCGGCCGTGTCTTGCCATGCACGCGATGGACGGGCTTCTGCTGGATGGCGTGCCGCTTGCCGGCATCGCCGACACGCTCGGGACGCCGAGCTGGGTCTACTCGGCGGACGCCATCCGGCGCCGTTATCGGCAACTCGCCACGTCGCTGGACGGGCTCGACGCTCGGATCCACTACGCCGTGAAGGCGAACGATCAGCTCGCCGTGTTGCGGGTGTTCGCGCTTGAGGGTGCGGGCGCCGATGTGGTGAGCGGCGGCGAACTGCTGCGGGCGCTCGCCGGAGGCATCCCCGCCGATCGCATCGTCTTCTCGGGCGTCGGCAAGACGGTGGACGAGATGCGGCTCGCCCTCGATCGCGGCGTCGGTCAGATCAACGTGGAGAGCGCGGAAGAGCTCGATGCGCTCTCGGCGGTCGCGGTCACGATGCGCCGCGTCGCGCCGGTCGCGCTGCGCATCAACCCAGATGTCGAGGCCGGCACTCACGACAAGATCAGCACCGGCCGCGCGCGCGACAAGTTCGGCATCCCGTATCGCGACGCGGCCGCGCTGTACGCCCGGTCCGCTGGACTGCCCGGTCTCGCCCCGATGGGGCTGGCCGTGCATATCGGCAGCCAGATACTCGCCATCGCACCCTTCCGGGCGGCCTTCGCGCGGTTGGCCGGCTTGGTGCGTGATCTGCGTGCCGCGGGTCACACCGTCGAGTCGGTGGATTGCGGCGGCGGCCTCGGCATTGCCTATCGCGACGAACCTGCGGCAAGCCCGGCCGCGCTGGCGGGCGCCATCCGCGCCACGCTCGGCGGCCTCGGCGTTCGGATCACGTTGGAACCCGGACGCTGGCTTGTCGGGCCGGCCGGCGTGCTCGTCGCCTCCGTCGTGCTCGTCAAGCGGAGCGGCGGCACGCGTTTCCTGGTGTTGGACGCGGCGATGAACGACCTCGTGCGACCGGCCATGTACGAGGCTTGGCACGGGATCGTCCCTCTCTCGGCAATCGACGCCGCCCGAGCACCGGAGCCAGCCGACGTGGTTGGGCCGGTTTGCGAGAGCGGTGACACGTTCGCGCGCGATCGCTTATTGCCGCCGCTGGGGT
>JAABUQ010006681.1_pt1 | contig 17261 bp, 18 predicted proteins | sample 5560001 | NCBI WGS metagenome assembly JAABUQ01 (sample SAMN10711888, study PRJNA513371) | rock metagenome | isolation source: Antarctica rocks | place: Antarctica: Victoria Land, Finger Mt nord | collected 2015-12-18
ATCGGTAGACCTTCGGTCGCCGACGACGCCTTACAGTCCCGAGCGGCCGTCGCTGTTTGACTTCAACACGTAGGGCACGTTTGAGGGCGTGATTAGCCGCGCGATCTCGCGAAAAATGCTGTTTGCGCGCCCGGAGCCGGCTTGTCCGACTGATAGGGCACCCACGCGACGATCATGGTGTCCTTGGCCGGAAAATAGTAGTTAGCGGTGTTATAGCCCGGGAGTCCGCCGGTGTAGCCATACCATCCCGCGCTGCAGCCGATGCCAAGGCCAAACGAGAGATCGCCTTCGCCCGTTGGAATGCACCTCATCGGCGCGCGTTGCGTCGCCGGGCCGTTCGTTTTTCCGGTGACGTAGAGTTTCACCCAGCGCCGCATGTCGGCCATGTCCGAAATCATTTCGCCCGCCGCGCCCATCAGCGAGACCGGAATCGTGCCGCTGACGTCTTGCCAGTTACGCTGCTTGTCGAGGCTGTAGCCGTGCGTCCACGGGGTCGGCATCGCTTGGGTGGCTGGATAGCTGGTCTGCGTTAAGCGAAACGGCACGATCAAGCGCTTTCGGATCTCGTTTCCGACAGTGTCTTTTGTAACGCTCTCGATGACGAGTCCGAGGAGCAGATAGTTGGTGTTGCTGTAATGGTAGCCTTTGCCGGGGGCAAAGTACGGCTTTTGCTTCACCGCCCATTTGACGATCGTGCGCGGATCGAACGTCATGGCGGGCGTCACGTTCATGCGATTGAACTCGGGAGCATCGTACACTTCGAAGAGGCCGCTGCGCATCTGACACATTTCGCGCAGCGTGATGTTGCGCGCGTTGGGGACCGTTACGCCGAGCGCGAAGCGGCTCAAGGGATCATCCAGCCGCAACTTTCCCTCGTCGATCAACTGCAAGAGGACGCTGATGACGAATGTTTTCGTATTGCTGCCGATGCGAAAATGATCGGCCTCGGACAGCGGCCGTCGTTTCGCAAGATCGGCATAGCCGAAGGCGTGCACGTAGCGATGCCCGCTACCGTCCCACACGCCGACAAGCACGGCGGGCACCGGCGTGCGGCCGCCATAGAGCTTGCGTTCCTTTTCAACCGTCGTGACGATCGCGGCCTGGACGCGGGAATTTGCGACCGACGTCATCGACGTCGCGCCCCCCGCACGGCTGCCTGCGGCGAGGACGAAGCCACACGTTAAAACGAGGCCGGCTCGGAGGGGGACGGCATGCTTCATAATGTCGTTCAATGCTTAAGCGAACGCGGCAAGGCCTGCTTGGCCGAGAGCCAGGCCGCCGTCGTTTGCCGGAACGGCCGCGTTGAACCACGCCCGCGCCCCGAGGCGCTCACGCAATAGTTGCACCAATAACGCATTTTGGAACACGCCGCCTGAGCATGCGATGGACACATCGCCATAGCATTGCGCGACCGCCGTGACGCCGTCGGCGACCGCTACGTGGAACGCCGCTGCAATCTGCGCCGGCTCCCGGCCTGCAGCGCGATCGGTAACGATCGCACGCAGCAATGGCCGATAATCGAGTTCATCGGCGACCAACGGAAAGGGATACGCACGTAGAGCGTTCGGAGATGCCAGTGACGCGAGATGCTCCAGCCACATGGCCGCTTGACCCTCGAACGTCATCGGGCGCGTGAATCCGAGCAACGCGGCGACCGTGTCGAAGAGCCGGCCCATCGACGTCGTCTGAAAACACCGCACGTTGCGGGCGATGAGTTCGCGCGCGGCCGGATAGCGCTCCCCGAATGAGAACGGCGCTTGCAGCACATCCGGCACATCGTCGACTTCGACCAGAAATCCGGCTGCAGCCGCCACCGGAAAGCGCGCCGCGGCATCGCCGCCGGGAAGCTGCGCGCGCCGCAGGTGCGCGACGCGATTGAATCCGCGCTTGACCGAGCCCGTGAAGAACTCACCGCCCCAAACCGTGCCGTCATCGCCGTAGCCGGTGCCGTCGAAGGCGACACCGAGCACGAGGGTGTTCCATGCACCGCGTTCGGCCAGCACGCTCGCCACGTGCGCGCGGTGATGTTGCACCGCGATCGTTGGGGCGCCGAGTGCCTGCGCGATCGCGGTCGAGACGTACTCGGGATGCGCGTCATGCACGATCAGGAGGTCGCCCGGCCGCACGGCGTAGATCGCGCACAGATCGCGGATCGTGGCTTCGCAGGCTTCGCGCGCCGAGCGATGATCCAGATCGCCGATGTGCTGGCTTGCGAAGACTTGGCCGTCGACGACGAGTGCGAGCGCGTTTTTCAGGTCTCCGCCGAGCGCAAGAATCGGACGCGTCGCCGGCACCGTTGCGACGGCAACCGGCGCGTACCCGCGTCCCCGCCGCAGAATCGCCGGTGCACCGGCGCTGATGCGCACCACCGAATCGTCGAGCCGGCGCGCAATCGGCCGTTCGCCGATCAGGAAGGCGTCGGCTATTCCGGCGAGGCTTTGCCGTGCATCGGCGTCGTCGTAGGCGATCGGCTCGCTCGAGCGGTTTGCGCTTGTGAGGACGAGTACGTTCGGCGCGCCGGCTTGGAAGAGCAGATGGTGCAGCGGCGCGTACGGCAGCATGATGCCGAGTTCACGATTGTCGGGCGCGACGCCGTCGAAAACGGCACGCGCGGAAGCGAGGACGATGGGGCGAGCGGTCGAACGTAACGCGGCTTCAAAAGCGTCGCCGTCGGCTGCAACCAGCGTACGGGTGGTCGCAACGTCACGCGCCATCAGCGCAAAGGGCCGTTCTTTGCGAAATTTGCGCTCGCGCAGCGCCGCAACGGCGTTCGGATTGCGCGCGTCGCAGGCGAGGTGGTACCCGCCGATGCCTTTGACCGCAACGATGTGGCCGGCGTGCAGCTGCGCGGCAGCGGCAACGATCGCATCGTACCCCCGCACCTGCGCGGCGCCGTCTGAACTGAAGACGTACGTCGGACCGCAGGCGGGGCACGCTACCGGCTGAGCATGGAAACGGCGGTTTGTCGGGTCGTGATACTCCGCCGCGCAAAACGCGCACATCGGCCAGGCCGCCATCGTCGTTCCCGCGCGATCGTACGGAAGCGAGTTTACGATGCTGTAGCGCGGACCGCAATCGGTGCAGTTGATGTACGGATAGCGGTAGCGCCGGTCGGCCGGATCGAACAGTTCACGCAGGCACGCGTCGCAGACCGCCAAATCGGGAGCGATGCGAACCGTCGGCCGCAGGGACGGCGCACTCTCGCGAATCTGGAAGTCCGCAAGTCCCTCGCAGCGCGCGTCCGCGACGTCGGTCGATGCGATACGCGCCGCCGGCGGCGCTTCGCTTACCAGCGCATGTGCAAACGCATCGAGCGCACCAACCGCCCCTTCGGCGAAGATCTCAACGCCGTCGCCACCATTCTTGACCCATCCCCCAAGGGCATAACGGTGCGCGAGGCGATGCGCGAACGGCCGAAAGCCCACGCCTTGAACGATGCCGCGAATGCGAATCAGGCGGGCGCGACGTAACACGACCGGCCGCTCATCCCGACCTGCACGACCGTGCCGTCGTCGACGAGCACCGGAACAGCCAGCGGCGTTCCGCACAGCCCGGCCAAACGCTCGCGCGCCGCCGCATCGTTTTCGACGTCGTACTCGACGAACGCACGCCCCTGCCAATCCAAATCGTCACGGAGTTCCTCGGTATACGGGCAACTGCGTGTTCCGAAGAGTTCAAGCGGCATCGGCGACGCGTTCCAGCAGTTCACGTAGCACGTGATAGATCGCCGCCTGCACCTCTTGGATGCGCGGGATGTAGTCAGCTTCCACCACGATGGCATGATCGCACAGTCCGCGCCGCACGATCTCACCGCCGTCGTAACCCAGGAGCGCGACGGTCAACAGACCGCGGGCGCGCGCCGTCTCGAGGGCCGCCACGACGTTCTTCGAACCGCCGCTGGTCGAGAAAGCGAACGCAACATCGTTCGGACGCGCCTGCGCGATCAGTTGCCGCACGAACGTCAACTCCATGCCGACGTCATTGCCGACCGCCGTCAAAATCGCGGGTTCAGCCGCAAGCGACAGTGCCGGTATGGGCGCAAAGCCGCAGTCCGGGGCGATGCAGTCGAGCGCAAAATCTGTTGCATCGGTCGCCGAACCCCCGTTGCCGAAGGTCAGAATTCGGCCACCATGCGCGACGCGTTCTCCGATGGCGAACGCCGCCCGCGCAAGTGCATCGCTTTGTCGCTCGGCAACCTGCTCGCGCAGTCGCGCGCCATCCGCGGCTTTGGCGACGATCGACTGCGCAACCGCGGGTCGATCCGTCTGGGTGCCGGTTCCGAGAAACGGATACAAAAACGCCGCCGCGCCACCATCATCGGACGTCTGCGAGCGCGAACCGTGTTCGAGAAACACGTGCACGCTTTCGTACAGGCAATGGCCCAGCAACTCGAAGATCTCTTGGTGCACGTGCACGTCGGTGGTCGGCGAAGCGGCCGCGTAATCGGCCTTCATGCCGGGCAGCGCGAACGTCAACACGCCGCGGCGCTGCGCGCGCTCGAGCACGGCCAGGACTGCCTCGTCGCCTTCAGGTGGCCCGAGACCGATCGCAATGTCGTCCGGCGTCGCGAGCGCATCGAGCATCGCATCGAACGCCGCACTGGCGTCGAGCGCCGGCAGCGCGCGTTTCCCCACGATGACGGGATGCACGAATTCGACCGAAAGGTGCGCGGCGTCGGTTGCGTACGGGCCCCGCCCGAACGCGAACAGGCGGCCGCCCCGCTCGAAGCGTTCCGCCATGGCCGCGCACGCGTCGGTCAACCGCGGCGCTTCGCGCGCAAAGAAGTCGGCACCGACGGCACTGCGCGCACGTAAGCGCTCCGCGCCGAGCGCAGCGAGCGATGCAAGTGCCGGTGCGTCGCTCAACATATGCGCGGCAGCGGATCGCCCACCAGCATGTCGATCGTGCGCGTTCCGCCGTAGGGCGTCACGCACAGGACCGTCCGCGCCGGCTCGTCGCGCACCTCGCCGATCAGCGCCGCCTCTTCCCCGCCGGGCACCGCGCGCATGAGTTCGAGCGCAGCGTCGGCGATGTCCGGTGCGAGCAACGCCAGGAATTGCCCTTCGTTCGCGATGTGCAGTGGATCGAGCCCGAGCAGCTCGCATGCGCCGCGCACCTGCGAGCGCAACGGAATGGCCGCCTCATCGAGCACGACGGCAAGCCCGTTCTCGCGGACCAGTTCATTCAGTGCCGTAGCAACGCCGCCGCGCGTCGGGTCGCGCATCCAGCGCACGCCGGCGCCGTACGTGCGCAGCAGCGCTTCGACGAACGGCCAGACCGGACGCGTGTCGGAACGCAGCGACGACTCGATCTCGAGTTCACCGCGGGCGAGTAGAATCGTGATGCCATGGTCGCCGACGGGTCCGCTGAGCAGCACGCGATCGCCCGCGCGCACGGCACGCGGGTCAAGCGGTGTTTGCCCTTCGACCTCCCCGAGACCGAACGTCGTGACGTACATGCCGTCGCAGAAGCCGTGTTCGACGACCTTCGTGTCGCCGCCGACGATCGCGACGCCGGCGCGCTCGGCCGCGGCCGCCATGGCTGCCACCTCGTCGCGCAGCGTCTCGGCCGGCAAGCCCGCCTCCAGGACGAACGTCGCCATCAGCGCGCGCGGGCGAGCGCCCGAAACGGCGAGATCGTTGAGCGTGCCATTCACGGCGAGTTCGCCGATCGAGCCGCCCGGAAACCGCAGCGGCCTAACGACGTAGCCGTCGGCCGTCGTTGCGATGCGCCGTTCTCCGAGCGAAAACGTCGCCGCATCGGAGAGCGTCGCCAGGATCGGATTGGCGAAGGCCGGCGCAATGAGACCTTCGATCAGCCGGCGCGACGCTTTTCCGCCCGCGCCATGCGACATCTCGATGCGCGCATCATCGAAACGCATGCGGCCTCGGCTGCGCACGGCTGCGGTGCCGTTGCCGGCGATCACACCTCGACCAGTTGGCGACTCGCGTAGCGGTAGTGCGCCGCGCAGGCACCTTCGCTCGAAACCATCAAGGCGCCGACCGGCCGTTCCGGATTACATTCCTTCCCGAACAGCTTGCACTGCGGCGGTTTGAGCACGCCTTTGAGGACTTCGCCGCACTGGGCCGCTTTGGGATCGGTCACGCGCACGCCGGGAATTTCGAATTGCACTTCGGCGTCCCACGGCATGAACTCGGGCCGCAGCGCGAGCGCCGACTGCGAGATAAAGCCCAAGCCGCGCCATTCAAAATACGGCCGCAGTGCGAAGACGCGCGCCAGTGCCCCGAGCGCCGTGCGATTGCCTTCCCACGGCACGATGCGCCGGTACTGATTCTCGACTTTGGCTTGGCCCGCATGGAGCTGTTGCACGATCCACAGGATCGCTTCGAGAATGTCGAGCGGTTCGAAGCCGGCGACGACGACGGGCTTGCCGTAATCCGCGGCGATGAACTCGTAGGGGCGGCAGCCCGTGATCGTCGAGACGTGCCCCGGTCCGACGAAACCGTCGATGCGCATGTCGGGCGAATCGAGGATCGCGCGCATGGCCGGCACGATCGTGACGTGATTGCAGAAGATCGAGAAATTCCGGATACCTAGAGTCTGCGCGCGCAGCAACGTGAGTGCCGTCGAGGGCGCCGTCGTCTCGAAGCCGATCGCAAAGAAGCACACGTGCTTGTCGGGATGATGCTGCGCCAGCGCAAGTGCGTCGAGCGGCGAGTACACCATGCGGATGTCCGCGCCGGTCGCTTTGAGTTCGAGCGGCGTGCCGTGCGTGCCCGGCACACGCATCATGTCGCCGAAGCAGCACAGGATCGTATCGGGATGGCGGGCGATCGAGAGGCCGTCATCGACGCGCCCCGTGGGCAGCACGCACACTGGACATCCGGGTCCGTGGACCAGCTCGATGTTCTCGGGCAACACGTCACGCAAGCCGTGGCGGTAGATCGCGTGCGTATGACCGCCGCACACCTCCATGATGCGGTAATGGCGGTCGGGATCGACCATCTGCGCGAGTTCGCGTGAGACGTTGCGGATTAGTTCGGGGTCGCGAAACTCATCGACGTACTTCATCGCTAACCATCCCCGCCGCGCCGTGCGCGGCTCCTTCTGCGTCGAAAGCATACCCGCGCACTTCTTCGATCGCAAGCTCGTCTTCGCCCATCGCTCGCAGCATGCGCAACTGATCGCGCGCTTCTTCTTCACCGATCTTACTGAGCGCGAAGCCGACGTGGATGAGAATCCAGTCCCCAGGTGCCAGCTCACTGGGCTCCAGCAACCCGACGTTGACGTTGCGCCGCACGCCACCCACGTCAACTTTGGCGAGCAGCGGCTGCTCGGCGTCCATTTCGACGACCTGACCCGGGATCGCGAGACACATACGAGTTACGAACCTTCCTGTTCGGCGGCAACGAGGCGCAGCCGCACCTCGACGACCGGCGCGACGGTGAACATCAAAAAGCGAGGCGGCTTCAGGCCGAAATCACGGATGTCGAGCGGCAGACGTCCGTCGACCGTCACCCGACCGCCGTCGCGCGCCACGCCGAGTTCGCCCGTGTACCGGCGCGTCTTTCCGGCGAGCGTAATGTCTCCGGATGCAGCATACTGACGTGGCCCGGCAGGCTGCAATTCACGCAAATCCGCAACCACGCGCGGATTTCGCTTGCTATCCAGCAGTTTCCACATTTGACGGTCTTGCATGTCGTTGCCTGAGCGCAGACGCTCCACCGCGAACTCGACGTGCATCACCGGCGGCGGATCGAGCGCGACGTCGCCGTCGTTCCATCCGACCTCGAGCTGTCCGCGCAATTCGCTCGCCGAACCTTTGACGGGATGCAGGCTGCTGCTGGCGATGAACTCGAGTTTCGTCTCAGACGGAACAACGACGTAGCGATTACATCGACTCGATGCGGGCATACCGAAGCCCGTCGCTCGGCAACGACATCAGTAACTTCATGCTCTCGCGGCTGGCCGCCTCGATGAGCGGCGGCAGCGCCACGAGCAACGCCGGCACTTGTCCCATCAGTTCGAACACGAACGGCCCGTCGCCGGACTGCGCACGAATCATGTCATAGCGCTTGAGATCCGTCCGGAGGGTACCCGCTAGGCGCGATGCCCCGAATGCGACGGCAAACCCGACGCTACCCCAAATCAGACCTTTGACCATTGCATCTCCTTCGGCTGGATGCCGGCAGTTGCATTCGTGGCCGCCGCAACGGCTGCGACCACGCGGCGTACGAGGGGCACCGCCGCCTCGACCGCGCGTTCCACGGTTTCCGAGAGCCCGATTCCGTCGTCGACCGTCGCAGGCTCACAGCCGACGATCGTCACGGGCGGAGGTTCTCCGCCAAGCATGCGCGCACACGCGAACACGTTTTCCAGATCCATCCGGTGCGCGTCGGGAGCCAGGCCGCTGTGCACCGGCTCCGGTTCGACGACGTATAACGTTCCGGGCTCACCGCCGCGCGGAACGGCGTCGATCAGGACGGCCGCGGTATATCCCGAGAGCAACTCATACGCGAGGTGCATCCCGCGGATGCCGAAGTCGGCGACGCGCGCGTCGGGAATCGTTTCGCCCGCGAGCCGCTGGGCGACCGCCGGACCGAAGCCGTCGTCGCCGAAGAAAATGTTGCCGACCCCGGCCACCAGCACGCGCGCCGTCATGACAACGCCGGTCCCAGCGGCTCTATTTCGTCGGGTTCATAGAAGAATGCACGGCCGTACCACTCGTGCAGATCGCTCGCCGGGTCGTCATCGATCGTGACGGCGGCGTAGAATTTGCCTTCGAAATCTTGATGGACCCTGCGAACCGTGGCGGTCTTACCGGCGAGAAAGATGTCCCACGCATCGGCGCGGCGCTTGGGATGCAGCCGCACGCTAGAGCCGGCCGCAACCTTCACGCCGTCGACCACGATGCTCTGCGGAGCTGGCGCATCCATCGCTTCAAGCGCAGCGCTGTGGATGCGGGCGTGCTCGGCGGCATCGAAGCGTTCGGCGCGGTCGACGATCGCCCGCGCGCGCGGATCGGTGGCCCGCGCTTCGGCACGTTCGGCATCCGAGAGCCCAAGCACGCCGAGCCGCAGCAACTCGTCGATCTCGGTACCGTCGTGCGCCTCGGCGGTTTGGGTCGCAACCTGCGGAAAATCGCCCAGGACGATCGGCGACGAGAGCACGATCCCGGCGCGCTGCGCATCGACCTGCGCGTCACCGACGAGCACGGGCCAGGTGTGACGATTTTGGAAGACCGCAGTCGCGGCGCCCGCATACGCCGGCGGGTCAATCGGTGACAGAAAGCTGCCGTCGCGCGCGCCGAGCAAGGTGTGCGCGGAGACGAACGCCGTGCGCAGCACACCGGCGCGCTCGCGGCCGGCCACGATGTCCGAATGGTTTTCGAGCCGCACGCGCATGCGGCGAAGCATGGGCGGAGCGTCGACCGGCGCCGCCGTCGCTTCGAGCACGCCGCTGATGGGCAGGCACTCGCGTACGACCCGCCCCGCGACCGTGCCGTCGGAGGCATGCAGCGTCTCGATGCGGTGCTCGCCGTCGAAGTTGAACGACATTTTCTCGTGCGCGCCGGGAGACATTACGAGCGTAAGCGCGACGTCGCGTTCGCGCGTTTCGTCGAACGTCATGTGCGTCGTGCCGTCGACCGTCAGCGACGGCACTTCGCGGAAACTGCCGTCGGACTGCGCCGCTTCGACCGTGCGCGCGACGACGTGCAGGAAGCGCACGAGAACGTCGACCGCCGGCGCAGCGCCGGTCGCTTCGAACAGCACGTCGGTCTGCTGCTCGCCGTGCTCGCCCGTACCCACCGCTTCATACGCCAGCGGCACCACGACCCCGAACTGCCAGCGCATCTGGTTTTTCCGCGTCGAGGCGGTGTACGGGAAAAGCAGATAGCCCTCGTAGAGCACGGTATCAGCGATCGCGCTGGCGGCCGAGAAATCGGTCATGGCTTCACCGCCGCGCTTGTTCCGGCGACGCCCTTCGCACCGACGCCCTTTGACCCGACGTCGTCGGCGCTTAGAAGTGTGAGCAACGTGCGATCCCACGTCGGGTGGCCCGCCGCCCGCCGTGCGTAATCGAGCGCATCGAACGTGTCGCGGTGCACGCGAATCCATGCGCTGTTGGGAAAATGCGCTTCCATCGTTTGCCGGTACACCGCCACCGGTAGCCGGTAGCGCGCTTCGCACGTCCAAGGCACGAGTTCGCCCGTGACGCCCTGCTCGCCGTGAACGAACACCGTCCCACTGAAGAAGGCAACCAATGGAATCTCGCCCTCTTCGAGCGCGGCCAGATACTTGTATGCGGCGACCTCGAAATCATAACTGCACGGTAACGTCAAGTCGGCGTCCGTCGCGCCCGAAAAACCGAGCACCGTCGTCGAGAGGTTGGCCCACAGCATCGTCCGCAACGTGTCGCCGAAACGCTGCTGCGGCCCGAAAAGATCGCTGAGCTTCTCAGCCTCGCCGTTTGCATAGCGCCGTCGCTGCGGCTCGATCGACACTTGCGCACGCAGCGCGATCGCATCAACGCGCACGCCCGAGGACTCAACGACCTGCAACTCGAGCGTCAACGACGGCGCGATCGCATAAGCTTCGGGCCGCGCGCCGGCGATCGAAAACGTGAGGCTGCTCACGCGCGTGCCTCGACATCATCGAAGAATGCAGCGATACGGCGTTTGGCATCTTCGCCGCCGTCGAAACCGCGCCAGGACGAGCGGATGACGCCGACCAGTTCGTACGCCCGGTCGATCGGAACCAGGTATGATGAGGTTGCACCCTCGCGGCGCCGCAAGACGAGCGCCTCGACGTCAGCTTCGAGACCAGCGACGGCCGGATGCGCCGCGAGTAACGACCATGCGTCGAGCGGCAGTTGCGATTCGGTGGCACCGGCCGGACCGGGATAAAGCGCGATCACGCGGCTTTCGACCGAGTTGTAAAAGAAGAACGCAAGCCCGATTGGAATCTGCAGCGCATCCCACGTCGCCTCATCGACGACGAGGTCATCGAGCACCGCGTAGCGCGTCGGAACCGGCTTGTAGCGCCCCTGCGCCGCTCCGGTCGGCTCGAAGACGAGCCAGCAGGGCCGGCAGCCGCACATGATGCGGCGCGCCTTGAGATCGACGAGGTGACCGTGCTGGGGCCCGACCGGCTGCGCGCAAAAATCACACCGCTCGCCCGTATCGGGAACCGGCTTACGGAGAAGCGCCTGCAGCGCGGCGAAATCGCCGCGATCCTCGACCGCCACTGCTGCTGTTACACTCCGAGCGGGATGGCGACCCGGACGCGTTCGCCTTCTCGCACGAGCGGAAACGGCTCGGCGAACATGCGCGCATCGCTCTCGGCACGTCCGGCGCGCACGACATCGAAGCGTCCGCCGCACGCGCCGCAGCGGACGAACGGCCACTCCAAGTGCGCGTCACCGAAGCTGCTCGCGCACGCGGGACACCGATCGCGATAGGCGTACAGGGCGGTTTCGCCGCGCACGAACAGGACGTTCGTGCCGTCGAGCGCCAAGCGCGCGAGCCCGTCGGTCGGTAACGTTGGCAGCGCGTCGAGCGCGACCCAGTCGCTTTCTACGCGTAAGGAAGACGCCGCCGGCTGCTCGACCCCGGCCGCGCGCACCGCCGTGATTTCGGGAACCCGTTCGAGGATCGCCCGTTCGACGGCGCCCTGCATCGTCGCGCTCGACGACGGACACCCGTCGCAACTGCCGCGGAAACGCACTTCGGCGACGGCGCCTTCGATGCCGACCAAATCGACCGCGCCTTCATGCGACGCGAGATAGGGACGCACCGACTCGAGCGCCGCTTCGACGCGCTCCTCGAGTGACAGCGGATGCAATCCGTGCAACACGAGCAAACTCTCGACGAACTCATCCGCGCAGAGCGCCTCGAAGAGTGCGGGGGTGCGGTCACCGCCCGCATCGTGGACGATCGTCAGGATCTTTTCGAGCCCATCCCCGTAAAAACCGACGAGCGTCCGGACGAGTTCTTCGGTCTTCTCATGCGCGCGCTCGACCGAGGGCGCCGCGGCGACCTCGGCCAGGAGCGATGCGATTTGGTTCGATGCCGCTTGCGCTGCGGGTTGTGAAACCTCGTGAGTCTGCGTGGCGGCCGTTACCCGAACGGCGCGAGCGGGGAGTGCACGGTCTCGATCGTCTTGCCGCCGCCGACGTACATGTGCACGCCACAGGGCAAGCATGGATCGAAGCTGCGCACCGTGCGCATGATATCAATGCCCTTGAAGTTGTCCGGTCCATTTTCTTCGAACAGCGGACAGTTCTGGACGGCATCCTCGTAGGGTCCGGGCGTTCCGTAAATGTCGCGCGGGTTGGCGTTCCACGGAGTGGGCGGCCAGGGATGGTAGTTCGCGATCTTGCCGTCGCGGATGACCATGTGATGCGAGAGCACACCGCGCACCGCCTCGGTGAAGCCGACGCCGATGGCATCTTGCGGGACGGTGAACGGCTCCCACGTTCGCGTCCGGCCGGCTTGCAATTCCTCAAACGACTTATCGAGGAAGTGGAGAGCCGCGGCGGCCGCATAGGCTGCGAAGTACGTGCGCGCGCGGTCGCGTTCGATCGTGTTCGACCACTTCGGTATCTTCCACTCGAAGCTCGTCTGGCCGCTGAGCACGCTCTTGGGCAAATTGATGACGACGCTGTTCCCGGTCGCTTTGATGTAACCGATGTCCACGAGGCCCGAGAGCGCCGTCGACCACAAGCGTGCGAGCGGACCGCCGCCGGTATCGAGCGCGAGATGGTCTTTGCCGTCGAACCAGCGCGGCGACATGACCCAACTGTAGTTGTTTGCGAAGTCGCGCTTTTGCGGACGCGGGTTCGTGTGCATGTTCCAGGGATGCCGGCGATCGACCGGATTGCCGAGCGGATCGTTCGGAACGAACGTCTCTTGGCTCTGCCAATCGTCGTAGTACGAACTGCCCAGCAGGATGCGGAGGCCGAGGTTGATCTGCACGAGGTCGTTGGTGACGAGCTTGCCGTCGACGACGACGCCCGGGGTGACGAACATCTTGCGGCCCCAGTCCGTCATCGTCTCATACTTGAAATCGCAGTACTGGGGATCTTGGAATGCCCCCCAGCAGCCAAGCAGGATGCGGCGTTCACCGACGTGCTCGTAGCCCGGCAGGGCTTCGTACATGAAGTCGAACAGGTCGTCGTGCAACGGTACGGCTCGCTTCATGTGCTCGATGTAGCGCATCAAACGCGTGTAGTAGTCGGTGAAGACTTGATGGGTCGCAACCGTTCCCATGCCGCCGGGATAGACCGTCGACGGATGGACGTGCCGGCCTTCCATCAAGCAGAACATCTCACGCGTGTAACGGCTGGCGGTCAACGCCTCGCGATAGAAATCGCCGGTGAACGGGTTGAGCGCCGTCATGATGTCGGCGATCGTCTTGTAGCCGTGGACGGCGGCATTGGGGGCCTGCTTCGCCTTGGCTTTCTCCCAGACCGACGGATTGGTCTCGCGGATCATCTGTTCGCAGAAATCGACGCCGACTAAGTTTTCCTGGAAGATGTTATGGTCGAACATGAACTCGGCGGCTTCGCCGAGGTTGAGCACCCATTCGCCCAAGTGCGGCGGCGCGACCCCGAAAGCCATGTTCTGCCCATAGACCGAGCATGCGGCGTGATTGTCGCCGCAAATACCGCAAATGCGTGACGTGATGAAGTGCGCGTCGCGCGGGTCCTTGCCTTTCATGAAAATCGAATAGCCGCGGAAGATCGACGACGTGCTGTGACACTCCGCCACGACCTTCTGACCGAAATCGATCTTCGTATAGATGCCGAGGCTGCCGACGATCCGCGTGATCGGATCCCACGACATTTCGACCAACCGGGACTGCGGAGCCGACGTGCCGCTCTTGGGTCGCTCTTGGACTGCCATCTAGTGCACCTCTGTGAAGAAGAAACAGCGAAGATCGAGAAGTAGCTCAGGCCCCGCGGCGTGGGTTGTAACCCGTCGTGAGTTGGGTGCCTTTGTGGCGCCACTTCGGCTCTTTGTCGAGCGTGTGGGTCGTGAAATTGCGCAGCTGCCGGATAAGCGCGCCGTACCCGCCGATCAAGGTCGAACTCAGGTGGCCGCCAGGTGGTTCATCCATGAACGGCATGAACTTGTCGGGGAAGCCGGGCATCGTGCAGCCGATGCAGATGCCGCCGACGTTAGGACAACCTCCCACGCCGCCCATCCAGCCGCGCTTAGGGACATTGCATTTGACCGTCGGTCCCCAGCAGCCCAGTTTGACCAAGCACTTCGGCGAATCGTACGTTTCGGCGAACTGCCCCTGTTCGTAATAGCTGCCACGGTCGCAACCTTCATGCACCGTGTTGCCGAAGAGCCACTGTGGCCGGCCCGCTTCATCGAGCGGAATCATCGGCGCGCGGCCCGCGGCCTGCCATAAAAGATAGAGGATGGTCTCCGACATGTTGTCCGGCTGAACGGGACAACCGGGGACGCACACGATCGGCACGCCGGCACTCGATTTCCAATCCCAGCCGAGATAGTCGAGCGCGCCCATAGCACCGGTCGGATTGCCTGCCATCGCATGGATGCCGCCGTACGTCGCGCACGTTCCGGCCGCGAGCACTGCCCACGCCTTGGGAGCCAGCGCGTCGATCCAGTCCGCGAACGTGCGAGGCTGATCGGAGCCGGCCTTGTTGCCGAAGCCGGTCCAGTAGCCTTCGCTCTTGATGTTCTCGTTCGCGATCGAGCCCTCGAGCACGAGCACGAACGGGTCCATTTCGCCGCGCTCAGCTTTGAAGAAGGCCTCTAAGAACTCGGCACCGGTGCTGTACTCGATCAGCGGCCAATAAAACTTGACCTTCGGCAAGCCGGGAATCGCCTGCAGCGCGATCTCTTCGATCGCCGGCTGCGCCGCCGCCGTCAGTGCGACGGAGTCGCCGTCACAACTGAGGCCCGCGGGGATCCAAAGAACGTTGACCAGTGTTTCCGAAGGTGGAGCAATCGACATCGAACGCTTCCTTTCGCGCAGTCTGCGCGCTTCGAGTTCCGTCAGCCGTGCGGACGCAATCTGGGTGTTGCTTGTACACCCAACGCTGAAGTTACTCCGATGGATGGCGTTCCGCAAGAGGATGGCGTGACTTTTTCGTCGGATGAGCGGCGACGCCGTACACGCGCAGCCGCGCCGCTTGCCAATGCGCTTGGAGACGTCCCAGGATTCACGAGCTGTCCATCGCACTATCACTGCTCGATGAAATCGGCGACGCCGCCGCGCGCGAAGGCGCAAGCCGCGTAACGAGCGTTCGCCTGCGCATCGGCCGCCTGAGCGGCGTGACGATCGACGCGCTGACCTTCGCGTGGGATCTCGCCCGAGCCGACACGGTCGCCTCCGAAGCGGAACTTCGGATCGAAGAAGTTGCGGTGACCGTCATGTGCACGCAGTGCGACCGCGAAGGTGAACCGCGTGACGGCGGCGGACTGATCTGCAACGCGTGCGGAGCCCCGGCGCCAACCATTCTGCGGGGTCGCGAAATGGAACTCGTTGCGATGGAGGTACAGACGTGAAGCTGCGCGTTGTCGAAATTCAACAGAACATTCTGCGCAAGAACGAGGACCTCGCTTGTGCCCTGCGCGCACGTTTCACCGAGGGCGGCACGCTCGTCGTCAACCTCCTCTCCAGTCCGGGATCGGGCAAGACGACGTTGCTGGAAGCGACGCTGCGCCACTTTCACGCAACCCGCCGCGTCGCCGCGCTGGTGGGCGACCAGGCGACGAGCAACGATGCCGATCGTCTGGCCCGCAGCGGCGCGCCCGTCCGTCAGATAACGACCGCCGCCGAATGCCGGCTCGACGCCGACATGATCGGCAGGGCGCTCTCGGGCTGGGACGTGGAACCGCTCGACGTCTTGTTCATCGAGAACGTCGGCAACTTGATTTGCCCCGCGGAGTACGACCTCGGCGAGGACCTGCGCGTCGTGTTGTGCGCCGTCACCGAGGGCGAAGATAAACCACTGAAGTATCCGCTGGCCTACAATACGTCGCAGATGGCGCTCGTGACGAAGCTCGATCTCGCCGAGGCGGTGGGTTTCGATCGGGCGGCGGCGCATGCCGCCATCGAGAACGTGCACGCCGGGATGACGGTCCTCGAGCTTTCAGCGCGGACGGGCGCCGGCATGGAGGCGTGGCTGGCGGCACTCGAGACGCGTGCTGCCGCCAAGAACAGCCGCCGTCCCGCCGCCGCGCTGACGTAGTATTCCGGCGAGTCGGATTCAGCTCCGCTGAATCCGTCCACGATTCGGCTGCGCCGAATCATGGACAATGGCGGAAGTCGGGCAAAGCCCGACAAACTCCGAGGACGCGCGCCGGCACGCGGAAAAGGTGCGCGCAATGGTTACTGATGCACGACGCACGTTGCTGGCGACTGCGGCGGCTTTCCTCATTGCCGTGGCGTTGCTCGTGGCCGGCGGCTGGTTCGTGCATCGCCTTGTTGCCGGCTCCTTTCACACCGGCGAACGAATCCGGGCTGCGCGCACGCTGGCGGCTGGGGTCCTCAAGAACCAACTCGATGAGGAAACCGGTTTGCGGGGGTACGCCGCTACGCGAGACCCGTTGTTCCTTCAGCCATATTACGCCGGGCGGCGTTCGATGGCGGGCTCCCTAGCCGGCCTTCGCGGGGAAATCGCTGCGCTGCAATTGACGGGCGCGCAATCCGCCGTCGCGGACGCCGCTGCGGCGAATGCGGCCTGGACGCGCACCGTCGCCGCGCCGCTGCTCGCCGCACGCGGCGCCAATGCGCGACACGTCGAGCTACGCGGCAAAACGCTCGTGGACCGCTTTCGAGCCGACCTCGTGCGCATCAGCGCGTCGATCGACGCGCGTGAACGGATCGTGGACGACGCTGCACAAGGGGGCATCGACCGCGTCGCGCTGTTGGTCGCGGGCGCGGTCGCGTTGATGGGTTTGCTGGCATTGACCTTCCTCGCGCAGCAAGCGCGGCTCGGCGCCCGCCTCGATCAGGCACGCTCGCGCGCCGAGGCAGCGCGGCACCGCACCGCGGAACTGCGGGCGGCTTACGTGGCCGAGAAGCGCATCGCCGACACGTTGCAGGAAGCCTTCTCGCAACGTGCTCTGCCGACGCTGCCGACCTTGCGCTTCAGCGCTACCTACGTGCCCGCCACCGAAGAAACCAAAGTCGGCGGCGATTGGTACGACGCCTTGGAACTACCCGCCAATCGCGTCCTCTTTGCCATTGGCGACGTCGCGGGACACGGGATCGATGCCGCCGTTACGATGAATCGTGCGCGCCAAGCCTTGATCTCGT
>JAABUQ010006683.1_pt1 | contig 17252 bp, 18 predicted proteins | sample 5560001 | NCBI WGS metagenome assembly JAABUQ01 (sample SAMN10711888, study PRJNA513371) | rock metagenome | isolation source: Antarctica rocks | place: Antarctica: Victoria Land, Finger Mt nord | collected 2015-12-18
GCGTCCTGCGCACGCTCTCTCGGACCACGTCGGGCCCCGCCTTGATCGATGCCGTCGTCCAGCTCGCACATCCCGCCGTCCCCATCCCCGGCTGAGTCCCCCTCCGGGGCGCTAATCAGTTACATTCGGCTAGACGGGCCAGGCTCGCCCGGCGGGACGCGACCGTGGGGCCGGGCCCGAATCCGGGGGCCCATCGTCCCGAGTCGTGTCCGCCGAATCGACCGCAAGTGAGGTTGGGCATGACCATCCTGATCGCCGAAGACGACCCGATCTCGGCCCTCCTCCTCCGCACCGCCATCGAGGCTTCCGCCGAGGAGGTCGTCGTCGCCGGCGACGGCGAGGAGGCGTGGCGGATCATCCTGACCCGCGACGACATCCGCTTCGTGATCTCGGACTGGATGATGCCCGGGGTCGACGGGCCCGAGCTCTGCCGCCGGATTCGGGGGCTGGCCGGCCGGCCCTACATCTACTTCATCCTGCTCACGGCCAAGGTCCTCCGCGAGGATCGGCTCGCCGGCTACGGGTCGGGCGCCGACGACTTCCTGACCAAGCCCTTGGACCGGGCGGAGCTGTTCGCCCGGCTCGCGATCGGCCGACGGCTGCTGGCGCCGCAGGACGAGCTCCGCTCCCGCTCCGAGGAGCTCCAGAGGCTCCACGCGGAACTGACCTCCCAGAACGACCGGCTCGCCGAGCTGGCGACCTGCGACGGGCTGACCGACCTGAAGAACCACCGGCACTTCCGCGCCTCGCTCGAGATCGCCGTCTCGTTCGCGAACCGGCACGGGCTGCCGCTCTCGCTGATCATGCTCGACGTGGACCGCTTCAAGGCGTACAACGACGCCTTCGGCCACCCGGCCGGGGATGAGGTCCTGCGCGCCCTGGCCCGGACGCTCCGCGAGAGCATCCGCGAGCACGACTTGGTGGCGCGCTACGGCGGCGAGGAGTTCGTCCTGCTCCTGCCCGCGACCGACGTCGACGCCTCGCGGTCGATCGCCGAGCGGATCCGGGCGTCGATCGCCGCGCGAAGCTGGCCGCTCCGCCCGGTCACGGCGAGCCTCGGGGTCGCCACAACCGGGCCGTCGGTCGCCACCCCGTCACGGCTGATCGACCTCGCCGACAGGGCCCTCTACCGGTCCAAGGCCGGAGGCCGGAATCGCGCGGCCCACGCCGACGACCTCGACCGCGACCGCCCCACCCCGCGACGCCCCACCTCGCTCCGGCTGGTCTCCCCCGCCCAGGGGGATTGACCCTCGGGCGGGGCGAGACCGCGTCGGCGACGGGCCGGGCTCAGCGGCGATCGGTGGAGATCTTGCTCAGGAGGCGGAGGACCTCCAGGTAGAGCCAGATCAGGGTGACCATCAGCCCGAACGCGCCGTACCACTCCATCGACCGGGGGGCGTTCGACGCCGCGCCCTGCTCGATCATGTCGAAGTCGAGCAGGAGGTTGAACGCCGCCAGGCCGACGACGAACAGGCTGAAGAGGATGCCGACCTTGCCCCCCGCGTGGATGAAGGGGACCGGCACGCCGAACATGTGCAGGACCCACGTGACCAGGTACACCAGGCAGAGGGCCCCGGTCGCCGCCATGATCCCGGCGCGGAGCTTGTCGGTGACGCGGATCGTCCGGGTCACGTAGAGCGTGAGCATGACGAAGAGGGTGCTGGTCGTCAGGCCGACGGCCTGGATCGCGATCCCCTTGTAGTACCGCTGCTCGATCAGCTGCGAGAGGGCGCCGAGGAAGACGCCCTCCAGGGCCGCGTAGACCGGGGCGGTCCACGGGGCGACCGTCGGGCGGAAGATGGTGATCATCGCCACGACGAACCCGCCGATCGCCGCCCCGCCGATCAGGGCGCCGGAGACGTTGCCGTCGGCCGCCTGGCTCCACGACCAGAGCGCCGTGGCGCTGAGGATCGCCAGGAGCAGGAACGTCTTGGAGACCGCGCCCTGCACCGTCATCGTCGCGGCGCCCGGGGCTGCATAGTCGTACTGCTGGAAGGCATTCGTGGCGAACGCCGGGTTGCTCGTCTTCACGATCGATCCTTTCAAGTGGACTCGGGCCGGCCCGGCCGGTCGTTGCGAGCCGGCCCAATACCCATCCTACGCTGTCATTGTGGCCTGGTTCGCCGCAATTGGCAATCGACGCCCCCGGGGCCTCATCCCCTGGCGGCGCCCTCCCACCACTTCGGCCCCCGCTCGCCGAGGGCCACCTTCGCGGCATGGACCCGGTCGCGGGCGGCCCGCTCGGCCTCCCCGTCCCCCTTGCGGAGCGCCTGCCCGACGGCGGAGCGGGCCCGCATCAACTCGGAGACGAGCCGCTTGCGCTCGTCCTCGGGCAAGGCGGGGTTGGTGGCCCGCCAGCGCCGGCCGTCGATGACGACGTAATGGCCGTCGGCCGTCCTCTCGACCCGCTTCCCCTGCGAACCGGCCACGGCAGCCTCCGATCGGATCGAACCGGTCATCGCCCGGTCGGCCCGGGCCGGGGCGGGGCGGGCATCGGCGCCGGCGGGTCCGGGGTCGGGGCCTCGCCCCGGGTGCGTTCGACCCCCCTCGGGCGTGGCAAACGCCGGGCCATCGACCGGGCGACGTCGACGTCGAGCTTGCTCTCGCGGAGGAGCCGGTGGATGCTCTGGCTCGACGCGAAGATCCCGACCCGTCGCCCGCGGACCACCTCGGCCCGGCCGACGCAGACGCCGACGACCGTGCCGTCGGCCTGGAAGAGCCCCCCGCCCGACCGGCCGAAGTCGGGGAACTTCTCGGTCAGCAGGAACGGCCGGTCCCCCCCGCCCTTCTCCATGTCGATCAGCGCCAGGTCGAGGACCCGGGTGTTCCAGCTCGCGAGCTGCGCCCCCCGGTCGATCCCGAGCGAGACGACCACGGCGCCCGTCGGGGGCTCGTCGGAGGTCCCCGCGACCCGCGCCACGAAGGGCATCGTCTCGAACCCGTCGACGCGGAGGATCGCGAGGTCGGCCGCCCGGTCCAGCGCCACGACCCGCGCGGCGACCCGCTTGGGCCAGCCCTCGGCGGGGCGTCGGCGTTCGAGCCCGAGGTTGTACCGGTGGATCTCGATCGAGGGCCGCCCCTCGGCCTCGAGCACATGCGCCGCGGTGAGCACGAGGGTCTCCCCCGGCTCCGAGGCGATCACCGTCCCACTCCCCTGGCTCGTCCCCCGGACGACGATCACCGTCGGCCGGAACGTGACGTTGTCCGAGGGGAGCGGGGCGGACCTCGGCGCATCCGCGCCGCGGACGGCACCCGCCAGGCCGAGCCCTGCGATCAGCGCGACGACCCGGATCTCGATCCGCCTCGACCCGACGGACATGGCCCCTCCCACCGTTCGCGAACGCTCCCACAAGGACCATTCTGCGGCGTGGGCCCTTGCTCGGCAAGCCGTCGCGGGAATTGCGAATCTGTGAACACTTGAGCGCGAGAGACCGCCTTGGTAAGAATAGGACCAAAATCGGTCGGACCGTCGAAGGAGACGAACCTGTGTTCAGCCTTTCCGGCCTGTACGAGTTCTTCGAGACCCTCGGGCATCGCGGCCAGGGCCTCGCCTTCGCCGTCGGCGTCGTCGCGGGCGGTGCGATCGGCTCCTGGATCTGCTGGTCCCTCTGCCGGCGGTGGATGCCCGGTCTCGGGCGGGATAAGTTGAGGGTGCTGCAGGAGATGTACGACGAACTCTCGGTCGATCACGCGACCGGGGTCGCCACGGCCGAGGCCACCGCGGCCCATCTGGAATCCGTGCAAAGCTTGAACAAACTCTACCTCGGCCAAATCTCCGCCCTCGAAAAGAGCATGGGGACCGCCACCGCAGAACGAGACGATCACCATCGCGAGATGGGTGCCCTTGCGGGACGGCTCGACCAGGCACAGGCCCTCCTAGCGGAAGTCGAGAAGGCCCGGCAGGGCCTCGAAGCCGAATTCACGACTTGGATGAGCACGAGCGTCGCGAAGCGATGGAGCGAGCCGGTCGACGACCGTGCCCCCCGTTTCCGTCCGCTGCACGCTCGGACGATGCCGATCATCTCTGTGATCAACTTGAAGGGGGGCGTCGGCAAGACGACACTCACCGCCAACCTTGGGGCGACCTTCGCACGGCGCGACCTTCGGGTGCTGATGGTCGACCTCGATTACCAGGGCTCCCTCAGCTCGCGATGCCTCTCCGCGCCAGAACTGCAGGAAGCTCGCCAGGGCCGCCGCTTCGTCCACGACGTCCTCGGCGCGGAGGAGTCGGATCGCGCCTCGATGGTCTTTCGCAACGTCGTCCGGCTTGAAGACCTTGGCGTCGGCCCGGCGTATCTTCTCGGGACCGACGAGGAGAAGCTCGACGAAGTCGAGACGAATGTTATGGCGCAGTGGTTTCTGAATGTTTCGAAGGACGACGTCCGCTTCCGTCTTCGAGCCGCCCTACACGATGAGGCCGTCCAGCGGGAATATGACCTCATCCTGCTCGACTGCCCGCCGCGGATCTCGACCGGCTGCGTCAACGCGCTGGCCGCAAGCGACTTCGCGCTGGTCCCGGTCATGCCCGAGTCGATGTCGGCCGACGCGGCCCCCCGGTTGCTCCGCTGGATCAGGAAGTTCCAAGAGACGATCTGTCCCGACCTCGCGATCCTCGGCGTCGTTGCGAACCGGGTAAAGCTTTACGCCGGCAAGCCGACCCGCGAGCAGCAGATCATCTGGGACAACCTCAAGGATCGGTGTCGTGATGCATGGGGTTCGGAAGTCAAGTTCTTCGACGAGGCGATGATCCCACAGTTCGGAAGTCTCTCCCATCCGCTCGCGGCACTCGCCCGGGGGAAGGGCGCCGAATTTGAAGTCCTGGCCGACCAGATCTGGAAGGAATTGCCATCCTATGCGCGTCGCCGAGTTGCAGCACTTCCTCAGGTCGCTCATACCCCCGCTTCAAGCGTGCGGCGCTAGCCAGAAGGTTGTCGCTGAGATCGAAACGGCGAGCGGGAACCTGGAGCCGTTCTCGGCCCTGACGATGGAGGCATTCGCCGCCTTCCTCGGACGGGCCGAGGAATACGACCGGACGGGGATCGTGCCCGTCGTCGCGAAGGCTGCCCCCAAGAAGTCGACCTCCCCTCGCGGCAAGAAGGCGGACGGGCCTCCCTATACCGCTGAGGATGCCCTCCGGGACGTCCGCGACCTCTACGAACGATCTCTGGGCGAGGACGTCTCGTATGCCATGATCGACGCTGAGATCAAGAAGTTGGACAAGGCCACGAGCAAGGCCGCGATCGACGCCGTCACCTCGCAGTTCGGCCTCGGCAAGGCGAAATCGAAGAAGGCCGCGATCGAGGAAATCCGTCAGAAAATCGTCGAATACAAGAAAAGCCATCAGCGTACGCAATTCTGATCGATCGTAGCCGACGAAATTGGGTGGGGGAGACGACTCAGGTCCCTCCGCGTCATCCTCGCGCGAGGAAGCCCCGGCCCCTATCCCCGCCCGGCCGCAATTGCTAGAATCCAGGGCGTCAGGGACGACCCCGGCCGGCGAGACACCCGAACCGGTGGAGACTTCCCGCGGTTCCCCGTCGCGAGAGCGATCGGGACCCTCGGGACGGGCGGTCCTCATGGATTGGAAGGCCGCCCCGTTTCGATGTTACCCGAGCCGATCGCGTCCCGCCTCCCCGCTCCCCTTCTCATGCCCACCCGCCTCGATAAACTGGTCGCCGAGCGGTTTACCCTCTCGCGACGCGCGGCGCAGGAGGCGGTGCGGAACGGGCGGATCGACCTCGACGGCGTCGTCTGCGACGAGCCGGGGCGCGAGGTCGAGGCCGACGCGGACCTCGGCTTCTACCCGAATCGGCCCAAGGCGCGGAAGGTCGCCGGGAGGCTCAAGGTCCTCCACGAGGACCGGTTCGTCATCCTCGTCGACAAGCCCGCCGGCCTCCTCAGCGTGCCGACGCCCGAGGGGGAGCAGGATACCTTGCTCTCGCGGGTGGCCCGCTACCTGGCGATCCGCCACGGCGGGCGGCCGTTCGCCGGGGTCGTCCACCGACTCGACAAGGACACCTCCGGGGCCCTCGCCTTCGCCAAGACGCCCGAGGCCGTCCGCGCCTTCCAGGAGCTGTTCAAGGCCCACGACGTCGAGCGGCAATATCTGACCGTCGTCGAAGGCGTGGTCGCGCGCGAGTCCGCCACCATCGACCTGGCCCTCGTCACCGACCGGGGCGACCTCCGTCGCGGCGTCGCCCGGGTGCCCGGCGAGGGGCGGAGGGCGGTCACGCATTACCGGGTCGTCGAGCGATTCGGCCGGGTGGCCACCCTCGTCGCCTGCTGGCTCGAGACGGGCCGGACCCACCAGATCCGGATCCACCTCGCCGAGGCGGGGCACCCCGTCGTCGGTGACGCCGTCTATCGGCCCAAGGACCAGCCGAAGTGCAAGGCCCGGTTCCACCGCCAGGCCCTGCACGCCCAGACCCTCGGCTTCGTCCACCCGATCACCAGGGAGACGGTCCGGGTCGAGGCCCCCTTGCCCCGCGACATGGACGAGCTGATCACCGACCTCCGGAGCCGCTACGGCATCCCGGGCGCCGGGGGATGAGGCGAAGGCCCATGCCGAGCCGGCCGGGCCCCCTCCGCCCGGGGCAGGCAGGCCGGGGCGGAGGGGTGGTCCGATCGCGACCGGCCGATCAGTGCGTCATCTGGAGCGGGAGCCGGTAGCACTCGTAGAAGACGCCGTAGCGGATCAGGTCGCGGAGGTCGAGCGCCCGGCGGTGGAGGTCGGCGAACGCCCGCCTCTTGACCTTCGACGCGTCGTCGGGGTCGGGCTGGCCGGCGGGGTCGTCGAGCAGGAAGTCGGTCCCGTCGGGGTTCTTGCCGGTGAGGAAGGCGGAGAGCCTCGCCTCCTTGCCCGCCTGGCGGGGCCGGACCTGGGTGAAGTGCGGGGGCGGGACATCCTGCGACAGGTCGTCGGGCGCGGTGAACTTCGGGAACGCCTCGCTGGAATGGCAGCCGTTGCAGGTCCCGAGCGAGAAGAGATGGCGGGCGTCCCCCTGGTTGATCGCGCCCGGCGGGCCGTCCCAGAAGGTGTTCGGCGGGGTCGCCGCCGCGCCGGCGAGCATGGGCGTGCCCGACGGGAAGTCGACGGGGGTCTGGTGCCGCTGGGCGAGGATCGCCGCCTCGTGGCTGTTGATGAAGTCGGCCACGACCTGCGCCCGGTTCAGGCTGAGGTCGGGCGTCTGCTTGGCCGTGACCTGGCGGAGGAAGCCGGCGTTCTGCGTGTCGATCCGGAACTCGCGGACCTCCCAGAGCGGCGACCCTCCCGGCACGAGCGTCAGCGCGATCTCGTTCGTCCGGAGCTGCGACAGGGCGCTGCGGTTGGGGGGGGACTCGGGGTCGGTGCCGGCGTTGGCGAACTGGGCGGTGATCCGCTCCAGGGCCTCGTTGTACTCCTCGGAGCCCAGGTCGAGGTCCTTCAGGGCGTACCACTGCCGCGCCCAGTCGCGGACCCCCGCGAAGTCGTTCTTCTTGACCCCGAACTCGAAGATCGTGGTGAAGGGCATCGGGTTCTTCGCCGGGTCGACGGCGCCGAAGACGAAGCGGGCCTCGCCGGCACCCCCGCCGCCGATCCGCTCGGCCCCGAGCACGAGGTTGTTCCGCAGGTCGAGGCGGCAGATGATCGCCAGGAGCCGGAAGGGGGACTGGGTCAGGTCGAGGTCCCCGTTGGCCAGCTTCGGCCAGGGGTCGATGATCTTCGACTGGATCCCGTCCTTCCGGTTCGGCACCGTGAAGCCGTCGATCGTCTGGTCGTCGACCCACGACGACAGCCATCGCCTGACGAAGTCGGCCGGACGGATGCCGGTCTCCTTCTCGTTGGCGAGCCGGGTCATGATCTGGCCGAACGTCCATCGGCCGAGGCCGGTCGTCCGCTCGGGGTCCTCGACGACGCCGAGGTCGGTGATCATCAGGCAGTGCGAGATCAGGCGGGCCTCCTCGGCCGGCGCGAGTGCGGGCGACCCCTGGAACTGGGCGAGTGCGACCTCCTGCCCGATCTTGAACGCGGGAGCGCCGGACGTCCCGGAGTTCGAGGTCCGGCGGGACGCCTCGCGCCCGGTGAATTCGACGACTTCCCGGCCGCCGGCGGTGTCCCGGGCATAATTCGCCTGGCCCTCGGCCATCGAGGCCAGGTCGATCGAGACCGACCGGGTCAGGCCGCCCGTCGAGGTCGACGATTCGCCGATCCGGGAGAAGACCGACGACGACCGGGCGCCGAGGTCGACCCGGAGGCGGGCGTTGCGGCCGTCCGGCGCCGCATCGAGCGGCTGGAGGTAGACGCGATCGACGAGGCGAGGGCTCGACGGGGGCCCGCCGCCGGAATCCGGGCGAGCGGCGCCCTGGCCCCGCGACGGGCTCGAGGCTGTGACGGCCGCGATCGATGCGGCCAGCGCGGTGAAGGCGAGGAGCGAGACGTTACGGTGGCACACGGGGGGCGACTCCTGGACTCGAAGGGGGGGGAGGCACGCTGGACCCGTCTTCAGGGCCCGTGCGTGCCAAACTCGTCCTGGTCAACGCCAGATCCATCCGACGTCAAGATAGTTGTATCCGGCCGGGAAATCAAGTGGCCGCTTTTTGATTTCACATTTGCCAGACACATGCATGATCTCGAAACCGACACCGCGCGTGGCTGCAATCATCGGCTGCGGCTCAGGCCTTGGCGGACCACTCCCAGTCGCGGATCTCGGGCATGTCCTCGCCGTTCTCGAGGATGTAGTTCCGGTGGTCGATCAGCTTGTCTCGCACCGCCTGCTTGACGTAGGCCGCCCGGCCGCCGAGCGCCGGGAGGCGGTCGACCGCGTCGGCCGCGAGGTGGAACCGGTCGAGGTCGTTCAGGACCGCCATGTCGAACGGGGTGGTGATCGTCCCTTCCTCCTTGTAGCCGCGGACGTGGATGTGTTTGTGGTTGGCCCGCCGGTAGGTCAGCCGGTGGATCAGGCTCGGGTAGCCGTGGAAGGCGAAGATAGTCGGGACGCCGGGGGGGAACAGGGTGTCGAAGTCGTGGTCGGACAGGCCGTGCGGGTGCTCGGTCGACGGCTCGAGCCGCATCAGGTCGACGACGTTGATCACCCGGATCTTCAGCCCGGGGACGTGCTCGCGGAGGAACTGGACGGCGGCCAACGTCTCCAGGGCGGGCACGTCGCCGGCGCAGGCCATGACGACGTCGGGGTCACCCCCCTTGTCGTTGCTCGCCCACTCCCAGATCCCGATCCCGGCCGTGCAGTGCTTGACCGCCTCGTCCATGGTCATCCACTGCGGCGACGGGTGCTTGCTCGCCACCACGACGTTGACGTAATGCCGGCTCCTCAGGCAGTGGTCCGCGACCGACAGCAGCGAGTTCGTGTCGGGCGGCAGGTAGACCCGGATCACCTCGGCCTTCTTGTTCACGACGTGGTCGAGGAAGCCCGGGTCCTGGTGGGTGAACCCGTTGTGGTCCTGCCGCCAGACGTGCGAGGCGAGCAGGATGTTCAGCGAGGCGATCGGCCGTCGCCACGGGATGCCCCGGGTCACCTTCAGCCACTTCGCGTGCTGGTTGAACATCGAGTCGATGATGTGGATGAACGCCTCGTAGGAGTTGAACAGGCCGTGGCGCCCGGTCAGCAGGTAGCCTTCGAGCCACCCCTCGCACTGGTGCTCGCTGAGCATCTCCATGACCCGACCTTCCGGGGCCAGGTGGTCGTCGGAGGGGATCGTCCCGGCGATCCACTGCTTCTCGGTCGCCTCGAAGACGGCGGTCAGGCGGTTGGAGGCGGTCTCGTCCGGCCCGAAGATCCGGAAATTCCCCCGGTCGTCGTTGAGCCTGATCACGTCGCGGAGGTACTTGCCCAGGGTGGTCGTGTCCATCCCGGTGACGCCGCCCGGCCTGGGGACGTCGATCGCGTAGGCCCGGAAGTCGGGCAGGCGGAGGTCGCGGAGCAGGAGCCCGCCGTTGGCCACCGGGTTGGCCCCCATCCGCCGCGTCCCCTCGGGGGCGAGCTCCTGGACCTCGGGCACGAGCCGGCCCGACCCGTCGAACAGCTCCTCGGGCCGGTAGCTCCGCAGCCAGGCGTCGAGCTGTCGGAGGTGCTCGGGCTTCTTGATGGGGTCGGTCAGCGGCACCTGGTGCGCGCGGTAGGTCCCTTCGACCTGGACGCCGTCGACCGTCTCGGGCCCGGTCCATCCCTTGGGGGTCGCCAGGACGATCATCGGCCAGCGCGGCCGGGTCGGGTCGTCGGCGGATCGGGCGTCGCGCTGGATCGAGCGGATCTGGCCGACGACGGCGTCGAGCGTCTCGGCCATCAGCCGGTGCATCGCCTCGGGGTCGTCCCCCTCGACGTAGTGGGGGATGTAGCCATACCCCCGGAGGAGGCTGTCGAGCTCGTCGCGGCCGATCCGGGCGAGGACGGCCGGGTTGGCGATCTTGTAGCCGTTGAGGTGGAGGATCGGCAGCACGGCGCCGTCGCGGATCGGGTTGAGGAACTTGTTCGAGTGCCAGCCGGTGGCGAGCGGCCCGGTCTCGGCCTCGCCGTCGCCGACGACGCACGCGACGATCAGGCCGGGGTTGTCGAAGGCCGCCCCGAAGGCATGGCTCAGGCTGTAGCCGAGCTCTCCCCCCTCGTGGATCGACCCGGGCGTCTCGGGCGCGACGTGGCTCGGGATCCCGCCGGGGAAGGAGAACTGCTTGAACAGGAGCTTCAGCCCCGCCTCGTCCCGCGAGATGTGCGAGTAGAACTCGCTGTAGGTCCCCTCCAGGTACGTGTTCGCCACCAGCGCCGGCCCGCCGTGGCCGGGGCCGGAGATGTAGATCATGTCCAGGTCGTATTGCCTGATGATCCGGTTCAGGTGGACATAGAGGAAATTCTGGCCGGGCGTCGTCCCCCAGTGGCCGAGGAGCCTGGGCTTGATGTGCGACGGTTCGAGGGGCCGCCTCAGCAGCGGGTTGTCGCGGAGGTAGATCTGGCCGACCGAGAGGTAGTTCGCCGCGCGCCAGTAGGCGTCCATCCTGCGGAGGAGGTCGGGCGGGAGGCTGCCGCCCCGTTCGAGGGGAGCGGGTGCGGTCGAGGCCGAGGCCGACATGGATCGACTCCTGGGTGCGGTCGCTGGGTTGGTGACGCCGGGCGACGCGACGATCAGCGGGGTCCGTCGGCGACGACCGAGGCGACGCCGCGGGCGATCATCGCCTCCTCGTCGGTCCGGATCACCCGGACGCGCACCCGACCGCCGTCGGCCGAGATCGTCGCGGCCCCCGCCGCATTGCGGCCGGGGTCGAGGTCGATCCCGAGGAAGCCGAGCCCGTCGCAGATCATGGCACGCGCCTCGGGCGAGTTCTCGCCGATCCCGCCGGCGAAGACCAGGGTGTCGAGCCCGCCCAGCACGGCGGCGAACGCCCCGATCCCCCCCTTCGCCCGGCGGCAGAAGACGTCGATCGCCTCGGCCGCCCGGGTGTCGGTCTCCCGGAGGGCGAGCAGGTCGCGGAAGTCCGACCCGGTCTCGGAGATCCCGAGCAGGCCGGATTGGTGGTTCACCAGGTCGTCGAACTCCTCGACCGACAGGCCCTCGGACCTGATCAGGAACCGGACGAGGCCGGGGTCGATGTCGCCGGACCGCGTGGCCATCACGAGCCCGGCCGTCGGGGTGAAGGCCATCGTCGTGTCGATGCAGCGCCCGCCGAGGACCGCGGCCAGGCTCGCCCCCGCGCCGAGGTGGGCGAGGATCACCCTGCCCCCGGCCGCCTCGGGGCCGTCGACCCGGGCGAGCTCCTCCATCAGGTAGGCGTAGGAGAGGCCGTGGAAGCCGTAGCGGCGGACCCCGGCGGCCTCGTATCGCCGCGGGATCGGCAAGATCCGGGCGACCCGGGGTAGGTCGTGGTGGAAGGCGGTGTCGTAGCAGGCGACCTGGGGGACCTCCGGGAGGCGGCTCCCGAAGGCCTCGATGATCGCGAGCTCGCCCGGGAGGTGGTCGGGGTCGAGCGGGCCGAGCCGATGGAGGTCCGCGACGACCTCGGGGGTGATCCGCTCGGGGAGGACGTGCCGGCCCCCGCCGTGGACGATCCGATGGCCGACGGCCGCGACCGCGCCGAGGCCGACGCGCCCCTCGATCCAGTCGGCCACGACCCCGGCCGCGGCCTCCTGGTCCCGCGCCTCGACCGGACCGGCCTGCCCCGGCCCGCCGTCGTGATCCGTCGCGGAGAACTTCGTCCCGGGAAGTCCGACCCGCTCGACGCGGCCGGACAGCCGGCGACGGATCGGGTCGGCGGAGTCGAACAGGGAGAACTTCAGGCTGGACGAGCCCGCGTTCAGGGTCAGGATCGAAGTCCGGCCCGTCGGGGTTGGCATGACGAGGATTCTATGCCTGCTTCCGATCGGACTCAATGGGCCACCGGCCCCGCGATCAGCCCGGGGTCGGTGCGGTCGTCGGCTTCGGCGCGGTCGCCGGCTTCTCGCGGTCGCCGGGCGGGTCCGGCTTCTTCTCGAAGATGAGGATATGTTGCCAGGGGAGGAATTCGAGGGATTCCTTGAAGACGAAGGCGTTGGCCTCGAGCTCCCTGCGCGCCTGGGCGACGGACATCTTGTGCTCGGGCTTGATCGGGACCTCGGGATCCTCGGCGCGGAACTCGACGAGGACGAGCCGGCCGTTGGGCTTCAGGGCCCGCCGGAGGCCGCGGAGCGTGGCCTCGGGATCGGAGCACTCGTGGTAGACGTCGACCATCAGGATCAGGTCGACGGCCCCCTCGGGGAGCCTCGGATCGGTCGGCGTGGCGCGGACCGGCCGGACGTTCTTGATCCCCAGCTCGCGCGTGTTGTCGGCGAGCAGCCGGAGCATCTCGGGCTGGACGTCGGAGGCGAGGACCGTCCCGGTCGGCCCGACCCGTCGGGACATCTTGACGCTGGTGTACCCGACCCCCGCGCCGACGTCGGCGACCGTCATCCCCGGGCGGATCTTGAGGGCGTCGAGCATCCGCTCGGGCTGCTCCTCGGCCTCGCGCGTGTCGCGGACGAGCCAGTCGGCCCCGTGGAAGGTCATCACCGGGGCGATCTCGCGGCCCATGTAGGCCGCAGGCCCGCCGGGGGCCGTCCGGGCCCGCCGCGGCGCGAGCTTCGCCGTTGCCTCGGCGGCCGGGGCATCCTGCGACCGGGCCACGTCCGGCCCCATACCCATGCCGAGGACGAGCCAGAGCGCGAGGGCGGGTCCGGTCGCGGAGGCCAGGGGTCGATTGCATGGCATGGGGGCGATCCCTCGGGGCGACGGGGCTACCGCGGGACGTCGCGGGGGCCGTACCTTATCGTAGGCGCCCCGGCCCGGACCCGCCAGGGGACGGCATGGCCCCGGGCCCGCCCGGCCCGATCGAGGGGGGAGTGTGCCTTGGACCTCTGGCTCGTCGGCTACGGGGCCTGGCCGGCGACGACCCGGGCGGCCCGTCTCGTCGAGGCGCTCCGGTCGCGCGGGGTGACCCGGGTCGTCGACGTCCGGCTCAGCCCGTGCGCGGCGGACCCCGTCGAGGGCCGCCCGTACGGCCCGAAGCCGTGGAACCTCTGGGCGGGAACGGGGGGGATCGTCGGCCTCCTGGCGGCCGCGGCCATCGACTACACCTGGCTCGTCGAGCTGGGCAACCCCCAGCGCCAGGACCCCGCGATGGCGGTCCTCCGCGCCCAGCTCGCCGACCCCTCGGGGGCCTGGCCCGTGCACCGAGGACTCGAACGCCTGGCCGCGATGGTCGGCCGGGCGGGGGAGGTCCTCGCCCTGCTCTGCGCCTGCGGCGACGGCCGGTCCTGCCATCGGACCCTCGTCGCCGAGGCCCTCAACGCCCGCCACTTCGCGGGCTCTCTGGCCCTGCGTGAGGTCGCCGACCGCCGGATTTGAGGCGACGAAAACCGATCGATCCGCTACAATCGCGGGCCGGCGGCCCGGCGAGACCGGGAATTCGACGAGGATCGGTCGGATCGGCACGAAGGAGGCAGGCCATGCGACGGAGGCGAGCGCTGATCGTTCGGATCGTGGCGGCGACCGCGATGGTCGCGGCGACCCTGCTCACGGCCGGCTACGCCGGGAGGATGCTGTCCGCCAAGCCCCGGCCCTCGTTCGTCGAAGCCACGGCGGCAGCCTCCCAGAAGTACGACCCTGGGGAGAAGCCGTCGCCGTCTCCGGACAATCCTCCACCGCCGTCGGACGTGCCGCCCCAGGTCGAACCCCGTCCGCTCCCCTCGCCCGGTGCCCCGCCCGTCGAACTCAATCCATTGCCCCCGGCCGTCGTGACACCCCCGGCCAAGCCGTCCCCCTCGATGCCGGTGCCCTCGGCCGCGTCGCTCGAGGACCCCGAGGGTTCGGCCCGGGCGTTCGTCGAGAAGTCGCAGAAGGAGGCCGACGAGGCGATCCGGTCGCTCACGAAGGAGGCCGAGACGCTCCGGGCCCGGCTCCAGAAGGTCGAGGCGGGCCTGAACCGCTGGCAGGCGGTCAAGTCGGCGCTCGAGGCCCACCCGGGCGGCCGGCAGGCCTGGCGGTCGCGCGACGAGGACAACCCCGACACCCTCGTCCCCGCCCCCGACGCCCCGGAGTCTGAGGTCCAGTCGACCCCGCCCCGCCCGTCCCGGACGCGGCCGAAGGCCGTCTCCCCCCGGCGCCCGCCCGGGGAGCGCGACCTCCCGCCGGGCCCCCGCGAGGGCCGATCCCCCTTCAACCTCGAGCCCCCGCCCTCGGTCCGGCCCAGCCCCGGCGCCGAACCCGAGATCCCGCCCACGAGGAACAGGCCGGCCCGGCCCGACGCGGTCTCACCGCCGCCGCCCGCCCCCAAGGCCGACACCCCCAGGCCCGCGGGCGAATCGAAGCCGACGGGGGCCGACATCGAGACCTGACCGACTCGAACCGGCGCGCGTCAGGGGCGGGGCCCGGCCATCATCCGGTCGAGCCTCGCCCTCACGTCGGGCCATTCGCGGTCGAGGATGCTGAAGTAGACGGTCGAGCGTCGGTAGCCGTCCGGCAGGATCACGTTGTCGCGGAGGACCCCCTCGCGGGTCGCCCCGATCCGGCCGATCGCCCGCTGCGACCGCTCGTTGCGGAGGTCGGTCTTGAGCTGGACGCGGATCGCCCCGAGCGCCTCGAACGCATGGCCGAGCAGCAGCCGCTTGCACTCGGTGTTGACGCCGGTCCGCTGGCGGTCGACCGCGTACCAGGTCCCGCCGACCTCGATCCCGCGGTGCTGGGGCTGGATCTCGAGGTAGCGCGTGCAGCCGACCGCGCGGCCGGTCGCCCGGTCGACGACGGCGAACGGGAGGTCGGTCCCCCGGGCCTGCCGGTAGAGGACCTCGCGGACGAACCTGGCCATCCGCTCGCGCGTGGTCGCGGTCCCATAGGGCAAGTATCGCCAGATCGACTCGTCCGAGCCGGCGACCGCGAGGTCGTCGACGTGCCGCTCTCCGAGCGGTTCGAGCCGGACGAGCCGGCCTTCGAGCGTGACGGGCAGGACAAGCATCGCGTGCGGACCTCAACGGCCTGATCGGAGGGCGGCTTTCCCCACCGAGGACCCTGCCCACGCTCCGAAGGTTCGCCGTCAGATCTGCGCGAGACCCCGGCCGTCGTTCGGTGGACCGATACCTCGGACCAGGCTACAATTCCGGCAGGCCCGCCGGCACCCCCGGCCGATCGCGAGAGTGGCGGAACTGGCAGACGCGCAGGATTTAGGTTCCTGTGCCGCAAGGCGTGAGGGTTCAAGTCCCTCCTCTCGCATTTTTCTATGCGTTCACATTTCGATAAAATTGATAAGTCATGAAAATAGATTCTTGGCGGCCTCTCCCGGTTCGGTAAGATTCCGGTACGAAGCCCCGTGCCGCTTCGCGGTGGCATTGCCCGGAACGGAGCCCCTAGGAACCGACCCTCGGCGTCTTCCGCTTGTGTCCTGACCTGATTGCAAGATCGCCGTAAGTAACAACCGTGAGCCGATTTGAATCCAGGGAGCTTCTGCCTCGCCCTATGGGTTCAACCCCCACGGGTGTTGAGACTTATGGGGACCAAACGCCGGGTTTGCAATCAGGCCAGGACACCACCCTGTCCGGCTGACTTCGGCTTCGTTTACGATCCTCTCGATGGTCCGCTCGTCTTCGATAACCTGCCGCACCCAGTCGGTCGGCATAAGCAACTCAGAGGTGAAGCGGTGAGCCTCACCTTCGTAAGAGTAGTGCTCACCCGAGACTGAGGCGTTTCCCTCGTCGACATGGCAGGCGATCGACCCACAGTGCCACGGGATCTTGATATGGCCGATCTCGTGCGAGAGCGTAAAGCGTTTGCGGGGCTCGAACTTCGTCGAGTTGGTGTTTAGCAGAATCCTCGGCCGGTCACCTTCGCCTAGCTTCCGGATGGTGACGGCGTCGCACGAGACCGGGAAGGCTAGCTCTTTAATCGTGGCATACTCGGCCGCGATCCGTCGCACGTCGACCGGCGGCCGTACCCCGAACCGCTCGATGACCAGCCGTGCCGTCTTTTCCTCCGGGGTTAGTGCGGGAGCTCGCCAATTTGCTTCAGCCATTGGGTCAGTTCTTCTGCGGCTTCGACTGGAAGGTCTCTCGCTGCAAGGCGATAGGACCTATCATACTCAAGTGCGTTGTCGAGAGAAAGGTCTCCTCTCCGCGAATTGAGAATGAACGACAGGAGATGGGGCTTCTCGGCCCATAGCCGGTACTCAAGCTCCGTAAAGCCGAGGAAATCTGCAAGTGAAGCCCCTGGGTCTCCTTCGCCTTCGTGCCAGAGGTCGACGTAATCATCGACGTCATCGGCCAACGCTTCGCCGGCAAGGCATTTCTCGACGAAAGTCATCTCGGCGTTAGACATCGATCGTCCTCCCCCGGACGGCCGGCTTGATGAGCGCGCCGGTTACGGCGTGCAAGACACCGATGTGCTTTCCTCGCTTGTTGTAACCCTCGATCTCTCCATGCAGGTCGTCCCACTCGTATAAACGTTTGCCATCCGCTGATCCCCAACGTCTCTTTCCGTTGAACGCACCCATCGAAATCATCCGGTCGAGGAAGCAAGGGCTAGGTCTTGGAACCCCCAACGGCCCACCCCTCTCTTCATCACACGTAATGTTTGCCCACCTCGCGGCGGAGATTTGACCCGATGCAACCGGATTTCTGAGTAAGACCTTTTCGTCCAGATTACGTAACTGATTAGCGCCCCTCTTGCCCTGGTTGAGCGTCACGCTTACGTTGGTCTTTATGAACGCAACCGACCTGTCCGCCCTGGATCGCGACGCACTGATCGCCTTGGTGCTCAAGCTCGCCTCT
>JAABUQ010006685.1_pt1 | contig 17250 bp, 13 predicted proteins | sample 5560001 | NCBI WGS metagenome assembly JAABUQ01 (sample SAMN10711888, study PRJNA513371) | rock metagenome | isolation source: Antarctica rocks | place: Antarctica: Victoria Land, Finger Mt nord | collected 2015-12-18
GACACCGGGAATGATCGTCACTGTGGTGACAAGGAACTCCTGTGTGCCGTCGGAAGCATGCGTCGTGTCGCTGCCCTGCTGAATGACGATCTGCTGATGACCGCTTGCATCCTGGCTCAGGAGCATGGTCTGCACATCGTTGTTCATGCTGGGGGACGTGCTGCTGGGGGACGATGAGACCTTGCAGTAGATGTAAATGCCGCCGTTGGGACTGACCATAACGCCGGAGGCGGAGGGAACGCTGGCTGTGCCCAGTGCGGCATCACGCTGGAGCGTGCGCTGCGTGCCTGCCGGCGGGAAGCCGATCATGGGCGTGCCGGTTTTGATGCCTGCGGAGCCGCCCACGGCGATCTTCTGCCAGTCGGTCTCATTGGTCGGAGCCGCGACGTTGCCGGTGCTGTTTTGCCAGTAGGTGACGGACGACCCGGAGACGGTAAACGCATCCGGCCCGTTATAGGTAAAGATGGGCAAAGCGCCTGCCGCGCTGTTCCAAAGCAGGTTGTTTGGCGAACCGGTGGGCTGCGGCGGAGTGCCGCCGTTTGAGTTGTTGGAATGGACAGGGCCGTCAAACACGTTTTGATGGTTGTTGGCCCAGTAAGCATTGGAAGGATTGTTGTCCACGAAAACGGCGTAGTGGCCGAAACTGGTCTGCTGGACATACTCACGCACGGTTTGAGTGACGCCGCTGGGCATCCGCGCCTGCGCTTCAATCAGATAGCGCTTTTGGGTTTGCGTGCTGTCCGTGTTGATTGTATCCGGGTCAATACGCACCGTCAGCGTGACGCCGGGGTTGCTGTTGAACGGGTCGGTGATTGTGCCGTTTGTGCCATAAAAGCTGGAAGTGCCGCTCCATGCCAGCATGCCCGCGGTCGGCGGCCCGTTTTGCAGGCTGTTCTGGCTGAGCCAAAAACGCCCCAAATCCGCCCCCGCGTCCGCAACATTGAACGCTTCCGTCACATCGCTGCGGCGCTGGGCGCTTTGCATCAGCGTGGAAACCAGGCTGAGCAAGCTCAAGGCGGCGATTGACATCAGCGCCATCAGCCCCAGCACCGTGAATACCGCCATGCCCCGCTGTGACCGCCTGCGGCGGCCTGCACGAGAAAGTTCTGTGCGTCTGGAAAGTTCTGTGCGTCGGGGTGGCGTTTGCTGTTGCGGCATCGGGGCGATCCTTTGTTAATTTTGAGCGTGGCCGTTGGCGCCCGTGTCGGTGGCGCTGAAAGGCGTGTGGTCGCGCATGTAGACGCAGTTTCCGCTGAGCTGGCTGACGCCGCCAAAAGCCGCATCCGACGATGTGGCGCCCCGGTGCGCAAAGTCGTAGTCCCCGCAGGTGATCTTGATCTGGACGGCATTGGGCAGCGGCGGGCTGGCCGGGTCTGCGGGGTTTGCCAGCGGCTGAAAAAACTGCACGGCGTTTGCGACCGGAGCAATATCTTTGACGATAGGCTGACCGGCGATACTTTCCCCCGGCAGAATGCCGAGGCTGGCTCCCTGCTCGGTGCCTTTGATCCAAAGGCACGCGCCGTCATTGGGCCTCGGCGTTCCATTCGCCATCGGAGAGCCGTCCGGGTTCTTCTGCTTGTAGCTGGCCCGGTAAATGTCCAGCGTCGCGCCGACCCCATTGTGGTCCCAGGGAGCGGCTGTGCCCGCCAATGCCGTGACTCCGGCCCTGCCGCTGATAGTCACCCCCACGGTTCCCTGCGGAGAGCCAGCCGGGGGCGTGGACTGAGACTGAAACTGGGCAGGCGCAAACAGCCGAATGCCTGTCACGCAGATCACGGCGTTTGTGCTCCCATTGACCGCATCATACGTGGTGCCGAACGATGCGCCGTCCACGGAGCCGCCGCCGTCCATCAACTCAAAGTTCTGGGCTTCGCGCAGGCTGCCGGTGACCCGCTGCACGGCGTTGGCGGCGTCCGACGTGACAAAATCCGCCGCGGAAACACTGGCGCACAGCTTCATCATGCTTGTGTAAATGCCGAACGCGCCGAGCAGCAGCAGCGTGAGCAGCAGGCTAGACAGCATCATTTCCACCAGGGTAAATCCGCGTTCCCTGCTTTTCTGCCTTCGGTGACGGACGTTTGTCATCAAAATCTCTCCTGGCTGCCTGCCCCGCAGCAAAGCAATTCAGCAGCCCCGGCCTACCCGTTTACAATCAGCGTGTGGGTTGTGAAGCCGCCGCTCGTCTGCACCCCGGCAGGCCAGCCGATCACCACGGTGACCTGCACGATCTGGCCCACGGGCGTCCAGTGCGGCGTTGCGCCCGTGTTGGGCGGGCCGATCACCAGCGTGCCCGTAGTCCCTTGCGGAAGGTTGGAAGCGGCAAAACTATCCACGCCGGCGAATGTGTAGGAAACGGAGCCGGAAGGATACCCGGCCGGGTTGGCGCGGCCCGAATTGGCGTCAACAATGCGCAGAGTGCTCAGCCTCGCGACAACATTGCCGCCTCCGGCAGAGATGGATGAATACCCCTGCTCGCGGCACTGGTCAATCTTGTGCTGCGCGATCAACGCGGCCTGCGCGTAGTTGCTGCCCGCATGACTGGCCCGCAGGGCGACCGGAAACGCGGCGGCGCACGCCAGCACCATCAGCGTGAAGATAAGAAAAGCGATAGTGATTTCCGCGAGGGTAAACCCGCCCTGTCGTTTGTTTTTATGATGCATGCGTTTGTTTTTATGATGCATGGCGTGCATTGTTCCTGAGAGGGAAAGCGGCTGCCGCGCGCGTTTGACAGCGCATCCTCCGGCAGGAGTCGGAAGGCGGCGCGGGACAGTGTTCTGCGCCCTGCCCGCCTGTGTTATGGCTATTGTCGGCATCGGGCGCTGTTTTCTGCACCCGGTAATCGTGTTGGGTTCGGTTGGCAATCTCGTTGGGTTCGGCAGGCGATGTTTATTTCAAGATGCCGTTCCGCGCGTTCTTCTCGCTTTTCCCCGGCGCTGCTGCGGCGTTTTCACGGATGACTGAGGGCGTTTTCACGGATGACTGAGGGCGTTTTCACGGATGACTGAGGGCGTTTTCACGGATGACTGCCCGCGTACCGACGACGGAAGAAATCCGTCCGTCGTCGCAACGCGCTCGCAACGAGTTGGGAATGCCCAGGCCAAGCCGCTTCAAGCCGGGGGGCGGGGCGCACGGAAGCAATCCGCTTGCGGCGGGCATCGGCGCATCGTTCCAGGCCGGCAGCGGCTTCAGGGGAGCGAAACAAGCGCAGCACGAAATGGTACGCAGTTTCCGCCGTGTCGTAGTCGCCCTGAGCGTAGGCGAGGCGGGCGCGGGACAGGGACGCAGTGGCGTAGTCCAGGGCGATGGTCACAAGGTATTCATCCTGGAGATACGCGCCGCCGGAAAAGCCGTGCAGGGTGTAGCGATGCCAGGCGCTCTCGGTTTGTTCGCGAAGAACTGTGTCGGCAGGGCGCTTGCCGTGCGGGTAAAGGCGCATGACAATCCCTACGGGCGCAGGGTCATATTCGGCGACCAGAAAGGACAGCAGCGGGACAAAATGGCCGGTGCGGTAGTCAATTGGGTTTTGCTGCACGGGGCGCAGGACGGCGATGGGCCGCCCCGCCGCGACTGCCTGCGCCATGATGCTGTGCAGCAGGTCTTCATGCCAGACGGCATGCGGGGTGAGCGCGCCCGGCGGGTAAAGAGAGTTCAGATAAGGCGCGCGCCGTGTCAGACTGTTCCAATACCAGAGGTTGGCGAAGCGGCGCAGGCGCAGGTCGTAGATGCCCAGCAGAAGCTGACGCTGAATATCAACGACATCGGGCCGGTCATGCTCCACCACCTGCAGGTACTGCACGGCGGAATGGCTGGTATCCTGGCCGTTGTCAATGAGAATGCTGTCCTGCGGCAGAGACGCCAGAATGTTGCGCCCATAGTCGTAGCAGGCCCAAACGCGGTGCAGGTCGCAGTGGCCCCAGTGCGCCCCGCACTGAAACGGAGCCAGGAGAAGCAGGCTGATCGCGGCAAACGCTTGGTAGAAACGCCGCTTTTCCGGGGCAACCGCCGCCGCGAGGCGGGGCCAGAAAGCCCACAGCCCCTGGCCGATCAGCAGGGCGACAACGGCGTAGAAGGGGATAAAGTAGATGTAGCGGTTGTAAACTTCGTAGTTCACGGCGTAGACAACATCGGCCAGCATGATCCATGTCAAGAGAACTGCCACAGCGGGAGCGCGCCGCCATGCCGCAAACAAGCCGATCAAGGCCGGGACAAACAGGGGCCAGACATATTCATTGCTCAGGCCGCCCGCCCACGAGACCGTGTTGCGCCACACGACAGACAAAGGCATGTGGAACATCAACCCCGCGAAAGGGCGTCCGGTGACATGGTAGTAAAACGCAAACGGCGTGCGCGGGTCGCCCCAGTTGACGGCGGGGTGGGCGAGGGCGCGCAGCGGAAGATAAGCGTAAAACAGCAGCGGCAGAAGCGCCGCCCCCAGCAGCCGCAGCCAAAGCCGCCGGACTGTGCTGTCGCGCAACCGGCCCAAGTTTGGGCTGCAAAGCAGGACAAAAGCAAGGAAACCCGGCACAAACAGCGTGTTGATCTGCCCATTGGTCAGGGCGAAGCCGTAGGCAAGGGCGAGCGGGAACAGGTCACGCGCCGCGCAGCCGCGCGCCCGCCAGCGCAGGGCGAGAAACAGCAAGGCGGCGGTATAGCAGGCGGTCAGGCTGTAGGTTTCGCAAAACAGGCATTGCTGCCAAAAGGTCGCAGAAAAGGCGAACAGCGCGGCGGCGGCCAGGGCGACTGGACGCGGCAAGCCCAGCGCGCGGCCCGCGCCAAACAAAAACGACGCTGCCAATGCGCCGCACACCGCGCTCCAGACATTCAATCGCCAGATGATGGTGCCGAAGGGAAACACGAGCGTCCAGGCTTTGCTCAGCAGGCACCAGACCGGGTAGCCGGTGGGGTGCGTGATGCCCAGTGTGTACGCCGCCGCGGCCAGCTCGCCGCAGTCGCCCCAATACAGGGTCGGGCACAGCGTACACAAATAGACGCCGAGGGCAGCGACAAAAAGCGCTGCCGCCAGAAACCTATCTGCGTGTTTGTGAAGGATGTGTGGCATGGCATGTGTCTGGCGCGGCGCTCTTGTGGTGATGGAAGAACTGTTCCCATTGTCGGCAGAACCCGGTAGTTTCCACAGGAGCCTTTGTTGTGTGCATGGAAACAAGAGGGAGGCCCCCCCGCCCCAATTCTGGGGAGCCGGAGGGGAGAGAGGCCCCCGACCTTAACTTGGGAGGGTAAGACTTACTGGCCCTGGCTTCCCGGCACCGGTAGGCACTCTTCCTTTTGGCTCCCCAGAATTGGGGCGGGGGGGCAATTTTGTAGAGGCCGATGGCAGAACCCAGTAGTTTCCACAGGAGCATCAGTCACAAAAAGCGGCGGGGCGCCAGGCGCAAAAAAGCGGCGGGGCGCTTGATTGCGCCGCCGCCGCTGCTGATGAAAAGCCGTTACGCTGCCAACTTATGGCAGGGCATGCGTATAGGTCTGGCCGCTGACTGTCACGGTGCCGACCGCGCAGGTCGGGGTCGTGTTCATATCGCCAATGGTGTAGGCGGTCGTTGTTTCCGGGCAGAGGGGCAGAGTGCCGCTGGACCCTTTGATGTAATCTGGGCAAAGATTGGCCGCAGTCGGGGTTGCGGTGGTGGCTTGCTTGGCATCGATGGCCCACTGCTGCTTGGCGGCATCGATCTGCTTGAGGTTGGCGACGCAGGCTTTGGCGCGGGACGCTTCGCGAGCCTTCACAAAGTTGGGGATGGCGATAGCCAGCAGGATGCCGATAATCAAGACCACAATCATGATCTCAACCAATGTAAAGCCTTTGGCCTGGGCAGGCTTCTTGAAACGAAATGCCTTCATAGAACGAAACTCCTTTTCTGTCGTGCGCATTTCCTATGCGCTGGGGGCGATGCGTGGCGGTCGGTTGTGTCTGTTCCGCAGGCTGTCGTCGCGGAACACATGAATGCTGACACGCTAAGTATCGGCATCTCCTCCCCGTCTCTATAGGGGAAGAACCACAAAAAAATACCGGCTTTTTGGCCCGGCCGCATAAAAAAGCCCCGGCAGCCCTTGACAAAGCCCCCAAGCATTGTCTATACTAATGCCAACCTTCCTGCGGCAGGGCTGCTTCAGGGCCGGACAGGTTTCCGTGCGCTCCCCCTTCTCTGCCAAGAGACCCCCTTTTCTCAACGAATGAGACAAGCCGACATCGCTGTCGCCCAAAAGCAGCGGTGTTTTTTCTTGTCCGGCTGATTGTGTGCCCGCCGGGCAGCGCAAGCAATTTGTGAGGAGGGCGTGGTATGATATGCAGCCTGTGAAAGTCGTGATTGCCGATGATGATGCCCTGGTGCGCCTGGATCTGAAGCTGGCCCTGGAAGAACTCGGACACCGGGTGCTGGGCGAGGCGGAAGATGGACAGCAGGCTGTCTTTCTGGCCCGCACTTTGCAGCCCGACCTGCTGATCCTGGATGTGATGATGCCCAAATTGGACGGCCTGGATGTGGCGCGTGCCGCGCGGCAGGAAAAGCTGGCTCCGGTCGCTTTGCTGACCGCCTATTCCGACGAAACCCTGATGGAGCGCGCCGATGATGCGGGCGTGCTGGCCTACCTGCGCAAGCCGTTCCGCAAGGAAGACCTGGCTCCGGCGATTGCGATTGCCCTGGGGCGTGACCGGGAGCGGCGCGGCTTGGAAGCGGAAATTGAAGACCTAAAAGACAAAATGGAAGCGCGCAAGATCGTAGGCCGCGCCAAAGCTCTGCTGATGGAGCGCCATCAGCTCACCGAGCGCGAAGCGTTTCACCGCATCCAGGCCCAAAGCCAGGCATTGCAGAAAGCGCCGCATGAGATCGCGCAGGCTATCATTCTCGCGAGCGAACTCGGCGTTTGATCCGGTCAAGCCATAGCTTTCATCAGCCAGTTTTCTTCGTGCGTTCTCCTCTCCTTCGGGCGAAGCCGTCTTACAAAGGCGGCGGGTATTGGGCCTTTCCTCACAAGGGAACGGCAGGGAAACGCTTGAAAGTCCGTTCTGCGCACTCTGCGCCCTTCGGGGCGAACACGCCGTGCAGAAAATCTCATTGTCTGCCCTGGCGCGCTTTATCACTTTGCTTCTTCAGGAGGAACCCCAGTTGCGAACCCTTTTCAGCCCAAGCAAGCACCAGGACCCATTGTCTGCCGCCGCCGCCCTCGGCACCGCCTGTCTCGCCTTCGGCGCGGGGCTGGCCGCCGGCCCTGCCTGCGCCCAAGCGCCCACGCCGCCTGCGACTACAGGGGAAGGGCCTGGCCCTGCCACGCAGCCGCCGCCTGCGCCGGGCACGACCCAGCCCGGCCCGACACAAGTGCCCGCCGCACCGGCTCCCTCCGGCACGTCCGGCCCGGATGCCTCGGCCCCCCCCGCCGCGCCTGCCGCGCCGCCGCCGAACTACAAAATCCAGTACAACGGCCTGATAGACGGCTACATCCAATACCAGGCCAACAACCCCCACGGCACGTTGCTGCAAACCGCGACCGGCGGCCTTTACAACGGCGCTTACAATGCCCGCATCAAGACGCCGACCTTGCAGCTTGCGGAAATCAATGTGTTCAACACTCCGAAGCCAGGCGGCTTTGCCTTCAAGACAACTTTGATCGCCGGGGATATTGCCGACCAGAACCATGTCAACTTCAACTTCCAGACAGGCAGTTCAGTCGGCAGCAGCGGGGAAGCGCAACTCAAGAACATCCAGCAGCTGTACGGCTCTTATGCCTTTGCGGGCGTCGGTGGCGGCGTGGATGTCGGCAAGTTCTACACGCCCTTCGGCTACGAAGTGACCGAAGCCAATGCCAACTACAACTACACCCGCTCCCTGGATTATAATATCGTGCCGTTCTACCATGCGGGTGTGCGGGCCTACACCGGATCGTATCACGGGCTGGTGGCGACTGGCTATATCGTCAACGCCCTGTTCAACTCGGCCACGGAAGGCGTGCACAGCGAAAACGGCAAACGGGGCCTGATCGGCCAGCTCAACTACACCGACCCCAAAGGCAAGTATGTCGCTATCGGCAGCTACGGCTACAACAAAGACCGCATCTCAGGAACAGGCGTAGACAGCAAGAACACGGTCGGCGACCTTGACCTGACTTACAACATCACCGCCAACCAACTGGTTGCCGGAGAATATACGTATGTCCAGCTCAAGCCCGAAGCAGGCCTTGCCAAAACGACCATCAACGGCTACGCGGCTTATTATCGTCAAACTCTGACCCCCAAAACCGCATTTGCCCTCCGCGTTTCCGGCTACCAGCAGAACCTGCACACGGACGGAGCCAAAAACCCCAAGCCGTTTGAGTTCACCGGTACTTATGAATACAAGCCCGGCGCCAACTTCACGACACGCCTTGAGTATCGCCACGACACCAGCAACATTGAAGGCAGCTACCTGGGCAGCCATGATACGGCAATCGGAGGCGGCAGCAAGAAAAACCAGGACTTGCTGATCCTGGCCGGCATGTTTACGTTCTAAATATCTTTGTACTTTCTGCCCCGGTGTCCAGCCGCACCGGGGACCTTTTCCACTGGCTCGCATGAACACAAAGGGAGAACTATCCGATGTCTCGTTTCACCAAGCAAATGCGCATCGCCACCCGGCTGATGCTCATGGTTCTGGCTTTCAGCGCAATGCTGGAAGGTGGGGTCAATCTCCAGGCGGCCTGGGCGCAGGCTCCCGCGCCGCCTGCCGCGCCGGCGACAAGCGCCGCCGCCGCGCCGACCACCAATACTCCTGCGCCGACCACCAACACGCCCGCGCCTGCCCCCACCTTTGACAAAGCCGCCGCCGCCGACCTGAGCAGCGTCAAAGCCGCGTCCTTGACCGGGGAAGGGGCCAGTCGGGGCGACACAGCCTGGATGATTGTCGCCACCGCCCTGGTCATGCTGATGACGCCCGGCCTAGCCTTCTTTTATGGCGGACTGGTGCGCTCCAAAAACGTGCTTAACACGCTGATGATGTCGTTTGTCGCGCTGGCGATTATCAGCGTGCAGTGGATGCTGTGGGGCTACTCGGTGGCCTTTGGCAACGATATTCCCCTCAGCGGCAGCATGGCGGGCATTATCGGCAAGCCGACGCAGTTTATGGGCTTGCAGCACGTGGGCGCGGGCCTGCGCACCGGCCTGACCATCCCCGAATCCATCTTTATGCTGTTCCAGATGACGTTCGCCATTATCACGCCCGCCCTGATCTCCGGGGCGGTTGCGGAACGCATGAAGTTCAGCGCTTACTGCGTGTTTATCTTGCTGTGGGCGACATTCTTCTACGACCCATTGGCGCACATGGTCTGGGGCGGCGGCTACATCGGCGCGACCCTGCACGCTCTAGACTTCGCGGGCGGCACGGTTGTGCATATCTCGTCGGGCGTGTCTGCTTTAACTCTGGCATTCATGCTCGGCAAGCGCAAGGGGCACGGCAGCGACGAAATGCGTCCGCACAATGTGCCCATTGTTCTGCTGGGCGTTGCGCTGCTGTGGTTTGGATGGTTCGGCTTCAACGCCGGCTCGGAGCTTGCCGCCGATGGCGTGGCCTGCGCCGCGTTCATCAACACGCATATCGCCACCGCCGCCGCCGCCTTGTCGTGGATGCTGATAGAATGGCGCATGTTCAAGAAGCCTACGGCTGTCGGCTTGGGGTCGGGCGCGGTTGCAGGGCTGGTTGCGATCACGCCCGCCTGCGGCTTTGTGGATGCCACGGCCGCTCTCATTATTGGCCTGGTCGTCTCGCCCATCTGCTTTGCCGTTATCCAATTGAAGTCCAAGCTGAACCGCTATGACGATGCCCTGGACGTGTTCGGCGTCCACGCCTGCGGCGGCATGTGGGGCGCATTAGCGACCGGCCTGTTCGCCAACAGCAAAGTCAACTCTGCCATTACCGGCGCACTGGGCGCCTCCGACGGCATCTTCGCCGGCGGCACATTGGTGCAGTTTGGGCGTCAGGCCGTCGCCGTCGTGATGACCATTGTCATGGCGGTCGTCGCCACGTTCGTCTTCGGCACGATTACCAAATTGGTCTGCGGCGGCTTGCGCGCGCCCGCTGAAGAGGAAGAAGACGGCCTGGATGTCACCGAGCACGGCGAGGAAGGCTATTCCAGCGACAACACCGGCATTCCCGCCCTGGCAGGAGCCTAAGGAGATCACTGATGGTTAGAATTGAAGCAATTGTTCGTCCCAGCCGCCTGGACGAAGTCAAAGCCGCCCTGGACGATTTGGGCATTACCGGCATGAGCGTGCTTGAGATTAAAGGCGCAGGAAAGCAAAAGGGCTACACCCAGCACTACCGTGGGTCGGAGTACCAGGTCAACTTGCTGCCCAAAGTGCAGATCGTGGTGGTCGTGCCCGACACCAAGCAGGATTCGGTGGTGGAAGCCATTGAAAACGCCGCCCGGACAGGCGAGATCGGCGACGGCAAAATCTTCGTCACCCCGATTATGGAGGCCATCCGCATCCGCACGGGGGAGCGCGGCGACACGGCCATTTCCTAACTCTCCGCTTCAGCAGGGGCCGTGCCAATTGGCACGGCCCCTGTAAAAATAACATGTGCCTTTTTGCGTAAAGCCTGTTTGAAACAGCCGTTCATCAGGTATACTCTCCGCGCATGCCAGCCAAGCATGCGCGCTGTGTAGTTTGCGGCGCTGCGTTTCTGTCGCCTCGGCGACACCTGCCCATGAAAGACACGCTTATAACCCCACGCCCCGCCTCCTGGCCGCTGCCGCCATCAGTCTGGCAGCCTTCTGCGCCCCCGCCGCCCACGCCTAGTCTCTTGTCATCACTTACTCGCTCGGCACGTTTTCCTACATGCAAAGCCCCACTCCCGGCAGCAGCTTCAGCCTGAATGCACGGTCGCAGACCATCACGCTCAATCCCGGCATCAACGACATCACCAATGCGCAGGGTGTTACCTTCACCGCCAACTTCCGCACGGCGTACTCCACTAACTCCGGCACGGCCAGCCGCAGCATGACAGTGAACGGAGTGACGGGAACCGTTTCTCAGCCATTCACCATCACCACCAACACAACCACTGACGCCAACAACGGCGACATCATCGCCAGCGATGATCTGTCATTGCAGCCCGGCAGCACGACGACATTTAACCTCGGCTCCCAGGGCACAGTCACCTTCACGCCCCGCTCTGTCGGCTTCTTCGGCATGGACCAAGGTACCTACACCAACAACGTTCCCGGCAGGTTTGTTTACACTCCCGCCGCCGCGCCGGAGCCATCCTCGTTTGCCGCGCTTGGCTTGGGCGCATTGGGCCTCGGCGCACTGATCCTGCGTGCCCGCAAGCGCACGGCCTGCGCCGTTTAACCAACACGCCAGCTAATCCTGACACAGCGCGCCCGCATTTGCAGCCTCCCGCCTGCGAGTGCGGGCGCATTTGCGTTTGTCTGTGGGAAAGCCGTCGCGCAGGGCATGCACAATTAGAAACTATCCCCTCGTGTTGCCGGTGGTAAAAAGAACGGCTTTGTTTTCTTCCACAGAAAACAGCGGATGCGCATCAAGCCAACCTCAAATGTAACATACGCCATTGTTACATAAGTGTTATTTTAAGTTGCGCATATATTTTGTAACTTGCACTTGACAATCAGTGCTTTCAATACTATAATATTTACATTATGGTGAGCATTTACGATGTGGCAAAGGAGTCGGGGGTTTCGACGGCAACGGTTTCACGGGTATTCAGCACACCCGATTTACTGAGCCACAACACACGGCGGCACGTGATGGAAGTTGCGGCCCGCCTGAATTATCGCCCGCGTCGTTCTCAAAAGGTCAAAGACCAGGAGGAGGGCAGCGTGCGAGGAGCATTGGATTCTGCCAATGCCCTTGGGTTTCTTTATTTCGCGTCAGAGTTTGACATTAGTCCACTCAACGACTTTTATGCGCCTGTGCTGGCCGGGGCGCAGGCCGAAGCGAGCCGTTTGGGAATGCATTTGGTCGTGAGCATGGCCCCTCGTCACGTGTGTCCGCAGGAGATGCCAAAGATGTTCCGTGAGCAGGCGGTGGCAGGCATGCTCCTGGTAGGAGCCGCGCCGCCGGAAGTCTTGGCCGCTTATGATGGGTATCTGCCGCCCTCTGTTCTGGTAGACAACTACGATCCATCGGGGGGGCGTGACTGCGTGTTTTCCGATGGCTTCGGCGGTGCCTGGGAAGCCACCCGCTTTTTGATCGGACTGGGGCACCGCCGGATTGGTTTTGTCATCAATGAGCCGACAGCGTCCTCGTTTCAAGACCGGCAGCGCGGCTGGCTGTGCGCTCTTTATGAAGCCGGGATTATGCCTGACCCGCGCTGGATCATTTCCATGCAGATCGCGGATGACCCGGATCCGTTCTTAAGCCCCGTTCTCGGCTCGCCGGATGGCCCGACGGCTTATCTGGCCGCGAACGATGACAATGCCCTCGCCGTGATGAAGTCATGCCGCGATCTGGGACTGAGCGTGCCTCAGGACATCAGTTTGATCGGGTTCGACAATATTCCCTTCAGCGTGCATACCTACCCACCGCTGACGACGCTTTCTGTGGATAAACAATACATGGGCCGCCTGGCTGTGCGTCGCCTCCATGCGCGGCTTCAAGAAAACCAAGCGGGGCAGGGGGTCCAGGAGCCACCCATTCATCTTACGGTGCCTGTTTCGCTCGTGCAGCGGGAAACCTGCTGTCCACCTAAACTCTCGTTCTGATAAAATACCGAAAAAGGAAGGCTGTTGTCATGAAAAACAAAGGGTTTACCCTCATTGAGCTTCTTGTCGTGATCGCCATTATCGCAATCCTCGCCGCCATTCTCTTTCCTGTCTTCGCCAAAGCCCGCGAAAAGGCGCGGCAGATTACCTGTCTTTCCAATGAAAAGCAGCTTGGATTGGGTTTTCTTCAGTACACGCAGGACTACGACGAGCATTATCCGTGCGGACTTTTGACAGACAAGCATTTTGGCGTAGGATGGGCAGGACAGCTCTACAATTATGTGAAAAGCGCGAAAGTTTACAGCTGTCCCGATGATGCGTCTGTTCTGAATCCCAACGATACTTCGGCCACTTCTCCCCTGTCGTACTTGTATAACCTCAACGTCGGCGAGGATGATACAACCATGACTTCCTTCAACAACCCCAACGGCAACTCGGTGCCACAATCAGCTTTTACAAGCACGTCCAAGACGGTGCTGCTGTGCGAAAACTTCGGCTTCAGGTACCAGGCCAATGTCACCGACCCGAAAGAAAGACAATCCACGGCAGGAAATGGCGTCACTCATGCGTCTTCGGGTTTTTACCAAACAGGATACATGGGCGGGCGTGATGCCAACAACGTTGGCTATGACGGCGGCGGCTGCGGGAACAACTACGACCAAAGCTGCTATTCAGGCAAAGACCCTGTCCACAGCGGCGGCTCCAATTTTGTGCTGGCCGACGGCCATGCCAAATGGTTCCAGCCCAATGCTGTGTCTTCTGGATTGAATGCCGCCAGTCCGACAAACGATGAGGCCGCTCCCTGCAGCACCGGCAGCTTCGGTGTCGCGAGCTGCGCGGCGGCGGGAGGCGACTTCGGGGGCAAATCTGCGGTGACGGGCGCTCCATTCGCGGCCACGTTCAGCGTTCAGTAATTTTTCTTGGTTATCTTGAACGAAAAAGGGCGGGGCCATCAGCCCTGCCCTTTATTTCTACTTGGTTTTCGAGAGTGGGAAGTCGGTTATGTTGAAATTATTGATTGCCTTCTTCGGTGTGGCGATGATGGTCGGCTGCGCGAAAGCCGCTCCAGTCTTCGAGGCCGTCACTCCTAATGCTGCGTCTGTGCAACGATTGGATAAGTTTGAGCTGACTTTCCAATTGTCGCAGACCGGGTATTCCAATCCTTTTGACCCGGCACAGATTGATGTGTCTGCGGTTTTTGTCTCGCCCAGCCGTCACTCCTATTCCGTCAACGGTTTCTTCTACCAGGACTACGCCCGCACCGGGCCGCCGGAAAAACTCAGCCCGATTGGCAGCCCGGTCTGGAAAGTCCGCTTTACGCCCGCAGAGGCAGGCGCCTGGACTTACACCGTCAAAGCCGTGGATGCCAAAACCGGGACTGCTCTGCTCAGCCGCCGCACCTTTACCTGCACCCCGTCGGGCCGCAAAGGATATGTCCAAAAGTCACATCTGGACGCACGGTATTTGCAGTATGAGGATGGAACGCAGTACATTCCCCTGGGCCAGAACCTTGCCTGGGGCAACTGGGGCACCACAAACGGCACATATTCTTACGATACATGGCTTCCGAAAATGGCGGCTGAGGGCGCAGACTTTGCCCGCTACTGGATGTGGTCCGACTACCAGGGCATTGAATGGAAAGACACCGGGCTGGGAAACTACACCCACCGGCTGAACGAGGCATGGCGGCTGGATTATGACCTGGAGGCCGCCCGGCGCTGCAATATCCAAGTGATGCTGACATTGCTGAACCACGGGGCTGTGTCCACCCAGGTCAACCCGCAATGGGCGGAGAGTCCCTACTTTTCGGGCAATGGCGGCCCCTGCGCCACGCCCCGCGACTTTTTTACCAATCCCACTGCGCGCGATTTCTTCAAGCGCCGCCTGCGCTATATCGTCGCCCGCTGGGGCTATGCTTCCAACTTGCTTTGGGAACTCGCCAACGAGATCGACAACACGGACGACTACATCAAAAACGCCCATGTCCGGGCGGATGTGGCCGCCTGGCACCGAGAAATGGCCGCCTATCTGCGGTCGCAGGACACGCGCCATCTGATTACCACTAGTTTCAGCCGCTTTCAGGATGACCCCGCCATTTGGAATCAGCCGGATATTGATCTGACCCAGTTCCACTACTACACAACGTCCCCGACGATGGAGGACGCCCAGGCGGCGGTGATCCGGCGTTACCAAAAGCAGTTTCCCAGCAAACCTGTGTTTGGCGGCGAGATGGGGTTCCCGGCGGGAGGCGAGTATTCCATCGCCCACGACCCGCAGGGAATTCAATGGCATAATGCGCAGTGGGCGTCCTTCTTTTCCGGCGCGGCAGGCAGCTCAGCCCTCTGGTGGTGGGCTGACTACATTGACCCGCAAAATCTTTATGCGCACTACCGGGGATTATCCAGGTTCTTTGCGGCCCTGAACGTGCCTGCATCGCAGTTTGTCCCGGCCTGCCCTGCGGTCACCACTCCCAGCCGCGCCGCCCTGCGCCTGACCGGCTATCCCGAATGGGGGTTTACAGCCGAGGCCAATCTGTTCACGATCAGCGCTGACGGCCTAATCACGCCGGGTGAGGACCAACTGGCGGCTTACTTGTACGACACCAAAGACAACGCCGCCCGGCACAACCCGCCGACGTTTCAGGTGGATTATCCCGCGCCGGGGAACTTTGTTCTCTTGACCGGCACGCCGAATGGTCAGCCGCGCCTCGTTGTTTCTGTGGATGGGCAAAGCGCGTATTCCGGCAACCCCGCTGCCGGAGCGACAGTCACCGTTCCCATCAGCGCGGGACAGCACTCCATTGCCCTGGACAACCTGGGAAGCGGCTGGGTGGATGTCTCCAATTACATTTTCACGTCCCTGGTGCCGTCGCTGAAAGTCTACGCCCTGCAAGGCCCGACCACGATTGCCGCCTGGGTGATGAACCGGGACTACAACTACGCCGATCTGCATGAGGGGAACACGCCCCAGGTCGTCCGAGGCACCATCCATTTTCGGGGCCTGACTCATAATGGACTTTGGAATGTGGAATGGCGCAGCACCCAAACAGGCATGGTTTCCTCGCGCACTATCGCTACTGCTCGCAATGGTAAACTTGATCTGCCCGTCCCCCCGACCGTCTGGGATTGCGCCTTGAAGATGACCTTTGATGCGAAACGCTCCCCTAAGCGCTCGCCGCGCACTGCGCCCTGAGACTGCCAATCCCAGACCGAACACAAACGCGCCCGCAAAGCGCCCCCCTTCTTTGCTCATCATTATTATCGTCCCCGGCTTGCTTTACCCCGCCGTTTTGTGCGAAAATAAAGCATGGCTGACTCGTCCCCGCCGCCGCAAGACACCCTGGTGCGTCAGGCCGTTCCGCGCCTGTGGCTGCCCTCGCCCGGCCCTGTCCCGGATGCCGCGCCCGCCCCGGATAACACCCCGCCGGTCGCGCTGCAAGTGGTCACGACCCCGGCTTCGCCTGCCCGGCGCACCCCGCGTTCCCGCCGCCATCCCGATGCCCCGCCCGCCCCTGCCGAAGACCAAGCGGCAGACGCTGTTGACACGCCCGCCCTGTCCCCGCGCCCCCGCTACAGCCCCACCATCAAAGACCTGCCCAGCGGCGAGCGTCCCCGCGAGCGCCTGCTGGCCTACGGCGCGCAGGCCCTGAGCACGGCAGAGCTGATCGCCCTGCTCATTCGCGTGGGGAACCATGAGCGCAGCGCGGTTTCGCTGGGCGAGCACCTGCTGGCCCACTTCGGCAACATCAAAGGGGTCGCCTGTGCCAGCGCGGAAGAACTCGCGAAGGTTAAGGGCATCGGGCCGGCCAAAGCCGCCGAGATCAAGGCCGCTATTGAGTTCGGCAGCCGCCTGGCCCTCTTCACCGATGATGCCCGCCCGACCATCGGCGGCCCCCGCGATGTCGCAAACCTCCTGATGCCCGACCTGCGCTACCTGAAAAAGGAAACGCTCAAGGCCATTCTGCTCAGCACCAAGAACCATGTCCTCGCCATTAAAACCATCAGCATCGGCGATTTGTCGTCCAGCATCGTCCACCCCCGCGAAGTGTTTCAGGATGCCGTGGTTGCCTCCGCCGCCTCCATTATCGTGGCCCACAACCACCCGTCGGGCGATCCGACCCCAAGCGCGGAAGATGTGGCCGTCACCAAGCGCCTCATCGCCGCCGGCGAGATATTGGGCATTGACGTGCTCGACCACATCGTCATCGGTGACGGCATCTTTGCCAGCCTCAAAGAACGCGGCCTGATTTAGCGCGCTTGCACCCCCAGTGCGCCCGCTTTCCTACGTCTGATTCACGGTGTACCAAGCCATGAGCGACGACGGAACAGTTTGTTCCGTCGTCGGTATGCCGTTGGGATGCCGTGGCAATGCCGAAGGGCAGCAGGGGGAAGGGCTTCAGCACGCGGTCAAGTGCGGGGCGCGGGAACAATTGTTCCCTCAGCGTCGTCCTGCTAAACGTGATCTCCTTAGCTGATCCCTCTGGAAAATGAGGGAGCCGCCCGCCGGACATGTCCCGGCGGGCGGCTCTTTTTTTGTCGTTGGGATGAG
>JAABUQ010006686.1_pt1 | contig 17248 bp, 16 predicted proteins | sample 5560001 | NCBI WGS metagenome assembly JAABUQ01 (sample SAMN10711888, study PRJNA513371) | rock metagenome | isolation source: Antarctica rocks | place: Antarctica: Victoria Land, Finger Mt nord | collected 2015-12-18
CGGCCAGCACGGCCGAGAAACGCACACCGGCATGCAGGAGCTTCCGGATCTGGTCGGGCGCGACCTGCGGCTTGCATGACCGGCAATACCCGGGTGCGCACCTCGGCCGGCAATGCTTCGTCGGGTCGGTCCGCCTTGGTCGCGAAGTGGTGCCGCCAGGGTACTAAAGCTGTTCCTCATAATCGATAGGTATACTGGCGCGTCGTTGGCTTCTACGGTGGATATTGCGATGCCAATCCAAGCGTTTTCGCTCGATCTTCGCTGGGGACAGAGCGTGATCGGCACTGCGCCAACATAGGCCCGCGCATCATGCATCTTGCGAGACTCGACTGATACCCGACCCATAAAGATCTGCGCTTGCACCTTCATACCTGGAGCCTGGAAACCGGAAAACGAGGTAAATCTCACTCGCCAGCAAGCAGCCGCCCTACATCGTTTTTGGTCGCTTCCAAAGTATGGAATCGGACGTGCCGCATTGGGATCAGGCGGATCGCGCCAGCTCGATCGCCGGCCGGTTGCCGGAAGCGCGCGACAGCAGCCAGTCCGACACCTGGGCCGCCTGCATCGGCCTGGACAGCAGGTAGCCCTGCAGGCGGGTGGCGCCGAGCTGTGTCAGCGTCGCCGACTGCAGCTCCGTTTCGACCCCCTCCGCCGTCACGTCGAGTTTCATCGCCCGCGCGATCATCAGAATCGCGCGGATGATCGCGCTGCCCTCCTCGGTGTCCTGCTGCACGAAGCCGCGGTCTATCTTGATCGTGCCGATCGGCAGCGCCTTCAGCCGGGCGATCGACGAGAAGCCGCTGCCGAAATCATCGAGTGCGAGATGAACGCCGCGCGCCTGCAGCGCCTGCAGCACCGGCATGACCTGGGAATGGTCGGCCGCGAACATGCTCTCGGTGATCTCCAGATGGAGGCGGCGCACCGGCAAGCCCGATGCATCCAGCGCCGCCTGCACGTCACCCAGCAGGTCGCCGGACAGGATCTGCGCGAGCGATACGTTGACCGATACCGCCGGCGGGTCGAAGCCGGGCCAGAGCATGGCCGCCTTGCAGGCTTCCAGCAGCACGAAGCGGCCGATGGCCACGATCTGTCCAGACCGTTCGGCGATCCGGATGAAGACGTCCGGGCCGATCTGGCCGCGGTGCGGATGCGTCCAGCGAAGCAGTGCCTCCAGGATGTCGCAGCGTCCGGAAGCGGCATCGACGATGGGCTGGTAATGCACGGACAGCGCACCGTCCGCGAGCGCATGGCGAAGACCCTGCTCCAGCGCATGCCGCTCGCCGACGACCGACGCGAGCGCGGGGTCGAAGACGTTCACCCGGCTGCCGCCGTCGTTCTTGCCGGCATACATCGCGACATCGGCGGCACGGATCAGCTCGTCCTGCGATGCGCCATGGCCGGGATACAGCGCGATCCCGATGGTGACGCCGACCTGGGCCGTGTGCGACCCGACATCGATGGGGTCGGCTACGCAGTCCCCGATCGCATGGGCAAGTGCGAGTGCCGCGGCCTTGTCGGCCTGGTCGGTGGTGACGACGACGAACTCGTCGCCGCCCCAGCGGGCGAGATGGGCACCGACGCAGCACGCCGCCAGCCGATCGGCGACGGCACGCAGCACGCGGTCCCCCACGTGGTGTCCCTGCACGTCGTTGATCTGCTTGAAGCCGTCGAGATCGAGGAAGAGCACGGCCGCGGTCGATCCGGCCCGCGCGGCATCGTCCAGCACGATCGCCAGCCGTTCGGACAGCGTCGCCCGGTTGAACAGACCGGTCAGCCCGTCATTCGAAGCCGAGCGTGCCAGCGCCAGGGCATAGCTTTCCCGCTCGGCTATCTCGTGCTGCAGGTCTGCCGTACGCGCCTCGATGCGCGACTCCAGCGACTGGTTGGAACAGTGCAGCTCCACCTGTGCCGCCTGCAGCAGGACGTTGGCGGACTGCGTCATGCCCTGCTGCATGACGGCATCGGTCATCAGGGTCTGATTAATGCGCGTCAGGCGCATCGACGCGGTCAACCGGCGATGGATCACCATGCAGGTGGCGATCATGACCGTGGAGTCCGCCAGCCCGAGCAGCCCGATCGTGACATCGTCCCGGCCGGTGCGGAGGAGGAACATGAACGAGAACGGCAGCAGCAGCGACAGGCAGTAGCCGATCGCCAGGCGCGGCGCTGCTGCCAGGAAGGTGGGGCTGCCATTGGCCAGGGCAGAGAGCACGATCACCATGGCAGCGCGGCCGGTGACATCCATGGACGAGGAGAACAGCAGCGGGAACCCGATCCACAGCAGCGAGGCGGCGCTGACGCCGATCGCGTAGCGTCCGATCTCGGTGGAGCCGCTTGCCGAAGCCTGCCACCGCTTCGGGTGCCAAAGCAGCAGGTCCAGCGTGCGCAGGACCAGCACGACGGCCATCGCACCCAGCCAGCAGAGCAGGCCGCGCAGGTTGCCTGAAGTTCCGACCATGAACACCAGGCACAGGCTGGAGATCGCGGTCATGACCAAGCCACCGCGTCCGTGGGCGTAAAGAGCGCGGGCCCGGTCGCGCAGGATCAGCTTCTCGATGCCGACTCCGTCCACGCCCCCAAGGGAGCCCGCGACCGACAACTCAGGCTCCTCCATGTCATGCTCTTTCGTCTGCTTCACTACGCAACATGCGCCCGCGAGATGAAGCGCCCGTAAACGCCTGGTCTTCCGACCGGACCGATCTGCGATCCTGCCGAGTGGGTCCTACTCGGCAGGTAGATCGCCCGCCTTGACAAGGCAGACGCGGGTTCAGCCGGCGGCGGCGTCGGAGGTAGCGGATTCGCGCCACAGGTCGATGCCGCTCTCCATGGCGTGACGGTCGATATTGGCCAGCTCGTCATCGCTGAAATCGAGGTTGTTCAGAGCGTCCAGGCTGTCGTCGAGCTGCCTGACCGAGCGGGCGCCGATCAGCGCGGAGGTCACGCGACGGTCGCGCAGCACCCAGGCGATCGCCATCTGGGCAAGGCTCTGGCCGCGCGCCTGGGCGATCTCGTTGAGCGCACGGACGCGTCCGAGCAGGTCGTCGGTGAGCAGGTCGCGCGAGAACGAGCTGTCCTTGGCGACCCGCGACCCCTCGGGGATGCCGTTGAGGTACTTGCTGGTCAGCAGCCCCTGTCCTAGCGGCGAGAAGGCGATGCAGCCGGCGCCGAGCTCGTCGAGCGTCGCGAGCAGGCTATCCTCGACCCAGCGATTGACCATCGAGTACGACGGCTGGTGGATCAGCAGCGGCGTGCCGAGGCGATTGAGGATACCGGCAGCCTTGCGGGTCATCTCGGGCGAGTAGGACGAGATGCCGACATAGAGCGCCTTGCCCTGGCGCACGAGGTGGTCGAGTGCCCCCATGGTCTCTTCCAGCGGCGTGCTGGTATCGATGCGGTGCGAGTAGAAGATGTCGACGTAGTCGAGGCCCATGCGCACCAGGCTCTCGTCGAGGCTGCCGACCAGGTACTTGCGCGAGCCGCCGATGCCGTACGGGCCGGGCCACATGTCCCAGCCGGCCTTGCTGGAGATGACCAGCTCGTTGCGATGCGCGCGCAGGTCGGTCGCCAGCATCTTGCCGAAATTCTCCTCGGCCGAGCCGTACGGAGGTCCGTAGTTGTTGGCGAGATCGAAATGCGTGACGCCGCGGTCGAACGCGCGGCGCACCACCGCACGGCCCGTCTCGTAGACGTCGGTGCCGCCGAAATTATGCCACAGGCCGAGCGAGACCGGCGGCAGGTCGAGGCCGCTACGGCCGCAACGGCGAAACTTGTGCTGGTGATAGCGGTCTGAGTGAGGAACGTAGGTCATGGACTGTCTCCTGCGTGGACGTCTTCTGGCTCGGGCTGCGTCGGCACGATGCGTCGGAGCAGCGAGAGCATGGAGCCGGTATCGGGATGCGCCGTGATCTCGACGGACTGCCAGGGCAGCCCCGCAAGGGCCTCCCCGACCGCCGGACTGATCGCCAGCGCCCGTACGGCACCGAGCGAGCGATGGGATGAAACGGGACACCGACGCTCGAAGTTCCGTGCCGTCCCGGCAGAGAAGAACAGGCAGGCGGCGAGCCTTTCCGATCGCAGTGCCGCGAGCCCCGCCGCGGACAGGGCGACGGTCGGCTTCGCCTCGTAGAGGACGCGGCGATGCAGCCTGTAGCCCGACCGGCGCAGGCTCTGGGCCAGTAGGGCGCCCTGCCCCTCGCCCGTCACCAGCAGCAATGCCGCCCCCGGAGGCTGCCGCGCTCGCACCAGGACGGCGAGATCGACCGCATCACCGGCCGCGCTGACGACCTCGGTGAAGCCAGCGGCGCGGGCACGCGCGGCCGTGGCATCGCCGACCGAGAACAGCGGCAGGCGCCTCAGGCCGGTATCCGATGCGGTCGCCTCGGCGAGCGGCGCCACCGCCTGCCCGCTGGTCAGCAGGATCGCCTGCAGGAAACCGGCAGCGGGCAGACGCGGCATGCGGGCGCGTATGTCCAGCATCGGGCAGGCGATCGGCTCCAGGCCCATCGCGGCGACCGCACGCATGGTCTCGCCCAGTCCCGGCTCCGGGCGGGTGATCAGGATGCCGCGACGCATGCCTGGCCGCTCCCGCGAGGAGGGATCAGCCGAACAGGTCCGGCGGGCTGTCGGCGCGCAGGCTGCGGCCGAGCTCGCGGCCCAGGCGCTCGGCATCGGCGGTGGCGCCGCTGACCCCGCGCTTGAGCAGGAACGAGCCGTCCTCGCGGGCGACCAGCCCGGTCAGGTGCAGCCGCGGCTCGCCGTGCGCGGCCTCGCCATTCACAGCCGGGGGACTCGGGACCAGCTGCGCGTAGCCACCGATCGGGGTACGGCAGGAGCCGTCCAGCTCGGCCAACAGGGCGCGTTCCGCGGTGGCGACGGCACGCGTCTTGTAGTCCTCGATCGCGGCCAGCAGCTCGCGCAGCGCTACGTCGTCCGCCCGCATGGTCACGCCGACGATGCCCTGCCCGGCGGACGGCACCATGACCTCCGGGTCGAGCACGATGTCGGCGCGGTCCTCCATGCCGAGCCGGCGCAGGCCGGCCAGCGCCAGCAGGCTGGCGTCGCAACGCCTGGAGGCGATCTTGTCCAGCCGGGTCTGTACGTTGCCGCGCAGCGTCACGATCCTGAGGTCGGGCCGCGCGTGCAGCAGCTGTGCCTGCCGGCGCACCGAGGCGGTGCCGATCACGGCCCCCTGCTTCAGGCTGGCGTAGGGATCGTGCGCGTCCGGCGAAGCGCAGTCCGGCCCTAGGATCAGCACGTCGCGCGCATCCTCGCGCCTGAGCGTGCAGGCGAGCACCAGGCCCGGCGGCAGCGTGGTCTCCAGGTCCTTGAGGCTGTGCACGGCGAAGTCGATGCGGCCGTCGATCAGCGCCTCGTGGATCTCCTTGGCGAACAGCCCCTTGCCGCCGATCTCGGCCAGGCGGCGGTCCTGCACCTGGTCCCCGGTGGTGCTGATGGCGTGCTCCTGGAACGCGCCCATGTCGCGCAGCAGCGGGCAGAACCGGGTCAGCAGGGTCAGGAATGCGCGGGTCTGCACCAGGGCCAGCGGCGAGCCGCGGGTGCCGACACGCAGCGGCAGCTGCTGGCGATGCGGCGCGACCCGGGCACGTGCACCCACGGCACGCGCAGCAGCCTCTGCGGCGACTTTCTGGAGCGCGGAAGAAGGCTGTGCGGGACCCATGGCTGTGTCCTAAAAGCGGGGCCGTGCCCTATTGCCGGGCCGCCGGGAAGGAAAGGCCACGACGCACAGATGGGTCCTGCGGTGGAAATGGGAATGGCGGTGAGTGACGCGGCCGGAACTTCGGCCTGGCGTCCCGGCCCGGTGCTGGCGATCGAGTCCTCCTGCGACGAGACCGCCTGCGCGATCCTCGACCCCGACGGCGCCGACCTGGAGGCGACCGTGCTGGCGGAGGCGGTGCTGAGCCAGTCGGAGCACGCGGCGTTCGGTGGCGTGGTGCCCGAGATCGCCGCCCGCGCGCACCTCGCGCACCTGCCGGAGCTGGTCCGGCGCGTGCTGCGCGAGGCCGGGTTGCGGCCCAGGGACCTCGGTGCCGTGGCGGCGAGCTGCGGTCCAGGACTGATCGGAGGGCTGATCGTCGGCAGCGGCCTGGGCAAGGGCATGGCGCTGTCGCTCGACGTGCCGTTCGTGGCGATCAACCATATCGAGGCGCATGCGCTGACCGCCCGCCTGCCCGGGCTGGCGCCGGGTGGCGCCGCGTTCCCCTACCTGCTGCTGCTGGTCTCCGGCGGTCACTGCCAGTGCGTCGCGGTAGAGGGGCTCGGGCGCTACCGCCGGCTCGGTGGCACCATCGACGACGCCGCCGGCGAGGCGTTCGACAAGGTGGCCAAGATGCTCGGCCTCGGCTGGCCCGGCGGCCCGGCGCTGGAGCGGTTGGCCCAGGACGGCGATCCAGCCGCCATCGCCCTGCCCAGGCCGCTGCTGGGCCGGCCGGGCTGCGACTTTTCGTTCAGCGGGCTGAAGACGGCGGTGGCGCAGCGCCTGGCATCCCTGCCCGCTGGCGAGGCGCTGCCGCGCCCCCGCGCCGCCGACCTGGCCGCGAGCTTCCAGGCGGCGGTGGCCGACGTGCTGGCCGACCGCATCGCGCACGCCCTGGCGATGATGCCGGCGGCGACGCTGCTGGTGGCGGCGGGCGGGGTGGCGGCGAACGCGGTGCTGCGCGCCCGGCTGTCGCGGCTGGCCGAAGCACACGGGTTAGGCTTCGCGGCACCCCCGCTCCGCCTGTGCACCGACAACGCGGTCATGGTCGGTTGGACCGCGATCGAGCGGCTGCGTGCTGGCCTGGGCGCCGGCCTGGGCGACGCACTCGACGCGCCGCCACGCCCGCGTTGGCCGCTGGAGGAGATGGGCGCATGAGCGGCGGGGCATGAACTACCGTCACGCCTACCACGCCGGCAACGTCGCCGACTGCATGAAGCACGCGCTGCTGGTGTGGCTGCTGCGCGCCATGCAGCGCAAGCCGGGGGGCGTGTTCGTGCTCGACACCCATGCCGGCAGCGGACGCTACGACCTCGCTTCCGGCGAGGCGACGCGCACCGGCGAGTGGCAGCAGGGCATCGGCCGCCTACTCGCTGGCACGCCGCCGGAGGTGCTGTCGGACTATCTCGCCCTGGTGCGCGGCTGCGGCACGTTCTACCCGGGCTCGCCGCTGCTGGTGCGGATGATGCTGCGCGCGCAGGACCGCCTGGCCTGCTGCGAGCTGCACCCGCAGGAGCACGCGTCGCTGCGACGGCTGTTCCTCGGCGATGCCCAGGTGGCGGTGCATGCGCGCGACGGCTGGCAGGCGCCGGCGGCCCTGCTGCCGCCGCGCGGGTTGCAGCGCGGGCTGACCCTGATCGACCCGCCGTTCGAGCAGCCGGACGAGTTCGCCAGGCTGCTCGACGCGGTCCGGCTGGCCCGGCGTCGCTTCGGCAGCGGCATCGTGGCAGCCTGGTATCCGATCAAGCACCGGGCGCCGGTACGCGCCTTCCACGACGCGCTGCGCGCCTCCGGCGAGCCCGACCTGGTCTGCGCCGAGCTGACGCTGCGGCCGCCGCTGGATGCGCAGCGCCTGAATGGCTGCGGCCTGCTGGTGGCGGCACCGCCCTGGGGCTTCGAGACGGAGGCGACCGCGATCCTGGACGCGATCGCCGACCGCAGCGGCGAGAGCGAGGCGCGCGCCGACGTCACCCGCCTCGCACCGGAGCGGAGCGCCGCTTGATGGCGGACGTCGCCATCGTCGGCGCCGGGGCGTGGGGCACGGCGCTGGCGATCCAGGCCGCCCGCACCGGCGCCCGCGTCACGCTGTGGGCGCGCAGCCCTGGGGCGATGCTGCCCGACGGCAGCCTGAAGCGCCTGCCGGGCGTCATGCTGCCCGACACGGTGCGGCTGGTGACCGAGCTGCCGGAGCGCGCGGACGCGGTGCTGCTGGCGGTGCCGATGCAGCACCTGCGCGAGGTAGTGGCACGCCTGCGCCCGCGCGCGCCGCTGATCGCCTGCTGCAAGGGGCTCGAACGGCACACCGGGCAGCTGCCGCTGGAGCTGCTGGCCGCGCTGCATCCGGGCCTGCCGCTCGGCGTGCTGTCGGGGCCGAACTTCGCCGGCGAGGTGGCGGCCGGGCTGCCCGCCGCGGCGGTGTTGGCGTGCGCGGAGAGCGGCCTGGCCGGGGTGCTGGGCCGCCTGCTCGGGAGCGAGGGCTTCCGGCTCTATGCCAGCGACGATCCCGTCGGGGTGCAGGTCGGGGGGGCCGCTAAGAACGTCATCGCCATCGCCGCCGGGGCCGCGATCGGCGCCGGGCTCGGCGAGAATGCGCGCGCGGCGCTGATCACGCGCGGCGTCGCGGAACTGGGCCGGCTCATCGTCGGCCTCGGCGGCAGGCCCGCGACCGCTTCCGGCCTGTCCGGTCTGGGCGACCTGGTGCTGACCTGCACCGGGACCGCCTCGCGCAACTACAGCCTGGGCCTGGCACTCAGCGGCGGCGAGAGCCTGCGCTCGATCCTGTCATCGCGCAGCAGCGTGGCCGAAGGCGTCGAGACCGCCCCTGCCCTCGCCGCACGCGCGGCCTCTCTGGGTGTCGCAGTACCGGTGATCGAGGCGGTAGCCCTGCTGCTGACCGGTGCCATCGACCTGCCTCAGGCACGCGCGCGGCTGCTCGCGCGTCCGGCCGGACTGGAATAGCAAGCTGCGTCCGCGTCAGCTCCATTCGCAGAGGCCAGAGGCGAACAGCCGCTCGATCGCCAGATCGGACTTGTCGAGATGCTGGCCGAGCAGGAACGCGGCCGCTTCGCCATCACGGGCCGTCAATGCCTCCAGAACGGCCACGTGCTCGGTCACCGTCACCGCCGCGCGCCTGAGCTTGGGGATGGCCAAGTAGCGCGTTCGATCCAGCTGCGCCTTGGCGCCGTCTATGGTCCTCCACAGCTTGGGGAAACCGCTCAGCCCGCTGATGGCGGCGTGGAAGGCATCGTCGAGCGTGAAGAACTCCTCGTGCGACCCCTGCCTCGCGATGCGACGCTGGCGCGACAGCAGGTGCGCCAGCTCGTCGAGTGCGGAGTCCGTCACCCTCGCTGCCGCCAGCTTCACGCCCTCGACTTCGAGCGCACGCCGGATCAGCCGCCCTTCCTGCCAGCCTTGCCGGTCGATACCCGAAACGAAGGTTCCCGCCTGCGGGCGGATGACGACCAGCCCGTCATCGGCAAGACGGTGCAGTGCCTGCCGCAGCGGCGTGCGCGACACCCCGAGCCGCTCCGTGAGCGACGCGTCGGTGATCGCGTCGCCCGGCTTCAGGCGGCAGGTCGTCATGGCGCGACGCAACATCACGTAGATCTGCGAACCGATGGAACAGGAACGATCCAGCTGCACGGACACATCGAAGGGAGGGGCGGCGTTCATGCCGGAAACCTTGCATACGCGGATTGACACCGGAAGACTGGAATCCTAGCGTCCCAACTCCATCGTAATGTCATTACATAGATGGAAAACGAATAAACAAGCAGAGACCTCGAAATCTCGTAGTTGTAGGACATCCGGAACTCTTTGTCAGGGGAAACCATGCCCGGATTCAACGGCCTTGGACTTCATCTCGGCAACCTCTCGCGATTGTCGCACGCGCGTACGCGATCGATCACTCCGGAGAACCTCACCGGCGAGAAGGGCCGCGGCGGCATGGCGACCGAGGGTACCGGTGCCAGTTGCGCGCGGGGTCTGGGACAGGGTTGGAAGATCTCGCCCTCGATCGTCATCGCCGCAGGTGAGTCCTGCATCCTTGCCGATATCGAGGGTGCCGGCGCGATCCAGCAGATCTGGATGACGGTCAGTAACGTGCGCTGGCGCAACGCGATCCTGCGCGTCTACTGGGACGAGCAGGAACACCCGTCCGTGGAAGCGCCGGTCGGTGACTTCTTCGCCTGCGGCTGGGAGTGCTACGCGCAGGTGTCGTCCCTGGCGGTCTGCGTGAACCCGGGACAGGCCTTCAGCTGCTACTGGGAGATGCCGTTCCGCAGGCGCGCCCGCTTCGTGCTGGAGAACCGCGACGCGGAGGCGATGACGATCTACTACCAGATCAACTACGCGCTCACCGACGTGCCGGACGACGTCGCCTACTTCCATGCCCAGTTCCGCCGCACCAACCCGCTGCCCTACCTGACCGACTACCGGATCCTCGACGGGGTCGGCGGACGCGGCCACTATGTCGGCACCTACATGGCCTGGGGCGTCAATAACGGCGGCTGGTGGGGCGAGGGCGAGATCAAGTTCTTCCTCGACGGCGACACCGACTTCCCCACCCTCTGCGGCACCGGCACCGAGGATTATTTCTGCGGCTCGTACAATTTCGACGTCGGCAACGTCAACCCGGACTTCCCGCGTGCCTACACCGAGTTCACGACGCCCTACTCCGGACTTCCGCAGGTGATACGGCCGGACGGCACCTATCGCTCGCAGCAGCGGTTCGGCATGTATCGCTGGCACATCATGGACCCGATCCGTTTCGAGGCCGACTTCAGGGTGACGATGCAGGCGCTCGGCTGGCGTACGGACAAGGCACGGCGCTACCTGCCGCTGCAGGACGACATCGCCTCGGTGGCCTACTGGTACCAGACGCTGCCCTCGGTACCGTTCCCGCCCCTGCCCGACGCGGACTTCCTCGAAATTATCTAGACGGGGAACGGCCGTGAAGCTCCTGGGCTACCTCGCTTCCAGGCTGCTCGTCTACGCCCTCGTCATCCTGTTCGGCATCACCGTCATCTTCTTCCTGCCCCGGCTGGCGCCCACCGATCCGGTCGAGACCATGCTCGGCAAGGTCGCCTCGCAGGGCCAATACATGGATGCCGCGCAGGTGGACGCGCTGCGCAGCTCGCTGACCGACGCGTTCGGGCTGCACGGTTCGCTGCCGGCGCAGTATGGACGTTTCCTGCGACGCACCCTGCTCACCGGCGATTTCGGCCCCTCGCTGGCGATGTACCCGACCTCGGTGAACAGCCTCATCCGCCAGGCCATGCCCTGGACCTTCGGGCTGCTGCTGAGCGCCAACCTGATCGCCTGGCTGCTCGGCAACCTCGTCGGCCTGGTCGCCGGCTGGCGCCCGGACCGCGCCGCGTCGCGCATATTGGAGGGCATCGCGGTCTGCATCTACCCGATCCCCTACTACATCGTGGCCCTCGTGCTCAGCATCCTGTTCAGCTACGTGTGGCCGATCTTCCCGCTGACCACCACGGTGCACGGGCAGCCCTGGACGCTCGAGTTCCTCGGCAGCGTCATCTGGAACTCGATCCTGCCGGCCGCCTCCATCGTGGTGGTGGTGTTCGGCTGGTGGGTGATCAGCATGAAGGCGCAGACCGCGGCACTGGCGGAGGAGGAGTTCGTCCGCTACGCGCGGCTCAAGGGCCTCGGCGAGCGGCGGATCCTGTTCTCCTACATCCTGCCGAATGCGCTACTGCCGCAGGTCACGTTCCTCGCCCTGCAGATCGGCATGATGTTCAGCGGCGCCATCGTCACCGAGGTGCTGTTCTCCTATCCGGGCCTCGGCAGCCTGATCTACACCGCCGTGATCCAAGGCGACTACAACCTGCTGATGGGCACCATCGCGATCTCGATCGTCGCCGTGGCTACCGCCACGCTTCTCGTCGACCTGCTCTATCCGCTGCTGGACCCGAGTATCAGGCGGCAGTGAACCGCACCGCCATCGTGGGCCTGCGCCGCTCGCTCGGGTTCTGGCTCGCCTCGCCGCGCCTGTCGGCGGGGTTGCTGATCAGCCTGGCGTTCATCGTGCTCGGCTTCATCCTGCCGCTGCTGGCGCCCGCGGACCCGCGCGCCTGGTACACCGCGCCACGCAACCGGCCTGCGAGCCTGCACCACCTGCTCGGCACCACTAACCTCGGTCAGGACATCTTCTGGCTGCTGACCTGGTCGCTTCGCAACTCGCTGCTTCTGGGCCTCGCCGTCGGGCTGTTCTCGACGCTGATCGGCATCGCCGCGGGACTGGTCGCGGGCTACCGCGGCGGCTGGATCGACCGGGTCCTGTGCTTCCTGATGGACGCCTTCCTCTGCATCCCGAGCCTGCCGGTGCTGGTGCTGCTCGCGGCCCTGCTGAACGGCAGCGCGTCGCTGCCCGCGATCTGCCTGATCCTAGTGCTGTTCAACTGGCCGTTCCCGGCGCGGCAGATACGCGCGGTGGCGCTGAGCATGCGCGAGCGGGAGTTCATCAACGTCGCCTGGTTCAGCGGCGAGTCCACCACGCGCATCATCTCGCGGCACATCTTCCCCTACATCGCAAGCTGGTCGGCCGCGAACTTCATCAACACCGTGCTGGTCGGCATCGCGCTGGAGACCAGCCTGGCGGTGATCGGCCTGTCCAACGCGCAGCAGACCACGCTGGGCACCATGATCTACTGGGCGCTGAAGTACCAGGCGCTGCTCGGCCGCCGCTACATCTGGATCGGCACCCCGGTGGCCGCGATCGTGGTGATGTTCATCGGCCTGTTCCTGGTTTCGTCGGGCATCGCCGGCCGGTCGTCGCTGCGGCGGGGTGCCTGAGATGATCGAGATGCGGCACGTGCGCGCCGGCTACCGGACCCGCAACGGCTTCGTCGCCGCGGTGGACGATGTCAGCCTGACCATCAACGACGACGAGGTGCTCGGCATCGCCGGCGAATCCGGCTGCGGCAAGTCGACCCTGGTGAAGGTGCTCTACGGCGATCTCGGCGGCCCGCTGACGCTGGCCGGCGGCACCGTCAAGGCGTCCTTCCGGGACGACAGCGCGGACGCGTCGCGACGCGACCCGGTGCTGCGCGACGACGCGCGCATCGCCGAGCTGTGGTGGGACCGGATCTCGTACGTGCCGCAGGGCTCGATGAGCGTGCTCAATCCGGTGATGCGCATAGAGAGCCAGATCGTGGACGCGCTGCCGCGTCGCCTGCGCAGGCAGGGCCGCGGGGCGCTGAGGCAGCGTCTGGTCGAGTTCCTGGAGGAGCTGGCGCTGCCGGCGACGGTGCTGCGCGCCTATCCGCATCAGCTTTCCGGCGGCATGCGGCAGCGCGTGCTGGTGGCCATGGCAGCGTTCCCGAACCCGGACCTGATCCTGGCCGACGAGCCGACCACCGCACTCGACGTCATCGTCCAGAAGCGGATCCTGATCATGCTGGCGACGATCCAGCGGCGCCAGCGCAACAGCCTGGTGATCGTCTCGCACGATCTCGGCGTGCACTACCAGATCACCGACCGCGTCGCCATCGCCTATGCCGGCAAGCTGATCGAACTGGCGCCGACCGAGGCGCTGTTCCGGCATCCGGGCCACCCGTACACGCGCGCACTGATCGAGGCGATCCCGCGGGTCGGCGAGAACGTGCGGCGATCCGGGCTGGAGGGTCGCCCGCCGGACCTGTCGGCGCCGCCGTCCGGCTGCCGGTTCAGCGAGCGCTGCCCGGAGGTGCAGGATATCTGCCGCCGGGCCTCGCCAGAACTGGTCGAGAAGTCGCCCGGGCGCCACGTCGCCTGCCACTTCCGCTAGGAGGGCTCGTTGGGCATGCCGCCGCTGCTCGAGATCGCCGACCTGCACAAGAGCTATCGCAGCGGCGGCCTGTTCTCGCGCAGCGTGTTCGCGGCGGTGGACGGCGTCTCGATGCTGCTGGAGGACCGGCCGCAGATCCTGGCGGTGGTCGGGGAGTCCGGCAGCGGCAAGACGACCCTGGCCCGCATGGTGCTGCGTCTGATCGAGCCGAGTGCCGGGCGCCTCACGCTGCTCGGCCGGCCGCTTCCCAGAGGCGAGCCCGGCGCCGCGGACGATCTCGAATTCCGCCGTCTGGTGCAGCCGATCTTCCAGAACCCCTTCGAGTCGTTCAGCGCGCATCTGCCGATCGAGCTCTACTTGCTCCGCACGGCGCTCAACCTCAAGGTGGCGCGCGACCGCATGGAGGCGGAGACGGCGGCGCGCGCGGCGCTGCACGCGGTCGGCCTCGACTTTGCCAGGATACGCGGCAAGTTCCCGCGCCAGTTCTCCGGCGGCGAGCTGCAGCGCATCGCCATCGCCAGGGCCTTGATCCCACGCCCGCGGCTGGTGGTGGCGGACGAGCCGGTGAGCATGGTCGACGCGTCGCTGCGCATGAACCTGGTCAATCTGTTCAGGAGCATACGCGACGAGCAGGACGTCTCGTTCATCTACATCACGCATGATCTCTCGACCGCGCACTACGTGTCGGACCAGGTCGCCATCATGAAGAGCGGACGCATCGTGGAGTCCGGCGATCCGCGCGACGTGCTGGCCAATCCCGCACACCTCTACACGCGCGAGCTGATCGACGCGGTGCCGCGCGTCGGCGAACGCTGGCCTGAACTGCAAGACCTCAGGGAGCGCGACACGGCCCGGCCCACCAACCCGGTCGCGATCGGGAGCTGAGAACAAGAAAACAAGCGAGGGACAAGATGGAACATGCAACAGGCCGACGGCTGGCACGCCTCGGCGCGGCGGCGCTGGCCGCCCTGATGGTGTCGCGCAATGCCGGCGCGGCGGGTGCGCAGACCGATGTCGGAACGCCGCGCGACCAGACCCTGATCGTGGACATGCTGGATGCCAGGGTCACCAACCCGACCAACATGAACCCGTTCCAGGAGGGTGCCGCGCTGATCCAGGGGCTGCACCAGCTCGCCCTCGGGCAGCTCTGGGACATCGATACCGTCAGCGGCAAGCAGTTCCCCGACATGGCGGCGACGATGCCCGAGGCGCTGGACAAGAGCTTCACGAAATTCGGGTTCAAGACCCGCACTGGCCTGGCCTGGAGCGACGGCGTACCGTTCAGCGCGAAGGATGTCGTGTTCACCGCGAAGATGATCCTGGGCCATCCGGGCATCCCCTACAGCGGCGTGCTCAAGGGCCTGATCAAGGACATCCGCGCGCCGGACGACAACACCGTGGAGATCGACACCCTGCGACCGTCGCCGCGGCTTTCGGTCGAACTCGGCGCGGTCATGTTCGGCAACCTGTTCCGCCCTGTGCCCGAGCATGTCTGGAGCAAGGTCGATCCGGTCACCTTCAACAACTACCCGGCGATCGGCATCGGCGCCTACAGGCTGAAGAGCAGCGACCCGAACGGCTACTGGTTCCTGTGGGAGAAACGCGAGGACTGGCAGAAGTCCGACGTCGGGCAGATCGTCGGCGAGCCCAAGCCGAAATACGTGCTGTTCCGCTCCTTCGGCACCGAGGAGAAGCGGGTGCTGGCGATGGTGCAGAACAACCTCGACATCCTCACCGACATCTCCCCCGAGAGCATGCAGATCCTGCAGCAGCAGAACAAGGAAGTGCACGCCTGGGTGGACCACTTCCCCTACGCCGACTTCAACGATCCCTGCGAGCGCGGCATCCACTTCAACGACAGCAAGCCGCCGTACGATGCCTGGCAGGTACGCTGGGCGCTGGCGCTGGCGACCGACCTGCAGCAGGCCAACATCGCGACCTTCTCCGGCATGCTGAGGGCGTCGCCGCTGGCGGCACCGCCGATCGAGATCATCATGAAGAGCTACGACCGGCCGATGACCGGCTGGCTGGCCGACTTCGCGCTGCCGGACGGCTACAAGCCGTTCGATCCAGCTTATGCGAGCCGGCTCGTCGCGTCGCTGCGCAAGGAAGAGGTGGAAGGGCTGCCGACCACCGAGGCGGCCACGCGCGACCTGTTCGGGGTCGGCTGGTGGAAGCATGACCCCGAAGAGGCGGCAAAGCTGCTGCGTGGCGTGGGCTTCAGGAAGACCGGCGACGGATGGCTGCTGCCGGACGGCAAGCCCTGGCGGATGACCATCAACGCGCCGGCGGATTTCGAGATCGAGTCGCAGCGGCTGGCCTACGCGGTGGCCAACCAGTGGAAGCAGTTCGGCGTCGACGTCAGCGTGCAGCAGCTGCAGCAGGGTCCCTTCTTCAGCAACTACGCCACCGGCGATTTCGAGGCCGGCTCGTACTGGGGACCTTCCTGCGCGGTGACGCCCGACCTGTTCGTGAGCCTGGAGAGCTGGAACGGGAAATACGTGCGGCCGAACGGCACGCCGTCCTCGAGCAACCGGGAGCGGTTCAGCGATCCGGCGGTCAGCCACATCATCGACCAGATCGTCGCGATACCGACCGACGACCCCAACATCGTGCCGCTCGGCACCCAGCTGCTGCAGGCGCTGGTCACCAAGATGCCGGACATCGACATGTTCGGGACGTCGAAGTTCGTACCCGTGAACACGCACTACTGGACCAACTACCCCAGCTCGACCAACGCCTACGAGGGGCCATGGTGGTGGTGGTCGAACTTCAAGTTCATCATGCCGCACGTCAAGGAGGCGGTTCGTGGCTGAAGCCTGATCGGGTCATGCTCCGCTTGAGCGAGCCAACAGCAGCATCTTGATCTTGGACTGCCGCAGGGACACACTCCGGCGGCATGTATGCCATTGCCCCCCGAAGGGATCATCGAGATGCTCCGTTTCCCAGTTCCGGCCGGGTTCGCGCGCCTGGCCTGCGCTGCCCTGATCGCCGGGGCCAGCCTTCCGGCGGCCGTACATGCCGAGCCGGGCGGCTGCATCAAGTACGGCGCGGTGGGCGCGGTCGGCGGCCATCTCGCGCACCACGGCGTGCTCGGCGCCGCCGGCGGTTGCGCGGCCGGGATGTACAAGCGCCACCAGTATCGCAAGGCGCAGCGCGAGAAGGCACGGCTCTACGACCAGGAGCGCCAGTCGGGCGCACGCGCTACTCCGGGACCCGACCAGGCGCCGGACGACCAGACCGGCAAGTTCTGATACCAGCCGCCCTATGGGACGACCGGTATCAGAGTCATATCTTGCACGTGGCCGCCCCGCCAACCCCACGTGCATACCGGTCAGCCCAAAGGGCCGCCGGTATGAGCACGGGCCGCTCGGGATGAAGGCGGTCGGCTACGACACCTGCCTGCCGACCGGCGACGAGCGCGCGCTGGTCGATCTGGAGCTGCCGGTGCCTGAGCCGGGTCCGCATGACCTGCGAGTCGCGGTGCGTGCGGTCTCGGTCAACCCGGTGGATGCGAAGCTGCGCGTCGCTGCGACCGCGCCGGCCGGCGAGGCACGCGTGCTCGGGTTCGACGCGGCCGGCATCGTCGAGGCGGTGGGCGATGCCGTGACCCGTTTCGCGCGGCGATTATGCACTACTTGACGAGGCTCTGAATTGGCGTATGTTCCCTGTCAAGCACGGGGATTATTCCTATGGCTCAGTTCACCAGGCAAATGACGATTGGCGAGTTCGAGGCACAGTTCCCGGAC
>JAABUQ010006687.1_pt1 | contig 17241 bp, 14 predicted proteins | sample 5560001 | NCBI WGS metagenome assembly JAABUQ01 (sample SAMN10711888, study PRJNA513371) | rock metagenome | isolation source: Antarctica rocks | place: Antarctica: Victoria Land, Finger Mt nord | collected 2015-12-18
TTGCGGATGAACATGCCGTTGGTGCAGAGGTAGACGACCTTCTTGCGCTCGAGGATCTTGGCCGTGAGCTCGCCGATGCCCGGATAGATCATCGGCTCGCCGCCGCAGATCGAGACGACCGGGGCGCCGCATTCGTCGACGGCGTCGAGGCATTCCTGAATGCTGAGCTTCTGCTTGATCGTGGATTCGTATTCGCGGATCCGGCCGCAGCCGGTGCAGGTCAGGTTGCAGGCGTGGAGCGGTTCGAGCATCAGGACCATCGGGAACCGCTCGGTCTTCGCCAGCTTCTTCCTGGCGACGTAGCCGGCGATCCGGGTCGTCATCTCCAGCGGGAACCGCAGCATTCGGGAGACCTCCTTGGGCCGTCCGCGCCATCCTTGGCGCATCGAGCGGGATGAGGGGACCTTCGAGGGATGATCGGGCCGTCCGCTCGATCGGTCAGACTTCGAGCGACCTCGGCGTGGCGGGGATCCGGGTGGCCAGCGCCGGCGTCGCGACCGCGGCGGCGGCGGCCTGGTAGCGGCCCAGGGCCATCATCGAGAACGAGATCGGGTAGAGGTGGTAGCGGAGGTAGAAGACCCGGGGGAAGCCGGTGCCGGTAAACGTGTCGTCGACCCAAGTGCCGTCGGCCTTCTGGGTGGCCAGGAGGTAGGCGACCCCTCGGGCGGCGGCCTCGCCGGCCCCCCGACCCGCGGAGACCAGGGCGAGCACGGCCCAGGCCGTCTGCGAAGGGGTGGGCACGCCCTGGCCCTTGAGGCTCGGGTCGTCGTAGCTCCGGCACGTCTCGCCCCAGCCGCCAGAGTCCTGCTGGGCCGATTCGAGCCACCGGCAGGCCCGGATCACGGCCGGGTGATCCATCGGGAAGTCGATCGCCTTCAACCCCTGGAGCACCTGCCAGGTGCCATAGATGTAGTTGACCCCCCACCGCCCGTACCAGCACCCTTCGGGCTCCTGGGTCTTCCAGAGGTAGACCAGGGCCTTGGCCACGGCCGGGTGGTCGGCCCGATGGCCGAGCTCGCCGAGCATCTCCACGACCCTCGCCGTGATGTCGGCGCAGCTCGGGTCGAGGATCGCGTTGTGGTCGGCGAAGGTGACCTTGGTCAAGACCTGGTTGTTGATGTCGCGGTCGTAGGCCGCCCAGCCCCCGTCGGAGTTCTGGAAGGCCAGGACCCAGGCGATGGCGCGGTCGGTGGCGGCCCGGACCTCGGGGTCGTCGCGCAACGCCGTCCGGCGCAGCGCGAGCACGACCATCGCCGTGTCGTCGAGGTCGGGGTAACGCTCGTTGTGGAACTGGAAGGGCCAGCCGCTCGGCTCGGCATGGACGACCCCCCGGCTTTCCCAATCGCCGGCCACGCGGACCTCCTTGTCGAGCAGCCAGCGGACCGAGCGGAGCAGGGCGGGGTGGTAGTCGGCCAGCTTGGCGTCGGCCAGGGCGATCGTGGCGATCGCGGTGTCCCAGACCGGCGAGAGGCAGGGTTGGACCCAGGCGGTCGGGCCGTCCTCGATCACCAGGTCCTCGAGCTGGCGGATCGCCCAGCCCATCGCGGCCGAGTCGTCGTCGTAGCCCAGGCTGCCGAGGGCGACCACGCTGTAGATCATCGGCGGGAAGATCGCGCCGAGGCCGTCGGAGTTCTCGAAGTGGTCGAGCATCCAGCGGTGCGCCCGCCGGATCGCCGGCTTCCGCCAGGACGCCGGAACCACCTTGTCGGCCCGCTTCAGGAGCCGGTCGACGACCAGGAAGAAGTTCTCCCAGGACACCGGCCGATGCGTCCCCCGCTCGGGCGCGGGCAGGTCGTCGCCGAAGAGCTCGGCGATCCCCCGGTCCGGCGGCAGGGGGCGGGCCGGCTTGAAGGCGCAGATGATCATCAACGGGACGACGATCGTCCGGGTCCAGGACGACATCGACGCCAGGCTGAACGGCAACCGAGGCGGCACCAGCATCAACTCGGGCGGGACGTAGGGGGCCTCGTCGTAGCCGATCTGGCCGAGCAGGGCGAGGTAGAACCGGGTGAAGCTGTTGCACGCCCGGGCGCCGCCGGCTCCGAGGACCACCCGACGGGCCCGGACCATCGCCGGGTCGTCGACCGGGGTGCCCGTCATCTTGAGGGCCCAGTACGCCTTGACCGTGGCGCTGACCTCGGACGGCCCGCCGGGGTAGATCGACCAGCCGCCTTCGGCGTTCTGCTCGGCGCGGATCGTCCGGGCGAGCTTGGCGCAGATCGGGGCCCGGAGCCGGCCGAGGTAGGCCATCAACAGGACATATTCGGATTCGAGGATCGTGTCGCCTTCGAGCTCGCCGACCCAGAAGCCTTCGCCGTCCTGGGCGTCGATCAGCCAATCCCGGGTGGTGGCCATCGCCCGCTCGGCGTCGCTCGGCGCGGCCCTCCGCGGGTTCGCGAGGCCCGGACCCCCGCGCGAGATGCCAGCTTCCGTGTTGGCGGTCATGCGGTCCGAGTCCCCTTCGCCTTGAGCCTTCGATGGCGCGACCCGCCGGGGCCCGGCCCGAGCCGATCCCACGCATCCAGGCGCGGCCGGATTCTCCGGCCGTCCCGCGGGCGCGGCGCCATACTAGGGGGACCGGCCCGGTCGATCAAGGGCAAACCCCGGCCGGCCCGGCCCGAGGCCCGAGATTTCCGGGGTCGCGATATCGCCAGGGGCGGGGCGGATTTGCGCAAACCGCCGGACCGTCAAACTCGATCAACCGATCAAGGCGCTTCGATCGGCACGTCGGCGTTGAGCCGGAATCCCCGGAGGATCGGCATCGACCGGAGGATGGCGTCGAAGCGGTTCCGGTCCTCGGCGCGGGCCAGGGTTCCCCGGAGGTCGAGGTTATCCCCCTGGACCCGGACGCGGTCGATGTGGGCGAGGTCGCCGACCTGGCGGCGGATCTGGGCCTCGAGGTAGGGCTCGACATCCTCGGGCCGCCCCTTGTCGGCCAGGGGGTTGGGCCCCGAGCCGTCGGGCACGGTGAATTCGAGCCGGTCGTCGACCTCGCGGACGCCGGGCGTCTGCTGCGCCGCGCGATAGGCGAGCATGGCCTCATACACGGTGGGGACCTTGCCCGTGAGCGAGGCCACGCCGTCGCGGACCTTGACCCGGGCCGTCGGCCCGCCCCGGCTGGCGACGGCCTTGGCGGCCCGGTCGGCGGTCGGCCCGCCGTCGGCCGCGGCGGCTCCCGCCGCCGGCTGCGGCATCCGGGCGGCGGCCGGCTGGTCGGGCGCGGGCGGGGGGGGCGGGTTGTCGGACGGGCCGGGCTGCTCCTGGGCCGGCGCGGGGCCGACGCTCAGGAGGTTGACGACCTGCGCGACCCCCGGGGTCTTCGCCAGCCGCTGGCCGATCGCGACCCGCTCGGCCACCGTCGGGACCGTCCCCCGGATCGTCGCCGACCCCCGGCCGTCGATCACCATCTCGATCGTCCCGTAGGGGATCGTCGCCGAGGCGGCCTGAGTTTGGGGATCGATCGAGGCCCCCTGGTCCTGCCCTTGGCCTGGGAAGTCGATCGGGGCGTTGGCGGTCCCCGCCATCGGGTTGCCCGGCCTCGAAGCCGGCGCCGCGTTGGCCAGGGCCCCCAGCGGCATCGGGTACGCCGCCAGGCCCAACCGGCGGGCGGTCAAGGCGTTCCACCACGGCGGGTAGGTGATCGGGGGCGGCTCGAACCCGAAGAACGGGTCGTCGAGCCGGCCGAACAGCGGCGGCGGGTAGGTGTAGGGGAGCGACCCGTAAGTCCCGGCCCCAGGCAGGGCTCCACCTCCGCCGCCGTAGCCTCCCCCGCCGCCGCCGTAACCCCCTCCGCCGTAGCTCACGTTGCCGCCGGCCTGGTTCTCCAGGCTGGCTGCGGCGCCGCCGGTCCCCGCGTACCCCTTCGAGCCCAGGCCGGGCCCGGACTGGGGGGGGCCGAACGATTGGCCATAACCGGCGCCGGCCAGGCCGATCCCCGACCCGGCGCCGTATCCGGCCTGCTGTTGTTGCTGCTGGTACTGCCGCCAGGCCGCGGCGTCGTGGGCCGCGGCGGTGTCGATCACCAAGGCGTCGACCACCGGCACGCCCAGGGCGATGGCCAACTGGATCGCCACGTCGTGGACCGTCTTGGTGCCGACCCGGCCGTGGAGCACGACCTTGTTCCCCTTCCACTCCGTGGCGAAGAGGTAGGGCGCGGTCGTCGGGTTCGTCATCAGCGCCTGGATCAAGGCCACCTCGTACCGGCTCGGCGTCCGGGGGGCGCGGGCCTGCCCTTGCCCGGCGGCCTGGGCCGAGGGCGCCTGGGGCGTCGGGCGGCCGGGGCCTTGGCCCGGCGCCGGGTCGGGCAGGGCGAGGCCGAGCATCAAGATCCACGTCGCGTATCGAGTCATGAGCGGTGCCGACCTCTCCGAAAAACGGGCGGCGCGGGCGACGCCGGGAAACGGGCCTCGCCCGACCCTCCCATTGGAGTCTAAGGCCGGCACACGCCCCGAGACAAGCGAACCCGGCCAATCGTGAGCCGGGCTCACGCCGATTCATCGGCGGCCCCATGCACCGCCGAGCGACGTGGCAGAGATGGCACTCGAACTCCCCCCGACGATTGACCGGCGCTCGCCGGTGTCCTAAATTGAGGAACTTCGCCCGTCGCCTTCGCCGGGAACAACCCCCGCGCAACTCCGGAGCCCGATCCGATGAACGATCCGTCGATCGACCGCCGCGCCTTCCTCCGAGGGACCATCGCGGGGGGCGCCGCGCTCGGCCTGGGGCTGGGGTCAGGCCTCGCCCCGGCCGCCGACGTGGCCGGCAAGCCCGCCGCCGGCAAGATCGGCGACTTCAAGATCTCCCTGGCCGAGTGGTCGCTCCACAAGGCCCTCTTCTCCAGGAAGCTCGACAACCTCGACTTCCCCAAGATCGCCCGCGAAACCTACGGGATCGAGGCCGTCGAGTTCGTCAACCAGTTCTTCAAGGACAAGGCCCACGACTCGGCCTACCTGCGGGACCTCAAGACCCGGGCCAACGACCACGGCGTCGCCTGCGTCCTGATCATGATCGACGGCGAAGGCGACCTCAGCGCCCCCGACAAGGCCGAGCGGGCCAAGGCCGTCGAGAACCACAAGACCTGGGTCGACGCCGCCGTCGCGCTGGGCTGCCACGCGATCCGGGTCAACACCGGCAACCACTACAGCCCTTCCGATGTCGAAGGGGTGGCCGAGGCATGCTCCCGCCTGGCCGACTATGGGGCCGCGCACAAGATCCACGTGATCTGCGAGAACCACGGCGGCCCCTCCAGCGACCCCGACTCGCTGCTCGCCCTGATCGCCAAGGTCGGCAAGCCCGGCTTCGGCACCCTGCCCGACTTCGGCAACTTCCCCCAGGACAAGCAGAAGCGCTACACGATCGACGTCTACGACGCCATCGCCCGGATGATGCCCCATGCCAAGGGGGTCTCGGCCAAGAGCCACGACTTCGGCGCCGACGGGACCGAGTCGCACCTCGACTTCGCCCGGATCATGAAGATCGTCACCGATGCCGGTTATCACGGCTACGTCGGGATCGAATACGAGGGTAGCAAGATCGGCGAGCACGAAGGCATCGTCGCCACCAAGAAGCTCCTCGAAAAGCTCCGAGGGGCCGCCTACCCCGGCTGATCCGAGCCTGCCCGGTCCGGCCGATCCGCCCGCCACCGCGCGGGCCTTCGGCCGGCCCTTCCGCCCCGCCTCCCCCGCCGATACCCCTCCGATCGTGGTCGTCCGCCCGCCACCGGCAGGTGTTCGCACCTGACTCCCTTCCGCCCCATCCCGCCAAACTCCACCCCTTCGGATCGACCCTCCACTCCCTTGGATTTTCCGCCGCCGGGCGCCCCCTTCGGTCCCCCTCGGCGGGGAACGGATGGTATTTTTCCGACGTGTCGGCGACCTCGTCCGCGTTGTGGCCTATGAATCCGGTATGGCCTCACCGGCCTCGCTGATCCTCACCGCTTGACACGACCGGAGTCATGAACCCATGAAACGGCGATGCCGCCTCGCTCTCCGTCCGCGCATCGAGAATCTCGATCGTCGTTGCGTGCTCGCCACGCTGACGCCGAGCCTGCTGGATGCGGCCTACGGGGTCGGCTCGGTCGGCTTCAAGTCCTCGACCGGGGCGGCCGTCAAGGGGGACGGCTCGGGCCAGACGATCGCGATCGTCGACGCCTATCACGACGCCAACCTCGGCTCCGACCTGGCGAAGTTCGACGCCCGGTACGGCCTGCCGGCCGCCAACTTCCAGGTGATCGACCAGGCCGGCACCGCGTCCAACCCGACCTGGTCGGCCGAGGAGGCCCTGGACGTCGAGTGGTCGCACGCGGTCGCCCCCGGGGCCAAGATCGTCGTGGTCGAGGCCGCCTCGCAGACGACGCGCGACTTCCTCAACGCCATCAACGCGGCCAAGGCCACGCCGGGGGTCTCGGTGATCACGATGAGCTGGGGCGGGGCCGAGTTCTCCGGCGAGCAGACCTTGGACTCGACCTTCACCACGCCCGCCGGCCACGTCGGGATCACCTTCCTGGCCTCGACCGGCGACTCCGGCGCGGGGGCCCAGTGGCCCGCCGCCTCGCCCAACGTGGTCGCCGTCGGCGGCACGTCGCTGACCGTCAACACCGCCGGCGCCCGGGTCTCCGAGTCGGCCTGGTCGAACACCGGCGGCGGCGCGAGCAAATACGAGCCCGAGCCGGCCTACCAGGAGTCGGTCCAGTCCAGCGGCCACCGCGAGGTCGCCGACGTGGCCGCCGTCGGCGACCCCAGCACCGGCGTCCTCATCTACTCGACCTCCGCCGGAGGCTGGGAGCAGGTCGGCGGCACCAGCCTTTCCGCCCCGGTCTGGGGCGCGGTCATCGCCATCGCCGACGAGGGCCGCGCCCTCGCCGGCAAGGGGAGCCTCGACGGGGCGACCCAGACCCTGCCGATGCTCTACAACGCCCCGACCGGCTCGTTCTACGACGTCGCCTCCGGTTCGAGGGCCGCGAAGGGCTTCGACCTATCCACCGGCCTGGGTACCCCCAACACCCAGACCCTCGTCCCCTTCCTCACCACCGGCACCGCGCCGCCGCCTCCGACATCCCCGTCGCCCTCGACATCGAACCCCACGCCCACGCCCACCCCGACAACGACCCCCACGCCCGCCCCGGCGCCCAGGCCCGCCCCGGTCTACCCGACCCCCCCTTGGTGGAGGTTCTTCAGCGGCGCCAAGCCGACCGGCCCCGCCGCCGCTGTCGCGGGCGGCTCGACCCGGGCCGACTTCGGGGGCTCGGCCACGCCGATCCCCAAGAGGTGATCGGGGTGGCCTGGCCCCTCGAGCGAGGCCGGGGTTGACCCGGATCGACGATCCCCGTAACCTGCCCGACGACCCGCGCCACGCCAAGCACTCCACCCGAGGGACGGATCCCGATGGGCGGCCCGACCCGCATCCTGGTCCTCAACTACAACGGCCGAGGGCTCCTGGGCGAATGCCTCCCCTCGGTCGTCGAGGCGGCCCGGCGCTCGCCCGTGCCTTGCGGCGTGACGGTGGTCGACAACGGCTCGACCGACGACTCGCTCGCCTACCTCCGCCGCGAATGGCCCGAGCTCGACGTCGCCTCCGAGCCCAACCGGGGGCTCGCCTCATTCAACGCCGTCCTCGCCCGGATCGAAGAGTCGCGCGTCCTGTTGCTCAACAACGACGTCAAGCTCGATCCCGACGCCGTCGGTCCGCTCCTGGACGCCCTCCGCGAGCATCCCGATGCCCTGTTCGCCGCCCCTTGCTGCTGGACGTTCGATCGGGGCGAATACGAAGGGATGCGGACGCGGGTCCGGTCGCGGTTCGGCCTAGTCCAGGGGCTTTGCCGGGTTCCCGGGCACGAGGCCCACGTCGACCGGGCCGGATTGACGGCCTCGGCGGGCCCGGTCCTCGCCGTCGACCGGCTCAAGTTCCTGGCGCTGGGGGGTTACGACCCGATCTACTTCCCCGGCCGGATCGAGGACCTCGACCTCGGCTTCCGGGCTTGGATGGCCGGCTGGCGGGGGTATTACGTGCCCCGGTCGGTCGCCTACCACAAGGGCTTCGGCTCGTTCGGCCCGGCCTTCGGGGCCGAGGGGTGCGACCGCCTGGCGGCGCGGAACACGATCCTCTTCGCCTGGAAGAACCTGGGCGGAGCCCGGCTCGCCGCCCACCTGGCCTGGCTCCCGATCCGGGTCGGCTTCGCCTTGCTCGCCCGCCGCCCCGGGTTCCCGCTCGCCCTGGTCGAAGCCCTGGGGCGGGTCCGCGAGGTGTCCCGGGCCCGCCGGACCTTGGCCGTCGGCGAGGCCGGTTGGTCGGGCCGCCAGGAGGCGTTCTTCCGGGAATTCCGGTTCTGATCGATCGGGGAAGATTGGCCGGATCGCCGAGGATCGGCGGTCGCGAGGCGACGCGAAGGGAGGCGCATCCGATGGTCCGACCGAGACCGCACCTGGTCATCGACGCCCGCCCGCGCGGGAGCCGAGGGCCCTTGGCCAACGAGCCGGTCCTGGGCCGGCCGGTCCTCGACCACCTGCTCGACCTGGCCGCCGAGTTCGCCGACGGGCCCGTCGCGGTCCACGCCCGGCTCGACGAGCACGACGGGCTCCGCCTCGCCGTCGGCCCCCGGGGCGCGGGGCGGTTGAACCTCGTCACCGGCCCGCCGCCGGCCCACGCGGCGATCCTCCGCTCGGACCGGCTCTACGACCCCAAGCGGCTCCGGGCCGCGTTGAGGAAGGGCCGCGACCCCGAATCCGCCGCGATCTGGCGGCTCGACCGGCCTTCGGGGCTCTCGGGAGCCGGGGACGAGCTGATCCGCCGCCGGACCTATCAGCCGATCGGCCGGTTCTGGGTCCTCGGCCCCGCCCGGCTCCTGGCCCGAGCCCTCCGTCCGACCTTGATCCGCCCCAACGCCGTCACCCTGGCCTCGGGCGCCCTGGTCCTGGCGGCCTCGGCCCTGGTCGCCTGGCCGGGGTTGCCCCCCTGGGCGTCCCGAGGGCTGGCCGCCTCCGCCCTCGCGCTGGCCCTGGTCCTCGACACCGCCGACGGCCACCTCGCCCGGCTCCAGGGGACCGCCTCCGACTTCGGCCGCTGGCTCGACGCCAACCTCGACGAGTTGGGCGACATGGCCCTCCACGCCGCCGTCGCCTGGTCGGCCTTCGTCCAAGATGGGCAACCGGCCTGGCTGGTCGCGGGGATGTTGTACGCGATGGGCAAGTACCTGTTCGTCGTCGGGGCCGCAAGCGGCGAGGCCCTGGACGCGGGAAATGGGCGTCCCGGACTTCCAGCCGAAGTTGCCCGCACAGGTCGTCTCCGATCCCTGGCCCTCCTGGCAGGCCACGCCGACGTGCGCTGGCACCTCTGGATCGTCCTGGCCGCGCTCGGGCGGCTCGACGCGGCCTTGGTCGCCTACGCCCTCTATTTCCCGGGCCGGGCCGTCGCCGGCGCGGCGAGGAAGGCGGCCCGCCATGCGTCCTGACCCCGGACCGAAGCCGCGCGTCTCGGCCCTGATCGTCGCCAAGGACGAGGCGGCCAACCTCGCCGACTGCCTGGCGAGCCTGGCCTGGGCCGACGAGCGGGTCGTGGTCGTCGACGCCTCCGGCGCCGATCGGACCGAGGCGATCGCCCGGACCCTGGCCGACCGGGTCGAAGTCCGCCGGTTCGACGACTTCGCCGGCCAGCGGAACGCCTCGCTCGCCCTGGCCACCGGCGACTGGGTCCTGGCCGTCGACGCCGACGAGCGGGCCACGCCCGGGCTCGCCGCCGAGGTCCGCCGGGTCATCTCCGACCCCGGATCGCCCCACGTCGGCCACCGGGTGCCGATCCGGAGCGTCGTGCTGGGCCGGTCGTTCCGCTTCTCGGGCACGCAGCACGACCTGCCGCTCCGCCTCTTCCGCCGCGACCGAGGGCGCTGGATCGGCACCGTCCACGAGACGGTCGCCCTCGACGGCACGGCCGGCCGGCTCGGCTCGCACCTGACGCACCGGACGATCCCCGACATGCACACGTTCCTCCGCAAGATCGACCATTACACGACCTTGGAGGCGATCAAGTTCCACCGCGAAGGCCGCCCGTTCCGCCCGATCGACGTCACGGCCCGGCCGGTCTGGACCTTCGCCAAGCTCTACCTGGGCAAGCAGGGGTTCCGCGACGGGCTCGAAGGGCTGGCCTTCTGCGCCCTCTCCGGCCTCTCGGTCGCCGTCCGCCACTGGAAGCACCGCGAGCTCCTCAAGGCCGGCGGTGCCTCATGACGCCGACCCTCACGGCGGAAGGACATGACGCCGAGGTCGCCGCCCGGTTCGACGCCGCCGAGGGCCGCTTCAAGGCCACCGTCGGGGCCGACGACGTCCGGCTTCGGGCGGTCCTCCGCGCCCTCGGGCCGGTCCGGGGCTCGCGGGTCCTCGACCTCGGCTGCGGCAAGGGGCGGTTCGCCGCCCACCTGGTCGCCGCCGGGGCCTGCGTGGTCGGGCTCGACCTGTCCCCGGCCATGCTCGAACGGGCCGAGGGGGTCGACCGAGTCCTCGGTTCGGCCCGCCGCCTGCCGTTCGCCGGATCGACGTTTGATGCCGTGATCGCGATCGAAGTCCTCGAACACGTCGGCGACGTCGGCCCGGTCCTGCTCGAGGCCCGGCGGGTGCTCCGAGCCGGCGGTCGGCTGGCGATCGTGGACAAGAACGCCCTGGCCCTGGACGCCCGAAGGCCCTGGCTCCCCAGCCTCGTCGTGAAGGCGATCGACGAGCGGCGGGGGCGCTGGATGTATCCCAGCGGCGGCCCGGTCCGCGAGCGTTGGTTCGTGCCGGGCCGGCTCCGCGACCGGCTCCGGCTCGACTTCGACGAGGTCCGGGTCGAGCCCCTGCTCAGGCCCGAGGAGCGGCATCCGGTCTTCCGCCTGGCCCCCGCCGCCCGGCTGATGACCCTCTGGGCGGCGAAGGCCCGAACCCAAACGGCCCGGGATGGGTCTGCTCGATCCGGGTTGGGAGGCGACCGTGGTTAACCCCCTGGGCGGATCGATGCCCCCTTTATTGCCCTTGATGCTCTGGGACACCCCGCCCGGCCTGGAACTGGCGTTGGGCCAGGAGGGCGTGCCGTTCGTCCGGGTGAAGGACCCGCACCCGTTGGCCTTTCAAGGGGGCCGGTTCGTGCTCTACGACGGCCGGAAGGTCGCCGCCGGACAGGTCCGCGCGGTCCTCACGGGCGATCACTCGGCCTTCGACGTCGAGTCCTTCCGCCGGGGCGAGCCGGTCGACCCGTTCCGGGCCCTGGTCGACACCGAGGGGGCCCCAGCCTCCTGGTCGATCGCCGGCCTCAGCGTCGTCGAGCAGGTCGCCCGCCACGACAAGGCATCCATCCGCCGCCGCCTGGTCGACCGGATCCGCCGGGCGATCACCTCCAATGGCGGGACCTGGGCCCGCCTGGCGGCTTTCCCGTTCCCATATCGATCCGCGTTCAACCTCCGGATCGACCTCGACGAGGCCGAAGCCGACGACTACGCCCGCTTCGCCCAGGCCCGCCGGCCGCTCGACGACTGCTCGACCCACTTCGTCAGCACCCACGCCTACGGCGGCTTGCCCGGGGTCCTCGCCGACCTCAAGCGGGTCGACGTCCAGTCGCACGGCCACTACCACCACGTCTACCGAGAGGAGCGGGCGAACCTCGCCAACCTGGAGCGGGCCCACGAAGTCCTGCTCCGATCCGGGTTCCGGCCGGAGGGGTTCGCCGGTCCTCACGGGCGCTGGAACGAGGGGCTCGACCGCGTGATCGAAGGTTTAGGATATCTCTACTCGTCCGAATTTCAGCTCGGCCACGACGACCTCCCGTCCTACCCCTGGCGCGGCGACCGGTTCTCCGGCGTCTTGCAGGTCCCGGTCCACCCGCTCTGCGAGGGGGCCTTCTTCGAGGCCGGCGGGGGCCCCCGGGCCGTGGCCGACCACCTGGCCGACGTGATCCGCGCCAAGGTCGCCGCGGGCGAGCCGGCGTTCGTCTACGGCCACCCCGAGGGGCGGCTCGGGCGGTACCCCGAGATCGTCCGGGCCGTGGCCGAGGCGGTCGACCGCGAGTCGCTCGTCTGGCGGACGACCCTGACCGACTTCGCCCGCTGGTGGCGGTGGCGGCTCGACCGGAAGTGGTCGCTCCTCCCCCGGGGCGACGACCGCTTCGAGGTCCAGTTCGACGACTGGGATCCCCGGCACCCCCTGGCCCTCGAAGTGGCCCGAGGCCGCCACGTCGCCGTGGTCCCGCTCCACGGCCCCCGGACCCCCTTCGCCCTCCCCGCCCTCGCCTACGAGCGTCGCGAAGCTCGCGCCGACCTCCCCCAGCCCAGCCCCTTCCGAGGACCCCGAGGGCTCAAGTCCGCCGTCCGCCATGCCCTCGACTGGGAGACCGTCACCCCGGTCTCCGAGCTTTCCACCGCGACCCTCACCGGCCGGATGAAGCGGGAGTTGCGGCGTTGGCAGGCGCGGGGTTCGGGATAATCCGAGGCCGGCTCAAGCCCGGGGGCCGAGGGCGACGGCCGTGAGGATCCCGAAGATTTTTCGAGGATTCTGGATCGGATATTCGACGGCGTCGACCCGGGCCGAGGTCCCTTCCAGCTTGAGGAACCGCCAGATCATCCCCGTCGTGACGGCCCCATAGATCGCGGCGAGCGGCGTCCCGGCCCGTTCGTTGAACCGCTGGGCGGCGACCATCTCGGCCAGGCATTGGGGGATCCCGGCGACGATGTCCTCGTTCTTCGCCTCGACCAGGACGCAGACCGGCGAGTCGAGCGCGAGCTGTTCCGGGCTCCTGGCGAGGATGAAGTCGCACCGACCTTTCAGGCCGACGGCCTCGTCGACGTTGAAATCGATGCCCGAGAACAGGCTGATCCGGTCCCGGTGCATCAGCTTGAACTCGACCAGGACCGGGGAGATGACCAGCTCGGACCGGGCCTTCTCCGTGTTCACGTTCATGGCCAGGGGAAGATACCGGGCCAGCGTCTCGGCCAGGCCCACCGGCAGGTCCGCCTCGGCCTCGCCGCCGAAGAGGTCGGCCGACTCCCCGATCGTGAGCTGAAACCGGCGCTTCAACTCGGCAATCGTGAAATCGCTGTAAGGCATGAGTCCACCGTGAAATAGCGATCGGATCTTGGTGGCGAGACAAGATCGAAAGGTCCAGCCTTGGCCTCGACTCAAGGTGTGGTGCCGACCGATCGAATAACCTCTTCGGCCTGGTCGCCGGTCAGGCCGAAGCTCGACAGGAAGCGGGCGACTTCCTCGGCCTTCGGGGTGAACACCTGATAGCCCTGGAGGGCGAAAAACGGGATCGTCTCCCCACCAATGATGCCGCGTTCGGGACTGAACGTGAAGAATAAATTCCCGTGCTGATCGGGCGCTAGCCAAGCTTTCGGCTGCCCACGCCCGCCGCCGAGGTTCGCCCGGAGGATGTCCAGCAGCCCACCCTGCTTCAAATACTCGGCGACCTGTGCTTGATCGATCTCGACCGGGTCGAGATCCACCTCGGGTACCTCGAAAGCGACCACTTCGTCCGACTCGTCGCCGAAGCGGATGCGATGGATCCTCCGCCCGTCGACTCCGATGGCTCCTCGGTCCTCGATGACTTGGGCCCAAATTTGCCGCAAGCCGTAGCGGAATGAGACATAATCGCCCACTTTGAATCGAGCTTTCTGGCGATGCGCGGTGCTCATTCGACGGCTCCATCACCACGGGGACGACCCGGTCAGGGACGATAGGTGGCGCAGCATCACGGCATCAAAAGAGGTCGCGAGATGTTCACAACTCGTCCGCCATCTCCTGACCGATGAGAGACGCAGGATCGTGCGACCTCCTAATCTCGTCGGATCGAAATCCTGATGAACGATCGCGTTTCGCCAGGTGTTCAACGACTCCAGTTCGAGTTGCCTGGCCTCGTTCGCCCCGTCATCGACCCTCACTTGCGCCCAAAAGTTGACGCCCAGCCTCCCGAAGTCGGAACCGATGCTGCTTGGCTGAGCATTGCCCCGATCCAATTTCCTGTCCCGCGTGAATTCAGCACGGATCATCAGCCGCAAAGCGGCCGGCAACAGCGAGTTTACCAGGTGATCGGCGCACTCGGTGTGGAAATCCCGGCAAAATCCCTGAAACTGGGCCGCCAGAAGCACGGCATAAGACCGGTTGATTTGTTGGGTCGCATGGCGCCTGCCTCGACCGACGCCTCCGACCGCGGCATGTGCCTGGACCATCTCGTCGAGGGCGTCGGACTGGGTGGTGACCCATTCTCGGTGAGATTTCGATGACATCGAGGAGCACCCAGGCTGGGGGACCACCTGCCCATCCACGGTAACACGTCGGTCTCGGCTCGCCAATTCTCTTCGATCGTTGATCCTCGCGGTCGCGGTCGCGGTCGAGCCGTGGATCCAGGTCCGGCTTCATTGACCTTGACGTGCCGGGCGAATCGGGCCAGAACTACGGCCAACGGCTTCGGGAGGGGTCCGGGCGCCACGGATGGGGCCCGACGCCGACCAGGGAAGGACGGGCGGACGCATGGCCATCGGTAGCCTCAGAGCGGAACGCCTCGCGGCCGTCGCGACCGGCCGGCCGTCGCGGTGCTTCGCCCCGGGGATGACCCCGCCGATCCCGGCCAGGCGATGGCTGGCGGAGCGGACCCGGGGCGAGATGCAACCCGGCTCGGTCGTCTATCACGCCCCGTCGACGGCCTTCCAGTCGCCCGGCGGCGGCGAGAACCAGCTCATCCAGACCGGGCGGTACCTGGAGGCCCGGGGGTTGGCCGTCCGGCCGTTTTGCCCCTGGACCGACCGGCTGGACCGGGCGAGCCTGCTCCACCTCTTCGGGATGTCGCGCGAGGGGCTGCAACTGGCGAGGGTGGCGCGTGCCAAGGGGGTGCCGGTGGTCCTCTCGCCGATCTGCTGGATCGAGCCGAGGGCGATGGCCGCCCTGGCGACCGACCCGGTCGGCCGCCTGGCCAACCGGGCTAAGTGGCGGCTCAAGGCGATGGCACCCCGCTGGCCGACCTGGCGGCGCGACCTGCTCCGCGCGGCCGACGCGATCCTCCCGAATTCGGTCGCCGAGGGCGAACAACTGGTCCGCTGGTTCGGCGCCGATCCGGGGCGGATCCGGCCGGTCCCCAACGGGGTCGAGGAGCGGTTCGCCCTGGCCGACCCCTCGGCCTTCCAGCTCGAGCACGGGTCGGAGGAGTTCGTGCTCTACGTCGGCCGGATCGAGCCGAGGAAGAACGTCCGGGGCTTGGTCGAGGGGGTCCGCAAGGCCGGCCTGCCCCTGGTCGTCCTGGGCGACGCCCTGCCGGGCTACGAGCGCTACGCCGCCGACTGCCGGCGGGCCGGCTCGGGGTTCGTCCGCTGGGTCCCCCGGGTCGATCACGACGACCCGATGCTCGCCTCGGCCTACGCGGCGGCGCGGGTCCTGGCCCTGCCGAGCTGGTTCGAGACCCCCGGCCTGGTCGCCCTGGAGGCGGCCCTGGCCGGCACGGCGGTGGTCGTCACCCCGCACGGCTGCACCCGCGAATACTTCGGCGACCGGGTCGGCTACGCCCGGCCCGACCGCCCCGAGGAGATCGCCCGGGCGGTCCGCGACGCCTGGGCCTCCGGGCCCGACCCCGGCCTCTCGGCGCACGTCGGGGCCCATTACCCCTGGTCCGAGGTCGCCAGGCGGACGGCGGAGGCTTATGATCACGTCACCCGCTAAGCCCAGGCCCGTCCGGACCGGCCGCTACCGCTACACCAAGTGGCGGTGGCGGATCTCGGTGGCGATCCTCGATGCGATCGGCGCGGTCCTGATGGCGGCCTGGCGATCGATCCGCCCCGCGCGGGCCGTGCCGCGCCCTCGGAAGGTCCTGGTCGTCCAGCTCGACCACATGGGCGACGCCATCCTCTCCAGCCCGATCTTCCCCAGGCTCCGAGCCGCCTACCCCGGCGCGACGATCGAGGTCCTCGCCTCGCCGAGCAACCGGGCGATCTTCGACGCCGACCCGGTCGTCGACCGCGTCCACCTGGCCGACCGGAACTGGTTCGAGCGCCAGCCGGGCCGTCGGGCCCTGGGCTCGGCCGTCTGGGCCCTGGGCCGGTCGCTCCGGAGGGGGAACTACGACCTGGGGATCGACGTCCGAGGGGACATCCTGACCGTCTTTGTCCTGGCCCTGGCGGGGATCCCGCGCCGGCTCGGCTGGGCGATGGGGGGCGGCGGGTTCCTCCTGACCGACGTGGCCCGGTGGGTTCCCGGCCGGCACGAGGTCGAGTCTCGCCTGGCCCTGCTCCGCCGCCTCGGCCTGCCCGAAGATCCCCCCACGCGGGTCCTGGTCCACGCCGCCGACCGCGATCAAGGCCGGATCGCGCAGAAGCTCCACGACGCCTGGCCGCCCCCTCGGCCGCACCGCCGCCAGCCCGCTCTGGTGACGAACGGCGGCGGTTCGCAAGGGCGGACCAGGGCCGCGCGCCTTTCCCCCGCCCGGCGGGACGAGGCCGAATGGCTCCACGCCGGCCGGTTCGGCGATCAGGCCCCACTCCTCATCGTCCACCTCGGGGCCGGGGCCGCCGCCAAGCGCTGGCCGCCTCGGCACTGGCGAGCTTTGATCGCCCGGTTCCTCGGAGACGGCTGGCGGGTGATCGCCGTCGGCGGACCCGAAGACGCCGAGGTCGCCGCGACGATCGAGCCTCACCCCGGCTTCCGCGACTGGACCGGCCGGCTGCTCGTGACCGAGACCGCCGCGCTCCTGGGCCGCGCCGACCTGTTCATCGGGTCCGACTCCGGCCCGGCCCACATCGCGGCCTCGGCCGCCCTGGCCTCGGTGATCCTCTTCAGCGGGACCAACCGCCCCCGCCAGTGGCGCCCCTGGTCGAGGCGGACCCTGGTCCTCCGCAAGCGCGTCCCCTGCCGACCCTGCCACCACAAGGCTTGCCCGCTGATCGATCACCCCTGCATGGCCGGGATCGACCCCGACCGCGTCCACCGCGCCGCCCGCCGCTGGTGGGCCCGCCTGAACCGATCGGACTCGCCCTATGTCCCGATCTGATGCCCCGGGCCGAGGCCGGGTCGACTGGCGAGGCTGGCTCGCCCTCGCCTGGGCCGCCTGGTTCGGGATGCTGTATATCCGGATGGTCCTCGACGAGCGGGCCCCCGGCCTGGCGCGGGCGATTGCGTGGTGGACTTCGCAAAGATAAACATGTAGGGCGGTGCCAAGCGGAGCGAGGCAGCACCCTACATGTTTTTGCGAATACATGGATCAAAACATCGTGTAGATGAACGGCGCGGCGCCGGTGCTGGCCAGGGC
>JAABUQ010006688.1_pt1 | contig 17240 bp, 22 predicted proteins | sample 5560001 | NCBI WGS metagenome assembly JAABUQ01 (sample SAMN10711888, study PRJNA513371) | rock metagenome | isolation source: Antarctica rocks | place: Antarctica: Victoria Land, Finger Mt nord | collected 2015-12-18
AAGAAGTCCCGGATATCGGCGTCCAGGATGAAGTTCACCTTGCGGGCGGTGATCGCCACCGACAAGGCGTCTGACGCGTCATGCGGCCCTCGTCCGGGACGAAATCCGTACGAAAACCCGAGGAAATCTTCCTCGTAGATCGCGTTCAGCACCATGACGGTTGCCCCTTGGACGATCTTGTCCTCCAGGGCGGCAATCGCCAGCGACCTGCGGCTGCCGTCCGCCTTGGGTATGAAGGCCCGGCGGGACGGCTGAGGCCGGTAGGCTCCCCGATGGACCCGTCCGTGCAGGTCCGCGAGCCGAGGCTCGAGATCCGCCTCGTAGTCCTGCCACATCATGCCGTCCACGCCGGGGGCGGCTTTACGCTTGAGCGCGTAAAACGCCGTCCGCAGCGTGTCGGTGTTGACGTGGTGAAGGAGCCCGGTGAACTGCTCTTTCTTCCTGTCCTTCGCGGCTTGCCGTACGCGGCCCAGCGCCTGGGTCACGCGCGCCCGGCTCTGCGTCCGGAGCGTGCTGTGCTGATCCGCGTTCCCCTTGGTCCCGGCCCTTCGCTCCACTGCCTCCGCAGCCGGCACCCCGGCTTTGTTCGGCGGCTTCCCAGCTACTATGGCCGAGTCAGACTTCTCCTGATCGTGCATCGGCGGCTACGGCTCCTCGCCTTCCCGCCGCGGACCATCAAGCCCAAAGGGCCGAGGGCCGACCAGGAGATCTCCCGGTTCCCGTGCAAGGAGCTTGCGGACATGCCAGGGTCTCAGACCACGCCGGATCGGGCGGGCGCTCGCGATGGCGCACCCGCCCGTGTTGCCTTCCGCAGGGTGAACGGCGTCGGCATCCGGGATGAGTAATCTTTCGCGGCTCGATGGCTGGCCTATACGCTCCCCTGTCGACGCTTCGCCGACATCCTCGCGGATGTCTGCGCACGACTCGGGGCCGATGTGGCTCGCTACGCCTTCATCGCAGTGGACTTGCACCTCTTCCTCCTTGCCGGTCTCCCGGCGCACTCACCCGATTCCCCTGGCCGAGCTCAGCTTGTCCTCGATCAGCACGTCCTTGGTCGCGGCATCCGGGACGCGCAGCAAAGCCTCCGCGAGCACCATCAACGCAAGACCCTCCTTGGTCGATTGGGAGTACCTGCGCAATAGTTCCTCCACCGCGCCGAACCCGCCGCGGCCCCGAATTGCCGCTACGAGCCGGGCCGCGTCGGCATCGACGCGCGCCTCACGATCCGACGGAAGGCGCGCGCCCGAGCATGAGCCGCAACGCGTCGGCGTACGGCGGTCCGTAGACGGCCGCGAACTGGGCCGAGCCTAGTGGCGCATGGACGTGAGTGTCGTCGAGCATCGTGCGATCCATCGGTTTCGCTATCTCCACAGCTCGCTTCCCCTTAGTGAGCGAGGCAATGCCCGAAATCGGGACCCGCTCGCCTGCAGTGCCCGTGAGATGTCCGGGCGGGTGCGGTGCGTTATGACCGCGCGCCGGCCCGCATCAGCATGCCGAACAGGTCACGGGGCTCGTCGGGGTCCGCCAAGAGGTCCAGCTCCTGGAACAGCCCGGTTGTCACCGCGAGGTCCCGCACGTAGCGCAGGGCGGAGAAGTCCTCGATCGCGAAACCGACCGAGTCGAACAAGGTGATCTGCCGGGCCTCCTTCCTTCCGGGGGCCGCCCCGGTGATCACCTCCCACAGCTCGCGGACCGGGTGATCGGCCGGAAGCTGTTGGATCTCGCCCTCGATCCTGGTCTGGGGTGTGTGCTCAACGAAGATATCCGATCGCAGCAGGATGTCCGGGTGAAGTTCCGTCTTGCCGGGGCAGTCGCCCCCGACGGCGTTGATGTGCACGCCCGCACCGACCATGTTGTCGGTGAGGATGGTTGCGTTCTGCTTGTCCGCCGTGGCAGTCGTGACTACGTCGGCGCCCAGCACCGCCTCCTCGGCGGAGGCGCACACGTCGATGTCGAACCCGAGCTCCGCGAGATTGCGCAGGCACTTGGCGCTTGCCTCCCGATCGATATCAAATAGCGCCAGATTGCGGATGCCGAGGGCGGCCTTGAACGCAAGCGCTTGGAACTCGGCTTGCGCACCGTTGCCGATGATGGCCATGCGCCGAGAGTCCGGCCGTGCAAGATGCCTGGCCGCCACGGCCGAGGTCGCCGCCGTGCGCAGCGCGGTCAGGAAGGTCATCTCCGATAGGAGTGCCGGGTAACCCGTCCTTACGTCGGCCAGGAGGCCGAAGGCGGCCACTGTCTGGCGTCCCTGTCGCGTGTTCCTCGGGTGTCCTGTGACGTACTTGAAGGCGTAGTCCTCGCCGTCGCTGATCGGCATCAGCTCGATCACGCCTTCGGAGCTGTGCGAGGCGACCCTTGACGACTTGTCGAACGCCCCCCAGCGGCGGAAATCGCTTTCGACGTAGCCGGCGAGCTCGAGGAGGAACGTCTCGACGCCCTTGGAAAGCACCAAGCGCATCATGTGCTCAACATTGATGAAGGGGACAATATTGAGCTTCGCGTGCGGGGTCGGCTTATGGAGCACGTTGATGGTTCCCGGATGCTGTTCTGGATGTGTCGCGCTGATGTAAATCAATGCCGCCCTCCTGAGAGCTGACCTGGGTATTGAGCGCCTGCTCCGGAATCTTGATGCGATGAAGGTATGTTATAGCGATTTCCTCGGCGTCTTTCCTCGATAGCTTCTTGACCCAAATCGGAGCGAGCGTGCATTTCTCGAGTACTGTGAGATGTGAAAATAGATTAAATTGCTGGAATACCATGCCGATTGTGCCCGCGAGTGCGCGCGCGTTTGAGCAGTCATTCGCGAGATCGACGGATCCGACCCGGATGGACCCGTCGCTCCGCGGCTCGATGCCGGCGACGCAACCAGCGCCGGAAGTCAGCCTCTAGGTATTCGGCGAGGCCGGTCAGGAACTGCGCGGCGCCGATCGACCCGACGAGCCGCGCCATGTCCTTCACACCTACGAACTGAACCATGATGCCGCCTCCGCTTTCGTGACAAAGGGGATCGTAGGAACTGCAGGACACATTTATAATTCGCATTGTGCGCAAAATACGTGCTAAGATTACGCAACATGCTCAGCCGAAACGAGCAAGACGTCATGCACATCTTTGACGAACTCGACCGTCGCTTGCTAGCGGTACTGCGCGAGGACGGCCGAGCGCCGATCAGCAAACTGGCCGAGATCGTCGGGGTGTCGCGAGGAACCGCGCAGGTGCGACTCGATCGGCTCCTGGCGTCAGGCGCCGTGCTGGGCTTCACGGTGCGGGTGCGGCAAGACGGCGATGACCGCGCCGTTCGGGCCATCACCATGATCGAGGTAGCGGGTCGTTCCACCACCGCCATCATCAAGCGGCTGCGCGGGTTTCCCGAACTGCACGCGCTCCATACCACAAATGGCGCCTGGGACTTGATCGCCGAGATCCGGGCGTCGAGCCTCGCCGATTTCGACCGCGTTCTCCGCGACATCCGCGGCATCGACGGTATCCTCAATAGCGAGACCAGTCTGAAGCTGAGCTCCGTATGAGGTCAGCAAGTTGAAAGATCCGACTTCTTGAAAGTGCAACCAGCTTCTGGCCGGCTTGGTAGGAGCAGCCATTATCTTTCGTAGCGCAAGCCAAGCCGAAGTGCGGAGTCTCTCGACGCGTTCGGCAATAACTTCTCAAGCTCGCGACGCATACCGATGCTGCGATAGCTCTTGATGGGGAATATCGGTCGCCCGACCGGAAATCACTTCTGCGAGCAGGCGCCCCGATCTGAAGGCCATGATCCAACCGAGAGTTTCATGGCCCATATTCGTGTAAAGGTTCACGTAGCGGGTTCCGCCCACGATCGGCGTGCTGTCCGGCGTCATAGGCCGGAACCCCGCCCAGAACCGAGCCTGCGCGAGGTCGCCGCCGTCGGGAAACAGGTCGCGCACACATCTCTCAAGCGTCGCGCGTCATGGTGCCTGAAGCGATGTATCGAAGCTTGTCAATTCCGCGGTGCTCCCAACGCGGATTCGGTTGCCCAAGCGCGTGAGCGCCACCTTGAAGGTCTCGTCCATGGCGGTTCATACAGGCGCCGCGCTCGCGTCGGTCACAGGAATGGTTAACGAATACCCTTTCACCTGGTAAATCGGCAACGGGATGCCGATCGGTCCCAGCAGCGCGGGTGTGAAGCTTTTCATCGCCGCCACATAGACATCCGCGCAATGGAACCCGGAACTGCTCGCGACCGAATGGACCCGATCGGCCGACACGTCTAAGGTTGTATTAAAATGCCATAGTGAGCCGTTGTGGAACTGGATGCCCATCGCCGCGCATAGAGCGGCGAGTTCGTACGTGAAAATGGGGGCGTCTCCAGTTTCGTCGTTGGGAAAGCGCAAGCCCCCGACGATCCTATTTCTCACGCGGTCCAGCGCCTGCTCGACCGCGACGCACCCGGCGCGGTCGAAGATTTCGTACGCGACCCAGAAGGGGTCTAACACCTTCAGCGCGGTTGGCAAAGACTGGCAGCGACACGAAGAGACTGTAGGGGACGGCGGCGATACGGCGATGCTCGAGATCCGTATTCTTCAACATGGCGGTTACTGTGGTGTAAAGGTGTGTAGCGGTGATGGCCGCCCTAAGCTCTGGAGCTTTCGACGACTGGTAGGCTTGGGAAAACAATGAGGATCTGGCTTACGCACTCCCGAGTGCATAACGCGCTGCAGCTTCGGCCCTAGCGGCCGCGACGTAGAGGCTCATGAGCCTCCGGGTGCGCTGGCCAGGTCGCCCATCGCCAATGGGTTTGCTGTCGACAGACACGACCGGAACGACGAAGGTGGACGCGCTGGTGAAGAAAACCTCCGCGGCCGAGCAGGCCTCCTCGACCGAGATGGCGCGCTCGTCGAGTTTGAGTTTCTGCTCGGCGGCGAGGCGTACTACGGCGAGGCGCGTGATCCCGGGCAGGACGGCATTGGACAGCGGCCGCGTGACGATCGAGCCATCGGTCGTGATGATGAACACCGTCGATGAGCCGCCTTCCGTGATGAGGCCGTCCTCGACCATGAAGACTTCGGAAGCGCCGGCCGCGACGGCCTCGCACTTTGCCATAACCTGGGCAAGCAGCCCGACCGACTTGATGTCGCGCCGCGCCCAGCGGAGGTCCGGCCGCGTTACCACTATGGCGCCCTTGGTCTGCACGGGCGCCGCGACGATGGTCTTCCGCTGCGTGAACATGACGACCGTCGGGGTGAGGTCCGGCGCGTAGCCGAAGTCGCGCTCGGCGACGCCGCGCGTCACCTGGGTGTAGACCACGCCCTCCGTGAGGCCGTTGCGCCGCACAAGTTCGGCTTGAAGGCGCGCCCATTCGGCGAGCGCGTGCGGGTTGGCAATGCCGATCGCCGCGAGCGAGCGGTCAAGCCGCGCGAGATGCGCGTCGTTATCGACGAGCCGACCGTCGAGTACGGCCGACACCTCGTAGATCCCGTCGGCGAAGAGGAAGCCGCGGTCCATGACGGAGACGCGGGCGTCGGCGACCGGCACTAAGGCGCCGTCGAGATAGATGATGCGGTCCATGTGTGTGTCCAGCGGTGGGGCGGCGGGCCCGATCGGAGGCCCGCCGGGAACGGGGAGGGATCAGCCCGCGAAGGCGGCCTGGGCTTCGGGTAGAGCCCAGATCTTCTGGACCGCGGCGGCACCGGCGCGCGTCACTGCGGCCTCGTCGACGGTCGTCGAGCGACCGTTCTCGATCAGCAGCCGGCCATCCACCATCACGGCATCGAGGTCGGCGCGGTTGGCGAGCCAGACGAGGGCGCGGCGCGGATCGTGCAACGGCTGCGTGAGCGGGCCCGATAAGTCGACGACCGTGAGGTCGGCCTTGGCGCCGGGCCGGATCGCCCCAAGGTCGGGGCGTTTGACCGCCGCCGCGGCCTCGTGCGTCACGGCGCCGATCAGCTCGGGCGCGCTCGCCGCCTCGGCACTGCCGGACATGAGCTTCGACACGGTCGCGGCGGCGTTGAGTTCACCGATAAGGTCCATGTTGTAGCCATCCGTGCCGACCAGCGTCCGCACGCCGCGGGCCGCGAACCGGGAGAAGGCCGCCGCCTTGCCGCCGCGGGCGAAGACGCGCGGGCAGTTGAGCACGGCCGCGCCGCGCGCCGCCATGAGGTCGAGGTCGGCGTCCGAGCAGTCGATGCAATGAGCGGCGAGGAGGTCGGGCGAAAGCACGCCGAGCCAGTCGAGGTACTCGGCCGGGCTACGGCCGCCGTGGCGCGCTGCGATCGTGGCGACTTCCACTTTGCTCTGGGCGAGGTGCGTGGTGATCGGCACGCCGAGCTCGAGCGCCCGAGTTGCCGCAGCGCGTAGCAGGTCCGGTTCGCAGGTGTCGGTGGCGTGGGGGCTCATGGCGAGCCGGATGCGCCCGCCGTCGCGCCCTTCCCAGGAAGTATGAAGGTCGTTCCAGGCGCTCAGGTCCGCCTCGCCGTCCTCGATCGCGCCGTAATTCACGCGCCCGGTCGCGTCCGCCTGCGGGGCCGAACCCGAGAAGAGGTAGGGCGCGCCGTAGAAGCGGATGCCCATCTCCAGCGCGGCGTCGAACATCTCCGGGATGCCGTTGCGGAACGGCTCCATGACAGTGGCGGCGCCGCCCTTGAGCAGTTGCAGGATGCCGAGGCGCGCCACGTCCATCCGCTCGGCCGGGGACAGGACCTCGATGCCGCGCTTCGTCAGCGGCAGGAGCACCGTGTAGACGATGCTTTGATTGTTCTTCCGCCCCGCGCCGTCCTCCGTGTGGGTACGGGCCACGGCCTCGCTGAAGCAGTGGTTGTGCAGGTTCATCAACCCGGGCAGCACGAAGCGGCCGGGCCGGTCGAGCACGCGCTCCGCGCTCGCGGGGCGATCGGGCATGACGGCGGCGATGCGATCGCCCTCGACCACCACCCAGTGGTCGCGCAACACCGTTTGCACGCCGTCGCTGAGCACGAGCACGTGTGAGCCGAAGACGGCCGTCGTGCCGGCCAAGGGGGCAGGTAAGCCAGTCATCACAGACACCTCAACCATGGAACCGGGCGAGCCGCCCTACGGGTGCGCCCAGCACCTCGTCGTCGCGCATCACCGGTGTGCCGCGCACGACCGTGGCCACCGGCCAGCCCTTGACGGTCGTGCCGGCGAAGGGTGTCCAACCGCAGGGCGAGGCGATCCAGCTGTCCTCGATGGTGCGCCGCTGACCCATGTCGACGAGCGTGAAGTCGCCGTCGTAGCCGGCCGCGAGCCGGCCCTTGCTGACGAGGCCGTAGACCCGCGCCGGCCCGGCCGCCATGAGGTCGACGAGGCGCGACAGGGACAAGCGCCCGGCGCTGACGTGGTCGAGCATGATCGGCACCAGCGTCTGCACGCCCGTGATACCGGCCGGGCATTCGGGCCAGGGGAGGGCCTTGGCGGCGCGCGAATGAGGGGCATGGTCCGATCCGATCGTGTCCACCGTGCCGTCGGCCACCGCCGCCCAGCTCGCCGCATGGTGCCGCTCGCCGCGGATCGGCGGGTTCATCACGCCGAAGCCGCCGAGCCGGTCGTAGCAGTCCGGCGCCACCTGGGTCAGGTGGTTGACCAGCACCTCGACGGTAGCGACGTCGCGGAAGCCGCGCAGGTAGTCCAGCTCCTCGGCTGTGGAGACGTGGAGAATGTGGGCCAGTCGACCGGTGCGGCGCGCCAGCGTCATGAGGCGGCGCGTGCCGAGGAAGGCGCATTCCTCGTCGCGCCATTCCATGTGGCTGCGGTGCGGCATGCCCGAGCGGAACAGGGGCTTGCGGGCCTGGAGCCGGTACTCGTCCTCGCTGTGGAACGCGATGCGGCGGCGGCCCGAGCGCATCAGCCGCTCCAGGTGCTCGTCGTCCTCCACCATCAGAGTGCCGGTCGAGGAGCCGGCGAAGACCTTGATGGCGCAGACCCCCGCTTCGGTCTCCAGTTCGGGCAGGAGGTCGATGTTGGCCTTGGTGCCGCCGACGTAGAGGCCGACGTCGCACGAGCTCCGCCCTTCGACGTAGCCGCGCTTCCAGTCGAGCCGCTCGTGGTCCACGATGGCGGGATTCGTGTTCGGCATGTCGAACAGGGTGGCGATGCCGCCCAGCACCGCGGCCTTCGTGCCGGTGGGCAGCGTCTCGACCGCGGGGTCACCCGGGTCGCGCAGGTGGACGTGGCTGTCGATGAGGCCGGGTAGCACGTGCAGGCCCGCGGCCTCGATAGTCTGGCCGGCGCTGTCGGCGGCGAGCGAGCCGATCGTGGCGATGCGGCCGTCGCGGACGCCGACGTCGGCGCGCTCCTCGCCCCAGGGCAGGACCAGCGTGCCGCCGCGGATGATCAGGTCGTGGTGCATGGAAGCGTTCCGTATCGGTTCAGCAGGCAGCGAGCTGCAGGGCGCCGAGCGCCGCCGCGACCGCCCATTGGGTCGGTTCCACCACGGGCCGGCCGACCGCATCCTCGACCGCGCGGCGGTGTCCCGCCATGCCGGCACAGCCGAGCACCAGCACGTCGGCGCCGCGCTCCGCCGCGAGGCGGCGCCCCGCTTCCGCCAGCCGGCCGCGGATGGCGTCGCCCGCAGTGTCCTCGGCCGAGGCATCGACCGGCCAGGAGCCGGCATAGCGGGTGCCGAGCCCCATCTGCCGGACATAGCGCGCCTGGCGCTTCACCGAGGCCGAGGACAGCGCCACGATGCCGAAGCTCTCGCCCAGAGTCAGCGCGCGCAGGAGACCCCACTCCGCGATGCCCATAACGGGGCGGCCGCCCGCCGCCTCCCGGACCGCTTGGAGGCCGGGGTCGCTGAAGCAGGCGAGTACGAAGGCGTCCGAGGGGTCGCGCGCGACGAGATCGCAGAGCGGCATGACGACGGAGTCGGCGTCCCGCTGCGTGGCGATGCCCGGCGGCCCGGGGCGTAGGCGGTCGACTGCGATCTCCGGCCCGCCCGCGATCCGCAGCGACGTTACTGCGGCGTCGATGGCTGCCGTGACGGCTTCGGAGCTGTTCGGGTTGACGACCAGGATGCGGCCGGAGACGCTCGTCATGGTGCGATCCTCAACTGCCGCCGTTAATGGTCGACTTCGCGAGGCCGCTGCTCGCGGGAAGGTTCCACTTCTTCAGCAGGGCCGCGTAGGTGCCGTCCGCGATGGTGCCCTGCAGGGCGGCCTGGAGCTTGTCCTGCAGGTCCTTGTCGTTCTTATCGACGCCGATGCCCATCACCAGCACGTCGAAGGGCTGGCCCACCACCGCGTAGGTGCCGGGCTCCTGCGCCGCCACGTAGGGAATGGTCAGGCTGTCCTGCACCATGGCGTCGACGCGGCCCTGCTTGAGCTGCGAGCGGGCGTCGATGTTGTTGTCGGCCCCGAGGAACTCGATCGCCGGCTTGCCGGCCGCCTCGCAGTGGGCCTTGCTCCAGTCAGCGATCAGCCCCGGCAGGTTGGTGCTGCGGCTGCCCGCGACTTTGTGGCCGCAGAGCGACGTCTCGTTCGCATAGGTCGTCGCGTCGGCGGCCCGCACCACGAACTGCGAGCCGGAGCTGAGGTAGTCGACGAAGCTGATCAGCTCGCGGCGCGGCGCCGTGTCGTTCATCCCGTTGAAGAAGAGGCTGATGCGGCCGGTCTGCACGGACGCGATCAACTGGGCGAAGGCTGTCTCCTTGACGTCGAAGCTCGTGCCCATGCGCTTCGCCAGGAGCTGGCTAAGCTCGATATCGAAACCCGTGAGAGTGCCCGTCGCCGGGTCGCGCATGTCGAGGGGTGGGTAGCTCGGGTACATGCCGACGGGGATCTCGGCCGGGAGCGGCGCCGCCGAAGCTCCGAGGACGCCTGCCAGGAGGAATGCCGGTGCCCCGAGTCGCTTGAAGAGCCCGGTGACGGAGAGCGAGGTCGTGTTCATCGGCGTTTGGTCCCTTCGAATTGGGTGAAGCGGCTCGCGATGGCCTCGCCGGTGGTGATCCACACGTCGCCGCAGGCCTGCGCGTAGCGCAGGAACTCGCGCAGGAGGCGCATCCGCATCGGCCGACCGCTGCACTGCGGGTGCAAAACGGTGGTCACCATGGCGCCCCAATCGCGGATCTCGTCGAGCTCGTCCGTCCAGATCGACAGGACCTCCTCCTTCGACAGGATAGGGCGGGGGCTAACGCGGGTGGACAGGCCCAGCACCCAATCGTCGTAGCAGGCCGTCGTCGGCAGCTCGATCGTGCCCGGCGAGCCGTCACGCAGCACGTGGCGGTAAGGCCGCACGTCGTCGCGGAACGAACTCGTGTAGAGAAAGCCGTGGCGAACCAGCAGGGCGCGCAGCTCCTCGCAGAACTCTCCCGAGGGCGCGCGGTAGCCCTTGGGCACCACGCCGAGGCGACGCTTCAAAGCATCGAGGCCGTGCTCCACCTCTTCGACGATGAAGGGGCTACCGGGGTCGGGCAGGAGATGGTGGTAACCGTGATGGCCGATCTCGTGACCGGCCTCGGCGATGCTCTCCGCCATAGCCGGATAGGCGTCAACCGTCCAGCCCGTGATGAAGAAGGTGGCTTTCAGTCCGAGTTGGTCGAGGAGCTCCAGGAGCTTCGGCGTGCCGACGCGCGCCTCGTAGCCGCCGTAGCTCATCGTGACGAGCAGGTCGGCGTGGGCGGGGTTGCCGCCCGTCCAGGCGCTCTCGGCGTCGACGTCGAAGCTGAGGAACATGGCCGAGCGGTAGGGCTCGGGCCACGGGAACTCCGGCGCCGGCGCGGCCGCGCTGGCAGGTCGGATGGGGATGCCGTCGATCGCGGCGCGCCGTGCCTCGAATTCACTGCCCTGCATTGATCGTCGCCTTCTCCACGCCGTCGGAGGACAGCTGCCACTCGTCGAGCAGCGCCTTGTAGCTGCCGTCCGCGATCAGGGCGTCGAGCGCCGACACCAGGGCTTCCCGCATCCCCGCGTCGTTCTTGGCGACCGCGATCCCGGTGTATTGCGTGCCGAAGGCGGCGCCGACCGGTGCGTAGGCCTTAGGCTCCTGGCCCATGACGTAGGGCAGCGTCTCGCTGCCCTGCACGGCGGCGTCGATGCGCCCCTGCTTCAGTTGAGTGCGTGCGTCGCCCGAGCCTTCCGTGCCCACGACCGTGATGGGTTTGGCGCCGCAATGGGCCCCGCTCCAGGCCGCGACCTCGGACGGGAAGGAGGTGCGGCGGCTCGTGCCGACCGTGTGGCCGCAGAGCGCCACCATGTCCTTGAACTCGCCCGCCCGGGACTGCTGGACGAAGAACTGTGGGCCGGAGCGCAGGTAGTCGACGAAGCTCGACGCCTCGTGGCGCGAGGCAAGATCACTCATGCCCGAGATGATGGCGTCCACCCGGCCCGTCTGCAGCGCCGGCAGCATGGCTTCGAAGCCCGACTCCTGCCACTCCAGCTTCACGCCGAGCTTGGCGGCCAGGGCTTCGGCGAGGCCGACGTCGAAGCCCGTCAGGGCGTTGGTGGCGGGGTCGCGAAACTCCAACGGCGGGTAGTTCGGTGTCACGGCGACCTTGAGTGCGCCGCTGGCTTTCAGCGCCGGCAGCAGGTCCGGCGCCGCGAGGGCGAGCCCCGGCGGTAGGCAGAGGAGGGCGGCGGCGAGGAGGGGCTTCATGCGCAGTCCTTCGGGGGTCAGGAGATTACGGCGGACAAGAAGGCCCGGGTGCGGGCCTCGGACGGGGAGCCCAGCACCTGGGCAGGCGACCCGGATTCGACGATGGCGCCAGCGTCCATGTAGACGACGCGGTCGGCGACCTCGCGGGCGAAGCCGAGTTCGTGCGTCACGACCATCATGGTCATGCCGCACCGCGCGAGTTCCTTCATCACGGCCAGCACCTCGCCGACGAGTTCGGGGTCGAGGGCCGAGGTCGGCTCGTCGAAAAGCATCAGCTTGGGCCTCATGGCGAGCGCCCGGGCGATGGCGACGCGCTGCTGCTGGCCGCCCGACAGCTGCGCGGGATAGTTGCCGGCCTTGTCGGCGAGGCCGACGCGGGCGAGGAGGTCCATCGCCTCGGCCCGCGCCTCCGCGGGCTTGCGACGCTGGACCTGCACCGGCCCCTCGGTGACGTTCTGAAGCGCCGTCATGTGGGCGAACAGGTTGAAGCGCTGGAACACCATGCCGGTGCTCATGCGCTGGCGGGCGACCTCGGCCTCGCTCAGCACGTGGAGCGTGTCGCCGTCGCGGCGCCGTCCCAGGAGTTCGCCGTCGACGTAGATGGCGCCGCTGTCGATGGGCACGAGCTGGTTGACGGTGCGCAGCAGCGTGGTCTTGCCGGAGCCCGAGGCGCCGATGAGGCACAGGACCTGCCCGGGCTCCACGTCCAGCGACACGCCGCGGAGCGCCCGGAAGGCGCCGAAGGCGACCTCGACGTTGCGGATAGCGACGAGCGGCCGGGTCATCGGGCGCTCCTGGCGACCCCGCGGGCGAAGCGACGTTCGAGCAGCACCTGCAACGGGGTGAGCACCGACACGACCGCGAGATACCAAAGGCCGGCGACGATCAGCAGCTCGATGACGCGGCTGTTGGCGTAATAGATGTTCTCGGCGTTGTGCAGCACTTCCGGATATTGGATGACGCTGGCCAGCGACGTGGTCTTGATCATGCCGATGAACTCGTTGCCGAGCGGAGGGATGATGACCCGCATGGCCTGAGGCAGGATGATGCGGCGGAGCATGCGCAGCCGGCCCATGCCGATGGTCTGGGCCGCCTCGTACTGACCCTGGTCGACCGAGAGCAGGCCCGCCCGCACCACCTCTGACGTGTAGGCACCCTGGTTGATGCCGAGCCCGAGCAGGGCCGCGAAGAGAGGCGTCATGACGTCGACAGCGCGCCCAGACCAAAGGCCGGGGATCCCGATGGTCGGGAACACTAGGGCGAGGTTGAACCAAAGCAGCAATTGCAGGATCACAGGCGTACCGCGGAACAGCCATGTGTAGGCGGCCGCGACACCCCGCAGCACGGGGTTGGGGGTCAGCCGCATGATCGCTACCGTGACGCCGAGCACGATCCCGAGCGCCATAGCGCAGATCGCCATTAGCACGGTCGCCGCAATGCCGCTGAGGATCACCGGCGCGGTGAGGAAGCGACCGACATAATCCCACTCGATCTGGCCTTCCGCGAAGGCGCGAATCAGGAATCCAAGGACGGTTAGCATTCCGACAGCAGCGGACCACCGTCCCAAATGCGTGCGCCGGGCCGTTTTCAGCTCCGACAAATCGCCGAAATCGAGGGCGAAGGGGGGCGGCGGTCCGACACTCACGGATGGACGCCGTTGATCGCGACCCCGTCGACCGCATTGCCGCCGAGCTTGTACGTCGCCAATATATTGCCGTAAGTACCGTCGGCCATCAGGCCGCGCAGGGCATCAGCGACGTCGTCGCGCAAGGCCGTCTCATCCTTCCGGAACGCGATGCCCTGTAACTCGATCCCAAAAGGCAGGCCGACTGGCCGGTAGGCGCCAGGTTCGAGGCTCATCGCATAAGGAATGGTCTCGCTGCCCTGGACGGCGGCGTCGATACGGCCCTGCTTTAGTTGCCCGCGTGCATCGACCGTGCTCTCAGCCGGCACCACTACGATGGCAGGCCGGCCAACGGCTTCGCAATGTGCGTGGCTCCATTCGGCGATCTCGGCCGGAAAGGAAGTCGAGCGGCTGGTGCCGACCTTGAGGCCGCAAAGGTCCGTGCCGGCTTTGGCGGGGCTCGCCTCGAGGACGTAGAACTGCGGCCCGGTCTTCAGGTAATCGATGAAGTCCATCGTCTCCTGGCGGGCCGGCGTGTCGGTGAGGCCGCTGATCAGCAGGTCGGCCCGGCCAGTCTTGAGCGAGGGGATCAACTGCTCGAAGGCGCTCTCGGACCACTCGACCTTGAGGCCGAGCCGCTTCGCCAGGGCCTCGCCGATATCGATGTCCAGTCCGGTGAGCTGACCCGTCGCGGCGTCCTTGTACTCCATTGGCGCGTAGATGGCGTTGACGCTGGCATGGAGCGCGCCGGCCTGTCGGACCGACACTGGCACCTCTGCGACGGCGGCCGTTGCGAGACAACAGGCGAGGGAGGCGGCGGCGAAACGAGACGGAGCCATGGGAAGTCCTCAAAGGTTGACGGTCGGGTTCAGATCAGGGTGACGGGCGTGGGCTCGACGACGCCAGCGCGTTGCGTGATGGCGGCGTACTGGTCCGGCCTGCGGTGGGCCGAGAAGTTGAACATCTTGTCCTTGCCCTGACGGCACAGGTCGAGGTCGCAGTCCGCCACCACGACCTCGTCGCTGAGCGTCTCGGCCTCGGCGACGATGAGGCCGTTGGGGTCGACGATGCAGGAGCCGCCGATCAGCCCCGAGCCGTCCTCGTCGCCGGACTTAGCCACCGCGACCGCCCAGGTGGCGTTCATGTAGGCATTGGCCTGGGCTAAGAGTTTGGAATGAAAGGTGCGCAGCGCGCGGTCTTCCGTCGTGCCCCCATTAGGGTCGTAGGCGGCGGAGTTATAGCCGACGAGGACCAACTCCACGCCTTGCAGGCCCAGCACGCGCCAGGCTTCGGGCCAGCGCCGGTCATTGCAGATCATCATGCCGGTGATGGCGCCGTGCCAGGCCGGCCCCGCCCGAAAGGCCGGGAAGCCGCCGTCTCCATACTCGAAATAGCGCTTCTCGAGTTGCTGGAACCGCGCGCCCTCGCGCGGCTCGACCGAGCCCGGAAGATGGACCTTGCGATAGTGGCCAAGGATCGTGCCGTCGGGCTCGACCGTGATGGCCGTGTTGAAGCGCCGTCCCTCAGGGGTGAGTTCCGCATAGCCGACGTGAAAGCCGATGCCGAGCGCACTCGCCCGGTCGAACAGGGGCTGCACCTCCGGATTCGGCATGGCCCGCTCGAAATATGCATCGAGCGCAACGCCATCGATCAGCCAGCGCGGGAAGAAGGTCGTGAAGGCCAGCTCCGGGAAGACCGCCAGCGTCGCCCCTCTAGAGGCCGCCTCCCCCAGCAACGCCAAAAGCCGGGCCATTGTCTTCTCGCGGCTGTCCGCCTTCTGGACCGGACCCATCTGGGCGGCGGCGATCCGTAGGACTCGGCTCATCGTACATCCTTCTTCAGCGGCGGTGTCGGATGACCCGTGGGCTGCTCTCATGCCGTCTTGACTTCAGCAAAAGTTGCATGGTCAAGGTGCACTCGCAATCCGTCGTGCTATGATAAATGGCCTGCTGCTATTCGTCGGACTTATAGATGAAATTGAGACAGTTGGAGGTCCTCAGGGCGCTGATTCGGTGTTCCACAACGGTGGCGGCCGCTCAGGATCTTGGCATGTCACAGCCGGCCGTGAGCAACGCCCTAAAGGCGATGGAGGCTCAGGCCGGCTTCGTCCTATTTGAGCGCAGCAACAACCGCCTGTTTCCGACCGCCGAGGCCCAGATACTGAATGCCGAGTCGGAGGCTATCTTCGCACTTCATGCCAATCTGGAGAGTCGGATTCGCGACCTGCGCGGGAGCCGATCGGGGCACCTGCGCATCGTAGCGACGCCGCCCCTGGGCTACGGCCTTCTCCCGCCGGCCCTGAATCGCTTCCTCTCTGCACGGCCCCAAGTGCAGGTCTTCTTCGACGTGCGGCGTTACGAGGGCGTCGTCGAGAGCGTGGCGAACCACGTGGCGGATCTGGGCTTCGCCCTTGGGCTTGTCCATCAGCCCGGCATGGCATCCGAAGTGGTATGCAGCGGCGAGATGGTCTGCGTGGTCCCACCCAACCATCCTCTGGCGGCGTTGCCGGTCGTGTCCCCGCCGGATCTCGTCGCTCATCCGTTCATCGGGCTCGAACGGGGCACTCGGCTGGGCGAAGCCGTGCGGGGCAGCTTCGAAGCGACTGGCACGCCGTTCCGATCCACTGTCGAGGTCCGATATTGCAACACTGCTTGCGTGCTGGCAGGCGCGGGTGTAGGCGCCGCCATCGTGGATCCCTTCTCGCCCCACCAGGGTGGTAGCCACAACCTCGAAACCCGTCCCTTCGTGCCGGCGACGCCCGCCATATCTCACGTTTTCTGGTCCGAGGCGCGACCTATGTCCCGCTTGGCTCAGACTTTCCTCAACGAGATTCGTAATGCTGCCCAACGTCTCCTCGACGCAGCTGCGCCAGTCCGATGAACCGCAATCGGGATGTCCGGCCCGACTGCCTCCAAAGTACGGTCGCCTTGCGCTGACGTGAAAAGAAGCGAATGCGCCGTGGGCACGATAACCAATACAAATGTGTTCGGAGATGAAAACAATGCTCGTTCGATTTATGGAGCTGGAAGATAGAATTGTTATCGCCACGCTGTTCCAAGAGATGCAGGCATATTACGGGGGCAATTGCCCGCCAACCGTCGAAGTTCTGCGCGACCTGCAGGACCTTCCGGCAGGATGCGAAATCCTGGTCGCGGCTGATCCCGGCGTCATTGGGCTAGCCGCCGTGTCGACGATCTATCCTGGACCTGGACTGAATGCCGGGCTATTCATCAAGGAACTCTTTGTCTCGGCCGATTTCCGCAGGCACGGTGTCGGACGCGCGTTGATGCGTGCAACTGCCGAGTTCGCCATGCAGAAGGGGATGTCGCGATTGGATTGGACGGCGGACCGCAACGACGAGAGGTTACTCGCCTTCTATCGAGCGACGGGTGCAGTAGAGCAAAGGGAGAAGGTGTTCTTTCGTCTGAGCGGGGAGAAACTGGAGGAGTTCGCTCAGGCTTCGATGGGCCAATGATCCACCCCTAATCCTCTAGTGGGTCTGCGCTGGAGCATGATGGGGTGGATACCCCTGACGGCAAGGCTTCGGTTTTGCCAGAATGAAGAGATACTCGTGCTACGTCAAACTCGGAATTCTGCCGGATTGATGACATGGAAAGCACCGGAAATTTTGTCTCGTAGCTGATCCCACGTCGCTAGCAGCGTCGTTGTGAAGAAGGTGTTTATAGATGACACAAAATCGCCGAACTTTCATTATGGCGGTTGTGGGTGACGGCGCGATGACGGATATGGGTCCTGTGCCTCTACTTCATGGGGCTGAACCTGTCGAACCTGCAGATCGCGAAGGAACTCGGCCTTATGCGAGCGACGTCCAGGCGATGACATCGCAACTGCGGGAAGGTTTGACCGCCGAGGCCCCGCAACCGGAACTCGCCGGTACGATAGAAGCTGACGAGCTCTACGTCGTGCAGGACACAAGGGCAATCCTGACGCCGTCCAAAAAAACCGCAGGCAGAGGACGCCGCAGAAGGCTCAAAGGAGCGCGCGGACGCGGCACGCTTGAGTAAGGAAAAGCCTCCTA
>JAABUQ010006689.1_pt1 | contig 17237 bp, 18 predicted proteins | sample 5560001 | NCBI WGS metagenome assembly JAABUQ01 (sample SAMN10711888, study PRJNA513371) | rock metagenome | isolation source: Antarctica rocks | place: Antarctica: Victoria Land, Finger Mt nord | collected 2015-12-18
CTCCAAATTGGCGCGCGACAGGCTCGAAAGGTTGGGCGGTGTTGCCATGTGCCAAGCGGATCGTACTTGCCCGCGTCAGGGAAGCCCTAAAATGCGGTCAACCCCGGGGTTTTGCCCCGGTTACGCAGAAACCCGAGAAGCTCTTGATGAACGTGTTATCCGTGTGCGCCACGATCACCGCCGGGTCGGCGCTGTCATAGATCAACTGGGATTGCAGGTAGCTCACCGGGCCGTTGTAGTGCTCCCCCACCAGCGTGGTCTGCTGCCCGCCGGCATTGGCCAGGAAGGTTGCGCCGGGCAGTTGCAGGAAATGCTGCGCCACCCCAGCCATGTCCGCCGTAGCCCGGATATGCACCGTGGTCGCCCCGTCCCGTGCGACGCCGCCCGCGCCGTCGTCCAGCGTGACGGCAAAGATGGCGTCCCCGGCGGCACCGGGCGTGAACACCAGCGCACGCGCATCCGCCTGCAACGCATCCACGGTGCCGTGGGCGGTATAGATGCCCGTCGCTGGGTCATACGAGCCTAAAGTGCCGTTCAGCGCACCCATCCCCGGCGTCAACTGGACCTGCAATGTTTCGACCTGGCCTACATCGGGGTCGGCCAGCGTAAGACCAGCCAGCGGCAACGATCCCTGGGTCGTCGTCGTAGCCTGCCCGGCGACGGCCCCGCCAATGCTTGGCGGAGTGTCCGCACCATGCGCGACGACACTGGACGCCGCCGCCGCGATCCCGCCGGCGCCGTCCGACACCTGGACCGTAAGGGTCGTGACCCGCGCCGCGCCAAACGCAAGCTGGTGCGCAGTGGGCACGAAAATTAGCCCGCGCAGCGCAGCCTGGACGGCATCTGCCGCTCCGGACACCTGATAACGTCCCGACGCCGCGTCATACTGGCCGCCGCCCAAGTTGGTGAGTAGCCCGTCCCCCGCACTGGACAGCACGACCTGCGCCGACAGCACCTGCCCGGCGTCCGGGTCGGCCAGCGTCAGGCTGGTCAGCGGCGCAACGGAAGCATCGTCCGTTGTCGCGGTCAGGCCGGGCAGGCCGGTCAGCACCGGCGCGGTATCAGCCACCAGCAGAGTGGCCACAGCTGCGGCGGAGGGCGCGTATCCCGTTTCGGCCACCGCGCTGCAGCCCAGCCCGGTGCCGACCGGAGCAGCGCCCACGACCGATTGTAGATCAACTGTCACGGTCCCGCCGCCAGCCGGAGCCGTGACCGGCCCCAGCGACACTGTGACCCCGTTTGCATCCGCCGTCACAACCGGCGCCACGCCTCCGGTCGCCTGCACCGACCCCGGGACGAAGGTCAGCCCGGCCGGCAGGTGCGCGATGACGCGGACCGCCGGGTTGTCTCCTGCCGGGAGCGAGGCGGTGATGTGCAAGGTGACGACGTCCCCAACCCGCGCAGACAGGCCGGAAAGCGTAACCCCCACAGTGGGGGCAACCAGCTTAGCGGCGCCGGACGCCAGCACTGGCGCTAGTTGGTACGCCGCGTTGCCGCCGGGCAGCGACGCCGCCGTCGCCTGCGCCTGGGATTGCAGCACTGCTCCCACCGGACCCGTTCCCTGGGCTTGCAGCGTCAGAACCAGGGACTCGCCCGGGGCAAGCTCCGTGGTGGTCACCGCCAGGGTGCTGCCCGACCCGTTGCTCACCACGGCGCCGGCCGCGGGGCCGGACGCCTGAACCGTGCCAGGCACCAGCGTCAGTCCGGCGCCCAGCACGTCCGCCAGCGTGACACCGTAGGCCGAAGCTGATCCAGAGGCGTCCAGCAGCCGCACCGTATAGGTGGCAGGCTGCCCGGCCTGCACCTGGGCCGGCCCCTCCACCTGCACGGACAAGGCCGGCGCCTGCGCGACCACCGGCGTCCCCTGCGCCGCGCTGACCCGCGCGCCGGTTCCCGCCGGGTCAGCCGCGCTGACCACGGCCTGCACCGAACCGTTCGCCGACGCTGTTGCACGCGCGACGATGTCATAGTCAACCCTGATCGGGCTGCCGGCGCTGACCGTGCCAAGATCGAAGCCAGAGCCGGACGTTTCCCCTACCCAAAGCCCCGTAGTGCCCGGGGTGGCATAGGTGATGGTCTCCGACACCAGGGACAGCCCGGCGGGAACCGCGGCGCCGAGATGCAGCGCCTGGCTCCGCCCGCTCGGCAGGGTGACGCTGGCGTGGAACGTCGCCGTCTCGCCCACCGCCAACTGGTTGCCGGAAGTCGCCGCAGAGCCTGTGCCGGTCAGCGCCATGCTGATTGCGGGCGCCATCGTGACCACCTCGGTCGAGCCTGCCAGCCCCGGCGCGCCCGCCGCCAGGTTGGCGCCGCCGGAGCTTGCGGCGACATGCACCACCGCGGCGGTGTCCCGCAGCGTTGCCAGGAACGCCGGCATTGCGCCCGTGGCCTGCAACGTGAACGTGACCAGCGCGACGTTCAACCCGGAGTCCGGGTCATATCCCGCCAGCGGCGACCCGGGGTCCAGATGCAGGCCATCGGTCGTGCTGAACAGGTCTCCCGTAGCGGCTAGCGGGTCGCCCGCGCCGTTCGACACATAGATATCCGCCCCGCCGGCCGGCACGATGAACCCTGCCGGCAGCGTGTCCCGCAGCACCAGGTCCCAGGCCAAGGCCCCCGACGCCACGTTCTGCACCGCCATCACGAAGGTCACGAGGTCCCCGGCTGCCACGTCCAGCAACCGGTCGGAGAACGGGTCGAAGTCCATCAACGCGCTGCTGACGGCTCCGCTGAACTGTCCGAAGAAGGGGTCGTAGGCAACAGGGCTGCCCGTGCCGCCGCCAACTACGGCAAAGCGGCTTTGCGGTCCCGTCGCATACAGGCTGCCGACCTGCACCCGCAGGTCAGGCTGCATCGCCGCCGGGAAGCGCGTCGTGGCGACGGTGACGACCGTACCGGATGGGCTGGCCCCGTTCGTGATGGGGCTGATAACGGCGGTGGGCATGGCGGGGCACCTGGCGTTTTGCTGGTGCCCGGCAGAATGTGCCGCTGCTATTGCCAAACCCTTAAAGCAGCACTCCCCTGAACGAGGTCCGCCATGTCCCAATCCGTCAGCCGCCGCATCGTCCTGGCCCGTCGGCCCGTCGGCGAGCCGAAGCCGGACGACTTCCGCATGGAGAACGGGCCGGTCCCCGCCACCCCGCCCGGCGGGGTGCTGCTGCGGACGCTATGGCTGTCGCTCGACCCCTACATGCGCGGGCGCATGAGCGACGCGCCGTCCTACTCGCCCCCGGTCGGCATCGGCGAGGTCATGGTCGGCGGCACCGTCAGCGAGGTGATGGAGTCGCACGCCGAGGGCTTCCGTCCCGGGGACCTGGTGGAAGGCCGGACCGGCTGGCAGGAATATGCGGCGGTGGACCCGGCCAAGCATCCCGGTGGGCTGCGGATCGTGCCGCCGGGGCCGAATCCACCGTCCACTGCGTTGGGCGTACTCGGGATGCCGGGCATGACGGCCTATTGCGGGATGCTGAACATTGGCCAGCCCAAGCCGGGGGAGACGGTGGTGGTGGCCGCGGCTGCCGGGCCGGTCGGCTCGCTGGTCGGGCAGATCGCCAAGCTGCACGGAGCGCGGGCGGTCGGCATCGCCGGCGGGCCGGACAAGTGCGCGCATGTCATGGGCCTGGGCTTCGACGCCTGCCTGGACCACCGGGCGCCGGACCTGCCGGGAGACTTGGCGGCGGCGTGCCCGGACGGGGTGGACGTTTACTTCGAGAACGTGGGCGGCGCGGTGTGGGACGCCGTGCTACCGCGGCTGAACCCCTTCGCGCGGGTGCCGGTGTGCGGGCTGGTTTCCATGTATAACGCGACGGAAGCGCCGAAGGGGCCAAGCCAGGCGATGCTGATGCGCGCGGTGCTGACCAAGCGGCTGCTGATCCGCGGTTTCATCGTGTGGGACTTCGCGGCGCAGCAGGACGACTTCCTGCAAACCGTCGGCACCTGGCTGGCGGAGGGCAAGGTTAGGCACCAGGAGGACATCGTGGACGGGCTGGAGTCCGCGCCCGCGGCGTTCATCGGCATGTTGAAGGGTACGAACTTCGGCAAGCTGCTGGTGCGGGTGGCGTCGTAGGCGCCTCCGTGCTGTCCCTGGACGCCGCACGGCTCGCGGCGTCCGACTTCGCGCATACGGTGGCGGTCCTGGCGACGGCCTTCGTGCTGGGCACCGCCATCGGCTTCAAGCGGCAATGGCGGCAGCGCAGCGCCGGACTGCGGACGACGGTGCTGGTGGCCATCGGTGCGGCGGCGTTCTCCGACCTCGGGCTGCGGCTGATGGGCGCGGAGGGGGCGGTGCGCATCGTCGCCTACGTCGTGTCCGGCATCGGCTTCCTGGGGGCGGGCGTGATCCTCAAGGACGGCGGCAACATACGCGGGCTGAACACGGCGGCGACGCTGTGGTGCTCGGCCGCGGTCGGCGCGTCGGCGGGCACCGGGATGCTGGGGGAGGCGGTGGCGCTGTCGGGCTTCGTGCTGGCCTGCAACACCTTGCTGCGGCCGCTGGTGAACTGGGTCAACCGCCGCCCGATCAAGGCGGACGAAACCGAGGCGCAGTATCGCATCCACGCTATCTGCGCCCCAGCCGACGTGCCGGACGTGCGCGACCTGCTGGATGCCGAGCTGACCCTGGCGAACTACCCGGTGCGCGACGTTCAGGCGCTTTCCGGCGTGAGCCTGGTGGAGCTGATTGCGTCCCTGGTGCCGATCACCGCCGACCCGGCGGAGCTGGACGCCGTGGTGGCGGCGCTGGAGGCCTCGCCCAAGGTCCACACCGCAACCTGGACCGCTGCGGCGTCCAACTAGCCGCCGGACCCCACCTGCGTCAGCACGATGCCGGCGACGATCAGGGCGGCGCCCAGCCAGAACACCGGACGCACCACCTCGCCGAACACCAGCACCGCCGCCAGCGGCACCACCACGACGCCCAGCGCCGCCCAGGGATGCGCCTGGCTGAGCGGCACGCGGGACAGGATCCACACCCAAAGCAGCGTCGCCCCGGCATACAGCACGACCGCCGCCCACATCGCCGGCGTGGTCGCCAGCACCAGCAGCAGGCGGGAGGCCGGCACCCCGATGATTTCCTGCGCCGCGCGCTTGAACAGTAGCTGACCGCCGGCCAGGGATACGCTGAACAGCAGCAGCCACGGGGTGTTCGCGTTCATCATCGCTGCGGGCAGGCCCATGTTGCCGCGTGGTGTTGGGCCTGACGGCGGCGGAAGTCAAAGCCGGGTTGCACCCGGAACGGCCAGGGCCGAAGCTTGGGGAAAACCACGGAGGAACTCCCCGCCATGTGGCAACCAGCCACCTTCTATCCCGATCCGGCCGTGCAGTCCCTGCATCCCAGCTTCGACCGCTACCGCCTCGCCCTTGCCGCGGTGGAGCGGCTGGCGACCGGGCTGCGCTGGGCCGAGGGACCGGTGTGGTTCGGCGATGCCCGGCACCTGCTGGTCAGCGACATCCCGAACAACCGCATCCTGAAGTGGGAGGAGGAGACCGGCGCAGTCTCGGTATTCCGCAAGCCATCGGGTTACGCCAACGGCAACACCCGGGACCGGCAGGGCCGGCTGGTGACGTGCGAGCACGGCAACCGCCGGGTAACGCGCACCGAGCATGACGGCAACATCACCGTGCTGTTGGACCGCTTCGAGGGCAAGCGCCTGAACAGCCCCAACGACGTGGTGGTGAGCCGGGATGGCGCAATCTGGTTCACCGATCCGGCCTTCGGCCTTCTGTCGGACTATGAAGGGGCGCGGGCGGAACGGGAGCTGCCGCTCAACCTGTATCGGCTGGACCCGGCGACTGGGCAGGCCACGCTGCTGGACGATACGGTCGAGGCGCCGAATGGCCTGGCTTTCTCCCCGGACGAGACGTTGCTCTACGTTGTCGAGTGCCGGTCCGTGCCGCGGCGCATCCTGGCTTATGACGTGGTGGACGGCGTGCGCCTGGCCCGGCGGCGCATCCTGATTGACGCCGACGCCGGCACGCCGGACGGGTTCCGGGTGGACGAGGACGGCAACCTGTGGTGCGGCTGGGGAATGGGAAGGCCGGAGCTGGACGGGGTGCGGGTGTTCAACCCGGCGGGCGAGCCGATCGGGCATATCCACCTACCCGAGCGTTGCGCCAACCTGTGCTTCGGCGGGCCGCATCGCAACCGGCTGTTTATGGCGGCGAGCCAGTCGGTCTATGCGTTGTATGTGAACACACGGGGACTGCCCTAACTCCCTCTCCCTCCGGGAGAGGGTTGGGGTGAGGGGGTCTTGCTCAGGTATGCAGGCCTGATTTTTCCGCCGAACCCGTATTCTGCATTGGCCGGGACAGCGCTTGCCCGTCCCCTCACCCCGGCCCTCTCCCGGAGGGAGAGGGAGAAGAAGCACCAGCATAGGCCACACGCATCGCCTCGATGTCCGCCAGCTTGGCGCCGAGCGCCGTCCAGTCGTCGCGATCTGCGATGGGCGCGCCTCCCTTCAGCGTGAGACGGCCGTCGCCGCCGCGAGACCAGGGGATCTTGCCGCTGCCCTTGGTGCCCAGATCCAGCAGGCGCCCGTCCTGCAAATCGTGCAATTGCGCGAACAGGAAGCCGCGTCCGTCGCCCAGGTCCGGGTCGTAATGGCGGAACTGGTGGCCGTGGTAACGGAGCGCGAGCGGCCGCGGCAGGGAGCCGGGCAGGGGCTGGAACGCGCCGAAGTGGGCCAGCCATTCTTCATCTGTCAGCCCATCCAGCCCGACGCGGGCAGCCCATCGCTAGTCGCAGTGGCGCAGGATGCGCTGCGGAAAGGGGGGAGCGTCCACTGGGTCGTAGAATTCGCCGCCCAGGCCGGCGTGCGTCGTGGCGGGGCGGTATTGCGGGTTGGGGGCATGGTGGTCCCAGGCTATGACGGGACGGCAACGCGGGACGGCGGCGCCCCGTTCGCCGGAGCCAGCAATCGGAGGCGGGGTGGACCAGGAGATCGCGGATGCTGCGCAGCTCGCGCTGGAGCGGCATGGCGGCCTCGGAGCGGCCATTGCGTTCTGGGCCGATGGCGCGCCGGTCCTGACGGTGGGGCTGGGCTGGCGGGATGCCGGGCGCACCGTGCCGATGCCGGCCGATGCGCTGCTGCAAACGTTCAGCATCAGCAAGACCCTGTTCGCCATCGTCGCCCTACGTCTTGAGGAGGATGGCGCGCTGGATCTGGACGGCGCGGTGCAGGGCTGCCCGGCGGGGGTGACGCCCCGGCGGCTGCTGAACCACACGGCGGGGGTGCCGGATTACGGCATGGTCCCGGCCTATCACGAGGCCGTCCGCACCACGCCCGGCCGGGCCTGGACCCGGGCGGAGTTCATGGCCCGCACGGTGGAGGCCAGTGGATTTGGCCCGCCCGGCGCCTTCGCCTATTCCAACACTGGCTACATGCTGCTGCGGGAGGCTGTCGAGCAGGCGTCCGGCCAGCCGATGAGTGCGTTGCTGCGGCGGTTCGTGTGGGCGCCGCTCGGCCTGCCGCGGTCCCGCCTGGCGGAAACCTGGGCGGACGCGCGGGACTTGGCGCCGGGCTGGACGGCGATGTGGGGCGGGCAGCAGAACGCAGCGGTGACATACGATCCCGGCTGGGTGGCGACGCGGTCGGTGCTAGCCCCGGCCGGGGTGGCGGCGGCGGTGTTCGACGCCTTGCGCGGCGGGCGGCTGCTAGGGGCTGCGTCGCTAGCGGCAATGATGACGCCGGTGATCGCGCCCGGCACGGACTGGCTGTTCCGGGAAAAGGGCTATGGGCTGGGGCTGATGCTGGACCGGACGTCTCGGCATGGCGTGCTGGCTGGCCATGGCGGGGGCGGGCCGGGGTATTCTTCAGGGGTGCTGACGGGGGAGGTTGGCGGCAGGATGGTGACGGCTGCCGCGCTGGCGAATACGGATGGGCGGGAGCTTGGGATGCGGATCGCCGCGGCTATGCTGGAGGCGTGTTGGACGGGTTGACGCTGTTCGGGCTGGTGGCGGTCAGCCTGATGCTGCTGTGCTATGCGATGGAGACGCGGGGGCGGGGCTGGGTACTGGGATTCGCCGGGGCATGCGCGCTGGGGTCGGCGTATGGGTTCCTGCAAGGGGCTTGGCCGTTCGGGGCGGTGGAGGCAGTTTGGGCGCTTGTGGCGCTGCGGCGCTACTTCACGTAGGGCGGCGAAGCGTCAGCGCTTCTTGTCACGGGGCGGCGCTGCATGGTGGCGGGAGGCGCTGGGCCTTCCCGCCCTACAATCCTTCCTTCATCAATGCAGCCCACCCGCCTTCTCGATGAACGCCGCGATCTCCGCCACACCCACCCCAGCCCGGATGTTGCTGAACACAAACGGCCGCTCCCCCCGCATCCGGCGGCTGTCGCGGTCCATCACCTCCAGGCTGGCGCCGACGTGCGGGGCCAGGTCTATCTTGTTGATGACCAGCAGGTCGCTGCGGGTGATGCCGGGGCCGCCCTTGCGGGGGATCTTGTCGCCGGCGGACACGTCTATGACGTAGATCGTGAGATCAGCCAGCTCCGGGCTGAAGGTGGCGGCCAGGTTGTCGCCGCCGCTTTCGATCAGGATCACGTCCAGCGCGGGGAAGCGGCGGCGCATTGCTGCGATGCCGGCCAGGTTGATGCTGGCGTCCTCGCGTATCGCGGTGTGCGGGCAGCCGCCGGTCTCGATGCCCATGATCCGCTCGGGCGGTAGCGACCCGGCGCGGGTCAGGAACTCGGCATCCTCCTTGGTATAGATGTCGTTGGTGATGGCGGCGATGTCGTAGCGGGGCGCGAAGGTCCGGCAGAGCGCATCCATGAGCGCGGTCTTGCCGGTGCCCACGGGGCCGCCGACGCCCACCCGCAGGGGGCCGTTTGGGGATGCGGTCATGATCGGAACAGCCTTGTATATTGGGTTTCGTGCCGCATCGCGGCGATGTCGGACCGGAAGCAGGCGCCACCGAGGTCGTCCAGGGTGGCGGTGCGGGTATCGTCGGCCACCTGCGCGACGGCCGGCTCCAGCATCGCCAGCACGCGCAGCCCGGCGGTCTGGCCCAGCGGCACCAGGCGGACGGCGGCGCTCACCGCATTGGCGGTGAAGGCGTGCAGCAGGCCGAGGGCGGCGTCGTCCTCCGCCACGCCGTGTGCGGCGGCGAGCGCGCCGACTGCGACGGGGTAGGGGACCGGGAGGCCCGCCGCGAGCAGCGCGTCCAGCAGCGGCGCGCCCCAAACCACCGCAGCGAGTGCGAAGGCACCGCCCTGGCCCAGGGTTTCGGCCTGGCGCTCCCGGCTGGGCTGGGCGGCGGCAGCCAGCTCGGCCAGGTCCGCCAGGGCGGCGAGGTCCGCGGCGCGGTGGGCGTGGCGCAGCAGGATGGCGTCGGCGCGTCCGGCGCCGTGGCGCAGCAGGTCGTCGAGCCAGGCTGCCAGGCCGGCCTCGTTGCGGACATCCCCGGCCTCGACCGCCCACTCCAGCCCGTGGCTGTAGGCGAAGCCTCCTGTCGGGAACGCAGGGGAGAGCCAGGTCAGGAGCTTGAGAAGGGTGGCCTGCTCCCTCTCCCTCCGGGAGAGGGTCGGGGTGAGGGAGTCTTGAAGGCTGACCTTGCCGGCAAAGGGCCGTGTCTCCGCGGCACCCGCGGCCTGCCGCTCCGCAGCAAAGACCCCCTCACCCAACCCTCTCCCGGAGGGAGAGGGCTTTCGTCCGCCCTCCGTCACCCGTGGTCCTCGTTGTGGTGATGGTGCCCGTTCCCTCCGGCGTAGGCGCCGGCCTCGGGATCGAACAGGGCCTCGGTTTCCTGCACGTGGCCGCCCAAGCCGCGCACCATGTCGGCAATCACGTGGTCCCGCCGGATACGGATGTGGCTGCCCAGCAGTTGCACCGGCAAATGCCTGTTGCCCAGGTGCCAGGCAATCCGCACCAGCCCGGCGGCGTCGTGCGCGTGGATGTCCAGCAGCGGCTCCGGCCGGGCCAGCACCTGCACGACGCCGCCGCCGTCCAGCAACAGCCCGTCGCCATGGCGCAGGCGGGCGGCTTGGGGCAGGTCCACCAGCAGCTCGGCGCCGGCCGCGGTCGTCAGCACGATACGGCGGCGATGGCGGCGGTCGAAGTCCACCAGCACCTGGTCGCGCTCGTCATCAGGACGCCAAGCGCCAGCCGGCAGGTGCGCGGCTGCGCGCATCAGGACTGGACCGGGGCGGGCAGGGCCAATGGAGCTACGCCGTCCTCGGACCCAGCCTGGCGAACGAACACCCGCTTGGCCGCAGCGCCAACGGCGGCGGTCGCCAGCCCGTCCACCGTGCCGCTGATCGCGCCGCCGACAAAGGGCACGACCCGCGCCAGCATCACCGCGCCGGACGCCCCGGCCATCGTCGCCAGCCGCGTCGCCAGCGCCTGGTTGATGCGGGCCAGCACCGCGCCGCTCAGGCCCAGGACGGCCTGCCGGGTCAGGCGCATGCCGACGCCCACGCCAGCGGATTTGAGCACGTCCAGCACCGCCGTGCCTGCCAGGCAGGCAACGGTCAGCGTCCGCACCTGCTCGCTGTGCAGGTCGTAGCCGCGGGCACGGGCAATGTCCTGGATCAGGTTGATTTGCAGGGCGCTGACCCCGGCCAGGTTTGCCGGCAGCGCAAGCGGCAGGGTCAACAGCCCGCCCATGTTGGCCGCGAACCCAACCGTGCCCGCCTGCGCGGCTGTGCGGCGGATCATGGCGGCGATCTCCGCCTCGGACCCTGGCGGCGCGTTGGCGCTGGGCGCGGCCTTGCGGCTCACGACCCGGTCGTAGATCCAGTATAGGCTGGTCAGCATGGCCTGGGTGGCCAGGCCGCTCTTCTCGTCCGTCATGGAATGCCCCGGCAGTTAGAACAGGAAATACCGCTGCGCCATCGGCAGCAGCGCCGCCGGCTCGCACGTCAGCAGCACGCCGTCGGCGCGGACCTCGTAGGTTTCGGCGTCCACCTCGATGTTGGGCACTGCGTCGTTGCCGATCATGCTGCGCTTGCCGATGCCGCCGCGGGTGTTGCAGACGGCGGACACGGGCCGGGTCAAGTGCAGGCGGTGGCAGATGCCGTCGTCCAGTGCGGCCTGCGACAGGAAGGTGATGCAGCTTTCCTGCATCGCCCGGCCGAACTGGGCGAACATCGGGCGGTAGTGCACCGGCTGCGGCGTCGGGATTGACGCGTTGGGGTCGCCCATCGGCGCCACGGCGATGGTGCCGCCCTTCAGCACCAGGTCCGGCTTCACGCCGAAGAACGCGGGGGACCACAGCACCAGGTCCGCCAGCTTGCCCGGCTCCACCGAGCCGACCTCGTGCGACAGGCCCTGCGCGATGGCGGGGTTGATGGTATACTTGGCGACATAGCGCTTGATCCGGGCATTGTCCGCCGGGCCGTCGCCGGGCAAGGCGCCGCGCTGCTGCTTCATCTTGTGCGCGGTCTGCCAGGTGCGGATGATGACCTCGCCCACCCGGCCCATCGCCTGGCTGTCGCTGGAGATCATGCTGATCGCGCCGAGGTCGTGCAGGATGTCCTCGGCGGCGATGGTCTCGCGGCGGATGCGGGACTCGGCGAAGGCCACGTCCTCGGGGATGCTGGGGTCCAGGTGATGGCAGACCATCAGCATGTCCAGGTGCTCGTCGAGCGTGTTGAGCGTGTAGGGCCGGGTCGGGTTGGTGCTGCTGGGCAGCACGTTCGGGAGACCTGCGATCTTGATGATGTCCGGCGCGTGGCCGCCGCCGGCGCCCTCGGTATGGTAGGCGTGGATGGTGCGGCCGGCGAAGGCGCGTATGGTGTCCTCGACGAAGCCGCTTTCGTTCAGGGTGTCGGTGTGGATCATCACCTGGACGTCGTGGTCGTCGGCGACGCGCAGGGCGCAGTCTATCGCGGCGGGGGTGGTGCCCCAGTCCTCATGCAATTTGAGGCAGCTTGCCCCGGCGCGGATCATTTCGACCAGCGCGGCGGGCTGGCTGGCGTTACCCTTGCCGCTGAAGCTGATGTTGACCGGCAGGCCCTCGGCGGCCTGCAGCATGCGGGCGAGGTGCCAGGGGCCGGGGGTGCAGGTGGTGGCGGAGGTGCCGGTGGCAGGTCCCGTGCCGCCGCCGACCAGGGTGGTGATGCCGGAGGCCAGCGCCTCCTCGACCTGCTGCGGGCAGATGAAGTGGATGTGGCTGTCCACGCCGCCGGCGGTCAGGATCTTGCCTTCGCCGGCGATGATCTCGGTGCCGGGGCCGATCGGGATGTCCACGCCGGGCTGCGTGTCGGGGTTGCCGGCCTTGCCGATGGCGTGGATGCGGCCGTTCAGCAGGGCGACATCGGCCTTGATGATGCCCCAGTGGTCCAAAATCAGGGCGTTGGTGATGACGGTGTCCACGGCGCCCTCGCGCTGGGACAGTTGCGACTGGCCCATGCCGTCGCGGATGACTTTGCCGCCGCCGAACTTCACCTCCTCGCCGTAGGTGGTCAGGTCGCGCTCGACCTCGGCGAACAGGTCGGTGTCGGCCAGGCGCACGCGGTCGCCGGTCGTGGGGCCATACATGTCGGCGTAGGCACGGCGGGGAATGCGGGTCATGCGTCGAGCGGTCCCATGATGTCGCCGCGAAATCCCTGGACGACGCGGGCGCCGCGGAACGGCACGAGCGTGACCTCGCGGGTCTGCCCCGGCTCGAACCGGACCGCGGTGCCGGCGGCGATGCCGAGGCGCTGGCCGCGGGCCTGGGTGCGGTCGAACTGCAGCGCCGGGTTGGTTTCGGCGAAGTGGTAGTGGCTGCCGACCTGTACCGGGCGGTCCCCGGTGTTGGCGACGTGCAGGGTGGTGCGGGGCTGGCCGGCGTTGATCTCTATGTCGCCGTCAGCGGTCAGGACCTCGCCGGGGATCATGATGCGTGTCCTTGCCGAAAGATTACGCTGCTCCCTCTCCCTCCGGGAGAGGGTTGGGGTGAGGGGGTCTTGGCTGCGGAGCCGGGCACGCTGGCGCCGCTGGATCGCAGCCCGCTGCGGGCAACGATGGTGCTTGCCCGCCCCCTCACCCCGACCCTCTCCCGGAGGGAGAGGGAGCAGGGCCGCCCTGCTCTTTGCCCCCTCATCGGATCGGCTCGTGCACGGTGACCAGCTTGGTGCCGTCCGGGAACGTCGCTTCCACCTGCACGTCCGCGATCATCTCCGCAATGCCCTCCATCACCTGGTCGCGTGTCAGCACCGACGCCCCGGCCTCCATCAGGTCGGCCACGCTGCGGCCATCCCTCGCGCCTTCCACCACAAAGTCCGAGATCAGCGCCACCGCCTCCGGGTGGTTCAGCTTCACCCCGCGCTCCAGCCGCCTGCGGGCGACGGCGGCGGCCATGGAAATGAGGAGCTTGTCCTTCTCGCGCGGCGTCAGGTGCATGTGTCGTCAGCACTCCCAAACGCGCGGCAGCGGGCGGCCGTCGCGCAGCACGTTCAATCCTGCCACGACTGCCCGGCGGAGGCACGCGCCATCTGCGGCCACGATGCGCGCCACCAGCATCCCGTCCCAAGCCGAGGCGCCCGCGTCCCAGCCAGCCAGCGCCGCCCGCAACGGCTCCAGCCGCGCCTCGCAGTCCCCTGCGGCATGGACGATGGTCGCCATAACCCTCGCGCCGCCTCCAGAGGCCCGGCGGTCCAGCACCGCCTGAACCGGCCCGTCCAGCCGGACTGCGTCGTGCAGCAGCAGGCGGCCGCCGCGGCGCACCTCGATCAGGTCGCGGAGGCTGGCGTCCCGCACGGTTTCGCCCATTGCGGTGCGTCCGAACACCAGGGACTCGACGCCGAGGAACCAGGCGTCGTCCGCCAAGCCCACCAGCAGGCGGCGCCGCAGGGCGCACCGGTCGAACAGGATAGCCTCCTGCGGCAGCCATTCGAGCGCTGCGCCGGGGGCGACGTGCAGCCGAGTCGTGATCGCGGCCGGGGCGCTGCCGGGCAGGGCGCGGTAGAAGCGTTCCGCGGCCTGGGATGCCACGGTGGCCTGGGTGCCCGGCCCGGCGGCGATGCCGCTGTCCAGCGCGTCCCCGCCGGCGACACCGCCGGCGGTATTCAGGGTGACTGCGCCGGGCCAGGCGCCGCGCTCGGTGCGAGGGAAGCGAACCTTGAGGCAACCTTCCTGACGCAGGCCGTCCAGCACCGTTGCGCCGTCGCGCTGCTTGAACGACAGGCGCAGGGCGCCACGGGCGCGCTGGTGGGTTGGAACGGTATCCATGCAAGGAAGCCTACACCGACAAGCGCCGCCGTACTTCCGCCTCATCCAGCGTGCCGACCGGGCCGTTCAGCACCACGTCGCCACGGTCCATGACGACCATGGTGTCCGCCAGCTCCCGCGCGAAGTCGTAGTACTGCTCCACCAGCAGGATCGCCATTCTGCCGCGGGAACGCAGCAGGGCAATGACACGGCCAATGTCCTTGATGATGCTGGGCTGGATGCCCTCGGTCGGCTCGTCCAGCACCAGCAGGCGGGGGCGCATGACCAGGGCGCGGGCGATGGCGAGCTGCTGCTGCTGGCCGCCGGACAGGTCGCCGCCGCGGCGGCGCAGCATGGTCTTGAGGATCGGGAACAGCTCGAAGATTTCGTCCTCCACCCGGCGCTGGCCGCGGGGCAGGACGGCGAAGCCGGTTTCCAGGTTCTCCCGCACCGTCAGCAGCGGAAAGATGTCGCGCCCCTGCGGCACCCAGGCGATACCGCGGCCAGCGCGGACGTAGGTTGGCAGCCGGGTAATGTCCGCCCCGTCCCAGGTGATGCGCCCGGCGCTGACCGGGTGCACGCCGGTGATGGCGCGCAGCAGGCTGGTCTTGCCGACGCCGTTGCGGCCCATGATGCAGGTGACCTGGCCGGTCTGAGCCATGACGGACACATGCCGGAGCGCGATGGCGGCCCCGTAATGCAAGTCCACGGATTCGACGGAGAGGGTGGTCATCTTCTCCCTCTCCCTTTGGGAGAGGGTTGGGGTGAGGGGGTCTTGACTGCGGAGCGATGCGCGCGCTTGCCACAAGCGCCGAGGCCCCGCAAACCCCGACGCGGGTGCCCGAAGACCCCCTCACCCCAACCCACTCCCGGAGGGAGAGGGAGCAGGCGCATACAGTCCTCAACGGCCAAGATAGACCTCCACCACACGCGGGTCCTCGCTGACGTGGTCAATTGTCCCCTCGCTCAGCACCGATCCCTCGTGCAGCACCGTCACCTTCACATCCAGCGCTCGGACGAAGCCCATGTCGTGCTCCACAACCACCACGCTGCGGGTGCGGTTGATGTCACGCAGCAGTTCCGCCGTCTGCTCGGTTTCGGAATCCGTCATGCCCGCCACGGGTTCGTCCACCAGCAGCAGGCGGGGGTCCTGGGCCAGGAGCATCCCGATCTCCAGCCACTGCTTCTGGCCGTGGCTCAGCGAGCCTGCCAGGCGGTGGTGGTGGTCGCGCAGCCGTATCGTGCCCAGTATGGCCTCGATCCGCGCCTGCTCGTCAGCCGTTTGCCGGGCGCGCAGGGTGAACCAGGGCTTGCGGTCGCCGCTGAGGGCCAGCAGCAGGTTGTCCCAAACCGTGTGCGGCTCGAACACCGTGGGCTTCTGGAACTTGCGGCCGATGCCGAGGCTGGCGATGGCCGGCTCGTCCAGCCGGGTCAGGTCGGTGGCGGCTCTGTAGATGACGCGGCCCGTGTCGGGCCGGGTCTTGCCGGTGATGACGTCCATCATAGTGGTCTTGCCGGCGCCGTTGGGGCCGATCACCGCGCGCATCTCGCCCGGCGCCAGCACCAGGGACAGGTTGTTCAGCGCGCGGAAGCCGTCGAAGCTGACGCTCACGCCGTCCAGGTAAAGCAGAGTGTCGGAGACGGGGCCGATGGTCATGGCACCGCCTCTTCTTCCGAAAGGCGGGGCACCGCGGGTTCGGCGGGCCTGCGCGCCCGCACCAGCCCGACCAGGCCGCGCGGCAGGAACAGGGTGACGGCGATGAACAGCCCGCCGAGGGCGAACAGCCACAGCTCCGGCAGTTGCCCGGTGAACCAGGTCTTGGCCGCGTTCACCAGCACCGCGCCGAGGATTGCGCCGTATAGGGTGCCGCGTCCGCCGACGGCGACCCAGATCACGGCCTCGATGGAGCCTGCCGGGGCGAACTCGCCGGGGTTGATGATGCCGACCTGCGGCACGTACAGCGCCCCGCCCAGCCCGGCCATCACGGCGGACAGCGTCCAGACGACAAGCTTGTAGGCCTCGGGCCGGTAGCCTAGGAAGCGGGTCCGCGCCTCCGTATCACGCACGGCGATCAGCACCTTGCCGAAGCGGGAGCGGGTCAGCCAGTGCGCCATCAGATACAGCGCGCACAGCAGCAGCGCCGTCGCCACCAGCAGGCCGCAGCGCGTGATGTCCCATTGCAGCGGCGCGCCCAGCAGTTCCTTGAAGTCGGTCAGCCCGTTGTTGCCGCCGAAACCCATGTCGTTGCGGAAGAACGCCAGCAGCAGCGCGTAGGTCAACGCCTGGGTGATGATCGAGAGGTAAACCCCCGTTACCCGGCTGCGGAACGCCAGCCAGCCGAACAGCGCCGCAAGTGCGCCGGGCACGAGCATGGACATCAGCAGCGCAAACGGGAAGTGGCCGAAGCCGTACCAGTACCACGGCAGCTCGTGCCAGTTCAGGAACACCATGAAGTCCGGCAAGGCCGCGCCATACTGCCCGCGCCCGGCGATCTGCAGCATGAGATACATCCCCATCGCGTAGCCGCCGAGCGCGAAGAACGCCGCATGACCCAGGCTGAGGATGCCGCCGAAGCCCCATACCAGGTCCACAGCCAGCGCCAGGATGGCGAAGCAGAGATACTTGCCGACCAGCGACACGACGTAGGTTGGGATGTGCACCGCGCTGCCTGCCGGCGTCAGCAGGTTCATCCCGGCCAGCAGCAGCGCACCGCCGAGGACAAGCAACAGGGTTGCCGGGGTGGCCAGGTCGCGCCTCACGGGCGCCGTTCCCAGCGGGGGCCGGCTTGCTTCTCCCTCTCCCTCCGGGAGAGGGCCGGGGTGAGGGGGTCTTGGCTGCCAGGCGGAGAGCAACCGGCACCACCGGAACGAGGTAGTTCCGGGTTGAGATCTGCGCTTGCCCGCCCTCTCACCCCGGCCCTCTCCCGGAGGGAGAGGGAGCAGGCAACCGGCATCACGCCTCCACCGCCCGGCCCTTGAGCGGGAACATGCCCCGCGGACGCCGCTGGATGAACAGGATCAGCAGCACCAGCACCACGATCTTGCCCAGCACCGCACCCGCAACTGGCTCAAGGAACTTGTTCACCACGCCCAGGGTCAGCGCCCCCAGC
>JAABUQ010006691.1_pt1 | contig 17236 bp, 16 predicted proteins | sample 5560001 | NCBI WGS metagenome assembly JAABUQ01 (sample SAMN10711888, study PRJNA513371) | rock metagenome | isolation source: Antarctica rocks | place: Antarctica: Victoria Land, Finger Mt nord | collected 2015-12-18
AACCTCAATGGCGAGCGCATGAGCCGCCAGCGCGTCGGCCAGATCGTCGGCGACGGCGCCCACGAAGCCACACGGCGGCACACCGCCCGGGGCCTGCCGCCACTGCCGAACGTCACGCCGCACACGCTGCGGCGCACCTACATCTCGATCGCGTTGCTGGCCAACAACTTCGACGTCAAGTGGGTCATGAGCCAGGTCGGCCACGCCGACTCCAAGATGACCCTCGACGTCTACGCCCAGCTCGAGCAGCGCGTCCAGCGCGCCCACGGCACCGGCTTCGACCGGCTTATGCGCCGCGCCCGTGAACAGCTCTACGGGGCCCTCCCCGAGGGCCTGGGCGGCGGAGTTCTGCCCCCGAATTGCCCCTCAACCGCCGATCCTGGCGCCCAAACCCTCGACGCGAAAAAGCGCGCCGGTAGCAGGGAAGAAGACGATATGGCGAGACCCGGACTCGAACCGGGGACACCACGATTTTCAGGAGCGGTCGCTTGGGCATGAGTTCCGAACCGGGGCGCAATGGGAAACGCGGCCCCGTCGCAGGCGCGGGACGTGGAACGGGCGACGCGCAGCGCGTCACCGAGAATGAGCTAGCCGGGCTCGACCCGGCGTCCCCTGGGTGCGCGATCCAAGTCACTACCGCGGCGCCGGAGCCACGGCGACGAGCGTGATGGCGAGGGTGCAGCTCGGCGCCGCGAACGAGCCCGTGCGCCAGTCCGTGCGCCAGTCCTTTCTAAGTTCCTGCGGTCTCAGGCGGTATCAAGCGGCACAAGCGCCGCCGCTCGATAAACCAGCAGCCACCCACGTATCCCCTGTAAATACCCGAGAACGGCTCTGCATAGCGGAGGGGGAGGGATTCGAACCCTCGTCGGAGGAGAACCCCCCGAAACGGTTTTCGAGACCGCCGCATTCAACCGCTCTGCCACCCCTCCGGACCCGCGGTCGCGGGGGGCAGCAGGGTAGCGCCACCCGGCCTCCGAGCCGCCCCCGGGCAGGCCGACGTCCCGGTCGTGGACGGTGACCGGGGCGTCGCGGCCTTCCTTCCCCAAGAGTCGCTTCCGTGCCCTCGTGAGGGTGGAACGCGACCCGGCCGCCGAGGTTGGTCGCAAGTCAGCGCCGGCCGGCGAAGAAGGCGCGGAGCAGCGCCGCGCCCTCCTCCGCGAGCAGTCCGCCCGCCACCTCGGGACGGTGGTTGAAGCGGGGCTCGCCGAGCACGTCGAGGACGCTGCCCGCGGCGCCCGCCTTGGTGTCCTCCGTGCCGAACACCACCCGCGGGACGCGAGCGAGGACGATCGCTCCCGCGCACATGGCGCAGGGCTCGAGGGTCACGTAGAGCACGCAGTCGAGCACGCGCCAGCTTCCAAGCCTTCGCGCCGCCTCGCGAAGCGCGAGCGTCTCGGCGTGGGCGGTGGGATCGCCCCGCCGCTCCCGCTCGTTGCGCGCGGCGCCGATCACCTCCCCCTCGTGCACGACCACCGCGCCGACGGGCACGTCGTCGTGCTCGAGCGCGCCCTCGGCCTCGCGCAGGGCCAGTCGCATGTAGTACTCGTCGCGCGGAAAGAAGCGGGAGGGCAACCGGGAAGGCCTTCGCAGGGCAAAAGGGAAACTTCTTGCCGCCGATGATGTCTTAATGGGGGCGGTTGCCCAGAACTGCCCCTGCCGGTCCGTTCCCTCCCCATGCGCCTCCCTTCCTCTCTCCGTCTCCTCCTGAGCCTCGCCGGGCTCGGCGCCGCCCTCGGCCCCGCCGCGGCGGCGGCGCGCGCCGAGCTCCCGGCCCCGTACGTCCCGGGCCAGGTCGTGGTCCGCTATGCGGCGCGCACGCCGCTCGTGGCGCGCGCAGCGACCGACCGCGCCGCCGGGGCCGTGGCGCTCGCCCAGCCCAAGCCGGCCACTGCCCCCTTCCGCGTGCTGCGCCTGCGTGCCGGCACCTCCGTGCCCGACGCGCTGCGCCGCCTGCACAGCGCCCCGGGGGTGCTCACCGCCGTGCCGAACTACCGGGTCAGCCCGGCGGGCGGCGGCGGCTTCTTCCCCCGCGACCCCGGCAGCACCTCGCGCGCCGGCGCCTGGACGCGCTTTCAGTGGAACTTCCTGCGGGGCGCGGGCGTCGACGCGCCCGACGCGTGGGCCCACCTCATCGCCGCCGGGCACCCCGGGGGCAGCGGCGTGCGGGTCGCCGTGCTCGACACGGGCATCGCCTACCGGAACTGGGGGCGCTTTCGCCGCTCGCCCGACTTCGCCAGGACGCGGTTCGCCGATCCCTACGACTTCGTGGCCCACAACCGCTTTCCCCTCGACCGCGACGGACACGGCACGCACGTGGCCGGCACCATCGCCGAGGAGACCAATAACCGCGCGGGGGTCACCGGCCTGGCCTACGGGGCCACGGTCATCCCCGTTCGCGTGATCGGCCCCAACAGCGGCGATGTCGAGGTCGCCGCGGGCATCCGCTACGCGGTGCGCCACCACGCGCAGGTCATCAACATGAGCCTCGAGTTCCCCGACCGCTATGCCGCGCTCAGCCCCGCGGACATCCCCGACGTGATCGACGCGATCGGCTACGCGCACCGCCACGGCGTGGTCCTCGTCGCCGCGTCGGGCAACGAGGGGCCGAGGGTGAGCTACCCGGCTCGGGCCGAGCACGTCGTGGCGGTCGGGGCGAGCACCGTCCATCGCTGCCTGGCCGACTACTCGAACCACGGCGAGGGGATCGCCCTCGTCGCTCCCGGAGGCGGGGACGACGCCTACCTGCCCCAGGACCCGAACTGCCACGTCGACGACCCCTACGGCCGGCCGATCTACCAGGAGACGCTCCTCCAGCACGAGATGCCCGTTCGTCGGCACGGCCGGGTCGTCGGCTCCAGCACGCGCGCAGATCCCGCCCGCTTCGGTCTGCAGCCGGTGTGGGCGGGGACCTCGATGGCCAGCCCCCACGTGGCGGCCACCGCCGCGCTCGTCATCGCCAGCGGCGTCGTCGGCCCCCACCCCTCGCCCGATGCGGTCACCGCGCGACTCGAGAGCACGGCGCGGGACCTCGGCGCGCCCGGGTACGACCTGCGCTACGGCTACGGGCTCCTCGACGCGGCGCGGGCCACCGCCCCGTAGTCGGAGGGCGTCCCGCGCGGCGCGCTACGTCGTGCGGATGATGAGTACCGAGCAGGGAGCGTGGTGGGAGACCTTGTTCGGCACCGAGCCGAGCAGGAAGCGCTTGGCGCCCGTCATCCCCTTGTTGCCCACGATGATGAGGTCGGCGTGCTCCTCCTCGGCCACGTCGAGGATGGCGTCGGACGGATCGCCGCGCCGCGAGAAGGTCTGCACCTCGACGCCGGCCGCCTTGGCCTCCTCCTCGGCGTCACCGAGCGTGGCCTCCACGTCCTCGCGCGGGTTGACCGTCCACTCGACGTCCTTGGGCACCTCGCCCCGCTCCTGGCGCAGCCGCTGGTCGGGCACCGGCTCGTAGGCGCTCACCAGCTTCAGGCTCCCGCCGACGCTCTTCGCGAGGTCGATCGCGTGCTTCACGGCCTCGTGCGCCGTCTCCGAGCCGTCCGTCCCCACCACGATCGAGCCGAACATCGCTTCTCCTTTCGCAGGTGCCCCGATGCGCGGGGATCATAGAGACGACCCGCGGACCGAGGCCGCCGGCGTGGGCCCCGGCGGCGGGTAGGGTCCCCTCGGGGATGATCGACCTCCACTCCCACGTCCTTCCCGGCATCGACGACGGACCGGCGAGCGTCGAGGGCTCGCTCGCGCTGGCCCGGGCGGCGGCGCAGAGCGGCGTGCGCACGCTGCTGGCCACCCCCCACATCGACCACGCCTACGGGCTGCAACCGGCGCGCGTCCACGAAGAGGTGAAGCGGTTCGGCGTGCGCCTGCGCCAGGAGGGGATCCCCCTCGAGGTGCTGCCGGGCGGCGAGGTCGCCCTCTCCCGGTGCAGCGAGCTGAGCGACGAGGACCTGCGCGCGGTCTGCCTCGGAGGCGGGCCCTACGTGCTGCTCGAGAGCCCGCTGCAGACGGTGGCCGTCGCGCTCGAGCCGGCGGTCTTCGAGCTGCAGGTGCGGGGCTTCCGCGTCCTCCTCGCTCACCCCGAGCGCTCACCGGTCTTCATGCGCGACCCCGAGCGCCTGCGCGGGCTCGTCGACAAGGGAGCGCTCTGCCAGATCACCGCGGCTTCCCTGCTCGGCCAGTTCGGGCGCACGGTGCGCTCCTACACCCTCACGCTCCTGCGCGAGGGCCTCGTGCACGACGTGGCCTCCGACGCCCACGACGACCAGCGCCGCCCGCCCGGCCTGCACGAGGGCCTCTACGCGGCCGAGCGCGACGTCCGCGGGCTCGGCGCGCTCGCGGGCTGGCTCACCGAGGAGGCCCCCGCGGCGATCCTGCGCGGCACCGCGCTGCCGCCCCGGCCTGAGCTACCCGGGCGTCGGGGACTGCTCGGGCGGCTCAGGCGAGCTTCGTGATCGCGATGATCGCGCCCGCGAGCACCGCGATGACGATCGCCACCTGAGTCCAGATCCAGAAGGGAGACATCGCTGGCTCCCAGGGTAGAGGACGGCCGCGCTCAGGGTCTGTCCCAATAGGAGCGTGCGACGGGGGTGGTCGAGGACCAAGCGGGGGGTCGACGGCGAGAGCCCGGCAGTAGCAGAGCTACGACGGGCTTCTCGACGGCGGCGCATCCGCGCCGGTCATCGGCCGCACCCGGCGTGCGAGCCTAGCGGGACAGGCCCTCTAGCCGCGATAGAGCGGGAAGTCGCGCGCGTGCTGCGCGTTGCCGGTGGGCTCGAGCGCCCACTTGAGCCACCAGGCGCCAGTGCGGGGACCCGGCATGGAGCCCGGCGCGTTGGCGCAGGGGCCGTCGGAGAGCCCGGGCGGGCTGACCCAGAAGAAGGCGTCGACGAGGCGGTTGCCCGTACCCAGCGTCGGCAGCGCACCGAGCGAACGGCCGGCGGGGTTGCACCACACCTCGTTGCCGTAGCGAACGCGGTTGCGCGGCACGAGCGGGCCGCGGCCGTTCAGCGCGGTGTTGACCACGAAGTGCTTGCCGCCGAGCAGCCGCGAGACCTTCGTGCCGTAGGCGATCTGCGTGTGCGTCCACTCGTAGTGGGTCGGATCGAGCACAAAGCCGCGCACTCCCCCCACGCCGACCCGGCGAAGGAGCTCGGCGGCGCGCTCGGGACGCAGCCAATCCGCCGCTCCGGCGTCGATGTAGACCCCGGTGTTCGGCAGCGCGGCGAGCCGGCGCACCTCGTAGGCGATCAGTCCGAGCCGAGAGGAGAGCGCGCTGCCGCGCAGGCAGCTCGAGCTCGCGATGCCGTCGGACTCGACGAAGATGACCGCGCGATGCGAGCCGATCCCCCGGGCGAAGCCGTCGACCCAGCGGCGGAAGCCGGCCGCGCTCGGGCCGCCGTTCTGGGCACATCCCATGCCGGGCAGGTTCTCGGTGACGAGCGCGGGTATGACGTCGCCGCCCTCCTCGGCGACCGCGCGGTCGAAGTAGGCGCGCGTGGCCTGCTCGCCGAACTGCCACGGCCACCACTTGGCCGACGGAGTCACCGCCAGCACGTCGAGCTGGCGGGCGGTCGCATGATGACCAATCGAGTCCTGGTAGCGGACCTCGCGCACCGCAGGCTTCCAGTGCCAGTCGACGAACCACGAGCCACCCGCGAGCGGGTTGCCGGGGGGCGCGGCGACGGCCGGCCCGACGCCGCCCACCGCCGACACGGCGCAGGCGAGCAGGAGGGCGGTGAGAGGTCGCTTCAGACGCACGGACGATGGGCTGGGAGGAGGGCGGCGGACGCCGGCCTCCCCACCCCTACCTCACACCTCATCGGGCGCTTCGGTGCTGAGCTTGAGCGGACGAGCGGCGATCCGGCGCGTAGGCGCTCGTTTGGCATCGTCGAGTACGGCGCATGATGAGAGCCGATGCCTCCCGCCGCGATCCTCGACGTCGACGGAACGCTCGTCGACACGAACTTCCACCACGCCGTGGCCTGGTACCGCGCCTTCCGCCAGCACGGGATCGTGCTCCCGATCTGGCGAATCCACCGCTCGATCGGGATGGGCGGCGACCAACTCGTCCCGTCTCTGACCGACGAGCGGACCGAGGAGGAGCAGGGCCAGGACATCCGGACGACGGAGAAGGCGCTCTACATGGCGCTCATCGAGGAGGTCGAGCCCTTCGCCGAGTCACGCGAGCTGATCGAGGACCTGAAGGGGCGCGGTCACGCCGTCATCCTGGCCAGCTCGGCCAAGGCCGACGAGATCGACTTCTACCTTAACCTCCTCGACGCGCGCGAGTTCGCCGACGGCTGGACGAGCTCGGCCGACGTGGAGAACACGAAGCCCGAGCCGGACCTCGTGATGGCGGCGGTGGAGAAGGCGGGGGGTGGGCCGGCGGTGATGATCGGCGACACGACGTGGGACTGCCAGGCCGCCGGTCGGGCCGGCGTCGAGACCATCGCCGTGCGCACGGGTGGCTTCTCGACCGAGGAGCTCCGAGAGGCGGGGGCACGCGCGGTGTTCGACTCGGTGGCCGAGCTGCGGGGACGGCTCGACGAGGCGCTGCCCCGGTAGCGGGGGCGCCGCTCGCCGAGGGCCCCGCGGCGATTCCCAGCGCACGTTCAGCCTCCTCCCAGGATGCCCGCCGACACTCGGGTGGGTCGGACGCAGCACCCGACCATCAGCCAGCCGTCAACCCGGAGGTCATCACGATGAAGAGGTACATACTCGTTCGCGCCGGGCGTCGCCGGAGCCTGCGCCCTGGTCGGGGCGGGCGCCGGCATCGCCGGAAGCGCCGCCTCGCCGGCGCCGAGCCGCACCGGGGCCAACACGGCGCAGAGCCTGCGCGGCCCCGGCGCCATGGATCGCGGCTTCCCCCGACACCGCATGGGCGGCCCGGCGGTGCACGCCCAGCTCGTCGTGCTCAACCGAGCGGGCAACGCGTTCATCACCGTCACCGCCGACAACGGGACGGTCAAGTCCGTCTCGGGCCACGACATCACGATCGTCGAGGCGACGGGATCGGTGATCTACAAGGACGTGACCGTCACCGTGCCCGACAACGCGACGGTGTACCGCAACGGCTCCGCCGCCAAGCTCGGCGACCTGAAGGCGGGCGACCGCGTGCGGATCTCGCAGTCCTCCGAGGGCAGCTTCGTGTTCGCCGAGGACGCGCAGCACGAGCAGTCCCCGCCCGACGGATGGCACCGCGGGCGCCACGACGGCGACGGGCCGCCGCCCGGCGGATTCGGCGGCTGATCGCAAGCGGTGGCCCGGTTCGTCCGGGTCACCGACGCGCTAGAGCCGGCCACGAGCGGGAAGGCTCCTGCTCGTGGACCTGCTCGCCCTCAAGGTGCTGCTCGCCCCCACGCTGATCGCGCTGGCGACGCTCGCGGCCCGGCGCTACGGGCCGGCCGTCGGTGGCTGGCTCTCGGCGCTCCCGCTGATCGCCGGTCCGGTGCTGCTGATCTACGCGCTGCAGCACGGGACGCTCTTCGCGGAGCGCGCGGCGGAGGGCACCCTCATCGGGCTCCTCGCCCTGAGCCTGTTCATCACGGTGTATGCGCGCCTGGCCCCGCACCGCGGCGTCGCCGTCTCGTTGCTCGCCGGCTGGTCGGCCTTCTTCGCGCTCACCGCGGTGACCGTCGCGTGGCGCCCACCCGTCCACGTCGCGGCGCTGCTCGTGGCCGGCGCCCTGATCGGCGCCGCGGCGCTGACGCGCCGCTCCCACCCTCCGCATGACCTCGCACCCCGTGGGCGCGGCGGCACCCTGCTCGCCGCCCGCGTCCTCGCCACCGCGACGCTCGTGCTCGGCCTGAGCGAGCTCAGCGGCGCGCTCGGCCCTCAGCTCGGCGGGATCCTCGTCGCCTTCCCGGTCCTCGCCTCGCTGCTGGCGGGGTTCACGCACGCCTCCGACGGCGGCCCCGCCGCGGCCACGTTGCTGCGCGGGATGATCACCGGACTGATCGGCTTCGCCGGCTTCTGCCTCGTCGCCGCGCTCGAGCTGCGAGCGCTCGGCGTGGCGGCCGGGTTGCTCGCCGCGGTCGTTGCGTCCCTGACCCTCCACGCCACCACGCTGCCGCTGGCGCGCGACATCGGTCGCGCTCAGCGGCTGGCGGACGGAATCGGCAGCCTTCCGCCGCCGTAGTCGACGCTGACCGGCTGCGACGCCCCGGCCGGCAGGCGCCAGGCGGCGTTGAAGGGGAGCACCTGCCGCGGGGCGATCCGTAGCCTGATGCCCAGGCGCTTGAGCTCCAGCGCGTTCTGCACCTCGCCGAACTGCGTCGGCGAGTACAGGCCGTGTGCGTAGCTGGCGAGGAAGCGAACGGTGGCGCCCTTCACGGCCCGTCCCTTCTCGTCACGCAGGGCGACCCGGCGCGCGTCGAGCACGAGCGCCTGCCTGGAGCGATTCTCGATCTGTCCCCCGAGAACCCGATCGCGAGGGAGATCGCGGTAGCGGAACACCTGCGGCGCTCCGTGCCAGGCCAGGGGCGCGCCAGCGTGCCCGCCACACCCGGCGAGCCCGACGGCGAGGGCCGCGAGCGTGGCGCGCGCCTTGGGGCCCGGCCTCAACGAGGCTTGGGCGGGAGGGTGAACCAATCGCAACCCGGCGGGTTGGTCATGTTCTGTGGGTCCCAGGCCGCGCACGCCGCTTCCTTCTCGAGCACACCGGGGCTGCCGGGACGGAACACGCCGACGGTGGGGTCGCCGCAGTCCGGCATGGGCGGGAGGTGCTCCTGCGTGACGTCGCCGGCGTCGGCGCTCGTGTTGGCGTGTATGCAGTTTCCGGCGCCCTCGCCGTCCCAGGTGATGTCGTAGCCGTTGGGCAGCCGCCCGTTGGTCGAGGAGCGCCCGAAGTGGTTGCCGACGATCTCGTTCCCGTTCGAGGTGTCCCGCTGATGGCCGGGGTCGTTGTCGTTGCGAAGCGCCGCGGGGATCCAGAAGATCCGGACTCCGCTGCGCCAGTTGTCGTAGATCCGGTTGTTGCGGATCACGTCGCGGTTGCCGCCGTAGATGATGATCCCCGACCCCTCGGGCGCCTGGAACTGCGGGCAGACCAGGTGGGCCTTGCGCTTCTTGAACGGGGTGTGCGCGCAGTAGCTCTGGTGCTGGGCGTCGAAGAGGGGGAAGTTGTTCGAGTAGATCCGGTTGCCCTCCCACTTGAAGCACTCCTGCGGCATGCCGGGATGCCCGGCGGCGAACGAGTCGGTCGCCAGCCCCGACGCGTTGTCGTGGAACCGGGAGTCGTGGATCCACGTCGAGTTGCCTGCGGTGCCCGAGTAGCCAAGCGTGTTGCCGAAGGAGTTGATGCCGCGCATCTCGATGCCGTAGCGGCGCTGCGCGTACCCGTCGGCCGGCGAGCACCCCTTGGGGTCGGAGCCGGGGTAGACGCCGGAGTCTCCGTTTCCGAAGGCGGTGATGTTCTCGTAGAGGCCGTGGTCGGTCGTGAACGAGAGGATCCCGTAGTTCTGGTTCCACCGGGCGATGACGTGGTCGAAGTGAAAGCCGTTCAACTCGACGGCGTCGATGCCGTTGAAGGCACCGTACTCGACGGTGAGGTTGCGCACCGCGAAGCCGTCGGCCCGATCGGCGCGGATCACGTCCATCTTCGTGCGATCGCCCTTGATGTCCACGTCGCCCGGCCTGCGTCCCATGCCGATGAGCTGCAGGTTGCAGCGCACGTCGCAGCGCGGGGAGTGCGCGCCGTCGGCGAGGACCTTGCGGTTGCCGACGATCGAGATCAGGTTCCGCGCGTTCGGGCAGTCGTGCTGGAAGCGGAAGTTGGGCCGAACCGGCGGATCGTTCGAGCGGGGGCCGGCCGGCGGAGGCCCGGTGCTCGAGTAGCCCTCGGTGATCGCGAAGTACTTGCCCTGGTCGCTGCACTTCTTGGGCGTGAAGGGCACGCGCCGGCTCGGCAGCTCCTGGTAGACGCCCGGCATGATCAGGATCCGGGTGTTGCTCCTCGCGTGGTTGACCGCGGCCTGGATGTCGGCGAAGCGGCAGCGGCGCACCAGCGCGAGCCGGGAGCGCAACGCCGGCCCGCGAAACTCCCGCCGCAGCCGCCGCGCCGACTCGCGGCGCTTGCAGACGACGAGGCTCGGCCCGTGGGTGCGGAAGGCGGGGACGCGGCCGACGGCGGGATCCGGGAACGTCGTCGGCCGCTCGGGATGCCCGTAGGACAGCGTCGCGGGAAGGACGACGGCGGCGAGCGCCACCGCGACCGCTCCCAGCACCAAGCAGGCACGCTTCACGGCGCGGAGCGTACTCGACCGACCCCGCTCGCGCCACCCACTGCGGGTGGGACCGGGAGCGACGGCACTGACCCGCAGCGCGGCGGCCCAGTAGGCTCGCGCTCGCTCATCCGCAAGGCGACGCCGGCGCTCGGAGGTGAGGAGCGCAGAGCCCAGCGCGCCCATCTCTGTGCCGAGGAAGGGGCCCAGACCGTGAAGCTAGTGATCGCCATCGTCCGTCCAGAGAAGGCCAACGACGTGCTCGAAGCCCTCTACCGCGCCGAGGTGCGCGGCGTCTCGATCAGCCGTGTCCAGGGGCACGGCGGCGAGCTCGACCGGGTCGAGACCTACCGCGGCACCACCGTGAAGATGGGACTCGCGGACAAGGTCCGCCTCGAGATCGCCGTCTCCGAGGCGTTCGTCGAGCCGACGATCGCGGCGCTCTGCGAGGGCGCGCGCACCGGCGAGGTCGGCGACGGCAAGGTCTTCGTCGTACCGCTGGAGCGCGCGATCCGCATCCGCACGGGTGAAGTCGACCGGGGCGCCGTCACCCCGCTGGGCGGATGACGGAGATCTCGAGCCTGGCGGCGGCACGGGTGGACGCCGGAGATACGGCGTGGATGCTCGCCGCGACCGCGCTGGTCATCCTCATGACGCCGGCGCTGGGGCTGTTCTACGCGGGCCTCGCACGCGAGAAGAACACGCTCAATACCTTCATGATGTGCCTCGCCGCGCTCGCGGTCGCCACCGTGGCATGGGCGATCGTCGGCTACTCGCTCGCGTTCGACGGGACGGGCGGGCTCGTCGGCGGCCTGCACCACGCGTTCCTGAACGGGGTCACCTTCGCGCCCCGGGCAGGAACGAAGATCCCGGAGCTGCTGTTCATGGCCTTTCAGGCCAGCTTCTGCATCGTCACCGTGGCCCTCGTGTCCGGCGCGGTGGTGGAGCGCATGCGCTTCGGCCCGTTTCTCATCTTTGCGGCTCTGTGGTCGGTGCTCGTCTACGCGGTCCTCGCCCACTGGTCCTTCGGCGGCGGATGGCTGCAGGCCCGCGGGACGCTCGACTTCGCCGGCGGCGTTCCCGTCGAGATGGGGTCCGGCTTCTCGGCGCTGGCCGCCGCCCTCGTGGTCCGGGCGCGCAAGGACCACGGCCGGCAAGCCCTGCTGCCCCACAACGCGGTCTACGTGCTCGTGGGCGCCGGCCTGCTCTGGTTCGGCTGGTTCGGGTTCAACGGCGGCAGCGGCTTCTCGACCGGCAACTCGAGCGTCCTCGCCTTTACGAACACGCTGCTCACGCCGGCGTGCACGATCGTGGTCTGGTTCGTGCTCGACCTCGTGCGTGGCCGCCGGGTGACGGCGATCGGCGCCGCGACGGCGATCATCGTCGGCTGCGTGGGCATCACCCCCGCGGCGGGCTACATCAGCCCGGGGTGGGCGTGCGCGCTCGGCGCCCTTGCCGCGCTGCCGAGCTACGCGGTTATCGTCTGGCGCGCGCGGACGCGGATCGACGAGACGCTCGACGTGCTCGCCGCCCACGGCGTGGCGGGCGTGACCGGGATCCTCTTCATCGGCTTCTTCGCGCAGGCGTCGTGGAACGGCGCCTCCAACGGCCTCGCCTACGGCAACGCGGCCCAGCTCGGCCACCAGGCGGTGGCCGCGGTCATCACGCCCCTCTACGCCTTCGTGGTCACCTTCGCGCTGTTGCGGGCCATCCTCCTCTTCACGCCGCTACGAGCGACCGAGCGCGAGGAGGCGCTGGGCATGGACATCGTCCAGCACGGCGAGGAGGCCTACGCGACCGGCGAGGGCGCGATCCTCATCTCGGCCGAGGCGGGACTCGAGGCCGACGTGCCGGTCGCCGATCCGGTGTAGGGGCGGGGTCGCGCTCGCGCGGTGCGGTCGCGTCATGTGAGGGGCAAGTAGTCACTCGCTCCGGGGCACGCAGTCATCGAACCCGAGGTCCTCGCCCGTGCGCGAAGCGCCGGGAGCCGTCATCGGAGGGCCTCGGAGCGCTCGCCGTCGAGGACACGGGCCACCGCGTCGGCCGTCGTGCCGGCTTCAAGTGCCTGGAGGGTCTCGCGGAGATGAGACAACGCGCGTTCGAGAGGGCGGCTGAGGACGAGCCCGTGGACGGCCGGCAGTGTTGCCGCAAGGCCCTGCTCGGCGCCCTCGAGCTCTTGGCCGGAGAGCTCGGGCAGTACGTTGGCGACGGCCTCGATGACGTAGGCGCACGTGTCGTGCTGCATGGATTCGGCGCACACGACGAGCAGGCCCACGAGCGTGTCGATCAGGTGGTCGACATCCGAGTCCTCGTAGACGATCGGCAGGACCTCACGCGTTGCAGCCTCGTCCGAGGTCGTCGGCTGCCGGCGGTGGGCTTCGTGTGACCAGCGCGCGAGCAGATCACGGAGGCGATCGATCGCTTCGCGCGCGGTCTGCGGGTTCTGCTTGGCGGAGGAGATCGCCGTCCAGGCGATGTTGTCCAGCTCGGTCACCGCGAGGCTCGGGTCGACGTCGAGGTCGCGCGAGCGGTCGAGCGTCACGGCCCGGCGGACGGCCCGCGCCACGTCGTCGGAGCAGCCAGTGCCAGCGTCTCTGACGACGGCGACGACCTGGTTGAACGCCACGTGGCGGCCACACGTGATGAGCAGCGCGACCTCAGCGCCGGGCGTGGCGCGCAGCGCCTTCGCGATCCCGTCGAAATCGACGTGCGTGACGAAGCCGTCGTGCTCTGCGCGAACCGTCGCGCGGACCGGTCCATCGTGCGTCGAGGTGCGCCGGGTGCGCTCGATAAGGGCGAGCTCGGCGGTGCGCGCGGCCAGCCCGTGGTCGTGGATGACCTGCGTGACGCTGCTGGGGCGCATCTGATCGACCGTCGAGTAGATCAGACCCATCAGGGCGCACAGCGAGACGATCGTCAGCGCGAGCGCGACGGTGGCGCCGAACGCCGGCACAAGCGGGGGGGCGACGGAGGCCAGGTCTATGAACGCAAACATCGACAGACCCACGAACATGCCGAGATACAGCTGGTTGGTCTTGCGCCGCAAGAACTGATCGAAGACCACGGGCGTCATCGCCGCCGCGGTCTGCTGGACGGCGAGCAGCAGCACCGAGAACGTGATCGCGGTGACGGTGACGACGCTCGTGGCGATCGCCGACAGCAGGCTGGTGGCGGTGCCCTTGTCGATGAGCTCGTGCAGCGGGCCGAGCAGCGGCTGCAACCAGTGCGGAGGCCCCTTGTCGATTGCGACGGACACGACGGCGAGCGCCGCGTAGCCAGCGACGACGAAAGCGGGCAACGCCAAGAACTCGCGCAAGGCTCGCTGGGTGCGACGACCGCTCCGGCGGACCCGACGGCGTGACGCCGAAGCTCGCCGTGGAGCGGGAGGTGCCCCGAGGATCCGCGGCTGGGCGACGCGGCCGCGTGTGTGCGTCCCGCGAGACCCATGACGCGGTGGCGCGCTCAGGCGACCCACCGCTGACCGCGACGGCACGCTGGGCGACGCCGGTAACCCACAACGCCGTTGGGTACTCGGGTGGGGCTCACGCTCAGTCCGGGGACCGGCCGTCGCGCGCCCGATCGATGCGCACGAGCAGCTGTCCGAGCGAGCCGACGAACATGCCGGCGCTGGCGAGGACAAAGACCCAGATCGCGAGCGTCTGCACGCTCTTGAAGAAGAACAGGACGCTGCCGACGACGAATGCGGCGTTTCCCAAAAGGCCGATCCCGAGATGCACCCAGGGAAAGTCGCGCACCACCCGGCTGACCCGCCGGGTGCTCTTGCTCGCGTTGGCTGATGCGACCGCCACGGGCTATCTCCTCACGCTGGAAGGGGGTGTGCGTCCAGAACTTACCCGTGGAGGGAGCGGTGAGCCTGAGGTGGTCCGTGGACGGACGCGAAGCAGGGCAGCGACGCATGATCGGACTCGGCGGGCGGTCCGGTCGACGCACGCCGGTACCGCCCCCACGTTCGCCGACTGACCGAGCGGCGTACGCGCCGCACGCGGCGCGGGTACCGAAGCGTCATGGCGTCAAACAATCTGCGGGGCAAGACCGTCGTCGTCACCGGCGCATCCGCCGGCGTGGGACGCGCGACGGTGCGCGAGCTCGGCCGCGAGGGTGCGCACGTTGCGCTGCTTGCGCGAGGGCGCGCGGGACTGGAGGCGGCGGCCTCGGAGGTCCGCGCGGAGGGCGGCAAAACGCTCGTCGTGCCCGTCGACGTCTCCGACGCCGAAGCCGTCGAAGCCGCGGCCGCGACCGTGGAGCGCGAGCTCGGTCCGATCGACGTGTGGATCAACGTCGCCATGACCGCCGTGCTCGCCGAGGTCGCCGAGACGACGGCCGAGGAGTTCCGGCGCGTGACGGAGGTCACGTACCTGGGCAGCGTGCACGGGACGCAAGCGGCGCTGCGCCGCATGCTTCCCCGCGACCGCGGCAAGATCGTCCAGGTCGGATCGGCTCTGGCGTATCGCGGTATCCCGCTGCAGGCGACGTACTGCGGGGCGAAGCACGCGATCGAGGGCTTCGTCCAGTCGCTGCGCACCGAGTTGCTGCATCGCCGGTCGAAGGTGGGGCTGACGATCGTTCAGCTGCCTGGGATGAACACCACGCAGTTCTCCTGGGTCCGCGCTCGGACGAAGAACCACCCGCAGCCCGTGCCTCCCATCTTCGAGCCGGAGGTCGCGGCGCGCGCGGTCGTCTGGGCCGCACAGCACAATCGCCGGGAGATCTGGGTCGGCGGCCCGACCGTGAAGACCATCGTCGGCCAGCGAGCGGTTCCATGGTTCGTGGGCTGGTATCTCGCGCGGACCGGATTCAGCGGCCAGCAGACCGATCAGCCGCTCGACCCGGGCCGGCCGGACTACGTCTTCGCGCCGCTCGACGACGATCGAGACCACGGCGCGCACGGTGAGTTCGGCGACAAGGCGAAGAGTCGCAGTGCGCAGCTTTGGCTTTCGCTGCACCGCCGAACCGTCGCAACCGCCGCCGCGGGCGTCGCCAGCGCGACGGTGGGGACGGTCGTGGCGCGGCGTCGATCCTCCTGACGCGCAGTGCCGAGAAGCGATCTGCCCGTCGCTGGGCGGTCTGACGCCGGCGAGCAGGTTCGTCAAGCGCTCGCTGCAGCCGGCGCGGATTTGCCCGCGCCGGCACCCACGCGCTTGGCGGCGAGGCGCTCGGCGAGCCGAGACGAGAGCGCCATGATCGTGAGCGCGGGATTGGCGGCGCCCTCGGTCGGCATGACGCTTCCGTCGGCGATGAACAGGTTGGGGTGCGCCCAGGCGCGGTGGTCGCCGTCGATCACGCTCTCCTCGGGCGTGAAGCCCATGCGGCAGCCACCGACGAGGTGCGCGTAGCGGTGGATCGTGAGCTCGTCCTGCGCGCCGGCGGCCTTCCAGATGCCCTTGAGCACGTCCGCGGCGTAGGCGATCGACTTGCGATCGTTCTCGCACTGCGTGTAGTCGAACCGCGCGACCGGCATGCCGTGCGCGTCGGTCTCGTCGGCGAGCGTGACCCGGTTCTCGGCGAGCGGCATGAGCTCGTTGAGCACGCCGAGCGTCGTCCAGTGGTTGTAGTCGCGCATGTACTCGCGCAGAGCGTGGCCCCAGTGGCCCTCCGCGAGGATGTGCTCCGCCCACGCTATGGGGAGCGGCCCGACGGTCTGGATCGAGAAGCCGCGGGCGAAGCCGCGCGCCTCGTCGGTCTCGTAGAACTGCTCCGAGGAGATCTCCGGCGGCGGGGCCTTGTACTGGTGCAGCTCGTCGGGGAAGCGGCCCGCCGACTGGCTCGCGCCCTGGACCATTACGTAGCGCCCGACCTGGTCGAAGTCGTTGGCCAGGCCGTGCGGGTGGCGCGCGCTCGCCGAGTTGAGCAGCAGCCGCGGCGTCTCGATCGCGTAGCCACACACGGCCACCGCCGCCGCGCTCTGAAAGCGCAGCGTGCCGCCGCCGTCGTCGTACGTGACGCCGGTCGCGCGCCCGCGCTCGTCGCTTTCGACGCGTATGGCGTGGCACCCCGCGCGCACCTCGACGCCGTGGGCGATCGCGTCCGGCAGGTGTGTGACGAGCGGCGACGCCTTCGCGTTGACCTTGCACGCCTGGAGGCAGAAGCCGCGGTAGATGCAGTGCGGCCGGTTGCCGTAGGTGCCGTTCGGGATGCCGACCGGGCCGACGCGCATCTCGATGCCCGCCTTCAGCGCCCCCTCCCACGCCATGCTCGCCGCGCCGGAGATCGGGTGCGCTGCGTGCGGGTAGCGGTGCGGGTCGCCCCACGGCCAGTCCTGGCCCGCCACGGGCAGCTCGAGCTCGACCTTCTCGTAGTGCGCCTTGAGCTCCGCGTAGGAGATCGGCCAGTCGACCGCGACGCCGTCGCGCGAGCGCACCTCGAAGTCCGACGGGTGGAAGCGCGGCGTGTAGCCGGCGTAGTGGATCATCGAGCCGCCGACCCCGTGCCCGGAGTTGTTCTTGCCCATCTTCACCGGGTCCTCGCCGCCGATGATGCGCTTGGCGTTCCAGTAGATCTTGTGCTGGCCCGCCTCGTCGGAGACCCAGTCGCGGTCGGGGTCCCAGAACGGCCCCGACTCGAGGACGACGATCCGCCAGCCATGGCGGGCGAGACGCTGCGCGAGGACCGACCCGCCCGCCCCGGCCCCGACGACGAGCAGATCGACCTCGTCGTCGTCGCGGAAGCGCGCCATGCCGCTCGTGTCGACGGCGCGGCGGTGGACATCGAGCAGGAACGCCGAGTCGTTGTCGTCGGGGAAGCGCGCGCCCTTGGCCAGGCGCTTGGTCGCGGTCTTCATGCGCTACCGCGCCTACGCACGTCGGACACGGGATCGAGCCCGAAGGCCTCCTCGCGTTCGTACGGCTCGCGGCCCCACGGCCCGGTGCCGATGCGCATGTAGCCCCGGGGGTATGCCGGCCCCGCGAAGCCGATCTCGTTCCACGCCCAGGGGTGCGAGTAGAACGCCGTGGTCGCGTCGCGCATCACGAGCGACCACGCGCGCGACACGTCGAGCT
>JAABUQ010006693.1_pt1 | contig 17233 bp, 17 predicted proteins | sample 5560001 | NCBI WGS metagenome assembly JAABUQ01 (sample SAMN10711888, study PRJNA513371) | rock metagenome | isolation source: Antarctica rocks | place: Antarctica: Victoria Land, Finger Mt nord | collected 2015-12-18
GGCTGGACTATTTTTCGCAATCCGATCAATGCGCTGGCCTGGTTTGTTCCCGAAAGGTGCTTGATCATTGCTCAGATCTACCGTTATACCAGGAGGTCAGGCTCGCTAGAGCGCCAGCAGACGAAGTGGCTTCTCTTGAGCTTCGTCGTAATACTGCTTGGGGATTTGCTGGTATCGGCCGCTCCAACGGTGTTTTCTATACCCAATGGCTTGTTCAATGTTCTTGCCGCTGGTATTCTGAACTACATCGGACTGATTGTGCCGATTGCCTTGACCATAGCCCTGCTTCGCTACCGGCTGTGGGATATCGACATCATTATCAACCGAGCACTGGTCTACGGATTGCTGACAGTTTGCATCAGCGGCATCTATGTGTTTGTGATCGGTTACCTGGGCGCGCTCCGATCCATTACTTCTCGACGCTGGAGAAGGCAGTATTCCCGATCTTTCCTGAATTGACAGAGCGGGAACGTGAGGTGCTCGCCCTGATTGCTCAGGGTCAGACCAACGCGGCGATCGCGGAAAAACTGGTCCTGAGCCCCAAAACGGTGCGTAACCACGTTTCCACAATTTTCAGCAAGCTCCAGGTCGCCAGTCGTGCAGAGGCAATTATCCGCGCCCGAGATGCTGGCCTGACATAGAAGAGCTTTCCCTACTCTGTTTCTCATAGAGTTCTCCAGCTTATCTCCATTTTGCCTGTGGCTTCATTGCTTTTCGCGCCGCAGGGTTATTCAGATAGGCTCTTAGCGGCAAATTTCATGTTGTCAAAATAATCTGCTATCTTTATACTGCACCGGTAGACAATGCTGTATAGTTACCGTATGGCATACAAAATAAGCGCAACAATAAACATTATGACGAAAAGATAGCGGAGAAAAGGGCAACAATGAAGCGTATCGAAAAGGACGTTCTGCAAAATGGCAGTTCTGTTGCTATGCGGCCAGGTGATGGCCTGAACCCGGAAAGTATACCTCCATTATCCCAGGCAGAGCGCAGTATGATTACAGCCAATATACTCTCCATGCTCCTGCTGCGTATTGCCAGCCGTACCAGTTTTGTTGTGCTCAGCTTTTATCTGGGAGCGCGCTTCGCATCGACGACAACGGTTGTCCTGGTGCTGGAAGCATTTTATGTCAGCGAGTTTATCCTGGCCCCGATTGTAGGAAGTCTTACCGATCGCCTGGGACGTAAGCCATTTCTGCTGGCCGCGCCGATTGTCGGATGCGCGGCGGCGCTGTGCCAGTTTATCGCAGCATCGCTCTTTCCGCGCCCTGACGCGATGCACTTCGATACGCATGTCATGCTGTTGCTACTGGTAGTGATGGTGGGGCGACTGCTGGAGGGCGCGACAACGGGGATCAACGCGCCCGCCAGCCTGGGCTCCCTCACCGATGTCACCATTGGACGGGAGAAGCTGCGCATACGTGTGATGACGATCTTCGAGATCGCGACCGTGGGCGGACTGGCGCTGGCGATCCCCTTTGGCGGGAAGGTGAGCAATGCGCTGGGTATCTGGGGCTTTTTTGTGGTAATGGCGCTGCACCTGGCAAGCATTGTGATTATTGCCACACTACTCAAAGAGAGCGCACAGCGCGAAAGCCGCTCCGCTCATAGCTCGTTGTTTGAAAGCTTGCGTCTGCTGCGCTATGCACGCATTTTTACATTTCTACCAGCCTGGCTGGCGATCAATGCACTGGTGGGAGCCTGGATCACGTTATGCACACTTATACTGGCCTACCCGGAGCCTGCGGCCGATGTGCGTTTTCCCCATCAGTTGCTCTATGGCGGCTTCAGTCAGACCACCGCGTCACTGCTGGTCGGCGCGTTTGGCCTGGTCTTCCTGCTGGGAATGGGTCTGTGGATGTTGATCCTACCGGGCCTGCGCAGGACAACGGTGATGTGCTGCGGATTAGTTGGATTGGGTATGAGCATCGGCGCGCTGGTACTCATTAACGGGCTGGGAGAGAATCCCACGCACCTGCCCGCAGGCACTATGCCCGCGCTCGTGCTCCTCCTGCTCCTGGTAGTCGTAGGGATCTTCTTGCTGAGCGGCTTCACCCCGGCCGCGCTCACCCAGATGGCGGCGATCGCTGAGACATTTCCAGGCAAACGCGGAGCCGTGATGGGACTGTATTCGGTCGTCCTGGGTATGGGACAACTGCTTGGCGCGGTTGTTGGTGGCATCTCTGTGGACCTGGACGGTTTTTACGGCCTGATGGGCTTCTCAGCCATCCTGGGCGCTATAGCGCTGGGCTGTGTGCTCTTTATGCGCCTGAAACGATACGATTGCATATGATGTTTATACGAAGCCCTCACAGGTCAAGTAAGATGCATTATTGACATCGCAAAGAGGCGGCAAGAGTTCGCACTGCGAGAACATTGGGAGAGATCATCAGGCACCGTCATTGCTCACGGCACGATGCTTGCGCACAAAAAGCAGCGCGAGCAGGGCAGCGAGCAGAAAGGCGACGCCGGCCAGCAGCAGAGCAGTGTGCATGCCCGGGAGGATTGGACGGTGCGCGCTGATCAGTGAGCCCAGAAGGGCTACGCCCAGAACGCTGCCGATCTGGCGGCTCGCGTTAAGCACAGCCGAAGTGATGCCGGAACGTTCTCTGGGAGCGCTTTCTATGACGGCCGCGGTCATTGCAGGCATGGTAAAGGCGGTCCCGAAACCGACCGCGACCAGCATAATGAAGATAAACAGGTAATCTGTCGCAGCATTGATCTCTGTCATCGCCAGGAAACCAGCACAGCCGACGAAGAGACCAATCACCATTACAACCTGCGCACCCACTGAAGCCACAAAGCGTCCCGCGAGATAGGAGGCGATCAATACCATAGCGCTCTCCGGCAACAGGGCCAGCCCTGTAACGAAGGAGGAAAGACCGCGCAGTTGCTGGAAGAAGAGCGGCATGAAGAAAAGCTGGCCATAGAAACCAAAGTTCAGCAGTAGTCCGATGACACTACCCGCCGAGAAAGTGGGCGAGGAAAAGAGCGTCAGCGGAAGCATCGGGTTACGCGTACGCCACTCACGCAAGATGAAGGCTGCTGTTGCAAGCACAAAAATAACCAGAGCGGTAACAATGGGCGGAGCACTCCAGCCAAGCGCATCGCCCTCAATCAAGGTAAATGTCAGCGTCGCGAGAGCGACGATGGCGGTGAGTTGTGCTATAAGATCGAGTCCACGCTGGGGGAAATGCGGAGCGGGAGAGACAAAGCGCAACGTCAGCAGAAAACCAAGCACACCGATTGGTAGATTGATCAGAAAGATACTGCGCCAGGTCAGGACATTGACGAGAAAGCCGCCCAGCACTGGTCCCGCAGCGGCGGCGATGCCCGCGATTCCTCCCCAGATAGCGATAGCCCTGGCGCGGTCGGCAGGAGCGGGGAAAGAATGGCTTAAAAGTGAGAGGGAAGAGGGAACCAGCAGAGCCGCTCCCAGGCCCTGAATGATGCGGGCAATCACCAGTGTGATGAGGGTAGGAGCCAGGCCACACATTATAGAGGCAGCGGTGAAGAGAGCGAGACCCCCCAAGAAGATGCGTTTGCTCCCCAGGCGATCGCCGAGCGCACCAGCAGTAAGCATAAAGCTCGCAAACACAAGCGAGTAGCCATCTAAAATCCATTGAAAGCCCATGACGTTCGCCCCCAGATGTTTCTGCATATCGGGGAGCGCGACATTGACGACGGTCGTGTCGAGAATGATCATAAAGTAGCCAATACAGATGGCAACGAGGGTCAGTATGCCAATACTCGTGCCTGGCTTTTGCGTACTTCCTGTTTGAGACATACTCTTATCTGCTCTCAGATCGTTTTTCTGTTGCTCTAACAAAACAATAAACCTCCATACTTTTTGTATCTCCTCATTTCTTTACCAGCGCCTGCGGCGCTGGTAGAAGTTTTTCTTGTATGCTGCCGATGTTTTTTTGCCGATGAAAAAAAACATCGGCAGCATACAAGAAAAGAAGACATGGGACGCCGAAGGCGTCAACGTCAGGGAAGCTGAGGGGCTACCACTTTTTTGCATTCTCTCACTTTGCTTATTGAGAGGAGACCTGAAGAATGTTATATATCTTCCTCATACGCTAAGTGTAAAACATGAATATTTCATGTTGCAGCGAAATATTCTTCTCGTATACTATGTGTACATAGTGTACTTGTGTAATGAAGGAGGGAATGAAATGCAGGGAGATGTGAATATCGTGCCGATCGCGGCGCTGCTGGCTGACACGACGCGGGCAAATATATTGTTCCAATTGAGCGATGGCCGTGCGCTAACCGCGGGTGAGCTGGCACGGCGGATACGTGTCGCGTCCTCTACGATGAGTGCTCACCTGGCAAGGCTGGTGGAGGCGAACTGGCTGAGGGTGGAGACACAGGGGAGGCATCGCTACTTTAGTCTGGCCGATCCGGCGATTGTACAGGCGCTTGAGACGCTGGCAGTTTTTGCACCACCGGCCGCTATCTGCTCATTACGTGCAGCAGAGGAGGCAAAGGCTGTTCGCCAGGCACGCACCTGCTACAATCACCTGGCAGGGACGTTTGGCGTGGCGCTAACGGACGCACTGCTGACAAAGAAAATTTTGACAGCTTCAGACGAGGGCTATTTTGTAACAGAGGCCGGCGAATGCTGGCTGGATCAATTCGGGCTGACCCCTATGCTCAAGAAAACGCACGAACGGCTATACGCGCCGCATCATATTGATTGGAGCGAACGCCGCCATCACCTCGCGGGCAGACTTGGCGCAGTGCTGGCACAGCGTCTCTTTGATCTCGACTGGATCAGACGCGCACCGGCAAGCCGTGCTGTACATATAACAGAACAGGGGAAGCAAGAGATAGTGAGAGAGTTTGGGCTGCGTCTGTGAATCTCGAAATTTTTACCACCCGCAACTTTCGAGAAGTCTTACAAATTACCAACATTTGAGAAAACTTCCACTCTTTCCCCCTTGACAAGTGAGCGTTTACTCACTATACTAATAGTAGCGGGTGAGCATTCACTCACTCGAATGATCCGCGTGGTACAAAAAGGAGATGGATAGATCATGTCAGACAACCAGAAACAGATTGCGGGAGAGAAGGTCCAGGTCGGGGACGTGGCCCCGGATTTTACGCTGCCAGCACAGACAGGAATAACTGTACGTTTAAAAGATTTTATTGGTAAAACAGCAATTGTGCTGTACTTCTATCCCAAAGATAACTCGCCAGGCTGTACGAAGGAAGCATGCTCTTTTCGCGATAGCTACGAGGTATTCAAGGAAGCGGGCGCGGAAGTGATTGGCATCAGTTCTGACTCGGCGGAGACTCACCAGGAGTTTGCGCAGAAGCATCGCCTGCCCTTTATCCTGTTGAGCGATAGGGATGGCGCAGTGAGGAAACGTTATGGAGTACCCTCAACGCTCGGGCTGCTACCCGGTCGGGTTACCTATGTTATTGACCGGCAGGGAGTGGTACGACAGGTGTTTTCTTCGCAATTCACACCTGAGAAGCACATAGTTGAAGCGCTCAATACGCTGCAAGCGGTGAACGCAAAATGAGGGGACGTTTTTGAACACACGTCAACAGATTATTGAGGCGACGGAGCGCATCATTCAGGCACGCGGTCTTGCCAGGACGACGACAAAAGAGATAGCACGTGAGGCAGGATTTGCGGAGGGAACGCTTTACAAGCACTTTCAAAGCAAAGAGGACCTGATCCTGGCTGTGGTCGCAGAGAATTTGCCACACGTGCTGGAGGCGCTGCAAGAGCATCAGCCAGGCTCAAAAACGGTGAGGGAGAACCTTACGGGTATCCTCCTGGCGGTCATTGCTTATTATGACAAGCTTGTTCCTCTTGCCGCATCCTTTTTCGCGGATATAGAGCTTTTGACACGCTATCGGGCATGGATGGAAGAGACGAATGCAGGGCCGATGCGTTTACACGAACGCATCGCGACATACGTACAGGGCGAACAGCATCTTGGGCGTCTTCAAATTGCGCAGGAGCCAGATGTTGTTGCGGCATTACTGCTGGGACCCTGTTTCCAGTATGTCTTCAACCGGCACTTTTTGTTGCAGTATCCTCAAACATTGCAATATCCGCGAGCGGATCGTAGGCATGAAGGAGATCAAACGTCGTCGCAGGCACCTTCGAACGTAGATCATCCTGGCGGAAAGAAGCCGCAGAGTGCAGGTGGTATTGCAGCAGACAGTGATCTGTTCACAAAAACCGATCAACAGTATGTTGAGGATCTGGTACATATATTGATGGCTGGACTCTCAGCACAATAAATACGGCACTACCTTGATGTGCAGATTTTTCTTGCATTGAGAAAAACCTGCACATCAGGTTAGATATATAGGAGAGTTTCCCCTATGTCTTTACAACAAAGGGTCGCGCTGGTAACGGGCGGCGGGCGTGGGATAGGAGCAGCAACGGCACGCTTATTGGCGGCGCGTGGGAATAGAGTAGTCATTAACTACGTGCGGAACGAGGCGGCGGCGGAAGGGGTTGTAGCCGAGATACGAGAGGCAGGAGGCGAGGCGCTGGCGCTGCGCGCTGACGTCGGTGATCCTGTCCAGGTCGCTTCTCTGGTTAGTCAGGTAGTGTCAGCATACGGGCGGCTTGACATCCTGGTCAGCAATGCACCAGCATCCGCAACTCTTAAACCATTGCAGCATTTGAGTTGGGAGGAGTTTTTCCACCCGGTCGAGCAGGAGCTTAGAGCAGCATTTGAGCTTACCAGGGCTGTTGCTCCATCGATGATACAACAGGGCTATGGCCGCATTGTTTACACTGCCAGCGGGCTAGCTAAACAGCCAGGCATGCCGGGGAGCAGCGGCATCGGAACAGCCAAGGCCGCGCTCGTAACATTCGCGAAATATGTCGCGCAGGAACTGGGTCCGCACGGCATCATCGCGAATACGATCGCGCCAGGGATGGTAGAGACGGAGTTGAGTGGGGCCATGCCTGCGGAAGCGAAACAGCGCATGGCTGCTATGACGCCACTCAGGCGAGTGGCGCAGCCAGAGGATATCGCACAACTGATTGTTTACCTGGCCAGCGAAGAGAATAGTTTTGTCACCGGGATCTACACGCCTGTTAACGGTGGCATGATGATGGAGTAGGCTAACGCACCGCCTTCGACGGCCCATTTCTTTCTTTACAGTCTCTTGCCCATTTTTCTTACCTTTAGTAAGAAAAATGGGCAAGAGACTGTACATTTCATTGCAGCGCCTGCGGCGCCAGAGTAGGGCCCTTAAAAGGGACGCTGTTTGAACGATTACGGTTGGGATTGGTTCTCCTTATTCTGCCCCAGGATTCCGCCCAACATACCACCCAGGCCACCCACACGATTCTCGCCTTCTTTCTCCAGGTTATCGAGGATACCTGAAGCGGCATCTTTGGCCTTCTGCGCGTACTGCTGTCCACCGGGGATTTTTTGCGCGAATTGATCAATGGCCTGGTCAACCTGCTGCTCCGCCATACGCCTGGCCCCTCCCAGTTGTCCCTGTCCAGTCTGTTGCTGTGGCGGCATCCCTTGCTGCTGGCCCTGACCCATTGCCTGATCGCGTTGGGTCTGGTAGCCCTGCTGCGAGGGATCTTGCGGCTGCTGAGCCATATCATCCTGCTGTGACCACTGGTCCTGATTTCCCTGCTGATAAGGATTTTGCGACTGAGACCGTTGATCACGATTGTTCTGGTTTTGCATGCGTAAACTCCTTCTCTGATAGTAGTGGTCACTACGCCGTGAAATAGTGGCCGACGTTTAACTGCGCTTCTCACTCCGTTTTTTTACACTACAGTGAGACTACACAAATGTGATGCCTCACAGCGACGAGAACGGTTGCGAGCGTGCAACCAGTTTAGAACGACGAACTGACGCCGCGATACTTCTTACATAGAAGCAAGCAGCGATTCATATTAAATCGCATAGGAAGGTTACATAGCAAGTGAGCAATAATATTTGCTCTCTATTCAGGGAACGTATCTATTCAGCTCTGCTTGAGAAGCAGCGCCGGAGGAGGAAGACTGATCACTCTGATCACTGTACAGGGACTGACCGCTCTGATCGATGAGTATCGGTTCTTAGTCCTGCCCTACATCATGGGAAGGGGAAGGCGGTTCTTCCCAGACGGGACGCCTCAGACGAAGCTACGGCTTGTCGAAAGCAAGAGGCTCAGTTTCGAGACCCTTGCTCTGATCTACCAGCCGGACAAAAAATAACCATCTGGTTTTGCGGAACATGCTCTGGTATTCTCGTGTCCATTTGGGAATGATCTGGGCGCAATCTATCCAGATCATTCCCAAATGGACATTCATGCACAGGATCGCGCTTTCGCAATGGGAACTTCGGGCTCCGCTCAACTCCTCTCGGCTCAGCCAGTCGTACTAAACAAAGGCAGCGGGAGAGGTTCGCGCAAGAGGAACGATCTTACCCGCTTTCTTGCGAGGGCTTGGCTCTGGTCTCCGCAGTGCAAGTAACCACTCCGTATCAGAAAGCTGCCACAGGTCAAGCTGAGGGCTGCGAAAATGGGTCTCCAGGCGACGGGCGTTCGTCACCTCGGCGATCTTCCCAGTGCCTTTTTCGATGGAAAGCTCGTACAGGGAGAGCGCAGTAGCCTGATACTCGACCTTCAAGTTCCCCTCATAGACCCACACGGACACGTCTTCCCCGGCCAGCCCCCGCTCGCCATAAAAGCGCCAGTGCTTGAATTTCACGAAGCCGTGGCGATCAATCTGGCGCGTGAACTGCGTGGCGTACAAGGCCCGGGAGAGCACCTCTTCGGGAAAGGTCCGGCCAGGACACCCCGGAGAACCTCTGAAGGGCTGTGGCACCCATCCTGGCGCCTCACACCATGGGCATTTTTCTTATACAGCCAACGTATAGGAAATTCTCAAGCTCGTTTTATTTTCTCGTCCATCGCTCGTCTGAATAATTAGACCAGTGCGAAAAACGGGCATTTCGCACGAACATTCCCTCTACATATGTACGGTGTCCTATTTTTGTAGGAAAGGATATGAGATGGATACAGGATTAATTTATATCATCGGATTTCTTGCCATTGTTGTAGGTATTCCAGTATATCTGCTCTCAGGTAGAAAGATCTGGACATGCCCTAGATGCGATTTTACCACTTATGATGAGCAAGAAGCACTGGGACATCAAACCTATCACACCCATAAGATGACGCAATAATAGCGAAACACGCGCAGAGACAAGGTGCTCTCCCTTGACTTCTATACATACATATGGTATGTATATAGACAAGAAGGGGAGAGGCATGCGCAGGACAAAAGAGGATGCCGCCGTTACACGGGAACATTTACTGGAGGCGGCATTACATATCTTTCACACAAAAGGCTATGTAGGCACAACACTGGATGATATCGCGCGCGCGGCTGGCACAACGCGCGGTGCAATCCACTGGCATTTTGGCAGCAAGGCTGAGTTGTACAATACATTGATACGCGAAAGCTACCAGAGAGCGATGCCTGCATATCTGGAGGCGTTTAGTACGCGCGGTACACCTTTGCAAACGCTGCGGCGTGTAATGGAGTTCTTGATAGGCTATGTAGAAGATGACACACATTTTCGCACCATTATGGAGATCACGCTGCTTAGATCAGAGATACAGCCAGAGCTAGCGCAGGGATTACAGGAGAAGGCCGAGGGGAATCGCATAATGCAGGAGCAATTAGAGAGACTCATCAAGCAAGGCATTACGCTAGGAGAGATTCGCGCTGACGTACAGTCTCCAGTTGTTGCCCTGGCAATTATGAGTCTGACAAACGGCATCGTTATGCAATGGCTCTTTGCGCCAGACACTTTTCCGCTGAAAGCCTATGGGAGGGAGATCGTCGCGTATTTCCTCACAGGCATAGCTGTACCATAACATACCTTTTTTTGTCTTTGATACATACAATCTGTATGTATGTTTAACAGAAAGGAGAGAGTTGATGACACAGTATCCGAGCACCTTCGGCATGACCAGAAATTTTCATACCTGGTGCAGATGCTTTTTTGCTCAGCGTAAGAATGTGTATGCTTCCCACTGCGATGGGAAGCTCCGTTCCCCCGTGCGTTCTCGCGCGTGGCGCTTCCGTGCCTTTTTTCTTGCTCCTGCATCACCTGTGCGAAGCACAGATGATGCAGGAGCAAGAACTATTTTTTGTGCGGCTTTGCCGCACAAGCTTATGCACGCAGAAGGCGGAGAGCATGGGCATCAGACACTCTCTAGCAGATTTGCCATACCAATTTTTTTTAGCCTGATTACATACATACAGTACGTATGTAATCAAAAAGGGAAACGGAAAGGAATACCAGAGATGACAAACATGATTGAGACGGCTGGATTGAAAAAGAGTTTTGTGGTGCCGAGGACGAAGCGCAAGGTGGAAGCGGTACGCGGCATCGGGCTACAGGTGGCTGAAGGCGAGATTTTTGGTTTTCTGGGACCCAATGGTGCGGGCAAGACGACGACGCTGCGCATGCTGACAACGCTCTTGCCGCCCGACGAGGGGCAGGCGACGATCGCCGGCCATGACCTCCTGCGTGAGCCGACACGTGTACGGGAGAGGATTGGTTATGTGAGCCAGAGCGGTGGCACTGATGGGGCAGCAACCGGGCGCGAAAACCTGGCCCTCCAGGCTCAGCTCTATGGCATGAACAGGCAGAGCGCGCTAAAAAGGACAGCCGAGATTATCGCAAAGCTGGAGATGACTGAGTTCGCGGACCGACTGGCACGCACGTATTCAGGTGGGCAGCGCAGACGATTGGATCTGGGACTGGGTATCGTCCACCGACCGAAAGTTCTGTTTCTGGACGAGCCGAGCAGCGGGCTGGACCCACAGAGCCGCGCCCGACTGTGGGAGGAGGTGAACAGGCTGCGCCTTGATGGAACCACCGTCTTCCTTACCACACATTACCTCGACGAGGCCGATACGCTCTGTGACCGGCTGGCAATTATTGATGGGGGAAAGATTATCACCGAGGGGACGCCCGAACAGCTAAAGCAGCAGATTACGGGCGATGTGATCACGTTCACGTGGAAACTACAAGCAGAACGACCAGGCAAACCGGTGCCCACATTATCTGCTGCACTCCCTCATCCGGGGCAGGATTTTCCAATGGATACGAAACCGCCAGGTGATGATCTACACAGAGACGAGCCAGCAGCATACACACAGGCACAGGAGATACTACATACACAGCCATTTGTGCGCGCTATTAAGGCCGGCGATGAGATGCTGCAGGTGTATGTTGATAACGGCGAGGAGGCACTGGTCCCTCTACTGCATTTGCTTGAAGGTGCTGGCATGGAGATTCGTACGACTGCCCTGGCACGTCCAACCCTCGATGATGTGTTTTTACGCCTAACAGGACGTTCGTTAAGGGAACAGACATCCGGGCGCATGTAGCCCTGGCTGCCGTGTAACAACTAGATGAGAATACCAGGAGAAAAAGAGAGATGAAACTACTTCGTGATAGCTGGCTGCTTTTTGTCCGTGATATGCGCTCGACGCTGCGCAATCCGATCTGGGCCCTGATCGGGCTGTTCCAGCCGTTGTGCTTCCTGTTCCTGTTCGCGCCCCTGCTAGAGAGCGTCAGTAAGCTGCCCGACTTTCCGCGTGGCGGCGTTTATACGGTCTTTGTGCCGGGTGTGATGGTCATGCTGGCAATCTTCGGCACCCTGTTCTCGGGCTTCGGGCTGATCTACGAGCTGCGCGCCGGCGTTATCGAACGGCTGCGCGTCACGCCGGTCAGCCGGCTGGCACTGCTGTTAGGGAAAGCGGCACGCGATGTCTGCGTCTTGCTCGTGCAGGCACTGCTCCTGGTTCTGATAGCCTTGCCATTTGGTATAAAGATCAATCTGGCAGGGCTAGGGCTCACGCTGGTCCTGATCATGCTGCTCGGCCTCTGCCTGTCATCCTATTCGTATGCAGTGGCACTGGGGCTTAAAGATGAGAACGCGCTCTCCTCTTCACTGAATACACTGACCGTGCCCTTGCTGCTGCTCTCAGGGATCAACCTGCCCTTAACGCTGGCTCCTCCGCTGATACGCACTATCGCGGCGTTTAATCCGTTTGCGTACGCTGTAAGCGCTGCACGGGCACTCTTCATCGGTGATTTTGGCAATGCAGTAGTGCCGCAAGGGTTCGCCATCATGGGAGTACTCACCTTGCTTATGCTGGTATGGGCAAGGCACGCTTTTAGCCACGCCATGGCATAGGATACAGGAACGCATGTGATCGCCTCTGACAACTCAAACTGATGGTTAGAAGACGGAGCGCAGCACAGCCCTGGCGGCAAAGTAGCCACAGAGGCCGTGTACGCCGCCACCGGGTGGGGTCGATGAGGAGCAGATGAAGATATTCTTCGCCGGCGTGCTATAGGGAACCGGGCGTATGGTAGGACGGGTAAAGAGCTGCCAGAGATCCTGCACGCCACCATTGATATCACCGCCGATATAGTTGGCGTTGTAGCGCTCAAGATCAGCGGGAGAGGTAACATGGCGGGCCAGCACGAGGTCACGAAAGCCGGGCGCGAAACGCTCAATCTGCGCCTCGATACGCTCGGTCATATCGAACTGAGAACCATGAGGGACGTGGCAGTAGGCCCAGAGGGTGTGTTTCCCGACCGGAGCGCGCGATGGGTCGAAGAGACTCTGCTGCGCGATCAGCGTGTAGGGTTTCTCGGGGGGCTGTCCCTGCCATACCTGGCTTTCGGAGGTGGCAATCTCATCCAGCGTACCACCCAGGTGCACCGTGCCCGCGCGCAGACATTCCGTGGCCCGCCAGGGGACAGGAGCGGCGAGCGCATAATCGATTTTGAAGGAGCCGGGACCGTAGCGAAAGCGTTGCAGGCTACTCTTGTAGCCAGCGGGTAGATGATGGCCCGCGATGCGCAGCAACTGACGCGGCGTTATATCACACAAAATAGCACGCGCAGGCGGCAGGTCATCAATGTTTTTTACCTCACAGCCTGTAACGATTTCGCCGCCGAGGGAGCGCAGATAAGCGGCGAGCGCATCGACGATGCGCTGTGAGCCTCCACGCGGGATTGGCCAGCCAGAGACATGACCAACAGCCGCCAGTACAAGACCGGCTGCCGCACTGGTGAGCTGGTCCAGCGGAAGCATAGAGTGACCGCAGATCCCGGCTAGCAGCGCACGAGCACGCTCCCCCTTAAAACGACGCTCGGCAAGCGTGCGCGCCGGATAGAGGGCGTCAAAGGCAAAGGGGGCCAGCGCGAATGGATGAAGCAGGGGAGGGATACGCAGCGGACCCAGGAAAGCTTGCGCGACGGCCTCCCAGTGTGTAACCAGCGGGTCCATCAACTTTTTATATGCCTGCGCATCACCATCCAGCGTTATGCCGGTAGCCGTAATCGAACGTTCCAGCAGCATCGCCGTCCCATCATCCAGGGGATGAGCCAGGGGGGCTGAGGGTTGAATCCATTCCAGGCCATATGCTTCAAGCGGCAAAGTGCGAAAAAAAGCAGAGCTGCGCGCGAGCGGGTGGACGGCCGAGCAAATATCGTGTACGAAGCCCGGCAGCGTCAGCTCTTTTGAACGCGAGCCACCACCGACCGTTTCAGCCGCCTCAATAACAAGGACCGAGTGGCCCGCGCACGCCAGGACAATGGCGGCGGAGAGGCCATTGGGTCCCGCGCCGACAACAATTGCATCATACGCCTGGTGAAGAGACATGTTTCTACTCTTTTCTACTCACTGTCCAGGCATATTTCCTGGATATGATATATTGTATTTCGTAAGAAAACATCGTGCCAGGGGTACAAGGAGGAAAGGCGTTTCGGTTTGCTTGAGCGCAGCGTAGTCTACGCATGCACACAGGCGAGTCACCACGCCACATTGCTGATGAAGATTAGAATTCGCTATTTTGCGCTCCTGCGCGAGGTTGTGGGCCAGGGCGAAGAGACGCTCACGGTGCCGGACGGGGCATGCGTGACAGATGTACGCACGCTCTTGCTCACGCGTTATCCAGGGCTGGAGAGTGCGATGCAGCGCTCACTTTGCGCCGTGAATCACACATATGTACCGGCTGAGACAGTGCTGCATGAAGATGACCAGCTGGTCTTTATCCCCCCAACGGGAGGAGGTGCGCCAATGGAACCATTGATTCAGTTGACGCGCCAACCGCTTGAGCGGGATACGCTTATCGCAGCGGTCAGCCATCCGAGTGCTGGAGGGATTGTTGTCTTTGAGGGAGTGGTGCGGGATAACGCGCGCGGTAAAAGGGTGCGCTACCTCGAATATGAAGTGTACGAAGAGATGGCGCTTGGGCAGATACAAGCGATCGTCGCCGAGGCACAGCAGCGCTGGGGAGTTGAGCGGGTCGCCGTCGCCCATCGTTTTGGCCGCCTGGAGATTGGCGAGGCCAGCGTCATTATCGTCGTAGCCAGTCCACATCGCGCGGAAGCATTTGATGCCTGCCGCTATATCATCGACACACTCAAGGCAACTGTACCGATCTGGAAAAAAGAAGTTGCCCTGAATGGAGAAGAATGGGTAGAGGGATAATTTCACCTGTAAGCAGGCACAGTTTTGCTGTGGCAAAGCTGTGCCTGCTTGTATAAAAAATAGTGGGAATAAAGGTTAACAGGCGAGTACTTTTTATGGTATAGTTGAGAGAGAGAACTCCTTTTATTCAGATACATGCACGTAGGGAACATCGTTTCCGGCTGGCATAGATGGAAAAAAGCAGTGTTCTCATTGAAAGGCCAACGATCTGGGATAAGTCCAGCGTTTCTCGCGGAGGTCGTTGATGAACTTATTCGAAAAGCAGGCGCGTCTCAACCAACTCTTCACGCAAAGCCCGGTCAATGCTGCCTATCTTGCGGGGTCACTTTCCAATCGGACCACGTTTGGTCACCTCACAGACATTGATGTAGCCATTCTCCTGATGGATCAGATCAAAGCTGATCAGTTCCTTGACTACCAGCTCTACTTCTTGAGCGAACTGGCGAAGCGCCTGGAGTCGGACAGCATCGACGTTGTGATTTTGAACCAGGCCACGCTTCTACTCAAGCTCCAGGTTATCAAGTACGGGCAGATTCTTTTCAGTCGCAATGAGAAGCAGCGCGTCTCATTTGAGACAAAGGCGGTGATGGCATACCTGGATTTCAAGAAGTTCGACGAAATGCAGAATCAGGCATTGAGCCGCCGGCTCTCCAGCCAGGCGCTGCCGCTTGACAAAGCGCTCATAGAACATCACCTCAAGCAGTTGCATTCAGCTCTAGATGTATTACATGAACTGGCGGAGGCAGAGCGCACAGCGTTCAGCGCGGACTATCACACCTATGGCCTGGCCGAGCGATACTTGCAAGTTGCGATTGAAGCATGTCTGTATATATGCAGTACACTGGCGGCATCGCTGGGACTGCGCCGTGCGGAGGGCTATCACGAGCTGCTGAGTATTGTGGCAGGACAACAGCTTATCTCTCGTACGCTGGCCTATAAACTGGAGAATCTGATCAATATACGTGACAACCTGGTACACGAGCCACAGGCGATCAGCCATGAAGAACTGTACGATCATATAAAGCGACACATGAGCGATCTGGAGGAGTTTGCTCGTATCATAGAGAAGATGTAGGTGGTGTTGGGTTCCGTAGCGCTACGGAACCCAACAGGATTTACACCAGTTCGCTTGCTGAACGCAGGGCATTGGCCTGGCTCATAGCGGCGGCGGCATCATCAGGATGGCCAGTCTCCTCGTAGATCTGCGCCATTGTCTCATAGGCCAGGATCATAGAGGGATCCATAGCAATGGCCTGCTGCGCGACATCGAGCGCCTCATCGTAGCGCTTTACTTCACGCAGGGTATCGGCCAGGTCATTGTAGTAGTCGGCATTGAGCGGATCGCTCTCAATAGCATTCTGGTAGTCCTCGATAGCCTCATCGTAGCGGTTGAGGGCATCATAGGCGGTCGCGCGCTGGTAGTAGCCTTCGGGATCGTCTTCAGAACGCTCCAGCAGGCCCTGCGCCGTCGAGATCGCCTCTTCGTAGCGACCGAGGGAATTGTAGGTCTCGGCCAGGCCCGCGTAGGCAGCGGCGACATCATCGGTCTGAAGTTCACCACGTTCGGCGGAGGCGACCAGATCTTGATAGACAGCGAGCGCCTCATCGTAGCGCTCGGCCTCTAGATAGGACTCGGCAAGACTGAAGCGAGCGGTTATGCGCTGACTATCGAGGGCGTTGGAGCGTGAGTAAGCGTCGATGGCCTCGCCGCTCTTACCCTGTAAGGAGCGCCAGGAACCCAGGTGTTCCCATGCTTCGGCATCATTGGGGTCCAGGGCAACAATGCGCTCATACATTTCAGCCGCCTGGTCGCGTTCGCCCATCTGCTCATAGATCGATGCCAGCATATCGTAGCCGGTCCGGCCATCGGGATCAAGCGAGAGCATAGCATTGGCGGAGGCGAGGGCATCATCATAGCGGCGCATATCCAGGTAGAGGCTGGCCAGTTCTGCATAGCGAGCAGGATCGGAAGGATCTTCGTCGATGCTGCGCTCCTGGTCCATGACACGCCGCCACTGTTCATTGACGCGTTCGCGCACATCGCGCAGGTTATCAGTAGCCATCGTGCTGTCAGGATTGAGCATGAGCGCCTGGCGATACGCCTGGATAGCATCTGGATAGAGATTCTGGGTACGGTAGGCATCGCCAACATTCAAATACAGCTCATCGTTTTCCGGGTCCAGTTCCAACGCCTGCTGGAACGTTTCCAGAGACTCCTCATACATACCCAGTTCGCCATACAGATTGCCCAGGTTGATGTAGGCATCGGTCAGCTGGGAGTCAAGGTCGATCGCACGCCGATAGCCGGCGATCGCGGTCTCGGCATCACCAAGATATTGCTGCGCCAGGGCCAGATTGTAGCGTGCGCGTGCATTGTTAGGGCTCGCAGCTACTGCCTGCTCGAAAGCATCTGCGGCAGCATCGTAGTCGCCCTCCTGGGCAGCGGCATTGCCTTTATCGGTCCATGACTGCTCATCATTGGCAAGGTCTTCACGTCTCACAAAGTGGACGGGAACAGCGTTATTGCTATTGTTTGTTCCGTCTTGCATCTCATTCATACGTAGCCTGTTTCTCCTCTAAATTTTGGCAAGAAGATGTAATTAATAAAAGAGTACGCGGTGTAACAGTAAGTCTTCGCGTAGTATAATTTTTTTCACGGGAGACCGCAAGGGGACGGCGGGAGACCGCAAAGGATTAGCGCATGGACAAA
>JAABUQ010006694.1_pt1 | contig 17232 bp, 16 predicted proteins | sample 5560001 | NCBI WGS metagenome assembly JAABUQ01 (sample SAMN10711888, study PRJNA513371) | rock metagenome | isolation source: Antarctica rocks | place: Antarctica: Victoria Land, Finger Mt nord | collected 2015-12-18
GCACGCGGCCGGATCCACCGGAGGGCAGAGCGCGTGACCGTCACCGAGGACCGGCCCGGCGCAGGCGACCCCCGGCGCGTCGATGCCGGTGAGGGTGACCGCGACCGGCTCGGGTCGGCCCTGCCCGCCACCGGGCCGTTGTGGTGGCTGTCCGTGCTGGTGATCACCGCGATCGCCGGCCTGCTGCGCTTCTGGGACCTCGGCCGGCCGCACTCGTTCGTGTTCGACGAGACCTACTACGCCAAGGACGCCTGGTCCCTGCTCAACCACGGGGTCGAGCGGAACTACCCAGAGGGCGCCGACGCCACCATCCTCAAGGGGGACACGCGGATCTGGGAGGCGACGGGTTCGTTCATCGTCCATCCGCCGCTGGGCAAGTGGATGATCGCGCTCGGCGAGGCCGTCTTCGGGATGGACCCGGTGGGCTGGCGGGTGGTCACCGCGCTGTGCGGAACGGTGCTGGTCTTGGTGATGGCCCGTCTGGTCCGGCGCCTCACCCGCTCCAACCTGCTCCCCCTGCTGGCCGCGCTGCTGATGGCGGTGGACGGCCTCGCCATCGTCGAGTCCCGGACCGCCCTGCTGGACTCGCTGCTCGCGTTCTGGCTGGTGCTCGGCGCCGCCGCGTTGCTGGTGGACCGGGACCGGACCCGGGCCCGGCTGGCGGAGGAGGTGACAGCAGACCCACAGCGGGGACTGGGCGGTGGACCGCGGGCAGGGTGGCGACCGTGGCGCCTGGTGGCCGGGGTGTGCTTCGGGCTGGCGTGCTCGACGAAGTGGAACGGGGTGTTCCTGCTGGCGGTCGCCGGGGTCCTCACCGTCCTGTGGGACGTCGGAGCGCGCCGGGCCGTCGGCGTCCGCCGGCCCTGGTGGTCTGCGCTGCGCCTGGACGCCGCACCCGCCTTCTTCTCCCTCGTCGGGACGTCGGTGGTCGTCTACACCGCGTCCTGGAGCGGGTGGTTCGCGACCTCGTCGGGCTACGACCGTCAGTGGGGCATGACGAACGCGCCGTCCGCGGTGAGCCGGCTGTTCCCGACCGCGCTGCGCAGCTGGTGGCATTACCACGCGGAGATGCTGAACTTCAACACCGGCCTGCGCACACCGCACCCCTATCAGAGCGACCCGATCGGGTGGCTGCTGATGGTGAAGCCGGTGGCGTTCGCCTACACCGGATCGCTGCCCGGCAACGGGTCCGGTTGCGCCACCAACTGCACCCGCGCGATCCATGCTCTCGGCACGCCCGCGCTCTGGTGGGGAGGCGTGGCGGCGTTGGTGGTCTGCGCCTGGCTGTGGCTGGCGGGCCGGGACTGGCGGGCGGGGTTCGCGCTCGCCGGGGTGCTCGGGACCTGGGTGCCGTGGTTGTTCTTCGCCAAGCGGACCATCTTCTCGTTCTACGCGATCGCCACCCTGCCGTTCCTGGTCATCGCGGTCGTGCTGGTGATCGGGACCGTGCTGGACCGGGTCCGCGCGCACCGAGGCCGGAGCATGCCCTGGGTGGTCGCCGCGTGCGGGGTGTTCGTGGTGCTCGTCGTGGTGGACAGTGGGTTCCTCTACCCGGTGCTCACCGACCAGCTGATCCCCTACGACGCCTGGCGGTCCCGGATGTGGTTCGCCAGCTGGATCGGCTAGGCCGGGGTAGGCACTCGTGGTGGAGCTGAGGGGATTCGAACCCCTGACCCCCTCGATGCGAACGAGGTGCGCTACCAGCTGCGCCACAGCCCCTGATCGGGAGCGCCAAAGTTAACACAGCAGGACCCTCGGGCCCGGCCCGGCGGCCGCTGGCCCGGCCTCCGGGGGACAGCGCCGATGACGCACCGAGCCGCGGCGCCACCGAGCTCGGGCTGCTGCACGCGCAGGTCAGCCGGTGGCGGCGCGAGGCAGCTCGACGGCCGCGGTGTCCTCCCCATCGTCCTGCGACGATCCGGTGGTCGCACCCGATACGGCTCCGTCAGCGGTGACCGGCCCGTCCACCGGGTCCGCGGTGGACGGCCCCGCCGCCGCGATGGGCAGTGCGAGCGGAACCCGCGCGGACCGGCCGGACGTCCACGCACCCGTCGACCCGAGGTCGATGGTCTTCACCGTGCGCGCGACCCGCGGTGCCGTCACGTAGGTCGGCAGGGGCACAGGGACGGCGCGCCAGGAACCGGACCTGGAGCCGGCGCCCTCGACGGCGGGGGTCGACGCCGACCTCAGCCGAGCGGCCTCCAAGCGCTCGGCCTCACTCTCCGCTGACGCGCTGGTGGTCGACCCGGCGTCGATGTGGGCTGCGTCCCGGGCCGTCTGTTCGGTCGGAGCCACTCGACACCAGTCCGCCACGACGTCGACGTAGGGAACACCGGCCCAGGACGGGTCGTCGGCGGCCGACGTGACGGCAGCTGCGTGTGCGGTCGCCACCCTGCCGCCAGCGGACCGACGCGAGGCCCGCGCCCCGGCCGCGAGGTGCAGCACGCTCAGCAGCGGCAGCGGGGCCGCCACCCATGACGGCCGATGGCCGAGAGCAACGCTCGCACCGATGGCGAGCGATGCGGCCACCAGGACTGCCAGGACGATGCGGCGACGTCGCACGGCCACCCGGTGTGCGAACCACGAGACCCCTGGCACCCGCGGGTCGGGGCTCGCCCCGACGGCGCGGGCTGCCGCGGCGTCCTCCGGACGGGCGGCGACTGCGCCCGGCCCGGGAACCGACCCGACGACCGACCGTCGTCGGTGGGGACCCAGCCGGCGCGCCGCGGGCGCGTGCGTCGTCTGCAGCAGCGCCTGGGCGACGGTCTCACCGGCAGCCACACCGTCAGCCCCGGCAGGGTCTCCGGCGGCTGCGCGACGGACGACACGGGTGTGAGCGGCGCTCTCCTGGTCCGCGCGGCGTTCGGCGCGGACGTGCACCGCCCTGCTGGCGGCATACCAGGCCCACACGAGACCGACGGCTGCGTAGACCAGTCCGGAACCCACCCCCGAAAGGTAGGAGGGCGCGGCGTCCGATCCGCGGATCAGACGGGCGTGTCGGCCGACTCCTGAGCGAGCCGGGTGGACCCGGCTGTCCGCTCCGTCTCCGCAGGCGTGGTCCCGACGACCTGCTCGCGCGCCGTGGCCACCTCGCGCTGGGTCCGGTGCCACCGGACGAGCAGTCCACCCGGGACGTCCTCGGTCACCATCGAGAAGCCGAGGTGGTCCCGCCAGGCGCCGTCGATGTGCAGGAAACGCGGGCGCAGTCCCTCGGGCCGGAAACCGAGCTTGTCCACCACCCGCAGGCTCGCCGCGTTCTCGGGACGGATGTTGACCTCGAGGCGGTGCAGGCCCGCGGCTCCGAAACAGTGGTCCGCGACCAGGGCCACGGCCGTGGGGGTGATGCCGTGCCCGGCGACGGCGCTGTCCACCCAGTAGCCGACCTGGGCCCATCGCGCCGAGCCGTAGGTGATCCCCGAGACCGTCAGCTGACCCACAAATCGGTCGTCGAGGGTGATCACGAAAGGCAGGCAGCGACCGCGGCGCGCCTGGGCGAGCAGTTCCTTGACCATCGCGCGGTAGGTCCGCGGGGTCTCCGCGCTGCCGTCGGGCGCGGTGGCCTCCCACCGGCGCAGCCAGGCGGAATTGCGCGCACGCACCTCGAACCAGGCGGCGGCGTCCCGACGGTTGATCGGGCGCAGTCCGACCCGGCCGTCCCTCAGCACCACCGGCCACACACCACCACCGGAACCCGTCCCCGCCACCGCACACCTCCCGGCCAGCCTGCCGTCCCCGCGCCCGCCCTACCCGACCTGCCCGCCGGAACTACACGACCGAACCCCGCAGGTGCCGGACTGCCTCGACGAGCAGGGGCAGCAGGACCTCGAGCCCGTCACGGACAGCCCCCCGTGAGCCCGGAAGGTTGACGACGAGCGTACGGCCGGCCACTCCGGCGACACCTCGGCTGAACACGGCCGTCGGCACCCCACCGGCCACCCCGCGGGCCCGCAGCAGCTCGGCGATCCCGGGGATCTCCAGGTCCAGCACCGCCCGGGTCACCTCCGGCGTGCGGTCGGTGGGGGTGAACCCGGTGCCCCCGGTGGTCACGACGGCATCGATCCCGGCGTCCACCGCCTCGCGCAGTGCTGCACCGACCGGGTCACCGTCGGCGACGACGACGGGCGCGTCGACGGCCGCGCCCAGTCCCCGCAGGGCCGCCGCGATGACCGGGCCGGTCAGGTCCGCGTACACCCCGGCCGCGGCCCGGGTCGAGACGGTGATCACCCGGCAGCGCAGGTCCGGGCCGGTCAGGTCCGCCAGCGGCTCGGCGGCGGTCACCGGCGGGTCCTCTCGTCGTCGCCCAGGTCGCCAGGCCTGCGGGTCCAGGTCCCCGACCGGCCGCCGGACTTGCTCTGGACGCCGATGCCGGTGATGACCGCCCCCCCGTCGAGACCCTTCACCATGTCCACGACGGCCAGTGCTGCCACGGACACGGCGGTCAGGGCCTCCATCTCCACGCCGGTGCGGTCCTCGGTCCTGGTGGTCGCCCGGATGTGGACGGCATCGTCGGTGACCCACACGTCCAGCTCGACGCTGGTCAGCCCGACCGGGTGGCACAGCGGGACGAGGTCGGGGGTGCGCTTGGCGCCCATGATCCCGGCGATCCGGGCGACCGCGAGGGCATCACCCTTGGGCAGCGTCCCGTCGCGCAGCGCGGCCACGACGTGCGGTCCGACCAGCACCCGGCCGACCGCGACGGCCTGCCGGGCGGTGACCGCCTTGCCGCCCACGTCGACCATCCGCGCGTTGCCCGCGTCGTCGAGGTGCGGGAAGCCCTGCGTGACGCCGACAACGGCCGAGACCTCGGGCGAGGCGTCAGCCGTCGACATCGGCCAGCACCGTCACCGCGACATCGTCGCCCGCGGACACGTGCGACACCCCGACCGGGACGACGGCCAGGGCGTCCGCGCCGGCCAGTCCCCCCAGCAGGTGCGAGGACGGACCGCCGGCCGAGCTGACCCTCGGGCGCCCGTCCGCACCCGCCGGACCGAGGAAGACCCGCAGGTACTGACGTCTACCGTCCGGGGAGTCCAGGTCGTGCGACCAGCGGCCGGTGACGACGGGCCGGTCGGTGACCGGGAGTCCGCGCATCCGGCGCAGCGCCGGGCGGACGAACACCTCGAAGGACACGTAGCTGCTGACCGGGTTGCCGGGCAGTGCGAACACCGGCACCGCGTCGTCCCCGACGGACCCCAGTCCCTGCGGCATCCCCGGCTGCATCGCGACCGGACCGAACTCCACCTCGCCCATCCGCGCGAGGACGTCGCGGACCACGTCGTAGGCGCCCACCGACACCCCGCCGGAGGTGACCAGCGCGTCGGCCCGGACGAGTTGGTCGCTCACGACGTCGGCCAGCGTGCGCGGGTCGTCGTCCACCGGGCCGACGCGGTAGGCCACACCACCCGCGGCGGTGACGGCGGCGGCGAGCATGTAGGAGTTCGAGTCGTTGATCTGCCCGCGGGCCAGCGGGGTGCCCGGGTCGCGCAGCTCCGAGCCGGTCGAGACCACCACCACCCGCGGCCTCGGGTGCACCAGGACCCGGGGGTGCCCGGTGGCGGCGAGCAGGGCCACCGTCCGCGGGCCCAGCACGGTGCCGGCACGCGCGACCGTCGCACCTGCCGTCACGTCACCGCCGACCTCACGGACGTAGGCACCGGCGGCGGGCGCCACCGACACGGCGACTCGGGCGATCCCGCGGTCGGTGCGCTCCTGCGGGACGACGGCATCCGCTCCCGCCGGCATCGGCGCTCCCGTCATGATCCGGAACGCCTGGCCGGGCGCGAGGGCGTACAGCGTGGCGGAGCCGGCGGCGATCTCCCCGGCCACCGGGAGAACCACCGGCGTCGCCTCGGACGCGGCTATCAGGTCCTGCGCGCGGACCGCGTACCCGTCCATCGAGGAATTGGCGAACGACGGGAGAGCGGTGGGCGCGACGACGTCCTCGGCGAGCACGCAGCCCGAGACCTCCGCGAGCGGCCGGGTCAGCGGCGTCAGAGGATCCACGAGGCTCATGACGCGCGCCAGGTGGTCCTCGACCGTGCGCACGCCCGCCCCACTCCCCGGCCGCACCGGCCCGCCGCGAGTCCGTCCCCGTGTCGAGTGGGGAGACTGTCCAGTGGCGAGACTACTGACGTGATCTCCGGCGCCGGGTCCGACGCGGCACCGCCGGTGGAGGCCGCCGGCGATGTCGGCCGCGCCGTGGACGTCGCCAAACGGGCGCTGCGCCGGGACCTGTTGGCGCGTCGCCGTCGACGCGTTGTCGTCGACGCGGCGGCGGAGGTCGAGTGTCTGACGGCGGTCCTGCTCGCGATGCCCGAGGTGGTCGGGCTGGGGGCGCGGAACTCGGTGGCCGGATACCTGCCGCTGCCCGGGGAGCCGTCGCCGCTGGACGTGCTGACGACGCTGTCCGGGCGGGGTGTCGAGGTACTGCTCCCGGTGCTGCTGGACGACGGGGACCTGGACTGGGCGGCGGCGGGACCTCGCGGGTCCGGTCCCGACGACTGGTCGGTGGCCCCGGACCGGGCAGGGACCACCCGCCCGACCGGACCGTCCCGGGGCCCGGGTGCGCTGCTCGCGGTCGACGTCGTGCTGGTCCCCGGGGTCGCCGGGGACGTCGCCGGACGACGGTTGGGACGGGGCGGCGGGTCCTACGACCGCGCCCTGGCCCGCCTGGACGGACGGCATCCCCGCACACCGGACACGGGGGCGCCCGACGGACGGCCGTGGACCTGTCTGCTGGTGTGGGCGGACGAGGTCCTCCCCGAGGTGCCCGCAGCGGCCCACGACCGCCGGGTCGACGCGTTGGCCACGGCGGCGGGAGTCGTGCGTGCCCGACCGGTCGACGGGCCGCCGGGGCGTTAACCTGGCACTCGGGACCGGTGAGTGCCAACGCCGGACCGGTCGCACCTGGTTCGCCCGCACGCACCAGATCACTGACGAGAACAGCACCGCCGCGCCCGACCGGCGGCCGTACACCCACCGGAGGACCGCGTGCCCACCTACGAGTACATCTGCCGTGACCAGGGCCACCGCCTGGAGGTCCAGCAGAAGTTCACCGACGACGCGCTGACCATCTGCCCGGTGTGCGGCGGGTCGCTGCGCAAGATCATCTCGGCTCCGCCCATCGTCTTCAAGGGCTCGGGCTTCTACCGGAACGACAGCCGTTCGGCCAAGCGCGGCAGTTCGTCGACGTCCACGGACGGCTCCACGGAGTCCTCCGGCGACGGGTCGTCCAGGGACGGCTCGAAGGACGGTGCCGCGAACGGGGCCAAGGCGGGCTCGCCGGCGGGAAGCGGCTCGTCCGGCGGTGACTCCGGCGGCAGCTCCGGCGGCAGCACGGGCGGTAGCTCTGGCGGCGACAACAAGCCGGGCAGCGGCTCGGGCGGTAGCTCGGGCGGCGACCACAAGCCGGGCAGCGGCTCGGGCGGTAGCTCGGGCGGCGACCACAAGCCGGGCAGCGGCTCGGGCAGCGGCTCGTCGACCTCCAGCTCCTCCTCCGCCGGCGTGTCCGGGTCCGGGTCCACGTCGGGGTCCGGCAGCTCGAAGCCGGCCGGCTCGTCGTCCGGCCACTGACCGACCGGCCGTGGCCGCTGTCCACCGGTCGCGCCGGCACAGGCGGTCGCCCCGGCGGGCACTCCTAGCGTCCGGGACATGGCCCTCCAGTCCACGTCCCGTCCGACGGGGGCTCGACGGACGGGTGCCGCCGACGGCTGGCGGTCGCTGGTGCGGGCCGTCTCCTGGCACCGGCGCCTGGTGGCCGCGGCCTGTGCGGCGGTCGCCGTCACGGCCGGCCTGCAGGCGCTGCGACCCCCGTTGCCCGCGACGACGCCCCTGGTCGTGGCCGCCTCCGGACTGGCGAGCGGGAAACTCCTGACCGCAACCGATCTGACGGTCCGGGCCGCCTCACCCGACGCTGTGTCGGAACGGCGCCTACTCCGACCCGCTGGCCCTGGTCGGTCGACGTCTCGCCGCGCCCCTGGGCACCGGGGAGGCTGTGACCGGCCGGCGGCTGGTCGGCCCGACGCTGTTGGCGGACTTCGCCCGGGAGCTGGGGGCCGACGCGGTGCTCACCCCGGTCCGCATCACCGACCCCGGGCCGCTGGTGCTGCTGCGGCCCGGGGACCGCGTGGACGTGCTGGTCGTCCCCGCGGGCGGGAACCCGGTCGAGGCCGGGAGCGTCCCGGCCGGGAGTGCCGCCATCGGGCGCGCCCGGGTGGTCGTCGCGCGCGCACCCGTCCTGGCAGTGGAACCGCCGTCCCCGGACGGCGGGGGCGGCGGTCCATTCGGCGGCGATTCCGGTGGGGCGGGTGCCGCGACCGGCGCCGGCCTCGTCGTCCTGGCCACCACCCCGCGGGCCGCGCTGGACCTCGCGGGCGCGGCCGTCGGGTCGGTGGTCTCCGTCGTCGTGCACCCGTCCGGTTGACCGAGCCGATCGCGCGGCCGGCCACCACCGGCACCCACCCGGACGGGCGTCCAGCCGGCACCACCGGCTGAGACCGCAGCGGTCAGCCCAGATGGTGGGGCGGGACCTCGCGCAGGATCCGCTCGTCGTCCTCGCGGGAGGCGGGATCGGCCGGCGCCGCGTCCGCCCGCCGGATCGCTGCCTCCCCGGTCGGGACGTCCGGGAGCAGGTCGGCCGCGGTCCCGGTCACCGGCGGACCGGAGACCGTCTCGCCACCGCCGATCGCGGGCCCCGGCCGGCGTGGGCCGGACTCCGCCTCGCCGGGGTGCTCGGCCCTCGAGCCGTCGGAACCCGAGCCGTCACCGGGATCGTCACCGGCCGCCAGTGGAGTGATGCCCCACCGTCCCTCCCAGACGCGCCCCGGCCGCAGGACCACCAGGTCGATCCCGGAGCGGAACGCGTCCGGCGGCGCCGTCATCGGCTCGATCGCGAAGGACCGACGGAACCGCTCGTCCGTCTGGGTGTCCGAGCTGTACACCTGCAACCACGGGAACGTCTCACCCGCCCACACCTGGAACCCGCGCCCGCCGGCCGCCGTCACCGTCACCCGGACCCGGCCGTCGGCGTCACGGCCCAGGTCCCCGTAGGCGTTGTCCACCACGCGGTCCCCGAACGTCGGACCGTCCCGGAAGTCGTAGACGGTGCCCTCGACCGGCTCGAAGGGAAGGGGGAGCAGTCGCTCGTCGGTGGGAACGAACGTCGCCGCCGGGACCGTCAGCCGGAGGTGGTCCACCCCGACCCCGGACACCGTCGGGTAGCAGTGGGTCGCCATCATGAACGGCGCCGAGGTCGTCCCCCGGTTGGTCGCGGTGTGCTCCACCGTCAGCCCGCCCGGCCCCACCGAGTACCGGACGCCGAGCCGGACGGTGAACGGGTAGCCGTCACGGGCCTGGACGGTCGTGGTCAGGGTGATGCTGTCCGCCTCCAGCACCTGCGCCTCCCAGGCCTGCCACCGAACGAGGCCGTGGAAGGCGTTGTGGGTGGCGACCTCCCCGATGTCGAGCTGGTGGTCCACGCCGCCGAAGCTGTAGAGCCCGTCCCGGATCCGGTTCGCGAACGGCGCGAGCACCTGTCCGCGGCACCCCTTCGGGAGCTCGTCGGCCGGATAGCCGTCCAGGATGTCCACACCGTCGACGGTGTAGGAGCGCAGACCGCCGCCGACCTCGACGACGGTCGCCTCCTGTCCGCCGGAGCCGATCACCCACGACTCACCGGACGGAGCCGCGGTCGGGGACTCCGTTCCCGGGTGACCGCTGGGTGTCCCGGGTTCGGCGGGCGCATCGGGGTCGGCGGGCGCATCGGGGTCGGCGGGCGCATCGGGGTCGGCGGGCGCATAGCGGTCGGCGACCGCACCCGAGCTGACGCTCCAGGGGCGGCCGACCGGCAGACGGGCAGCCGTCGCCGTGGGCGTGGGGTCATCGGCGCTGGTCACGCCACCGGACCGTAGTCGTCCCCGCGCCCGGTGAGGCGGTTGCGTGAGCCCAGAACTGCGGGGTGACGGTACGTGGCGTCGAGGATGCGTTGCGTGCACGATGGGGCCGCTGGTGGTGATCAACGGGCTGTCCCGGACGGGTCCGGACCGAAGATCTCCAGACCGCGCGGAATCCACGACCAGGTCAGCGACACGGAGGACGACATGGCGTTCGACATCGCGCGATATGCGCGAACCGCGGCCCCCGTCCAGTGGACCGACCTGGACCTCGAGTCGTCCCGGTCGAGCCCGTTGAGCTCCGCCGCGCTGCGGTGCCTGCGGTACATGTGCGACATCGAGAGCTACACGGTCTGCTACCTGCGCGACCTGCTGGTGACGCCCTCCCACACCGACCCGGACATCACCACGTTCCTCACCATGTGGGGCTACGAGGAGTACTGGCACGGCGAGGTGCTCGCCGACGTCCTGCAGGCCCACGACATCCCGACCGGCAACGACCACCAGCGCGAGGTCCGCACCCGCAACGGGTGGAGGAGCCGGGTGTCCCCCATCCAGCAGTCGATCCTGGCCAACGCGATCGGCGACGACTTCGTCGCGACCCACATGGCCTGGGGCGCCATCAACGAGTGGGCCACCTTCGCCGGGTACCACCGCCTGGCGGAGCTCGAGGGCAACACCGTGCTGTCGGAGCTGTTGAACCGGATCGCCAGGCAGGAGACCCGGCACATCGCCTTCTACGCCAGCCAGGCACACGAGCGGCTCGCGACCAGCCCGCGGGCGCGGAAGATCACCCGCTTCGTGCTCAAGAACTTCTGGAACCCGGTCGGGGCGAGCGTCATGCCCCAGGGGGACACCCGCCACCTGCTGACCTACCTGATGGGCGGCCGCGACGGACACGGACACGCGCTGCGGATCGACACCCACGTCGACTCCCTCCCGGGGCTCGGAGGCCTGCACCTGGTCGAGCGGGCACTGGCGAAGCGGGGCATCCCCGGCTGAGCCGTGCACCTGCGGCTGTCCCACCGGCCGCACCGCCGGAGTGCGTCTCGGCACGTCGACAGCCGGGGCATCGCTGGGCGAGGGTGGGAGGTGATCGGCGGCGTCGGCCGCAGGTCACCGACAGGGAGGCGCACGGATGCTCATCGGGGTTCCGCACGAGGTCAAGAACAACGAGTTCCGGGTGTCGATGACCCCCGCCGGCGTGCACGAGCTCGTCGCCCGGGGCCACGGCGTCCTCGTCCAGGCCGGAGCGGGCGAGGGCAGTTCCATCGCCGACGAGGACTTCCTCGCCGTGGGGGCGAAGATCGCCCCGGGCGCGGACGACGTGTGGGCCGCCGCCGACCTGGTCGTCAAGGTGAAGGAGCCGGTACCGGCGGAATACGACCGGATCCGGGCCGGACAGCTGCTGTTCACCTACCTGCACCTGGCCGCGTCCCGGGAGTGCACCGAGGCGCTGCTCGCCTCCGGTGTGACGGCGGTCGCCTACGAGACGGTCCGCCGGGCGGACGGTGTCCTCCCCCTGCTCGCGCCGATGAGCGAGATCGCCGGCCGCCTGGCTCCGCAGGCCGGCGCCGCTGCGCTGCTGCGTCCCGCCGGTGGGCGCGGCGTCCTGCTCGGCGGGGTCCCCGGTGTCCGGCCGGGGCGGGTCGTGGTCCTGGGTGCGGGGGTCGCCGGGTCCCATGCCGTGGCGATCGCCGCCGGGCTGCGCGCGGAGGTCGTCGCGCTGGACCGTGACGTCGACAGGTTGCGGTTGATCGACGCGCAGTACGCCGGAGCGGTGCGCACCGTGGTGAGCAACGCTCTTGACGTCGAACGGGAGGTCCTCGAGGCGGACCTGGTCATCGGCGCCGTGCTGGTCCCCGGCGCCAAGGCGCCGCGGCTCGTGTCCAACGACCTGGTGTCCCGGATGAGGACGGGGTCGGTCCTGGTGGACATCTCCATCGACCAGGGCGGTTGCTTCGAGGACTCACACGCCACCACCCACGCAGACCCGACCTACCCGGTGCACCGCTCACTGTTCTACTGCGTCGCGAACATGCCGGGCGCCGTCCCGGCCACCTCGACCCGGGCCCTGACGAACGTGACGCTGCCCTACGTGGCGGAGCTCGCCGACCTGGGATGGCATGCAGCGATGCGTGCGGATCCGGCTCTGGCCGGCGGGCTCAACGTCCACGACGGCGCCGTCGTCTCCGAGCCGGTCGCCCGAGCCCACGGCCTGAGCCACACCCCCCTCTCGGAGCTCCTCGCCCCCTGATCGCCCGGCGCCCGTTCGCCCGGGGCACGCCCGCCCGGGACCCGGATCCGGTCAGCCGACCCAGTCCAGCCCGATGTCGAGCACCGGCGCGGAGTGGGTCAACGCGCCCACCGCCAGCAGGTCGACCCCGGTCGCGGCGACAGCGTGCGCGGTGTCCAGCGTCAACCCGCCGCTTGCCTCCAGCAAGACGCCCGGCCGGCGTGCGCGGGTCCGTTTGACCGCGTGTTCCAGCAGCGGGACGGGGAAGTTGTCGAGCAGGACCTGGTCGGCCCCGTGGGTCAGTGCCTCCTCCAGCTGGTTCGAGTCGTCGACCTCGACCTCGACGACGACGCTGCCGCGCGGGTGCGCGGCGGCCACCCCGGCAAGAGCGGCCGCGACCCCACCGGCGGCGGCCACGTGGTTGTCCTTGACCAGTACCGCGTCGAACAGGCCGGTGCGGTGGTTGACCCCGCCACCGCACCGCACCGCGTACTTGTCCAACGACCGCATGCCCGGAGTCGTCTTGCGGGTGTCGCGTACCCGCGCGCCGGTCCCGGCGACTGCGGCCACCCACCTCGCCGTGAGGGTGGCCACCCCCGACAGGTGACCGAGCAGGTTCAGAGCGGTGCGCTCGATGGAGAGCACCGCCCTGGTGTTCCCGGTGAAGCGGCCCACCGCAGTCCCTCTCGGGCAGGCGTGGCCGTCCGTGGCCCACAGGTGGATCGAGACGTCGCCGGGCGCGAGGTCGGCGACCGCCAACAGGACCGGCAGTCCCGCCAGGACACCGTCCGCACGGGGGACGACGTCGGCTGTGCACCTGGAGCCTGCGGGGACGGTCGCGGCCGACGTGATGTCCCCCGCCTCGCCGAGGTCCTCGGTCAGGGCGGTGGTCACGACACGTTCGACATCGGCCGGCTCCAGTCCGACCACGGTCAGCTGCCGCACCGTCTCCTCGCCCAACCGGCTCACCGGACGGCTCCGGTCCGGGCGGTGACCGTCGCCCTGACGGACCCCCCTTCGTCCGCGGCGACCAGGACCCGACGGTCCTCCCACGCGGGATCCCGGACCGGGGCGTCGGCGCGCCAGTGGCAGCCCCGGCTCTCGGTCCGTGCAGCGGCCGCGGCGACCAGCGCGGTGGCCACCAGGTGCAGGTCGGACGCTTCCCCGCCGGCGGACGCCGGGGCCAGTGCGGCGAGGATGTCTGCCGCGGTCGCGAGTCCCGCGCCGTCGCGACGGATCCCGGCATGGCGAGAGAGCACCGCCCTCGTCTTCTCCGCGTCCGCCTCGGCGTCGCGGCCCGCGCACGCGTCGATCCGCTGCGTCGCGGCAGCCGCGCTGGCGGCGGCTGCCAGCACCCGGGGGACGTCCGGGTCGTGCCGGGAGGCCGTCCCGGTCAGCAGTCGGGTGGCCACGCGTCGGCCGAACACGAGCCCCTCGAGCAGGCTGTTGGACGCGAGCCGGTTCGCGCCGTGCACGCCGGTGGCCGCGACCTCGCCGACCGCGGACAGTCCGGTCACCCCGGTGCGTCCCCAGGCGTCGGTCCGGACACCCCCGCAGAGGAAGTGCTCGGCCGGCGCGACCGGCACCGGTTCGGTGACCGGGTCGATCCCGATCGCCGCACATGCCGCGACCATCGTCGGGAACCTGCGGTGCACCGTCTCCCGGCCGAGGCGCGTCGTGTCCAGCAGTACGTGGTCGGACACCCCGCCGGGCCCGTCGGCCATCCGCTCGACGATCGCCCGGGCCACGATGTCCCGCGGTGCCAGGTCACCGAGCGGGTGCACCCCGGCCATCACCGGGCGGCCCGCCCCGTCGACCAGCGTCGCGCCCGCCCCGCGGACGGCCTCGGACACCAACGGCAGACGCCCGCTGGCCGACGGGCTGGTCCACAGCGCGGTCGGGTGGAACTGGACGAACTCCAGATCGGTGAGCACCGCTCCGGCACGCACGGCCAGGGCGAGTCCGTCCCCGGTCACCCCGGCCGGGTTGGTCGAGCTGGCGTACGCGTGGCCGATCCCACCAGTCGCGAGCACCACCTCCGGCGCCGCCAGGACCCGCAGCGTCCCGTCCGGCCCGGTGACCAGGACACCGGTCACGACTCGCCGCCCGTCGACCTCGGCGGTGAGCACCTGACGGACCCGTGTCCCGGTCCACACCTCGACCCCGGCATCGGCAGCGGCTGAGAGCAGTGCTCGCGACACCTCGCCACCGGTCGCGTCGCCGCCCGCGTGCACGATCCGGTCGGCGTGGTGACCGCCCTCGCGGGTGACGGACAGCGCGCCCTGCCCGTCGGTCTCGAAGCGCGCACCCGCGGCGATCAGATCGGCCAGGCGGGCCGGGCCCTCCCCGACCAGGGTGTCGACGGTGTCCGGGTCGCACGCACCCGCCCCGGCGACCATCGTGTCCAGCGCGTGCGCGCCCGGGGTGTCCCCGGGGGCGATCGCCGCGGCGACGCCGCCCTGCGCCCAGCTGGTGGAACCGTCCTCAGGGCCGCCCTTGCTCAACACGACGACCTGTGACCCGGCGCCCGCCCCACCACCCGGGACCCTGTTCTGGACGATGCAGAGAGCGACCGACAGACCGGCCACCCCGGAGCCGACGACGACGACGTCCGCCTCGTCCGACGGCGACTCCCGGGAGCTGCGCACAGCGGTCACTCCCCACTCCTGGACGGTGCGCCGACGGCCACCATGGCCTCGACGGCCCGGCGGGCACGGGCAGCCAGGTCAGGCGCTACCAGGACCTCGTCACGACCCTCACGCAGGCAACGCAGCAACTTCGCCGGGGTGATCATCTTCATGTACCGGCAGGAGGCCTGCGCGTTCATCGGCAGGAACTCCGTGCGCGGGTTCGCGGAACGCAGCTGGTGCAGCATCCCGACCTCGGTGGCGACGAGCGCGGTCCTCGCCGTCATCGTCCGGGCCATGTCCGCCATCCCGCCGGTGGACAGGATGTGCGTGCGGTCAGCCGGGAGCCCGCCGCTGCTGGCCAGCCACAGCACGGAGGTGGTGCAGCCGCACTCCGGGTGCACGAGCACCTCGGCGTCCGGGTGCGCCGCCACCTGGTCACGGACGTCGGCGGGGCTGATACCGGCGTGGACGTGGCACTCCCCCATCCACAGCTGCATGTTCTCCCGCCCGGTGAGCCGCTTCACGTGAGCACCGAGGAACTGGTCGGGCAGGAACAGCACCGGAGTCTCCACGGGGATGCCGCGCACCACCTCGACCGCGTTGGACGACGTGCAGCAGATGTCGGACTCCGCCTTCACCTCCGCGGTGGTGTTCACGTACGCCACCACGACCGCGCCCGGGTTGTCGGCCTTCCACGACCGCAGCTGGTCGGCGTCGATCGTGTCGGCCAGCGAGCAGCCCGCGTTCGCATCGGGGATCAGCACCCGTTTGTGCGGGCTGAGGATCTTGGCGGTCTCTGCCATGAAGTGGACGCCGCAGAAGACGATCGTCTGCTCGGGTGAGGATGCCGCGATCCGGGACAGTGCGAGGGAGTCCCCCACGTGGTCGGCGACGTCCTGGATCTCGGGCACCTGGTAGTTGTGCGCCAGGATCACCGCGTCCTGCTCTCGGGCGAGCAGGCGGACCTCGTCCGCCCAGCCGGGTGCGAGCTCCTGCGGCGGTGCGCCGATCTCGAGATCGATGGTGGTCATGCGCGTTTCCCTTCCGGGACGCTCGGGTCCAACTGTCCAGCCGCACCCGCTGTCCGGCTGAGGCCTGCTGTCCAGCAGACCTCACCGGGTTTGCGACTGTGAGGCGAATACCTGTCGACCGTACCATCTCCTGGGTGACGCGCCAGGCATCCGCCACAGCTGGAACCAGCGGTCCGACCGGCCTGCGCGCCTACCCGCACGAGGTCCTGGCGGTCGTGTTCTCGGTCCGGCAGGGGCGGCTGTCGGTGTTGCTCTGGCACCGGGCGAAGCCGCCCTGCCTCGGATGGTGGTCGCTGCCCGGAGGGGGGGTCGGACCGGACGAACGCCTGCGCGCCGCCATCTCCCGTCACCTCTCGGCGAAGGTCGACGTCCGCGGCATCGCCCACCTGGAGCAGCTGGCCACCCACAGCGACCCCGCGCGGGACCCGCGGGCGCGCGTGCTGGCCACCGCCTACCTCGCGCTGGTTCCCTCCGACGCCGAACCCGCGCTGCCGACCGACACCGCCTGGCACCCCGTCGACGATCCGCCGGCGACCGCCTTCGACCATGGCTTCTTCGTCGAGGCGGCTCGGGACAGACTCAGAGCGAAGCTCTCCTACACCAATATCGGGTTCGCGCTGGTACCGACGGAGTTCACGATGGCGGAGCTCCGCACGGTGGTGAGTGGTGCTCTCGGGCGGAAGGTGTCGTCGACGAATCTCTCGCGGGTGCTGGAACGTCGTGGCACGGTCGAACCCACGGGTGGGACTGCACCGCCGGGGAAGCGGGGTGGGCGCCCGGCCACCATCTACCGGTTCGCGAGCCGCGAACTGACGGTCACCGACCCGTTCGCGGTGTTCCGTCCACCGACCTGCCTCGCCGCTCGCTGACGCCCGGCGACCGCGAGACCTTCCCGGCGGGGTGCACCCCTCGTCGTTTCCTCGATCCTGTGACGGCGCGCCGCTGGACTCGGAGCTGGCCCGTCAGTCCGGCATCTCGCTCGGTGTCCCGGGATGGTGGCGACCGGGGCGGGCGCCCGTCCGCCGCCCAGCTCCTGCAGCCCGCGCTGGCTCGCGCCGAGTCCGGTGTCGTCCTCGACGAGGCGTTCCGGACCCGGACGAGGACGTCGCTGGCCCAGCTGCGCGCCCTCCCCGCCAGCAGGAAGCTGTTCCCGGACCCGGCGGGAACCCGTTGCCCGACGGGTACGTGCTGCGCAACGCGGACCTGGCGAGGACAGCCCGGACCCTCGCCGCCGAAGGTCCGTCAGCGCTGTACGCCGGTGCCATCGGCCGGGCCGTCTCCGCGACCGTCCGCAGGCCCGTCGTGGCGGCCGGCGCACCGTTCACCGTCCTGCTCGGGACATGGGCACCGCAGCCCTCGCCGCCCTACACGACCGGGGCGCGCCAGCCGACGAAGGTCACCTACCGCGGACTCGACGTCTACGGGGTGGGGCCCTCGTCCTCGGG
>JAABUQ010006695.1_pt1 | contig 17231 bp, 15 predicted proteins | sample 5560001 | NCBI WGS metagenome assembly JAABUQ01 (sample SAMN10711888, study PRJNA513371) | rock metagenome | isolation source: Antarctica rocks | place: Antarctica: Victoria Land, Finger Mt nord | collected 2015-12-18
ACGGCAACAGCGACCGCTATGCCAAGCTGCGATCCCAGACGCCGCCCGCGCGAAACGAGTACGAGGGCGCCCATGAGCGCACATTCCACGAGCGAAAGCCCTTCGGCCGCCATCGACGTACGCACGTCGATGTGACCGTAGAGCGGCGCCAAATCCAGGACCGGCACGAAGGGCAAGGCGGCCATCCAAGCCGGTAAGGGACGCTGCACGAGCGCGGCATGCGCGATGAGCCGCTCGTGGCCGAATGTAACGAGAACGATCCCGATCAGCAGCGGAATAACGAACCGAACATCGACGTCGCCTTGCGCTCGAGACGGAGCCGCGGTCCGCGGACGTGCCGAAATGGCCGCGGCCAAGCCGACGAGCAGCAGCGCGTATAGGCCTAGCACGTCTCGCCGCGTTCCCCCGTCGCGCTCACGCTCACGAATATCGGTGCGCAAACGGCGCCGTATAAGCGCTCCAGGACGCCTCTTTGTCCGCGCCCAAAGCGGCTCGACCATGTCAGAACGGGCTTTTTACGTAACGACGCCGATCTATTACATCAGCGGCAACCCGCATCTCGGCCATGCCTACACGTCGATCGCAGCCGACGTTCTCGCGCGGTATCACCGGACCAAAGGCGATGCGTTCTTTCTGACCGGGACCGACGAACACGGCGGCAAGGTGGCCTCGGCCGCAGCCGCCGCCGGCATGAATCCCGCCGCCTGGACCGACACGCTCGTGCCGAAGTGGCAGGACCTCCTGGCGCGCTATGACGTTTGTTACGATGATTTCATCCGCACGACGGAACCTCGCCACATCGAAGCCTGCATGGACACTTTCGAACGCCTCAAAGCATCGGGCGACGTGTACCTCGGAACGTACGAGGGATGGTATTGCACGAACGACGAGACGTTCTGGCTCGAGTCCAAACTGGTGGACGGACGCTGTCCCAACCCCGAATGCCGGCGGCAAGTGGAGTGGCTTTCCGAAAATGACTGGTTTTTCTCGCTTTCGAAATATCGCGATCGTTTACTAGCGTATTATCGCGACAATCCGCGCTGGGTTCGTCCCGAGCGCGCCTACAACGAGATGATGGCAACGCTCGAAGGCGGCCTTGACGATCTGTGCATCTCGCGTCTGGATCTGGAGTGGGGCGTGCCGCTGCCGGGCGGCGGCGTGATGTACGTGTGGCTCGATGCCCTGCTCAACTACATCACGGCGCTCGACTATACCGGCCGCGGCGCGCGTTTCGAACGCTACTGGCCGGCCAACGTGCAGCTGATCGGCAAAGAGATCGCGCGCTTCCATACGATCATCTGGCCGGCCGTGCTGTGGGCCCTGGGCGTGTCTGCGCCCGAACTCGTCTTCGCACACGGTTGGATGACGTTTGACGGCGAGAAGATGTCCAAGAGCCGCGGCAACGTCGTCGATCCATTCGACGCCGTCGAACGCTTCGGTGCCGATACGCTACGCTATTTCCTCTTGCGCGAAGCGCCGTTCGGCAGCGATTTCTCCTTCAGCGAAGAGAAAGTGCGCGTCCGGCGCAACGGCGACCTCGGCAACGATTTGGGAAACCTCGTTAAACGCTCGCTCGCGATGCTTATGCGCTACCGCGACGGCGTGGTTCCCGGCGTGATGACGTTTCCCGACGACACGGGCTCGCGTCCGGACGGTGCATTCGGCGCACGATTCGACGCTCTGCCGCCGCGCGTCGCTGCTGCGCTGGACGCGCTCGATTTTCGCGCCGCGTTGGAAACGATCTGGGAACTCGTCGCCGCGCTCAATCAAACGATCGAAGAACGTAAACCGTGGGAATTGCACAAACGCAACGATCGCGCCGCGCTCGATGCGGCGCTGTACGACCTGTGCGAAGGCCTACGCTGGCTCGCCAACCTCCTAGCGCCCTTCATGCCCGCGACCGCATCGGCCATCTGGCAACAGCTTGGTTTGAGGGACACGCCTCGCGGCGCATGGCGGGATGAACTCGTCTGGGGGCGCCTCGCTGCCGGTACGCAGACCCGCCCCACCGACGTTCCCCTCTTCCCGCGCATCGAGGCCGCGATCGCGTAAACCGCTCGAGTGTTAAATCGAATAACCGTACTTTCGCAGGTACAAGATGACGTCGGGGTCGAGCTTTTGAGCCGGGTCGGCGTGCCAGCCGGGGAGGGGCGGCGGCACCGGCGCGCCCGGCGGAAGCCGGGGGCCATCCTCGTCATACGAAAGGCGCCGCGCCGGGTAGCGGATCGGCCAGGGCAGAGCCTCTTCGCGCACGAGGCCGTCGTCGTGCGTCACGCGGCACGCGACATAGAAGTACACGTACGACCCCGAGGGCCACGATTTTATCGGGTCGCACAGCCCTTCGAAGCCGTGCATGCGGGCATCGACGCCCGAAAAATTGACCGCTTGCTGCCGGACCGCCGTCGCCGGATGCACCATGTGGGTGACGTTGCTGAGCGGGCTCTCCGCACTGCGGTCGCGCGCGATGCTTTGGGCGAGGTCATTTTCGATCGCGGCGAGTTGGGCGTGGCTATAGCGCGAAGCATTCCCCGGCTGCGCGGCGTTCTGCGGCAGTGGACGCCGCGGCGCATAGGCGACGCGAGCTTGGGTGCGCGGGAGGCGCGTCGCATGTAATGCGATCCGGGCGAGTTCGCGCGGAGCCCTGGCCGGTACCGTCTTCGGCTTGCTCGCCGAACGTCGCTGCGAAGCCGCTGCGCGTATGGCGGCGAGCTGCGGCGCAGACCGGGACGTTCGAACCGGCGTCCTCGCGCGCGCCGTCCGAGTCGGATGGGCGGGTGCGGGGCGCGGCCGCCGCTCGAGGCGCAGCGCCGTTGACACCGCGACGGTCTCGTTCGGCGGCTCCACGGGCGGCGGCAGCAATCTGCGCAAAGCGTCGGATGCGCCCACGACCAGTAACGCGACGAGCAGGTGAACCAGGAGCGAACCGATGGCGGCGGCGCGTAGAACTCGGTCGGTTTTCCTCGGCGCCTCGGCGGTGGTGATCATGGTAGCCTGGCGGCATGTTCGACACGCATGCTCACGTCCACGCTGCAGCGTTCGACGAAGACCGCGAGACGATGTTGCGGCGTGCCCGTGACGCCGGGGTCACGCGCATCATGACGATTGGAACCGACGTCGCCGACAGCAGCCAAGCGCGCGAGGTCGCCTCGGCGTACGGCCTCGACTACGCCCTCGGTATCCATCCCCACGAAGCGAAGGACGCGCCCGACGACATCGCGGCTGCGCTCGACGGCATCGCGGCGGCCGGCCAAGAGCGGCTCCGCGCCGTTGGCGAGATGGGCCTCGACTACTACTACGCGCATAGTCCGCGCGACGCGCAGCACCGTGTCCTGGTCGCGCAGATGCGGTACGCGCGCGAACGCAGCTTGCCCGCGGTCTTCCATCAACGCGACGCGTTCCCCGATTTCATCGACGTTCTGCGGGATGAAGGCCGCGGGCTGCGCGGGGTCGTGCACTGCTTCACCGGAGATGCCGAACAAGGACGCCGGTTGACCGGCGAGTTCGGCCTGATGTTGGGCATCGGCGGCGTGTTGACGTTCAAGAACGCCGAACCGCTGCGCGCCGCGGTGACGGCCGTGGGGCTCGGGACGCTGGTGCTCGAGACCGACGCTCCGTACTTAGCCCCCGCGCCCCATCGCGGGCGGCGCAACGAGCCGAGCTTCGTTGCGGCGACGGCGATTCGGCTCGCGGAACTCTTGGAGACGTCCCTCGACGAGGTCACCGCTCGTACCGATGCCACCGCATGCGCACTGTTCGGAGCGTAACGGGGCCGGCTGGGAAAGGACTGGAGCAACGGCGGGATGGCGACGGGCCGGCGCTCGGGAACGATCAGGATTGCAGCATGGAAAAATCGCTCTACGTTCGGGAGATGTTCGCGTCGATTGCCCCGCGTTACGATGCGACCAACCGCCTCCTTACGGGCGGCGTCGACGAACGCTGGCGGCGTCGCGCCGTCGCGGTGCTTGCTTCCCCTCGCGGAGGCCGCGTTCTGGACGCGTGTTGCGGCACGGGAGACCTGTCGTTCCACTTGGCGCGCGCCGATCCGACGTCGGCGGTCGTCGGCGTGGACTTCTGCGAACCGATGCTCGACCGGGCGCGCTCCCGCGCCGGGCGCTCGGGCGCCGACTCCGTCACCTTTGCGACGGCGGACGTGATGGCGCTGCCCTTCGATGACGCTTCGTTCGACGGTGCCGTCATGGGCTTTTCGATGCGCAATGTGGTCGACATCGTGAGCACCTTGCGAGAACTTCGCCGCGTGCTCAAGCCGAACGCGCGCTTCGTCAACCTGGACGTTTCCAAAGCGCCCAATCCGCTTTTCAAGCGCCTTTTCGACCTGTACTTTTATGGCCTCGTGCCGCTCGTCGGTGGAATCGCGGGCGGCTCGCGACGCGCATATCGCTACTTGCCGCAGTCGCTGACCAACTATCCCGACGCGGACGAACTGACCAAGCGGTTCGGTGCCGCGGGCTTCCGCGACGTTGGCTTCGAGCGACTGGGCGGCGGCGCGATCGCCGTCCACGTCGGCACGGCATGATCGGCCGTCAAAACCAGGGTGCGGCCGCCATCGCGACCCTGCACGATCTCTCGGCGCTCGTCGAAGAGTTCTTTTCGTCTTCCTTCTCGACCGACAACCCTGTGATCACCGAGGCCGTGCGCCGCATGCTCGCCGCCGGCGGCAAGCGCTTGCGTCCCCGCCTCCTCCTACTTGCTGCCCAAGCGAGCGGTGCCGATCCGTCCCGCCACCTTCCACTGGCCGCATACATGGAACTGATCCATGTCGGCACCTTGATCCACGACGACATCGTGGACCGCGCGGACATGCGCCGCGGCGTCAACGCCACCGCGGTCGATTACGGCAACCGCGTGAGCGTCTTGGCGGGCGACTACCTGTTCGCGTGGATCTTCAAAAACGTTACCGCCACGTACGAGCACCCGATTCCGCACCTTCTCGCTTCGACGCTGGCCGACATCACCGACGGCGAGGTGCTGCAGAACCGCGCGGTCGGGCGGCTGGACTTACCGCTGGCCGAGTACGTCGAGATCGCAGTCAAAAAGACGGCGACCTTGTTTGCCGCGTCGGCGGAATGCGGAGCGCTGGTCGCAGGCGCTTCCCCGCTGCGGGCCGCTGCGCTGCGCGACTTCGGCTTGGCGTACGGCATCGCGTTCCAGATGCTCGACGACCTCCTCGACGTGACCGCGAGCGAATCGGAGTTGGGCAAGCCCTCGGGCAACGATTTGGTCGAGCGCAAGATGACGATCCCGTTAATTTTCGCGCTGGCGACGGGAGATGCGGATTTTCGGGAAAGCGTTGCGCGTTTCTATCACGAGCCGTCGTCGGTCCGGCCGGGCGATGTGGGGTTGCTCATCGGCGGCATCGCGCGCCACGGCGGCTTGGTTCGCACGCGGGAAGCGATCGCCGGCTACATCGAGCGCGCCAACACCTCGCTCGCTCGGCTCGGGAATGCGCCGGCCCGCGCCGAACTAGTTGCCTTAGCCGAAGCGCTCGTCCGAGAAAGCGCGGTTCGCGCGCGGTAATCGCTACGAAGGGAACGTTCAATGTTCGGAAATCCAATGGAGATCGCCATCCTCGTCGGCGCGGCGGTGCTGCTGTTCGGCGCCGATAAAGTCCCCAAACTCGCGCGTGGCTTTGGTCAGGCGAAAAAAGAGTTCATGGTCGGTCAGGCCGAGGCCGACGTCGCTGCGGAACGCGCGCACGCCGACGCCCGAGCGCGAGCCGAAGCTACCGCGACCCAAACGGCCGTCGCGCGGGAAACGCCCAACGTCAACGGCGTGGTCATGGGGTCGACTTCAGTTCCCTCGGAGCCGCCTCTGCCGCGCGATTAGGCCGGCTTCGTGACGCTTTTGCTCGCAGAACGCCCCCCGCTCGCGGAGCCCGAGTGGGATCAGAAAGAGATGCCGTTCACGGAGCACCTGCGGGAGCTCCGTGGCCGTCTGATGATCGCGCTCGGCACCGTCGGGGTGCTCGCGGTGTGTCTATTTTGGCCGTCGCAATTTGCGATCACGTGGCTCAAGAACGAGTATCTCGGCAAACACATCGCGCTGCACGCCTTTGCGCCGACCGACGTCATCTTCACCGAATTCCGCTTCTCGCTGTACGGCGCGGTCGTGCTCGGCTTGCCGGTGCTCGTCTATCAGATCTGGATGTTCATCGTGCCGGCGTTTCATCCCAAGACGCGCCACATCGTTTACGGCTATACGGCGCCGTCGATCTTCTTGGCGGCCGCAGGCATTGCGTTCTGCCACTTCTTCATCATCCACCGCGTACTGACCGCACTGCTGGGCATCACGACGGTCGTTGCGGATGAGACGTTCGGCGTCGAGCCGACGCTCAACCTCATTCTGCTGACGTTTCTCGCCTTCGCGCTGGTGTTTCAGACGCCGATGATCATGGTGGCGCTGGCACGCATTGGGCTCGTCAACGTTCCGCTGCTGCGCAAGTATCGCCGCTATGCCGGCATGGGCATTCTCTTGCTCGGCGGCCTGGCGGCACCCGACGCGTCACCGATCACGATGCTCTTGATCGCCGGGCCGATGTACGTGCTCTACGAAGCGAGCATTTGGATTATCCTGTTGCTCGAGAAGTCGTGGCACCGCGAACCCACCCCCGCGTAACGATTCGCGCGTCGCTTGAAGCGCTGCTGGCGCGCTTGTCCGATTTTTGGTTCGGCATGTCGTTGCTTGCCGTGTGGGGCGTGATGACGTTGATCGGCGTCGTCGTCGATCAAGGCAAAGACGTAAGTTTTTACCAAGCCAACTATGCGCCGCCGCTCGCGCGCCTCGTGCTGCGGCTGCACCTCGACGACATCTATCATTCGGCCGCGTATCTCGCCATCATCGGCTTGATCCTGGCGTGCATGACCTTGGCCACGTTTTGGCGCGTCATCCCGAAGCGGCTTCCGCCGCTGCGCCCGGTGAAGATCGACGCGCTGCCGCTGTCTGCCGGCGTCACCGTCACCGGCGACGAGCGTTCGGTGCGGGCACGGGTTGAAGACTTTTTCAGCACGCGCGGCTGGCAGGTACGCAAGCGCGAGTTCGGCGGAACGGAGTGGACGTTCGCGGACAAGCGCAATTGGGCGCGGCGCGGGGTGTTGGTGGCGCACGTCGGGTTCGTAATCATCGCCTTCGGAACGCTGCTTTACTGGGCGTTGGGATACAGCGGGCAGACGACGGTCATCGCCGGCAACACGGTGACGATACCAGAAAACGGCACGAGGCTCAAACTCGACCGTTTCGCGTACCGCATCGATCCCATTCGCACGCGCAGCGGAATCGTCTATCAACCGATCGATTACGTCTCGACCTTGCAGGTCATGTCCAAGGGCGGTGCGAGCGAACAGCGCGTTCTGCGCGTCAATCATCCGCTCGACATCGGAGGCACCAACTACTATCAAGCCTCGTACGGATTCGCCGTGCCGCTGCGGCTGACGAAGGACGGACGGCCGCTCTCGGGCGTTCCCTCCGCACCGCTCGAAGAAGGTCAGTCGCTCGCACTGGGCGACACGGCGCGCTCGGTGCAGTACGCGCGCTTCATCGGCACCATCGAGAAAAACGGCACGATCGGCGCCGACCCACGTCCCCACGATCCGGGCGTCGTGCTCGACTTTTTCGACGGCGACCAGGACGTCGGCAGTGTCCTCGTCCCGCTCGGACGTCATCTTGCGCTCGGCGACGGATACCGCCTCGACGTCGGCCGCTACGTCCTCTACAGCGGCATCCAATACCGGCACGATCCCGGCATACCGTTCGTACTGATTGGCGCATTCGTGCTGTTGACCGGCCTGTGCATGTCGTTTTACTTCCTGCCCGCGCGGGTGTTCGTTCGCGTCGACGGCGCTGCGCCAACATGGCACGTCGGCATTGCCGCGACCACGGTCAAGGGCTACGAGATCTACGAAGAGCAGTTCGCGGCGCTCGTGCGCGAGTTGGAGGCTCTGTCGTTTGATTCGGCGCCCGTTGTGGGCGCCGCACTGGTACCGGCGTGAACCGCACGCTGCAACCTGCGATGGAGATACCGTCATGTCCACCGACCAGCTCCTGATCGTCGTCGCGATCTCCGCGTACATCGTCAGTACGCTCGCATTTCTGACGTACTTTCTTTCGCGCGATGCGTTGACGAAGGCGGTCGGCATTCCGTTTGCGTTCCTGGGTTGCGTCGTGCAATTCGCCGAGCTGGTCTACCGCTATCAGACCAGTCATATCTGGCCGCTCACCAACCTGTACGGCTCGCTCTCGCTCTTTGCCGCGATGAGCGTCGCCATCTTCATCGGCTTCGCGCTCAAATACGATCTTTGGTTCATGGGCGGTTTCGTCGCAGCGGCCGCGGCCACATCGCTCGCATACGCCCTGACGTGGAACGAAGGCTATCTGCCCGCGGTCCCGGCGCTTCAGTCATATTGGATCAAGGTCCACGTCCCGCTGGTCGTTTCATCGTACGCCGCCTTTCTCGTCGCTGCGGTAACGGCGGTGCTTTATCTCATCCGCTACTACGCCGAGCGAACGATCGAGCGCCGCGCAGACGCGCCCCTGACGTTACAAGCCGTCGCGGCGGCGGCCGGTCCCGCCGGTGCGCTGCGGATGCAGTCGTACGCAGCCGCACCGCGTCGCATCGTGGGCGGCGATTCGGCGGCGCTCGCTGCCGCGACGCAAGCCGGGCATCCGCTCGCGCTGTGGCTTGCGACCTTGCCGTCGCTCGCGAAACTGGACATCATGACCTACCGCATCGTGGCGGTCGGCCTCCCCCTGCTCACGGTCGGTATCATCACGGGCGCCTGGTGGGCCAAAGAAGCGTGGGGCGCATACTGGCAGTGGGACCCCAAAGAAACCGCGGCCCTGGCATCGTGGATCGTCTACGCGCTGTACATGCACTTGCACACGCGTAACGCGTGGCGCGGCGTACGGTCTGCCTGGCTTTCGGTGCTGGGCTTCGTCTCCATCATGTTTTGCTATCTCGGCGTGAACATTTGGATCAGCGGCCTGCATAGTTACAAGATGTAACGGCCGCATGACCTCGCTTTCGGCACCGGCCGGCGCAGCGACGCTGGAGACTCTTCCGCTTACCGCGGGCTATTCGTCGCTCGGCGACGATTACGTCGAACGCCGTGAGCCCACGCCGCTGCCCGGTCCGTATCTCGTCGCGTTCAATGCCGACGTCGCGGCCATCATCGGGCTCGATGCGGCGCAAGCGGAGCGGCCCGACTTCGTAGAGCTTGCCGCCGGCTGCTCCCGCTTCGCGGCCGTTCGACCGTACGCCGCGGCCTATGCCGGTCATCAGTTCGGATCGTTCGTCCCGCAACTCGGCGACGGGCGCGCGATTACGCTCGGTGAGGTCGAGGCTGCCGCTGGTGCGCGCTACGAGTGGCAGATCAAGGGCGCGGGCCAAACGGCGTTCTCGCGCTTCGGCGACGGGCGGGCCGTGTTGCGGTCGACGATCCGCGAGTATCTGTGCAGCGAAGCGATGGCGGCACTCGGTGTTCCGACCACGCGGGCGCTCGCGATTGCGGGCAGCGACGAACCGGTCTTGCGCGAAACACAAGAAACGGCCGCCGTTCTCACGCGTATCGCCCCGACGCACCTCCGCTTCGGAACGTTCGAATACTTCCATTATCGCAGCCGCTTCGATGCGGTGCGAACCGTCGCCGACTACGCGATCGAGCGTTTCTTCCCCAACATCGCTCGCGTTGCGAGCGATACCGACCGGTATGCGAAATTCTTGCGTGAGATCGTCGAGCGCACCGCGCGTCTGGTCGCGCAGTGGCAGGCCGTCGGCTTTGCGCACGGGGTGATGAACACCGACAACATGTCGATCCTCGGACTCACGCTCGACTTCGGCCCCTTCGGATTTCTCGACGCGTTTGATCCCGGGTTCATCTGCAACCACACCGACGTCGGGGGCCGCTATGCGTTCGACCGGCAACCGTCGGTCGCACTGTGGAACTGCCACGCGCTTGCGGCCGCGCTGTCATCGCTCGTGGCCGAGAACGACGCCGCAGCGGCACTGAGTGCGTTCGCGCCCGCGTTTCAAACGCGCTACGCGCAGGCGCTTGCCGACAAGTTCGGCTTGGCGCAACCGCACACGGGCGACGCGGCGTTCTTCGCCGACGCTTTGACGGCGCTGGCGCGCAACCGGGTCGACTACACGCTCTTCTTCCGCACGCTCTCTTGTTTGCCGTTCGCCGACGACGCCGCCGTTCGCACGCGCATCACCGCACTGTTCGAGAACCCGGCCGATGCCGAGGCACTCTTGCAACGCTATCGCGCGCGACTAGCGCTCGAAACGCGCGGCGATGCGGCGCGGACGGCGGCGATGCGGCGCGCGAACCCCAAGTTCATCTTGCGCAATTACCTTGCCGAGAACGCAATCCGCGCCGCGCGCGAACGCGACTACGCCGAGATCGCGCGCCTGCACGCAGTCCTGCGCGCACCGTTCGACGAGCATCTCGAAAGCGAAGCCTATGCAGCGACGCCGCCGGTGTGGGCCGCCGAGCTTTCGGTCAGCTGTTCTTCATAACGCTCAGTCGCCATGACGCTCAGTCGCCGGCCGCGGCAGCCGCGGGTCGCAAGGGTGAACGACCGTGTGCGCTTCGACCCGAACGCCAAACATACGGTAGAACGGCAAGCGGCGCGAGCGCGCACAACGTGATCGCCAGCGGATAGCCGGGGCCGGCCAAGGTTGCGGCGGTTGCGAGCAGCGCGCCGCAGGCGGCGCCGCCGGAAAAGGCGAGATTGTACGCGCCCATGGCGGCACCACGCGTTTCGCTCTGACTGCGCTCGAAGAGCAGTCCGATCGACACCGGCACGACCGCCGCCCACGCCGTGCCGAGGCATGCCCCCGCGACGATCACCGCGGCAAGCGAGTGTGCCTGAGCGGCGAGAATGCATCCGACGACCTGAACGGCAGCCGTGGGCAGCGCGACGAGGCGCGGTCCGAAGCGATCGACGAGCCGCCCCGCGGGATAGCGCAGCGTGAATGCGGTGAACGCGGAAGCCGAGAAAATTGCCGCGCCGTTGACGATCCCGCGATCGTGGAACGTCAGAATCGCGATCGAACCATTCACCCCGCCTTGCAGAACCGTGGCCGCCGCGAAGAAACACGCCGGCAACCAGCGCCGGTCGAGCACGACCGTGGGCGCGCGGACCGTCCGAACATCGTAGCGCTGGGGCAGCAAGAAAAGACACGCCGCACCGAGCGCTGCAACGCCGGTGGCCCAGGCGTACTGCTGCCGCCCGATCCCGTGCTGCCAGAGAAACACGCTGGCCGCCGGCGCGATCGCGAACGTCAAGTTGCCGATCATGCCCAGCGTCGCCACGCCGGAGACCGCACGCTCATTCGATGCAAGTTCGCTTGCGTACGCGAATTCAGCCGTCATGTAGGCAACCAATGCGATACTGCGCACGCCCAGCAGCAGTCCGCCCGCCAGGGGACCATGCGCGAAGGCGAGTGCACCGAGTGCGGCGATGCCGAGCGCCGCGGCCACGCGGATCATGACGAGCCGACCAAAACGGTCGGTCAGCGCGCCGAGCGGCAAGCTCGCGAACAGCGCCGCGAACATGCCGGCGCCCATCGCGACCGATGTCGCAGCGCGGGATGCCCCGTCGGCCGTCAGCGCAAGCGGCATCGTTCCGACCGGGAGATTCATCGCGATCTCGAAAAAGAGCGCCGAAACGACGAGCACGGCGTAAGCCATCCGACGATGGTATCACGCCGCGTCCACCCGCCTGCTAAAGTTGTTGTGGCTCGGTTCCCCGCTCCGGTACGCTTGCAGCGGGCCATCACTGCATTCCAAGCGACGCGGCATTTGTCGCATGTCACGCGCGCAATCCGAGAAAGGCCAAAGTGGCAGTACACGAAGCGCAGTCCTACAAAGACCCGGGCACCTTCGAAGAACAGTCGCGGCGAAAGTTCTTGGCCAACGCGACGCTGGCCGCCGGCGGCGTCATTACGCTGGTGCTGGGAGTGCCGCTCGTGACCTCGCTCATCCCCCAATCCCTGATCGATCCCGGCAAGAGCGGCGGCGGCACGTGGGCTGATCTTCCCAAGAGCGAATTCGACAAGATCGCGGCCAACGGCGATCCCGTCAAGATCACGTTTGACTTCAAGTATGCCGACGGCTATTTCCCGCCCGAAGAAGATACGCAATTCGTGTGGGGGATCAAGCTGACGCCCGAACAAGAGCAGGGCTTCAAAACCAGGCGCCCCGATCTTTACACGCTGCAAAGTAAGGTCGACTACCCGATCATCACGCAGAGTTACGTCATCTTCAGCTCGATCTGTCCGCATCTCGGTTGCCGGTTCGCTTGGGCAGCGGATGCGAAGCGCTTCATTTGCCCTTGTCACGGTTCTCAGTTCGGGCCAGAAGGCGCCAAGCTCGCTGGGCCGGCACCGCGTGGACTCGATCCGCTGCCGTTCCGCGAGAAGGACGGCCAAGCGCAAGTTACGTGGATTCAATACAAGTCGGGTCAGGCCGACCGCATCATCGTCTCCTACTCTTAAAGAGGAAGCGTCTACGTGAGCGTATTGACCTGGATCGAACAGCGGACAGGGATCGTCAGCCAAGCCACGGACTTTTTAACCGAAGACGTTCCCGGCGGGGCAAGTTACTGGTACGCCTTCGGAAGCGCAACGCTGTTTGCGATGATCTTACAGATCGTCACCGGCATTTTTTTGACGTTCTATTACGCGCCGTCGACGGCATCGGCGTGGGAATCCACCAACTACATCTACCACAACGTGCCGCTCGGCTGGTTCGTGATCAGCCTGCACTTCTGGGGCGCAACGGCGATGATTGCGTTGTTGCTCATGCACATGCTCCAAGTGCTCTTGTGGGGCGCGTACAAAGCGCCGCGCGAACTGTCGTGGATCGTCGGCGTGCTGTTGCTCGTGGTCACGCTCGTGCTCGGGCTGACGGGTTATCTCTTGCCGTGGGACATGAACGCATACTTCGCGTCGCAGGTCGCCATCAACATTGCATCGTCGGTCCCGATCGTGGGAACGGTGACGCAGCAGTTCCTGTCCGGCGGTCCCGGCATGGGAACGTTGACGATCAATCGCTTTTTCGGTTTGCATGTCTGGCTGATGCCGGCGATTTTGGTGCTGCTGGTCGGCGCGCATCTCACCATTTTCCGGCACAACGGAGGTGCGGGGCCGCCGGTCGACCACGATCTCAAAAAGTTACCGCAGGGCCGCTTCTGGCCCAATCAGATGTTCATGGACGCGATCATGTCGTTCGCCGTGTTCGCGATCATCGTGCTGCTGTCGATCTTTCTACCGGCAGGACTCGATGCAAAAGCTGATCCGACCGTCAAGTTCATCGCCTATCCGGCCTGGTATTTCTTGGCGCTCTACGGGCTGTTACGCCTCGCGGGGCTCACGCCGGCGGCCGTCACACCATACGCAAACCTGCTCGCGACCGTCATCATACCCGGCGGTTTCGTCACGTTACTGATTCTGATGCCCTTCCTCGATCGTAATCCAAGTCGCCAGCTCAGCCGGCGTCCATGGATTCTCGGCATTACCGCGGTCGCACTCGTCTTCGCAATCGCGTTGTCGCTCTATAGTCAGCTCGCGGTTCAAAAGGAACAGGCCGAAGCGAGTTCCGGCGGCGCGCCGGCCGCGGCGGCAGCGGCTTCCAACTCGCTCGGCGGAGGCAACTCGACGGGCTCCTCGTCGACCGTCGGTAAGTCGACGACGGGCGGCACGACCGGCGGCGCTCCAAACGCAGCTCCCGGCGTTACCAAAGGCCAACAGATATTCGCCCAAAACTGCGCGAGTTGCCACTCGGCGAACGGGAAGGGAGAGGCGGGGGCATTCCCGCCGCTCGCCGGCAACAAGGAAGTTACCGGCGATCCCCATTTCATCATCGGCGTTCTGCTCAATGGCCTCAAGAATCACAAAATCGACGGCAAGGATTACGCCGCGCAGATGCCCGCATGGAAAGGGCAGCTCAACAACGCCGATATCGCGGCCGTCATTAGCTACGTCCGCAACGCATGGGGCAACAAGGCATCCCCGGTTAGCGAAGCGCAGGTTTCCGCCGCCGCAAAGTAGCGGCGGCGTCAGCGCGGGCGTCGCTGCGACTTGCTCTTTGGCGCGACCGAGCCCGCCGAAAATGGAATAACGGTGAAGCGTTCTCCTTTGACGCTGCGCAGCACGTGAAAGTCTCGCTGGTCAACGGTGAATATGCGGGTGGTTTTCAACCGCTCGGCAGTCGCCACAACTGCCGCATCCGCCAAACCAAGTTCGAGTTCTGCGTACTGTTCGATCAGCTTCGTGCACACAGGAATATCGGCGAGGGTCAACGGTTCCAAGATGAAGCGGCCACGCCGGATTTCTGCCAGAAAATCCAACTCCGCGGCGAGGCCCAGACGCTCTCGTAGAAGGTAGTCGATCTCTCCCAGGCACGCCATCGGGATGTGGAGCGACTCGCGGATTGCCGCCATCGCTCGCCGCACGGCGCCATGATGAGCATCATCGGCATCGTACAACGCATAGACGGCGCCGCTGTCGGCTACGATCACCAACGACCCTTGCGTGCCGCCGCCCGCAGGATCGACTTTCGATCGGTTGACCCATTGCGATTACCGCTTCGATACTTGCCGGTTCCCTGGGGCAGACCGACCTCGCCCGTATCGACGAGCAGAGAAATCGCTTTTCGGATGAGCGCGGCAGGCTTGACGTCTTCACGAGCCGCCATTGCCTTCAGCTTCGCCAATTCGCCTTCAGCCAGGTATACTGTCGTCTTGTACACGGCCCGAGTATACCATATATGGCAAAGCGGCTACACCCACTGTAATCCGAAACTCAATCTAAGGACGCTGCGATTTAGCGCAGGGCTAGAAGCCTAGGGCCGAAGTGGCCTTGAGGCCATGAGGCCCGTAGCGACGACGCCATGCGTTAAATCACAGCGTCCTTATCGGCGAGATGTGCGCTCGTCGCAGAGCGGCCCGTCGTAGAGAAACAGCACGTCGTTGTTCGAGGTCGCCAGGAGTTGGCGGCGGCGGCCGTACGTCGGGTCCGGCGAAGGGCGCTTCTTCGAGGTGATGACGAACATGCGCGAAGCGCCGCAGATCGTCACGCGCGGATCTGCGGCGGAGGCGCTGTCGGCGTTATCCGGACCGGCGAGTTTCGTGACGCGGGGCCGCGTGTAGAACACGAGCGCATTGCCGCCCGACACGCCTTGGATGGCAACGGCGTCGCCCGGGCGTCGCTCACGATCGATGGCGGCCGCAAGTTGCGGAATCGGTTTGAACCGTTCGACGATCGGCTCTCCGAAGACCGCGATGATCAGCATGACCAAAACGCTGGATGCGCCGAGCGCAAATGGCGCAAGCCACGACGTACGGCGTCCCAGGAGCAGTGCAAAGCACGCGACCGAACCGAGCAGAATGACGCTGCCGAGCGCCAGAAAATCGTCGCGCGTCGCCGCGAGGGCGGTGGTTAAGCGATTGGCGTGCGAGAATGCCCACATGGCAAAGCCGACGCCGACGATCGTCACCGGCACGATGGCGGCCCAGGCAAGCGCCTTGCGCCGGTCGCGCCGCTCCACGACACGGTCGAACCAGACGGCGACCAAGATCGCGAACGCGGGCAATTCGAGCGCAATATAGTTCGGCAGTTTCGTATTAGCGAAACTGAAAAATACGAACGGCACGATCGACCACGCTAGCGCCAAACGCGCCACGCTACCGTTCTCATCCGACGATGCATCGCGCCACGCTTCACCGAGCGCCGGCACGAGAAACGCGAACCACGGAAAGAAGCCGAGAATCACGACCGGGACGTAGTACCAGATCGGACCGCTTTGATTTTCGATCGTGCCGAGATAGCGTCCGAACGTGTAATGTCCGATCAACTCTCCAAATGGTGCCGGCCCCGCGGCACGCCACAGCGCAATCGCCCAGGGGGCGACGATCGCCGCGCACAGCGCGACGCCGGCAAGCCATGATGCGAAGCCGGGAAGGATCAGCGTCGTGCGCGCGCGCTTTTCCCAAAGGGCCCAGGGCGCGACGACGAGCGCGGTGACGACCGGCGCGACGATGCCCTTGGTAAGCAATCCGAAGCCGAGCGCCGCCCAGCCCGCATACCATGCGCCGCGATCTCCGCTGCGAAGCGCGCGAAAGAAGGCGAGAACCGCCATCGCGACAGCCAAGTCGAGCAACGCGTCCATGATCGCAAGGCGTCCGACGACCGCTTGCATCAGCGACGTGGACAGGATCGTTGCGGCCAGTAGTGCCGCGCGCGATGAAGCGATGCGCGCGACCACGTACCCGACTGCCGCCGCCATCGCGATCGTCGCGAAGGCCGAGGGCAGCCGCAACGCAAACGCGCTGACGCCGAGCACGTGCGCAAACGCCGCCGCGATCCAGAAGTAGAGCGGCGGCTGCACGAACCACGGCACACCATTGAGGTGCAGGACGACGAGCTGATGCGTGAGCAGAATCTCGCGCGCGACCTCGCCGTACGCCGTTTCACTGTTGTCCCAGAGCGTCCCGACGCCGAGGCCGGGAAGAGTCGCGAGGGCTGCGACCAACGCTCCGATCAGCGCTGCCCGCCACGACGCCGTCACGTCCACGGTGGTTGGCACGCGCGCCGAAAAATCCCGCGCAGCGCTGGGAACGGACCATGGCGAAGAACGCGCACGTGTATCCGATCGCTCTCGATCTGCGCGGGCGGCTGGCCGTCGTCGTCGGCGGGGGCCCGGTGGCCGAACGCAAGACGCTCGGGCTGCTGGCCGCGGGCGCGCGCGTGCGCGTCGTCGCCCCGGCGACCACTGCGGAGCTGCGTGCGCTCGCGGACCGGGGAGAACTCGAATGGTGCGCCCGCGCGTACCGGGCGGATGATCTCGCGGACGCGCGCTTGGTGTATGCGGCAACGAACCGTGCGGAGGTCAACGTCACGGTCGTGCACGATGCGCGCGAACGCAGCATCCTCGTGGACGACGTTAGCCGAAACGCAGCCGGCGATTTCGTGACGCCGCTCGTGCATCGGGTCGGCGCGCTGACCTTTTCGGTCGAGACCGGCGGAAGTTCGCCTTCGTTCGCGCGGCGTTTGAAGGGCGAGTTGCGCGCGCACTTCGACGAGCGCTATGGAAGCGCCGCGGACACGTTACGGCGCGCGCGCGACTACGCGAAAACGGTCGTTCCGGCATCGAAGCGTGCGGCCGTCATGGCGGCGCTCGCCGGCCGCGAGATTTCGGAATTGGCCACGATGGATG
>JAABUQ010006696.1_pt1 | contig 17231 bp, 13 predicted proteins | sample 5560001 | NCBI WGS metagenome assembly JAABUQ01 (sample SAMN10711888, study PRJNA513371) | rock metagenome | isolation source: Antarctica rocks | place: Antarctica: Victoria Land, Finger Mt nord | collected 2015-12-18
GAGTACATTTTCTTTATTGATTTAGAATCTCAAATGGATTCTGCTGCCGTTCAATCGGCTTTATTAGAATTGACAACTTACACAGAGGTCTTGAAGCTATTTGGTAGCTATCGGATTTTATCGCTCTAGCAATCTGAGGGTACTCGATTTATTAATCGAAAGCATCTTTCAGGACAGTACGAGCCGCCAAGTGGTTGCGAGTAGAAGTCAAAATTTCTGCTTCTCGTTCAAGTCGGGCACCAGTATCTTGCATTTCTAGCAATGCCTGCTGTTCTGCGGCAACATTGTAAAGGTTACTGGCTACCCAATAAGATAGCTCAGTTGGTAGATCGGGAATGTCCTCTGGTAGTTCGATGCTTTGAGCTGTCAACTTAGCTGACAGACGAACTACATCCCGGAGCAATTGTTCCACATTTGTCGCCAAAACATGTAAATCTTTAGTTGGAGATTGGTCTTCAATCCACTCTACTAAACCAACCTTGTAAGGCTTTTCTCGAACGTACTCCAAAACACGAAACCTTTGTTGACCTAAGGTGAGTACTTTCATTCGATCGTCAGGCAAACGCTGATATTGCAGGATTTCCGCACAGCAACCGATATTCGCTGGTTTGTTTTGCACTGAATCCCAGAGCAATACTCCAAACCGACGATCGCTCTCCAGAATCGTGTTCATCATGATCCGGTAGCGAAACTCAAAAACATGCAGGGGTAGAGGTCTGGTGGGAAAGAGAACTACCTCTGGTAAAGGAAACAGGGGCAGTTCTCTGACCGCAATTTTAGAAGAAAATGCCATCGTTACTTACTAAAAACGGTAACTGCGCTTGCTTTTATTACTTTAACGGATTTTTTGGGGAAAAAGGGATAGGAATAGGCAAATTGCTTTTTTGATACCTAGCCGGAGCGATGAGCCTAAAGTCCTCCTACCCCATCCCTGTTGCTATAGCTTAACTTCAATATCTACACCAGACGGTAGATCGAGTTTCATTAAGGCATCAATTGTTTTAGAAGAAGGTTGATAAATGTCAATAATCCGGCGATGAGTCCGAGTTTCAAAGTGTTCGCGGGAGTCTTTATCAACGTGGGGCGATCGCAACAGACAATAAATTCGCCTTCTGGTTGGCAATGGGATCGGACCAATCGCTGTCGCATTAGTTCGTTTAGCTGTATCAACAATTTTCTCGCAAGAGGTATCAAGTATACGCCGATCGAAAGCTTGTAAACGAATGCGGATCTTGTGTTGCTGTAAAGTTGCCATCTTTGGTTTTCCTGGTTCTATGTTATTAACGACGAAAATAAAGAAGCAGAACTTTTTACCTGTAAGGGTATGCTGCTCTGCTTCTAACTAGTAGAGTAAGTAGTGTCTTACTTCACAATTTTTGAGACGACACCAGCACCGATGGTACGTCCACCTTCACGAATGGCAAATCTCATTCCTTGCTCGATTGCAATCGGGTTGATCAGTTCCACTGTCATTTTGATGCGATCGCCTGGCATGACCATTTCTGCTTCGCTACCATCATCGGAAGTAAAGGATTTGATTGTGCCAGTTACATCTGTGGTACGCACGTAGAATTGAGGACGGTAGCCAGGGAAGAATGGTGTTTTACGACCACCCTCTTTCTCTTGTAAGACGTAAACTTCGCCTTCAAACTGGGTGTGAGGTGTAATCGAGCCAGGCTTAGCAATTACCATGCCTCGCTCGATGTCATCCTTCTGGATACCACGCAGCAGTACTCCCGCGTTATCTCCAGCCATACCTTCATCAAGACTCTTCTTGAACATCTCGATTCCAGTCACTGTTGTGCTGCGAGTGTTCTTCAGCCCCACCAGTTCTACCGTATCGCCGACCTTGACTTTACCGCGCTCGATCCGACCAGTTGCCACTGTACCGCGACCTGTAATCGAGAAGACATCTTCTACGGCCATCAAGAAAGGTTTATCTACAGCCCGCTCTGGTGTAGGAATGTATGAATCTACAGCATCCATTAATTCATAGATTTTGTCTACCCATTCATCTTCACCCCGTGTTGTTTTGGGGCTAGCAGTCATCTTTTCTAAAGCCAAGAGACCTGAACCTGTCACTACAGGAATATCATCTCCGGGAAAATCGTAGCTGCTTAGCAGATCCCGGACTTCTAGCTCCACAAGCTCTAGCAATTCGTCATCGTCCACCATGTCTTTCTTGTTCAAGAAAACCACCAGGTTTGGAACGCCGACCTGCTTTGCCAACAGAATGTGTTCGCGAGTTTGAGGCATCGGTCCATCTGCGGCTGAGACTACCAAAATGCCACCATCCATCTGCGCTGCGCCAGTGATCATGTTTTTCACATAGTCAGCGTGTCCGGGACAGTCTACGTGGGCATAGTGCCGATCTGTAGTTTCGTATTCAACGTGAGCCGTGTTGATTGTGATCCCACGAGCCTTTTCTTCTGGAGCAGCATCAATATCGGCATACTTCCGGGCCTGAGCTTGACCCATAGCAGCTAATGTCATTGTGATTGCTGCTGTCAGAGTGGTTTTGCCGTGGTCAACGTGACCAATCGTACCAATGTTAACGTGGGGTTTATTCCTTTCAAACTTTGCGCGTGCCATTTAATGATCGGTTCCTTTTCTTAGTTAAGCGTTCCCTTTGCTCTTAGCAATAATTGCCTCCGCCACGTTGCGGGGTACTTCATCATAGGCGTTAAACTCCATTGAGAAAATACCCCGACCTTGGGTTTTAGAACGGATGTCCGTCGCATATCCAAACATCTCTGCTAATGGAACTTTAGCAGTTACTTTGGTAATGCTCTGCTCAGAGCCCATTCCTTCAATTTGACCACGACGAGAGTTGAGATCGCCCATCACATCCCCAAGGAAGTTTTCTGGAACTTCTACCTCAACCTTCATCATAGGCTCTAACAGAACTGGATTGGCTTTCATGACTGCTTCTTTGACAGCCATTGAGCCAGCAATCTTAAAAGCCATTTCTGAAGAGTCTACGTCGTGATAAGACCCATCTACTAGTGTTGCTTTGATATCTATTACAGGATATCCAGCGAGTATACCTGATTCGCAAGTTTCTTTAATTCCTTGCTCCACTGGTCCTATGTACTCTTTGGGAATTACACCACCAACGATTTTAGAGACGAATACAAACCCGCTACTTGGTTCGCCTGGCTCTAACTGAATCACAACGTGACCGTATTGTCCTTTACCACCACTTTGACGGATGAACTTGCCTTCAGCTTTCACTGGTTTGCGCACGGTTTCTCGGTATGCCACTTGCGGCGCACCCACATTAGCTTCTACTTTGAATTCTCGTAACATCCGCTCTACCAGAATTTCTAAGTGTAGCTCTCCCATCCCCGCAATCACAGTTTGGTTGGTTTCCGGATCGACGTTGACACGGAATGTTGGATCTTCCTCTGACAGTGACTGTAGTGCTTTGGACAGCTTATCCATGTCCTGCTTAGTTTTAGGTTCTACTGCCACCGAGATGACAGGCTCGGGTACGAACAGAGACTCCAGAATTATTGAGGTACCTTCTTCACAGAGTGTATCTCCAGTAAAAGTATCTTTCAAACCCAGCGCTGCGCCCAAGCTGCCTGCTCGCAGTTCGTCAACTTCGGTGCGTTCATCCGCTTTAAGTATAATCAGGCGAGAAATCCGTTCTTTTTTGTCTTTAGTAGCATTGAGAACGTAGCTGCCTTTCTTCAGCACGCCTGAATATACCCGCACAAAGGTTAGGCGACCGTAAGGATCGGCCATGATCTTGAAAGCTAGAGCTGATAGCGGTTCTTCGTCGCTGGCATGGCGCACAACAGTATCGCCGTTAGGCAGTAGCCCTTGAATTGGCGGTACATCAAGTGGCGATGGCAAATAGTCCACTACAGCATCAAGCAGTAGTTGCACGCCCTTATTCTTAAAGGCAGAACCACATAGAGTCGGTACTATCGTCCCAGCTATTGTGCCTTGACGCAAACCTTTGCGGATTTCAGCTTCTGTCAGCTCTTGTCCTTCTAGATACTTATCTAGTAAGATTTCATCTGTCTCTGCTACCGCCTCAACTAGCTTGGCGTGGTATTCTGCGGCTTGAGCTTGCAAATCATCAGGAATTTCTATTTCTTCAATATCAGTTCCCTGATCGTTGTTGTAGATGAAAGCTTTCATCCGCACCAAGTCAATAATTCCCGCAAATTCAGTTTCACTACCAATTGGCAACTGAATCGCCACTGCATTAGCTCGCAGGCGATCGCGTACTTGTTCGTACACTTTAAAGAAGTTCGCTCCGGTGCGGTCCATCTTATTGACAAAAGCGATTCTCGGCACTCGATAACGATCTGCCTGTCGCCATACTGTCTCTGATTGGGGTTGTACACCGCCTACCGAGCAAAACACGGCAATTACCCCATCCAATACCCGCATCGAACGCTCAACCTCAATTGTGAAGTCAACGTGACCTGGAGTATCGATGATATTAATTAGATGGTCTTTCCAATTTGTCGAGATTGCGGCAGCAGTAATCGTAATTCCCTTTTCCTGCTCCAGCGCCATCCAATCGGTTGTAGCCGTTCCTTCGTGGACTTCGCCAATTTTATGCACAACACCAGAGTAAAATAGAATTCGCTCTGTTGTTGTTGTCTTGCCCGCATCTATATGCGCTGCAATTCCCATATTCCGCACTTTTTCAAGCGGGATTGTACGTGCCACAGCTACCTCCTTACCTTTACCGACATCTCGAATATTTCTATGCTACTCTCTGTTAATGTTCTACAATGGCTGGAAAACCGTCATTACTAGTAGCGATAGTGAGCAAAAGCTTTATTTGCTTCCGCCATCTTGTGAGTTTCTTCCCGCTTGCGAATCGTATTGCCAGTTTCATTGGCAGCATCCATCAATTCGTTTGCCAACTTACTTGCCATTGTACGACCGGGACGCGATCTGGAGAACTGAATTAACCACCGCAATGCTAGTGTTGTGCCCCGATCTGTCCGGACTTCCATTGGTACTTGGTAGGTAGCCCCTCCAACTCGACGAGCTTTTACCTCTACCAAAGGAGTCGCATTCCGAATGGCTCTTTCAAATGTCTCCAACGGGTCTGCCCCAGTGCGTTCCTCTATAGTTTTCATCGCGTCGTAGACAATGCGTGCTGCAAGTGATTTTTTACCATGACGCATCACTCGTCGCATCATCATGCTAATGAGACGACTATTGTATACTGAATCTGCTGGAACAGGACGCTTTTGAACGACGGCACGACGAGACATACTTAGACCCTTAAACTCTATATTGACTAAATTAAATAAGTTCAGACAGCTATCATATAGTACTATACAGAACTTGCTCCGGCTTCTCGCACTTAGTTCAAGGCCGGTAGGTACCAGCCTTGTAATTGCTGTCAGCTTTATGATGCTGCTTTTGGACGCTTAGTTCCATACTTTGAGCGACCTTGGCGACGATCTTTGACTCCAGCAGTATCTAGAGTGCCACGAATAATGTGGTATCTTACACCAGGCAAATCTTTTACCCGACCACCACGAAGCATAACTACTGAGTGTTCTTGTAAGTTATGACCAATCCCTGGAATATATGCTGTCACTTCAAATCCCGAAGTAAGACGTACCCTTGCCACCTTGCGGAGGGCTGAGTTCGGCTTCTTGGGTGTAGTAGTGTATACCCTGGTGCAAACGCCACGGCGTTGAGGGCATTGCTTCAAGGCTGGAGATTTTGTCTTTTGATTTGCTACCTGACGTTGGTCGCGAATGAGCTGCTGTATAGTTGGCATGTCCTGCAGCGCATAAATCTTTAGGGCTGCTCTAAATTTAACAACATTTTAGTTTACCAACTAAATAGCACTGTGTCAAGGTGTAGCCTAAATTATCCCTATATCTGTTTAAATGAGTTGCCACAACCACAAACCTGCTCTGCATTCGGATTGTTGAAGCGAAACCCACCCCCCATTAAGTCTTCTGAGTAGTCAAGTGTGAGGCGGCTAATGTAATTTTCACTCCGCTCGTCAATGACTACAGAAATACCAGCACAGTCATAGAGGCGATCGCTAGACCTCACTGTTTCGTCAAACTCCATCTCATAAAATAAGCCAGAGCAACCGCCACTGCTAACTTTTAGCCGAAAGAACAGATTCGGTTGAAGATGAAGTGACAACATCCGTTTAATCTCACGAGCGGCTGAGGAGCTAATCTGAATCATTGTAAAACGGGGGCTAGGGTGTGGGGTGTGGGGAAAAGAGACAGTAGAAAGAGTATAGGGTTTAGAGTAGAGGAAAAAGAGATTCATTTACAGCAAAAGTAGGTGTGCTGTCTTACCCCACACCCTACCCCCCACACCCCACACCCTTCTACTTAGTGCGAGCGTAGTCGTCTTGAAACCGGATAATATCGTCTTCTCCCAAGTATTCCCCATTTTGAACTTCAATTAAGACTAGAGGAATCACACCAGGATTCTCTAGACGATGGTTGGTACATTGAGGGACATAAGTTGATTGGTTATTTGACAGCATCACTTCTTGTTCGCCGCAAGTCACCTTAGCTGTACCAGAGACGACAATCCAGTGTTCGCTACGGTGGTGGTGCATTTGTAAACTAAGGCGGTGTCCAGGCTTAACTTCAATACGCTTAATTTTGTACCCACGTCCTTCTTCTAGGATCGTAAAAGAACCCCAAGGTCGTAGTTCTGTAGCCGCAACACCTTTGGGCGCATGAGCTGGGGGTAGGGGTAGTGTAGTCGGTGCGATCGCTTCTTGCAGTTGAGACATAGTTATCTTTCCTTAAAATAGCTGTCAGTCAGGTAAATCAGTGACCGAGATCGTGTGCGTGGGACTTCGAGCTTGAAAGTTATTAAATCAACCGAACTCTAGCCAAAGATAGCAAACTCATCCCATTTACTGTTAGATAAAAACATAAATTATAGTAAGCTTCATTAAGTCTTTATAAATCAGGCACAAAAACACCAATGCTATTGTGAATGCGGGCGGCGGTGCTGGGCAAGCGGTCGAGGAGTTGACCTCCTAAGTAAAGGCTAGTAGAACTGCCACCATCAAGATTCAGCGCATCAATGCACCCTATTTGCTGCAGAATCTCCGCAACTTCTGCCAAGGTAGGTCCTACCCCGCCAGAGCGGTTGTGAACTGCGACCATTAACAGTGTGCCTGCCGTAGTTGTGCCGATCGCACTCCGGGGTGCTGTTTCTTTAATGAAGGCGGTGCTGAATTTTTCCGCTTTAGCATCCAGCACAATTTGGTGATTTTGGACTAAAAGTGGTCCAGCTCCTAAAATTTGCGGGTAGTCGGCGAAGTCTGATGGCACAGTAGTGCGATTGAGGCTCACAATAGTGCCAATAGGCAGGGAATTAGCCGCCGCGCTGTCGTCTCGAATGACTAATAAATAACCGTCAGACGGAATGGAAAAGGCAGTTTTACCCGCAACCCCTCCGGAAAGTTGGGCAGTAACTTGGTGATTCTGTACAACTACAATGATTTCGCTATCGTTTAACGGTGTGTAAGTTGCTCCCCAATCAGAGGTATAGCGACTAATGCCTGCCTGGACATAGCCGCTGTTCAAAGCGAGAATGGGTAGCAGATCTTGGAAAGTTGTTAAGGTTTCTTTTAAACTGAGATGACCAACTTTCACTTGACCAAGGTCGTTCCAAGCGATCGCACCTCGGTTCAGAATTGGACTCGATCGCCATTTACCGTCGCGACGAATTGCTCCTAGAGGTAAACGTTCGTGGCGATTAAAAAAGCCACCGTTAATAGCAGCAGCAGCACCATAGCTCTCGGCTATTTGAATTAAAGGGGCAGTGCCAATTAGAGTGTTAGGGTCACTCCAAATTGGTTTAAGAACTAACCCTGGAGTGTGAAGATCGATTTCTAACCACACCACCGGGAAGTGAGAAGCGCCTAGATCTATGTATTGCTGTCGCCAGCGCAGCCCTGGTGCCCAGAGAATATTACGCTCCACTGTTGGGCGATCGCTCCCCAGTAGCCTGTGAAGGTAAATTGCCTCCGCTTGAGCTGCTGGCGTGTTGATTGAAAGCGTATTGCCCAAAATTTTTAGTTGCCAACCTGCTTTTTGGGCTAACTCCGTCACATCCAGGTAGCGATGCCCTCTATTAAGCCGAGTATTTAGGAGTAGGGGTGTGGGTGTTGGTTGAAATAACCACTTCACCGGCTGCTTCGCCACATTCTCAGAGTCTAATAACTCTACTCCTAGCAGTTGTGTTATCCCCGCATCAGTGATGCCAATATAGACTTTATCTGTAGCATCGACTTGCCATTGGCTCCAGGCTACAGCCCAAGGTTGACCATTAAGGGAGATCTGAGTGCCAAAGGGTAGAGGAGCTGAGGCAGCAGGAGTAGCGATCGCCAAAAGGAAGGTGATGACCAGACACAGGATTTGAGTCAGATTAAGAATAATTTTCATTAATATTAAGGATTAATGACTTTTCTTTTGAGCCTTAACGTCATAATAGTAGTGATGAGTCGATGTTGGAATCCAATCAGCAGTTCTTAGGATCGACTCAGTGATTAAGCAGCAATATTTAGCTTGAATCAAGCTTTTACTTACAACCTAAGTGTCCGTGAAAGTATGACATCACAAGTATAAAATTGTCTTAAGCATCGAACAAGCTTAGAATCAGCTAAGTAGTTATCAGGCAAATTGCCCTCGTCAGCTTAGCGGTCAAGAATTGTCAAACTTGGGTGTTTCACAATAAATTCACCATGAGGCTCCACAATAACGGCAAATTTAGCAGCAAGTGATTTTAGGTTTGTTACACAAATTTCAAATTGAATCGCAACCGTCTTGTAATGGTTAATGCAACCCTGGACAGTGTTATATGCGATTAGTATTTTTAAACGCACAAATTAGGATCGGCCTATGCAAAACAACCATGTGAATCAAAACCAATCAACAAGCACCTATGCTGGACCACGATGGTTAGTAGAGGAGAGAGATGCTTGTGGAGTTGGCTTCATTGCTAACAGAGAGAATTATGCTAGCCACGAGCTGGTAGTAAAAGCTTTATCTGCTCTTACCTGTTTGGAACATCGGGGGGGTTGTAGTGCAGACAAAGAATCTGGAGATGGAGCTGGCTTGACGACGGCAATTCCTTGGGAGTTGCTAGATCGGTGGTTGGTAGAGCAAAAAATACCTAAGGTAGAAGAAAATCTTGGGGTGGGTATGGTGTTTTTACCCCAAGATCCTGAAGCGGCAGACACGGCGCGTCAAATTATCGAAAAAGTTCTCCGAGAGGCACAGTTAAACGTACTGGGCTGGCGAGTAGTGCCAGTAGAAGTAAATATACTGGGTGTTCAAGCCAAGGAGAATCAACCGCAGATCGAACAGATCCTAGTGTCTTCACCCAAAACTGGCGAAGATTTAGAGCGCCATTTATACGTCACCCGCCGCCAAATTGGCAAGGCTTTGCAGCAACAAATCAATCTTCTCAGTTGGGCTGAGGATTTATATATTTGCTCGTTCTCCAGTCGCACGATCGTTTACAAAGGCATGGTGCGGTCGGCGGTACTAGCAGACTTTTATACAGATTTACAAGACCCAGCTTATAAGAGTGCCTTTGCTGTCTATCACCGCCGTTTTAGTACTAACACGTTGCCTAAGTGGCCTTTGGCTCAACCAATGCGTCTTTTAGGGCACAACGGTGAGATTAATACTCTACTCGGCAACATCAACTGGATGATGGCGCGAGAGGCAGATTTGAGCCACAGTGTTTGGGGAGACAAGTTGAATGACTTGAAGCCAGTCGTGCATCCAGACAACAGTGATTCAGCAACGCTAGATAACGTGTTTGAGTTACTAGTGCGTTCGGGGCGGAGTCCACTAGAAACTTTGATGATTATGGTGCCAGAGGCTTACCAGAATCAACCAGCTCTAGAGAAGTATCCTGAGATCACAGATTTTTATGAATACTATAGTGGTATTCAAGAACCTTGGGATGGACCAGCGTTACTGGTATTTAGTGATGGGAGGAAAGTGGGCGCGACGTTGGATCGCAATGGACTGCGCCCCGCTCGGTACTGTCTAACTCGTGATGGCTATATAGTAGTGGCTTCAGAAGCGGGTGTTATAGATATACCAGAAGCCGAAATTGTAGAAAAAGGTCGGCTAGGACCAGGGCAAATGATTGCTGTAGACCTGGAAACTCACGAGGTGTTGAAAAACTGGGAAATTAAGCAACGCATTGCTCAGGAAAAACCTTATGGTGAATGGTTGAAGGCTCATCGCCATAATATTAATCGGCTCAAACCATCAGTTATTACTCCTCAGTTAGACAAGCAGGACTTGCTCAAGCTCTCAATTGCCTTTGGCTACAGCACAGAAGATGTAGAGATGGTAATTCAGCCAATGGCTGCGGAAGGGAAAGAGGCAACTTTCTGTATGGGAGATGACATTCCTCTAGCAGTACTGTCGGAAAAACCTCATCTACTGTACGACTACTTCAAGCAACGCTTTGCTCAAGTTACCAATCCGGCAATTGACCCATTGCGAGAAAGCTTGGTCATGTCATTGACGGTCCAGCTAGGTGAGCGGGGTAACTTATTAGAGGCAAAACCGGAGGACGCGAAAAGAATCAAGCTAGACTCGCCCATCTTAAATGAAAACGAGTTGGCGGCACTGAAAAATTCCGAGTTTGAAACTGCCCAGTTATCAACGCTGTTTTCTATTGCCTCTGGACCAACTGGGCTAGAAGCAGCAGTCCGACAGTTATGCATACAGGCAGCATCAGCAGTGAGAGCGGGAAGAAAGATCCTGATTTTGAGCGATCGCCTCAACCACGATGGCGGACCAGCTAAATTGACGGCAGAGTACACTTATATTCCACCACTACTAGCAGTAGGTGCGGTGCATCACCACTTGATTCGTCAAGGCTTACGCATGAAAGCAACTCTGGTGGTAGATACTGCTCAGTGCTGGAGTACGCACCACTTTGCTTGCTTAATTGGTTACGGAGCTAGCGCTGTAGTACCGTATCTTGCTTTAGAAACTGTGCGGCATTGGTGGTCTGACCCCAAGACACAGCAATTTATGGAACGGGGGAAAATTCCCACCATCACAATCGAGAAGGCGTTGGAAAACTACCGGAAGGCGATTGAGTCAGGGTTGCTGAAGATCCTGTCAAAAATGGGAATTTCACTGCTGTCAAGTTACCAAGGTGGTCAAATATTTGAGGCAATTGGTATTGGTAGGGATTTGTTAGATTTGGGATTTTTTGGCACAACTTCGCGAGTAGGCGGCTTAAGCATTAGCGAACTGGCAACGGAAGTACTATCTTTCCACCAAGGCGCTTTCCCAGAACTGACAATTAAGAAGCTAGAGAACTTTGGCTTCGTCCAATACCGACCAGGGGGCGAGTATCACATGAATAGCCCTGAACTGGCAAAGTCACTACATAAGGCAGTAACAAACAAACAATTCGACCACTACGAGATTTATCAGAAGTACCTGCAGGGAAGACCTGTAACAGCACTGCGAGATTTGCTAGATTTTGAACCGGATCGTGCGGCTGTACCTTTAGAAGAAGTGGAGCCAGTCACAGAAATTGTCAAGCGATTTGCTACAGGTGGGATGTCGCTGGGGGCACTGTCACCAGAAGCGCATGAGACTTTAGCTGTAGCGATGAACCGGATTGGCGGAAAATCTAATTCTGGTGAAGGTGGCGAAGATCCCGTCCGCTACAAGGTGTTACATGATGTTGACGCAAACGGGCGTTCAGAATTGATGCCGCACTTGAAGGGGTTGCGGAATGGCGACACAGCTTCTTCCGCAATCAAGCAAGTAGCATCAGGGCGGTTTGGAGTCACGCCAGAGTACTTGATCAACGCTCAGCAAATCGAAATTAAAATTGCTCAGGGTGCAAAGCCAGGAGAAGGCGGTCAATTACCAGGGCCAAAGGTCAGCTCTTATATTGCCATGCTACGGCGCTCTAAGCCAGGAGTGACATTAATATCACCACCACCGCACCACGATATCTACTCGATTGAGGATTTAGCTCAGTTAATCTTTGACTTACACCAGATTAATCCCAAGGCCCAGGTATCAGTGAAACTGGTAGCAGAAATCGGCATCGGCACAGTGGCGGCGGGAGTTGCTAAAGCTAATGCTGATGTGATTCAGATTTCTGGGCATGATGGCGGTACGGGTGCCTCTCCTTTGAGTTCGATCAAGCACGCTGGTGGTCCTTGGGAATTAGGGCTAACAGAAGTGCATCGAGTATTAATGGAAAATCGGTTGCGCGATCGCGTGGTACTACGAGTTGATGGCGGCTTTAAGAGCGGTTGGGATGTAGTGATGGGCGCATTGATGGGCGGCGAAGAGTTCGGCTTCGGCTCGATCGCGATGATTGCGGAAGGCTGTATTATGGCTCGGATTTGCCACACTAATAACTGCCCTGTAGGTGTTGCTTCCCAAAAAGAAGAACTGCGACAGCGCTTTAGTGGGATGCCAGAGCATGTAGTTAATTTCTTCTACTTCGTGGCAGAAGAAGTGCGTAGTCTTTTAGCTCGCCTCGGCTATCGGTCGTTATCAGAAATAATTGGTCGTGCCGATCTACTCAAAGTACGACCAATCGAATTGACAAAAACTCATGCTCTCAACCTAGATTGCATCACTAAGTTGCCGGATACAAAGTTAGATCGCAGTTGGCTAAATCACGAACTGGTTCACAGCAATGGTCCGGTTTTAGATGACGAGTTACTAGAAGACGCAGAAATTCAAGCGGCTATCCGCGATCAGTCCACTGTGACTAAAAACTATAAAGTGGTAAACACAGATAGGACAGTTGGGGCACGTTTGGCTGGCGCGATCGCATCTCAGTATGGGAACACTGGTTTTGAAGGACAAATTAACCTTAACTTTGAAGGCAGTGTTGGTCAGAGCTTTGGCGCATTTAACCTCCCTGGTATGACTCTAGCTTTAGCAGGTGAAGCTAACGATTACGTAGGTAAAGGAATGCATGGTGGCGAGATCGTTATTAAGCCGAAACAGACAGCCACCTATGCCGCAGAGGAAAACGTGATCGTGGGTAACACTTGTCTTTATGGAGCAACTGGCGGTGTTCTGTATGCCAACGGACTAGCTGGCGAACGCTTTGCCGTCCGTAACTCTAAGGGGACAGCAGTAATTGAAGGAGCTGGCGATCACTGCTGCGAGTACATGACTGGCGGTGTTATTGTCGTCTTGGGTAAAGTTGGTCGGAATGTGGGAGCGGGAATGACTGGCGGACTTGCTTACTTCTTGGATGAAGATGGTAATTTTGAGGAATTAGTTAACCGAGAAATTGTCAAACTCCAACGAGTAACTGCCCAAGCAGGCAAACAGCAACTACATGAACTCATCGCCGCTCATGCCGAACACACAGGTTCACCAAAAGCTAAAGCGATTCTGGCTTCCTGGGATGAGTTCTTGCCTAAATTCTGGCAACTTGTTCCACCTTCAGAAGCTAATTCTCCAGAAGCCAAGGATGTCCCAGTAGAAAAGGTAGCTGTAGAAGCGTGAGTTAGAAGAGGAGAGGGGGAGGGGGAGAGAGGGAGAGGGGGAGAAATGAACTGGAAGCAAGCTTGTCTATTTAACTTCTGACTTCCAGTTAACGTTGATTGATCTGTCTAATTTCTGTCTTTTTCTAAGCCATCAGCAGTAGAAGAGAGTAATTCTTTCTCCCCCTCCCCCACTCTCCCCCTCTTCCCCTCCCCCCTCTTCTAGTACAAAATGGCTGTTGAGTGAGATAATCTCCTAGTTGTACCGTTGCTCACAACCATCCAATGAAAAAGAAAAGTTCCGTCGGTCTGTTTACTGCTATCAACATTGTCATAGCAAATATGATCGGTACGGGTGTCTTCACCAGCTTGGGCTTCCAGGTAATCGATATTAAATCTGGTTTTACTTTGCTGTGTTTATGGGTGGTGGGTGGAATTGTGGCTCTTTGTGGAGCGCTCAGCTACGGCGAACTCGCAGCCGCAATGCCTCGCTCTGGTGGAGAGTTCCATTACTTGTCTCGAATTTATCATCCGGCAGTCGGCTTTCTTTCTGGATGGGTTTCTGTAACTGCGGGTTTTGCTGCTCCTATTGCTGCTGCCGCAATGGCTTTAGGGAGATACCTATCGCAGGCGTTTCCCGTCTTACCACCTGTAGCGATCGCTTTAGTTGCAGTAATTGGAATTTCTTTGCTTCACGTTCAAAACCTCAAATTAGGAAGTTATTTTCAAAATACATTAACCCCCTTAAAAGTTATATTAATCGTCTCTCTAATTATTTGCGGACTTTTTCTAGCCAAACCCCAAAACATTAATTTCTTCCCAGTTGCCGGAGACTTAAACTTAATATTTAGTTCTCCGTTTGCGGTTTCTTTAGTTTATGTCATGTACTCTTACTCTGGCTGGAATGCTTCTGTTTACATTGCTAGTGAAATAGATAAACCACAAAGAAACTTACCTTATTCTTTATTTTTAGGAACTATAACTGTACTCTTATTATACGTATTAATCAATTTCACTTTTCTCTATACCACTCCAATTTCAGAGTTATCAGGCAAACTAGAAGTAGGTTATGCAGCAGGAAATCGTATTTTTGGATCTGTCGGCGGACAGATTATGAGTTTACTAATTTCTTTAGGACTACTTTCTACCATTAGCTCGATGAGCTGGGCGGGACCGAGAGTGACACAGGTAATTGGAGAAGATATCCCCTTCTTTAAACTGCTAGCAACTAAAAATATAAATGGCGTACCTCACTATGCCACTTTCTTTCAGACTGCCATTGTTACCTGCATAATTATTACATCTAGCTTCGAGGCAATTATTACCTATCTCGGATTTACTCTCACCTTATCTTCTTGTGTCACAGTCTTAGGAGTATTTGTCTACAGGTTTAGGTATCCTGAAGTCACCCGCCCTTACAAAACTTGGGGATATCCTGTAACACCGCTGATTTTTCTAGCTATCAGTTTTTGGATGCTCATTTTCATTTTTATGAAACAACCCCAAGAATCACTGGCAGGATTGGGAACAATTGCCCTGGGGCTACCAGTCTACTTAATCGCTGTTAAGAGACAGGTTTTGTCTTAAGATTATTAGTTGCATCAACATTTGTCATTGTCTATGAATAGAAAAAAAATCTTGTGCCTTCTGACGACGATTCCACTATTGTTGTCTGTCATATCTTGTAGTAATGATGAGAGTAAGACTGAAGCAGAAAATAACCCCAGTAATCAGCAAACAACTCAAGCTCAAAAAAGTAATAATCCACCTCAAATAGCCCAAACCAGTCCATCTCCTACGGCTACAAACAATCTTACTCCTACCCCAATCGATCCAGCTAAGTCGGCGGATCTAACCAACCAAGCAAAGTTTTTAGCTGGGATGAAAGTAGATGGAACAAGTGCCCTCGCTTCTTTAGAACAGGAGCAAGCTTGGGTCGATCATGCGACATTTTTTAATCGAGCCTGGGAAAGATTAGAGAATCAACAGATTATTAAAATCAAAAAATGGACATCTCAAGAACTCACACCAATCTATCAATCAGCGAAATTTATATTTTATCCCTTCAGTGGACCTGATTTTTTGTATTGTTATTCCTTCTTTCCACAAGCAGATAATTATGTTCTAGTTGGCTTAGAACCAGTAGGCTCATTACCAGTACTTGAGAAGACATCAAAGGCGGAAACTGCCAAGAATTTGCAAAATATTGAACGCTCTTTGAGCGCAGTTTTGCATCTAAGTTTTTTCCGTACCAATGATATGAAGGTAGATTTGTCACAGCAAGGCGTTCTACCCATTCTATTTGTGTTTTTAGCTAGAACTAACAACAAAATTCAGAATGTAGAATATGTTGGGCTGAAAAAAGACTCGACGATTCAGGTTTTAGACAAGGAAAACAAAGAGAAATTGATTTCAGGGGTCAAAATTGATTTTATTCCAGTCGGCAGTTCCCAACCGCGATCGCTATATTATTTCTCACTCGATCTATCAAATTCAGGTTTAAATAACAAGCCAGAATTTAACAAATTTATTCAAAGCTTGGGCAGATCGACTACTTATCTCAAAGCTGCGTCATATCTACCGCACTACGATGGATTTTCCAATATTCGGAATTTGATTCTTTCCCAGAGCAGCAGTTTGCTGCAAGATGACTCTGGAGTTCCGATTAAATACTTTGATAGCGACAAATGGAAATTGAAATTTTACGGCAACTACACTCAGCCAATTGCTCTATTTAGCAACGAGTATCAAGCAGGACTCAAAGATATCTATAAAGATAAAAGTAATGTTAAACCACTAGATTTCGGCATTGGCTACCAGTACAAAGTAAATGATTCTAACCTGATGCTAGCACTCCGGAAGAAATAGCCAAATTCAGAATCTACTATGTTCTTTCCCTTTAGATCGACTCAAACCCAGTTGATTAAACGTGAAACGTCACCACCCGACTTCACACTTTACATCAATATTCCTTTGGGCGATGAGAAACCAGCCCGACCAATGACAGGGATCTTCATTCCAGAAGACTACCAGTTACAGTCACAAGTAGATCTAATTGTTTACTTGCAGGGATACCGCTACCTGTATCCGAGTATGACAATTGACGGATATTGGAGTATTCGCCAGGAACCTTTTTGGCCGCTTCGTTTAAAAGTAAATCAAAGTCAAAAAAATGTTATCCTCGTTGCCCCAACGCTGGGTCCGCGCTCTGAGGCTGGTAGTTTGATTACTGAAGGAGGATTTGATGCTTATCTAGAGCGAGTACTTTTAGCCCTAGTAGAACACGGACCTTATAGTACAGCCAAAATACCACCAACAATCGGAAATATTATTCTCGCTTGCCACTCAGGTGGCGGCTATCCCATGCGGCAGGCAGTGCTGACGTGCCAGCGCTACGTTACCAACATTCGTGAGTGCTGGGGATTTGACTGCTTGTACAACTCAGACGATGAGACTTTGTGGACCGAGTGGGCACAGTCTTATCCAGATGACAAACTGTATATTTACTATCTCAGTAGTACTGAAGATAACTCAAAGCAACTGCAACGCCAAAGACTTCCAAACATTTATGTTGAGAGGTCAACTGCCAAGGGGCTGAGGGCGCACTACTGGGTACCAGCAACTCACTGGATGTATCGTATTCAATCAGCCGAGTTTCTAATGAATAAGAGTAGTTAGCTATTTGTTAGATCGTTTTCTTGTTTGATTTAGCCTTGGCTAACTGAATTTCTTGATCTTT